>Ga0210050_1000035_pt1 | contig 185206 bp, 179 predicted proteins | sample CryGey132114_all_FD_185463 | JGI IMG/M metagenome (GOLD analysis project Ga0210050, IMG submission 185463) | Groundwater microbial communities from aquifer - Crystal Geyser CG22_combo_CG10-13_8/21/14_all (SPAdes) (version 2) | ecosystem: Environmental > Aquatic > Deep subsurface > Groundwater ... | reverse complement strand
GTGCTCTTGGCAGACACTACAAACGTTAAGGACAATACAACACAAGGTACAACTGCTACTACCCAAGTTCGTATGCTTGGTTCAAAGGCAGCCGTTGCAACAAACAACGCGCTTACCTGGAGCTACATCAGAACACTCAATGGCAGTAGTAGTGGATCTCTCACATTTTCAGACTCCTACATTGTTTCCGGTAAATCACTTCTCTATCAATAAAGTGGGAAAAATAAAAACACCGACGTAAAGCCGGTGTTTTTGTATCTGCTGTTGTAAGCCGAATTTTGTCTTCCCAACAAAGTTGGGACGATGATCATTTCTCTAGGATACTTGTTACCAAATATCTCAAACGAGCTAACTTTTTACATATTTTCAAAGAAAATATGCTCTGCTCTTTCTCTCTGGTAGGGTTTACCACAACTATAGGTTACCCTATAGCGAGTTAGGTAGCGTTCGTACAGGGGATATCCAACATGTATGAACACATCCTCACACTTTTCACCTTTCTCCCAAGAAACTTGGGATAGTATTGTCTCTGCGGCACTTTCCCTCTCAAGTTCTCACAAACTTGAGGGTGGGCGTTACCCACTACCATTTTTGACTCCGAAGAGTTCAGAGAGTTCGGACTTTCCTTCCCGACTGAGTCGAGACGATCATCCACAGTAGATACAAGGCGTATTATAGCGTATTTTTTCCCATTTGTCAATGTTTGACGTAGGTGTCTTTTTTCGCTAAAATAAGATATATAGGGAAAAATTTTATAATTTTCCTTTGTTTTGATAAGAACGTATGAAGAAAACACAAGTATTTTTCATGGTAGTCCAGCTTCCTTTGGATTTTTTGATGCTTCTTCTGGCATCTATAAGTGCCTACTACCTTCGGTTTTCTCCATGGGCAATATCGTTAAAACCAGTTCTTTTTGAGATGTCCATTGCACGTTTTGTTCATGTGATCATTCCGGTTATTTTTTTATGGCTTTTTGTATTTGCTCTTTCGGGACTCTATAGTACTGATCCAAATCGAAAATTTGGAACAGATATGGTAAGGATTTTTGTAGCAAGTCTTGCGGGCCTTGCTGTGGTTGCTATTTATTTAATGTTTGCACAACAGTTATTTGATTCTCGATTTATTGCTGCGTCTGCATGGAGTTTTGCATTGGTGTATACTATTCTTGGTCGTATGACTATGCGGGGTTTGCGTTCGCTGGTATATAGAAGTGGTATAGGATTGCGAAAAGTTATTCTTGTAGGAGAAGGGGTTCACATTGAACAAATGCAAGCGGCACTCAAAAAGAGATTGGAACTTGGTTATCAGGTTATTTCAACATTGAAAAAACTTGATTTTAAAAAGTTAAAAATGAGTTTGAAGGAGGGTTTTGATGAAGTAATTATTTCTCCTCCACATGCCTCCAAGGAAGAAATGTTACAACTTGTTGAATTCTGTAACGAAAATCATATTACTTTTAAATACTTTGCAGATTTGTTTACCACGTATTCTTCAAATATTGGGGTAAGTGCATTGGCGGGGATTCCTATTGTTGAGATCAAAAAGACGCGTCTTGAAGGTTGGGGAAATGTTGTGAAACGTATCGTTGATATATTGGCTGCTTGTATTTTACTGATTCTTACAAGTCCTATTATGCTCTTGAGTGCCCTCATAATATTTTTTGAAACGGGCATGCCTATTATCTACAAAAATGAACGTGTGGGGAAAAATGGTAATCGATTTATGGCATATAAATTTCGATCCATGTATACAAAGGACTGTACAGGGAAGCAATTTGGAGAATCTGGTGAGCAGGCTTTGGTTCGTGAAAAAGATTTGATCAAAAAACAAAATACACGGATGGGTCCTATTTATAAAGTAAAAAATGATCCACGAGTAACCCCATTTGGGCGTTTCATGCGTCAGTGGAGCATAGATGAGCTTCCACAATTTTTTAATGTATTAAAAGGGGATATGAGCATTGTTGGACCAAGACCGCATCAGGAACGAGAGGTAAATGGATATACTTCTGGTCATAAAAAGATTTTTACCATTCGTCCAGGAGTTACAGGTTTGGCTCAAATTTCGGGCCGGAGTGATCTTGATTATGAAGAAGAAGAAAAGCTTGATGTATTTTATATTGAGAATTGGTCTTTTATTTTGGACCTCATTATTTTTTTAAAGACTCCATTTATTCTTTTTCGGAAGAGAAAGGCAGAATAACTCAGGTTCTATGAAGATAGCATTGGTTCACGATTATTTAGCACAAGATGGTGGTGCGGAACGTGTGGTAAAAACTTTTCATGAAATATGGCCTGAGGCACCTATTTTTGTATTATTTCATGATAAGAATAAAATTGATTCTTTTGAAAATTTACAAATTCGTGAATCATTCCTTTCAAAGTTTCCGTTTGTGTGTGATCATTATCAGTGGTATTTGCCACTTATGCCACTTGCTACAGAACATCATGATTTGCGAGGATATGATGTGGTATTGTCCTCTACGAGTGCCTTTGCTAAAGGAGTTATTACCGATCCAGGGACTATTCACATCTGTTATTGTCATACGCCTACAAGGTACCTATGGACCGATACTCATGAATATATACGTGATTTGAAATACAATAAATTAGTAAAAATTTTTCTTCCTAAACTGGTTCATAAGCTTCGTATCTGGGATAGAATGAGTGTGGATCGTGTTGACCATTTTGTGGCAAACTCACAAACGGTGCAGCAAAGAATTCAAAAGTATTACCGAAGAGATGCAACCGTCATTTATCCGCCAGTGAATGTAGAAGAATATTCCGTATCTTCAGAAATTGGTGATTATTTTATTACGGGTGGGCGTCTGGCAGCATACAAAAGATTTGACTTGGTTATACAGGTATTCAATAGATTGGGATGGCCGCTAAAAATTTTTGGGTCCGGTCCGGGATGGTGGAATGATGTGAAAAAACACGCAAAAAGTAATATTGAATTTTTGGGACGGGTAGACGAAAAAGAAAAAGCAAAACTTCTTTCTCGTGCTCGTGCATTCATTCATCCCCAAGTTGAAGATTTTGGGATTACGCCGGTAGAATCTATGGCAAGTGGTTGTCCCGTTATTGCATTTGGAGAGGGTGGGGCACGGGAAACCATTATTGCTGGGAAAACAGGTCTTTTCTTTTATGAGCAAACGTGGGAGGCCTTATTTGACCTTCTTCTTCGAAAATTTGATGCTGCTGCTTTTGATAGACATGCTATACGTGAGCATGCGCTTCATTTTAGTACAGAACGTTTTATTGAAGAGATGACCGGGCTGCTAAAAGAAAAATATGAACATCGGAATTGATATACGCTCTCTTTTTAGTGAACATAAAACCGGGGTCGGAGAATTTACCAGTGAATTTTTAGAGAATCTTTTTGCTGCTGATAAAGAAAATCAGTATTTTTTATTTTATGGGAGTTGGAAAAAAGATCCAAGCTGGCGTGAACCTTGGAAACAAAAAAATGTCCATTATATTTGCATTTCTTGGCCAAGCAAATTGGTGAATATTCTCTCTTTATTGAGAATAAAAAAGATAGATTCTTTTTTTAAAGAACAGTTGGATTGGTTTATATCACCAAATATTGGTTTTGCAACGGTGAGCCGTAGGTGTAAACATCTTTTGGTTGTTCATGATTTATCCTTTGCACTGCATCCTCAATGGTACTCATGGAAGAGACGATTTTGGCATTTTATTATATCACCAAAACGGCAATGTAGAAGAGCTGATATCATTATTGCACCTTCTGAAAATACAAAAAGAGATATTATACACAGATATCAAATACAGCCGGAAAAAGTGCAAAGAATATATCCGGGTTTAAGTAAAACTTTTTTGGATGATACTACGCAAATTACTCCAGAGAAAATACATGAAGTAAAGCAGAAGTATACATTACCCTCTCGATTTTTACTTTTTTTGGGAACGATAGAGCCACGAAAAAATATAGAAAGTGCTATTACTGCATTTACCAAATGGAATAAGAAACAGAAAGAAGCATATATATTAGTAATTGCAGGACCATTGGGTTGGAAGTATAAAAAAATTATAAAAAAAATAGATTCTCATTCGGATGTTGTATATATTGGATATGTTGATGCACAGGATAAGGCCGCATTATACAAACTTGCACGGGTATTTATCTATCCAAGCTTTTATGAGGGGTTGGGGTTTCCTATTTTGGAAGCGCAATCAGTAGGAACTCCTGTGGTTACGAGTAATAATAGCTCTCTAGTTGAGGTAGCTTTTCAAGATACATATCTTGCACATCCGCTTGACAGCAATGAGTTAGAAAAGGGGATTGCATTTCAATTTACAAAAGAAAAGGCAGATAATGAGAAAAAATTTGTGCATTTTTCTTGGACTTCATTTGTTAAAGAATTTTTGGATAGTGTTTCTGCGAATAAATATAGAAAATAAATATATTTTTTCTTTTTTTATTCACAGTTAAGTCACAAAACAAGAGATTCATTAAAGATTTTCTGAAAAAATATGGAGGGGTGAATCATAGGTGCAAATAATATAATAATAAAAAATACGCTCTATACAGCGTATTTTTTATGTTTTTTGTGAAAAAACGTTCGTCAAGTCTGTCAATTTTGTCAATAGTGTATACTTATCCACAGCTGTGTACAAACTGTTGACAAGTGGGCGTTTCGGAGAAAGTGTTTTCGCGTTATAATGAGATGCACAGATGAGCATTTTTTGTTGCCTGTACAAAAAAATTTATGCACCCCATACAAAGAAAACTTTTAGAACTCACAGTGAAAAAAAATCTTTCACATCTGACTTTGCGTCAGATTGGGGAGCTTATTGAAATTGAAAATGCACCACAGAAAATCAAACATCACCTTTATCAGCTGGCGAAAAAAGGATTTATACGCATGGATCGAAAAAAGGGAATTTTGCAGCTTGTGAATGCATCAAAAAATAGATCACTTCTCGCTGTTCCAGTATTGGGGAGTGCGAGTTGTGGTGCCGCAACTATTTTTGCTGATAATACGGTAGAGGGGTATCTGCAGGTTTCTCCTGGGATGCTTAAAAAAACGAAAAATATTTTTGCTATACAGGCAGTTGGAAATTCCATGAATAGGGCAAATATCAATGGGAAAAATATTGAAGAGGGGGATTATGTTATTGTGGATAGTCAAAACCAATCACCCAAAAATGGCCAATATGTCGTTTCTCTTATTGATGGTTTGGCAAACATAAAACGTTTTTATCACGATAAAGAAAACGAGCAAATTGCACTTGTTTCCGAATCTACTTCGCAATATATGCCGATTTACATCCACCATGATGATGCCGATGCATATCAGGTGAGTGGGGTTATATTGCAGGTGATAAAGCAACCAAAATTTTAGTATGCGAATTGGGATAGATGCACGCATGATGGGGAAAGGGGCTGGTATTGCACGATATGTAGAGCAGTTGGTTTTGGCCTTGGGGAAAATTGATTCAGAAACGGAGTATATTCTTTTTGTAAACTCTTCCTCACGTATTCCAGAGTTAGGAAATAACTTTCGTTTGGTTTTTTGTGATATACCATGGTATTCCCTAGAAGAGCAAACAAAACTTATTGGTATTCTCGATCGTGAAAATTTAGACCTCCTTCATTTTCCACATTGGAATGTTCCTCTTTTATATAAAAAGCCTTTTGTCATTACCGTTCATGATCTTATCATGTATCATTTCCCTCGTGCAGAGGCTACCACGCTTGGTCCATTAAAATATTTTTTTAAGGATAGAATTCATAGAGTGGTCTTAAATCATGCTTGCAGAAAGGCACAACGTATTTTTGTAACGAGTGAATTTACCAAAAATGATCTGCATCAAACCCTTAAGGTTCTTCTTGAAAAAATGGTAGTTACGTATCAGGCACCGTTTGAGACTCATGCATCGGTTGACATGCAAAGGCGTGCGTCTCTTCTTCAAAAGTACAAAGTACAGGAGCCCTATATACTCTATGTTGGGTCTGCGTATCCGCATAAAAATTTGGAAAATCTTCTTCGAGCCTGGAAAATCTTTAAACAAAGAGATACCGGAGGGTATACTTTGGTTCTTGTGGGAAAACGTTCAGCTTTCTATGAAAGACTCATACAGATGAAAGAAATGCAGGAAGGCCATGACGTGATCTATACTGATTTTTTGGAGGATGAAGATCTGGAACTTCTCTACCAGGGTGCATCGCTTTATGCGTTTCCAAGCTATTATGAGGGTTTTGGTCTTCCACCACTTGAGGCCATGGCCAAAGGGGTTCCAGTTGTCAGTTCTTCTGCGACCTGTCTTCCGGAAGTACTCGGCGATGCTGCTTTGTACTTTGATCCGAAAAGTCCTGAAAATATGGCTTCTATTATAGAAAAAGCACTTACCGATGAAGATATACGGCTTGATCTTCAAATAAGGGCAAAAGAGATACTCATGCAATATTCATGGGAAAAATTGGCCAAAACAACGGTAAAAGGATATCATGAAATTTTTTCCCAACTTTCTTCAAATTAAACTGTGCGTATCTTCTTTACTTTTCTTGTGACAAGTTGCAATTTTATGCTATAATACGAGCAGAATGTAAGCTTGTCGCATGCCAAAAAAACGAGGAAGAATTACCCGTCTTTGTTCTGTTTGCCGGTTGTCTGGTCATACAAAAAAGACCTGTAAACTGGAAATTCAGGATACAAAAAAGACCACTTCGTTGGAATCAGTTGGAGATTCTAATGTTTGGATCACTCCAAATACGATTCCGTCCTCTACCAAGAGGCATATTTTTGTATGTGTACATGATCGGGCAGAAACTTCTCCTCATGTAGTAAATCTCCGTCCTAAAGAAGAAGTTTGTCTAAAAGATGTTGGGGTATTTACCGAAAAGCCAGTAGCACAGCAAAAGAAACTTTTGGTTGATTTTCCTCGTTTAGTTCAAAACTCACAACAAAGATGGGCGGTTTCTCCAGGAATTCTTTCTGCATATCGAGAAGATATGGCAGAAAAGCGAGAGCAACGTGACGTACCCGTTATAAAAAAGTTTTTACAAAAGAAAGAACAGGAATCGGTTGCTTTATTTCCTTCCGATGCAGAAGTGGATGTTTTAGCTAAGTATCGTACCTTAGATCAAAGACCTTTAGTACAAAATTTTCAGAATAGGGGAGAAAGAGCAATTAGCATAGAAGAGGATGAATATTCTCTTCCGGTTGCTATTGTTCACGAAGATACTCCAAAAGAAAATGTCACAACATATTCTCAAAAAGAAGATGACTCTTCTTTTATAGATCGACCTCGATTTCAGATATCACGTTTCTTCCCTAAACCCGTTTTGCGGTATGCTTTTGCATTTATTGGTCTATTATGTGTTCTCCCATTCCCGGTATTTGGGTACTACAAAAAAGTAAAATCTGATGGAAAAGAGGTTATTGAACAGAGTACAAGTGCATTTTTGTCACTTCAGGCTTCTACGGTTGCGGCACTCCAGGCCAATATAGACAAGGCGCAAGGAGACTTGGTTTCTGCATTGGCCGCATTTTCTCAAGCAGAATCTCTTTTAGAAAAAGATCACAAAGTTCTCCTGTTTGTTTCAAAGTTACTTCCCATTATTGGTCCGCAAGTTGAAAGCAGACAACATATCCTTATTGCCGGAGAGCATCTCGCTTTGGGAAATAAGTACTTGGTAGATGGATTGGATCAGATAAATACAAATTCTGAACTTGCTTTGACTTCTAAATTGGTGATTTTACGTGAACATATGGAAGCGTCTGCTGTGCAATATAAAACAGCATTGGAAAGTTTGGAACATGTAGGCTCTGAAGCCCTCCCGGTCGAGTACCAACAAAGCTTTGAAGAATTCAAACTTCTTTTCGCTACTTTTGTGGATGATATGAATGATTTTTCAGATCTGATTGATGCAACGACAACCATTTTTGGTCATGATGATTTTCGACGTTACTTGATTGTATTTCAAAATGATCACGAGATCCGTCCTACAGGTGGATTTATGGGAAGTTTTGCGACTGTAGATGTGCAGAAAGGGAAACTTTTACACGTAGATGTGCCTGGGGGTGGCACCTATGATGTGCAGGGGCAATTGAATGAAAATTATAAACCACCAGTCCCATTACAACTTATCAACACGAAGTGGGAATTTCAAGATGCAAATTGGTTCCCAGATTTTCCAGCAAGTGCACAAAAGATGCAATGGTTTTATAGAAAAACGCGAGGTGCTTCAACAGATGGTGTTATTGTTTTGAATTCAAATCTTCTTTCACATATCTTGAATGTAGTTGGACCCATTACGCTAGATGAGTACGGCGTGACCTTTGATGGTGACAATGTTTTAGAGAAACTTCAGCAGTATGTAGAAAAAGATTATGATAAGGAAGAAAACAAGCCAAAGGCAATTGTTGGTGATTTACTTGAAAAAATTATGGATAAGGTGGTACATGCCGGGGTTGTCGATATGCTTCAACTTTTAACACAACTTCATAATGGTCTTGAGAATAAAGATATTCAGGTATACTTTAATGATCCAAATATTGAAAATAAAATGGGAAGTTTTGGTTGGACCGGGCAGATACGGCAAGTTCCTGAAGATCAAGATTATCTCTTTGTGGTAAATACCAATGTTGGAGGATCAAAGTCAGACGCCAAGATAGAACAAACCATAAAACATTTGGTTGAGGTAAATGAAAATGGTGAGGTAACTGATACGGTTATTATTCACCGTGAGCACAAAGGACAAATTGGTGAAGAGTTTTATGGGTATGATAATATTGATTACCTACGGGTTTATGTCCCAGAGGGAAGTCAGCTTATAGATGCTGGAGGATTCCAGTTTCCAGAAGAGAGTGCATTTTTAGCTCCTGAACAGGGTGCACAGGATGACCCAGATATTCTCTCATATGAAAAGGATGAGTCTATTCATGTAAAGACGGGAACGCGTGTTACACACGAGTTTGGTAAGACCGTATTTGCCAATTGGATGATTACGCCGGTTGGCCAAGTGCAAGAAGCATATTTTACATATAAGCTTCCATTTAGCATACGAAAACGACCCATTCCAATGACAAATTTTGAAAAATGGCGTAATAGTTTGTCGGGGATAGAAAAAACCGAAGCACTTCGGTATAGTTTATATGCGCAAAAGCAGTCCGGTGTGCAAAGTGACTATGTTTTTGAACTTCTTCATCCTGAAAATGTGAATTTGGTGTGGGGGAGTGATGACGACTTAGTTGATTCTGGTAAAAGTTATCACTATGAGAAAAAAATGCAAAATGATATGATGTTTGGTTTAGTGATGCAACAGGATAGTTAATGATGCATAATCAATAAGAAAAAACATTTTTTTCCTGCTTATTATTCATTATCACGTTGTATGCCTGTCAAAAAAAATAAACAAAAAGAAGAGGGGCAGGCGGCTGCTGAGAAAAAAGCACGCAAGCCGGCTAAGAGGATAACAAAATCATCTCGTAGAAAAAAAACGGGAATTTCTTTGGTATCCAAAAAGAAAAAAAAGAAGGATCTTGAGGATGGTGTTGAGGTTGTGCATCTGCCTGAAAAAGAAAAAGGTGTTCAACCAGAAGTCCAATTGGAGGATCCGGGCATTCCACATTTCTTAACTAAAGATCTTGATTCTGGCCATCACTCAGATATGGAAATTGATGATTTACTGGTAGATTCTTCGGAAAATCCTGTAAACCTTAAAGCGGTTGTGAAAGATGCTCTTAAAGAATTAGAGGAAGAAGAACATGTAAGCAGTGTTCATGATTTGAAAAATATGCCATTCCCACCTACTGTGGTGAAACATTCGGAAGAATCAGAAGAAGATGAAAATCAAGAAGATAGTGCTCACGCTGAGATACCCAAAGTTGTCCCAAATAAAGAAAAAATAAATACACAGCTGGCCAAGATATACGAAAATAAAGATGGAAGCATGCCAGACATGAAATATTTTGAAAAACGAAAGAGGAACAAGCTTATCACGGCCTTTTTTACACTTATATTTTCATGTATATTTGTTGGGGTTGTGGCATATGTTGGATTTTTTATTTTGCAAAGAGGTTCTTCTTTTTCAGAAGAATCAGTAACACTTTCCATTGAAGGAGCGGATAAAGTGAGCTTTAACCAAGATGTTCGTTATAGAATTCGGTACAGAAATGATCAACGTATTGCACTCAATAATGCAATTTTGCAAGTCCGGTATCCAGAGGGATTTGAGTATCAAGATAGTACTCTGTATCCAGATAATGATACCCATGATAAGTGGAACCTTGGTACACTTCAACCATTTGCCAGTGGATATATTGATGTATTTGGAAAGATGCATGCAGATGCAGATAATAAAGAATCTTTCCGCGTCTTTTTGAATTACTTTCCACAGAATTTTAGCTCAGAGTTTCAAAAAGTATCCCATTTGAATATAACTATGGGTACAGCTCCCATGAAGCTTGAGGTATCTGCTCCAAAAGATGTGGTGGTGGGAGATACGGTAGATATTACGCTTACGTTTGATACGGATCAGATTGATATGTTTGATACGGCGGCATTAGAACTTATTCCCAATGATGCTTTTGCGGTACAATCAAGTAGTATTCCATCAACTGCACTGGATCCCAATCGGTGGCTTCTTTCAAGCGTTTCATCGACCAAAGAAATGACGATCTCAGGAATTTTTACTGCAGCAGAAGATTTTTCTGGGATTACTTTTTCATTGCGTGGGTGGAGTGATAAGAAAGAGATGGATACGCAAGAAGGGTATATATTCTGGGAGGAAAATTATGCTCCAAATTTAGCCCAAACAGATTTTGTCAGTAAACTGGTGATAAATGGAGGGACCGATCAGTTGACCGTTGAACCTGGTGAAGTATTGAATATGAGCATATTTTTGAAAAACGAAGGGAAAAATGCGGTGGATAATGCAGACGTAGAACTTACGTTGGATGGTCCTTCATTCAATAAACAAAGTTTGTTGAAGTGGGCTGCCTTGGAAGATGAAAATGGTGGTGATATCATTGGAGACCAGCTCTCTGTGGATCTTCGTCGTGGAGTCCTTTCATGGGACAAGCGTCAGATTCCTAAGTTAGGTATGATTGAACCAGGGGAAGAGGTGATTATTGATATTAACCTTCCGGTGAAATCAGCAGAGGATATTGCATTATCAGAGTTTGTGTTACATGAAATTTCTGCGACATTGAAAGTAGAATATGAAGTAGATGGTGAGGTTGAAATCATAACACAAAAACCACTTGCGCTCACAGTGAATTCTGACCTTGACTTGGAAGTTCGACACGAAGTTGAAAAAGATACTTCTGAACATACGCTTACCTGGCTTCTTACAAACTCTTTTCATGAAATAAAAAATATTGAAATTGAAATGGATCTCTACGGTAAGATAGACTGGAATGAGGATCTTCTGGTGGTACCAGCTGGCAAGGTGGATTATGATCAAAATGCACAACGGATTATATGGCGGGTTGACTCGATGCCAACCTCAGTTGATGTATTGGCACTTCAATTTGGTTTTCAGCTTTCGGGAGCGAATCCAACACAAACCAATCTTACCTCAAAGATTAAACTTCAGGCCGTGGATGCTATAACCGAAAAAGATATTTTAAAGGTTATCGATGGAGTAAAATTAAATGGAGAAGACGGAACCTCACCGTAAATCTTTTGAAATGGTATGGATGAGCGTTTGCGACACACAAAAGAAATTATTGCAAAAAGGAGATGGTCTGCAATAATTTCTGCAGTAACCTTTTTTTTAGGGCTTATCTGGATAGCATACAATCAGTATCAACGTATTGAAATGTATAATCAAAAGTTAGAAAAACAAATGGAAGAATCCCAACAACAAGCGGATAAAGAATCAAAAAAAATTCAAGATGCTATTCAAAAAAAAATAGAACAAGATCTAGAAAAACAGGGGATACCTATAAGTGAATAATAAAAAACCAATGCATAAATGCATTGGTTTTTTTGTGCCCCCGCCAGGACTTGAACCCAGAATTCGTGGTCCGAAGCCACGCGTGATATCCGTTTCACTACAAGGGCAGAAAGAAGATATACATCTTCTTTGTGGGTCGCCTGGGGATTGAACCCAGAACCTTGGGCTTAAGAGGCCCCTGCTCTACCAATTGAGCTAGCGACCCATGCTTTCTTTCATTGGGCGCATGGTTAGCCGAATGGATCTCCATCAGTTCTCTCTAAAATTTCCGTTTTTGGTCCTTTCCAGGCCTTTGCCTTCAATGCATTTTCTGCAGCTTCTACCTGTGCTTCTTGTTTGCTGCCACCGGACCCGTCAGCAATCTTTTCATCACCAAGGTATACTCCTACCATAAACTCTTTTGCATGGTCAGGGCCATGTTCTTTCAGTACACGATAGGTTGGAGTGATTCCCACAATTTCTTGTGCTGATTCTTGGAATCGGGATTTTGGATCCATCCAGAGACCAAGTTCGAGTACTTCCGGAAGTTTTGTAATAATCCAACGTGTAATAAATTGTGCAGCCATTTCATATCCTTGGTCAAGGTAGATAGCTCCAACAATGGCTTCAATAGCATTGGCAAGAATATAATCCCTTGCTTTTACGTTGGTATCTTTTGACTCCCCATGAGAGAGAAAAAGATAGTCTTCGATTTCAATTTCCCTTGCCACCTGTGCACACATCTTTCCATTTACAAGGGCTGCGCGCCAGTTGGTAAGTTCCCCTTCCGGGTTGAGATAATTCTCAAAAAGGAATTCGGTAACTACCAGTTCCAAAACGGCATCACCTAAGAATTCTAATCTTTCATTGTGTGCAAGAGGGAAGTTTCTGTTTTCATTCAGGTAAGATCGGTGTACGAGCGCCTGAACGATCAGATCCTTATTTTTGAAATCAACACCTATTTTTTCCTCGAGGTTTTTAAATTTTTTGTCTTTGTATGCAGATACGGCCATAAGTTTATATATGGATCAATAGATTCTCCATACGGATTTACGGATATAGATGATATACCCGTAGATCTGTAGTAATATCTATGATCATTCTCCTTTGTGAGTAATGTCTTTGTATAGGCTTCCCAAAATACCATTTACAAATTTTCCCGCAGGTGTTCCACTGTAGGTCTTTGCAATTTCAATCGCTTCATTTATAGCTACTTTTGCGGGTATTTCTTTTTCAAAGAGCATTTCGTAAACTCCAATGCGGAGGATATTTCTATCAACCAGAGTGATGTGTTCCAAGGGCCAATTCTTGGCGTATTGTTCTATCTTGGTATCAATCTCTTTTTGATTATCAATAATAGCATTGACGGTTTTTTCTATATAAGAAAGGTTGGCAGCATCGAGCCCTTTTCCAAATTCTTGGATGTTTTGTTCGATAATTGCAGGCAGGGCACCGGTCGGTTTGTCTTTAAAATCCCATTGAAAGAGAATTTGCATGACCATTGAACGAGCCAGGTGCCTGTTGGACATAGATCTTATTTAGAAAGTTTTTTTGCCTTTTGAAGCAATTTTTGAGTGCGTTTTTGGGTATCAACCACTTGTCTATCTTTATATTTTCCCGTTTTTGGATTTACGGTATGAGGAAGATATGCATTACCTGCCTCATCATAGCGTACTTGTACGCCTTTGAGAGCAAAATGAGATGCTCTGTCTTTTTTTGAAGTTCGTGTTCGTCTTTTTGCTGGTAGACCCATACTGATTCTAAATAATAAGTGAATGTCGTATCCGAAAATGAAAACGGAAAGACTGCTTAACGTGGAGATTGTACCTTAGATTGGCCAAAAAATCAAGTACCCACCTGGGGACATTGCCAAATTAGCTTTGTTTAGCTAAAATAGAGACATGGAAAGCATTTTGTGCACAAATCGGAATTTGTGGGAGAATAAACAAAATTCTCATTTTTTGCAGTCTTTTGATTGGGGGGAGTTCCAGAGACATTTTGGCAAGGAAATCCTTCGGATACAGATAAAAGAAGGGAATCAGGTTGTCGGTCAGGTGCAAGGAGTGGTTCATGCTTTTCCTTTGGGGATAAAGTATCTCTATATTCCAAGGTCTGAAATATCTACATCGGAGGAGTATTCATGCCTACTGGATTTTCTTAAAAAGCAATTTTCATTTGTTTTTGTACGTTTTGAACCCGTTTCATTACAATCAAGCATTATAAAGGATTTGCAGATCGTTCCAACACACCCACGTCTCTGGCAACATACACTTGTATTGAATTTAGAAGATTCCTTAGAAACGCTTCTTGCTCAGATGCACAGTAAAACTCGATATAATATTCGTCTGGCAGAACGAAAGGGGGTTGTTATTGAAGAAATTGAGGATATAGATATTTTTTGGAAGCTGAATGAAGAAACCTCACTGCGGGATAAAATAAAAACCCATGACAAAGCCTATTATAAAGAAATGATTAAGGGAAAGCAGATGCGTCTCCTGTGTGGTTTTGTAGAGGGGAATCCTGTCTGTGCTGGAATTTTTTCTTTTTACAATAAGAGATGTACCTATTTGCATGGAGCTTCGGGAAATGCATATAGAAATGTTATGGCACCGTATCTTTTGCAATGGCATGCCATAAAAATGGCACAGGACCTTGGGTGTGAGGAATATGATTTTGGTGGTATTGCAGCTCCTGCTCAAAAAGATAAGCCAAGTACAGAGTTTCATAATCTTTGCTGGAGTGTTGAGGATAAACTTACGGGTGTTACACGATTTAAAGCAGGATTTGGAGGAGGACGTGAAAGCTATGGGGATTCGTTTGATATCATTTTAAACTTAACTTTATACAAATTGTATACTTTTTTGAGGAGACTAATAGTATGAATCTATGATAAAAAAGTGGAAACTCATTAGTGAGAAAAAGAACATTGGACGTTCTTCTCGTATGATCATTGATACCCGTTATTACGAGCTGCCTACAAAGAAAAAAATTGCTTGGGACGTACGGATGGGGTTGGGAAAAGTTATTATTTTTGCACTCGATAAAAATGGTAAGGCCATCATTATTCGACAATTTCGTCCGGGTATTTCTGCCATAGATACCGCATTGGTTGCGGGGGGAATCGATGAGGGGCTTACACCTTTACAAAATGCCAAAAAAGAACTTGAAGAAGAAGCGGGGTATATATCTTCTCAGTGGATAAGACTTGGCAAATATGCTACCAGTGCCGGAAACGCGTCTGGGTGGGTACATAGTTACTTGGCAATGGATTGTCAGTATGTTGGACAAAACCTAGAGGAGAATGAATTTATAGAAGTAAGTACGCATTCAGTTGAAGATGTGCGTACGTTCATTGGACGTGGAAAGATGCTGGATTCCGCGTGTGTACTCACAGCACTGCTTGCTCTTGAGCATTTAACCCAAAAAAAATCAGAGAAGTATTAAACTCTATGTGGTCAAAAAATCTTTTTCTTAAAGTAAATGCAAAGGTAGGAATGAATCCAAAATTTGATGCCATTATGATTTTTATTACACATTTTGGTATTGTTTTTCTTACCTTTTTGAGCTTGATTCTATCGTGGTTTACTCTAAAAAATTTGTTTTTTAGTTATATTTTTTTTGTGTTGATTCCTTTGTGCCTGTTTGCATTGGTATTGAGTTATTCTATCGCTTTTATTTTTCGACACCCACGACCGGAAAAAGAGATTCCCAATGTCCGTGTCCTTATATCTACACTTGGAACCTGGAAATCATTTCCATCTGACCATACCTTATTTTCCTTTATTCTTGCAGCGCATCTCTTGTTGTTTGTACAAGCTCTTTCTCCTGTGGTAGTATTGATATCATTCCTTATGCTTGGTTTTGCCAGTCTCATTGGGATTTCCAGGGTATATGTAGGAGTTCACTATCCAAGAGATATTTTGGGTGGCTTTCTCCTTGCTTTGTTCTGTTGTTTATTGTTTCTCTTTTTATTATGAAATGTATTATCTTTGCAGGGGGTGCCGGTACACGGCTATGGCCAATAAGTAGAAAAAATTCTCCAAAACAGTTTGAAAAACTTAAAGATGGTCGTTCAACGCTTCAGATGGCAGTAGAGCGGATTTCTGATTTGGGGATGGAGAATATCTATATTTCTACCAACGAGGCTTATATATCTATTTTAAAAGAACAAGTTCCAAATTTGCCGGAAGAAAATATTTTTTTGGAACCTGCCAAAAGAGATCTTACGGCTGCTGTTGGTCTTTCTTTGTGTCGACTAAAAAATTCGGGCTATTCGGGGCCCATTGCTATTTTGTGGGCGGATCATTTTGTAGAAAATGTGAATACTTTTGTACAAGCACTTCTCAAAGCAAAAGATTTAGTTTTGAAAAATCCAAATCGGTTTATCTTTTTGGCAGAGAAGCCAAGATTTGCAAATCAAAATTTAGGATGGATCCATGTAGGTGATTGCATTGAAGAAAATCAGTTTCAGTTTGAGGGATGGAGGTATCGTCCAGAGCTTACTGAGTGTGAGCATATGTTTGAAAGTAAAAGTTGGTTATGGAACCCAGGATATTTTATTACGGATTTAGATTTTGTGCTTGACCTGTATAGGGTGCATGTCCCAGAAATGTACGAGCGTTTGCAGAATATGTCTACAAGTGAAGAAAAAATTCAGACAGAATACGCAAGTTTGGATGCTGTCCATTTTGATAGTGCTATCGTGGAAAAAGTTCAAAAAGATCAAGCGGTGGTATTGAAGGTGGATTTAGGATGGAGTGATCCAGGGACATTGTATGCACTCAAGGAAGCCCTTGTACCAAAAACTGAAGATAATTTGGTAAGGGGAGATGTAGTAGACCTTGGTTCGCACGACAGTTTTATCTTTAATGCGGAAAAAGGAAAATTAGTTACCACCATTGGCCTTGAGGGGGTGATGGTTATTAATACTGGGGATGCGCTGTTGGTGTGTCACAAGAATGATGTTCCAAAGATTAAGGAACTTTTGAAAAAAATTGAAGAAGAGGGGAAAGAACAATATTTATAAAAAATATTCATTTCCGTAGTAAAAATTTTATGAAAATTGGATTCCACAAATGGACTCTGAGTATAGTTGGTATTTGTATAATTTTTTGTTTCTTTTTTTTATATTCAGAAATATATTCAAAAGATGTGTCGAATGGAAAGTCTGTAAGTTTTGAGTTACAACAAAATCAGACCGTATCAGAACTTGCAGCAAAATTGGAAGAAAAAGGTATTATACGATTTTCGGGTCTTTTTAAAAAATATATTGTTTTTCGCGGTGTAGATAAAACAATGCAGCCCGGTGTGTATAGGGTTGAACCACCGGTGACATTGGCACGGATTGTGGATGCACTCAAGAATACAAGACAAAATCGTGAGGAAATTTCACTTACGATACTTCCGGGATGGAATCTCAAAGATATTGCGGCTTATTTTGAAAAACAAAATATTGCCAAGGAAGAAGAAGTGTATACACTTTTGGGACACCCAGCACAAAAGACAAAATTTCAATTTCCAATTGGGGATATAAAATTATTTAAAGATGTTCCTCGTTCAGGAAGTCTCGAGGGGTATCTTGCGCCAGAAACAGTACGTTTTTATAGTGATGTAACTTTAGAGGAAGTTATAGAAAAGTTTCTTCATATTCGTGAAGCCCAGTTCAGTGACCAAATGCTTTCCGACATAAAAAAACAGGAGAAGAGTATCCATGATATACTAACTATGGCAAGTATTCTCGAACGTGAGGTAAAACATCCAGAGGATAGAGCGATGGTGGCAAATCTCTTTTGGAGACGGCTCACCGCGAATTGGGCACTTCAAGCTGACTCTACCGTTCATTACGCCGTTGAACGTGAGGACAAACAAGTTTTTACTACGGATGAGCAAAGAAAATTTGATTCTCCATGGAATACCTATAAGTATCCCGGACTCCCTCCTACGCCTATTTCTATACCAAGTATTGATTCTATTATGGCGGCAATATATCCAACACAAAATAGTTATTGGTTCTTTCTTACTACTCTGGACACCGGCGAAGTGAAATTTTCAAAAACTCTTGAAGAACATAATGCAAAAGTTCAAAAATATTTACGATAGATATTTAAAAAAATAAAATGTATCTATGCCCAAACAACCGTCTCATTCCCATTGAGTTTCACTTACTGAAAATGGGGCAACGTATACTGATGCAATAACGGCGGCGGATAATTGGGAGGAGAAGGAACGTTCAAGATCTTTACTTTCAAAAAAGTTACAAAATGCAAAAAGGAAAAGTAACCGTGCTTTGTTGGATAGGGTCCGTATAAAAAAGTTGGTATCATACAGTCGCAAGGGAGTTGATGTTTAGATAGTTGGTGGTGAAGCAATACAGGACATGTTTTTTATAGATTTTACTTGTGGTGGGCATGATTTTGTATACCACTTTGTCCCATCCGGTGAGGTCTGGATTGATAATGATATAATGCCCAAGGGACAAAAATTTGTTCTTTTACATGAACTTCACGAGAGGAGACGCATGGCAGAAGGTTGGGGTTACCCAAAAGCACATTACGAGTCGAGTAAGATAGAGTATCATTGTAGGCATTTTCCATCGGAGTTAGATCTTCATCTTCGACAAGAACATAAAATCAATGGTAATATTACTGCATAATTTTTATTTACTATTTTAGATTCAGCTACTATGAAAATTACTCCACTCCTATTTCACAAAAAATTACAGGGAAAGATTGAGGTCGTATCCAGAAAAAAAATTCGTACACGAGAAGATTTGAGTTTAGCCTATACTCCAGGGGTAGCGGATCCTTGTCGGGAGATAGCAAAAGATGTGTCAAAAGTTTATGCGTATACACGTAAGTCCAATATGGTAGCTGTGGTAACTGATGGAAGTGCTGTTTTGGGTCTTGGAAATATTGGTCCGGAGGCTAGTCTCCCGGTTATGGAGGGGAAGGCCGTTTTATTTAAAGAATTTGGTAATGTAGATGCTTTTCCTATTGCACTTACCACTCAAGATCCCGATGAAATTATTGAGACAGTTGTACGTATTTCTCCAATGTTTGGTGGAATTAACTTGGAAGACATTGCCGCACCAGCGTGTTTTTATATTGAAGAAGAACTCAATAAAAGATTGAGTATCCCCGTATTTCATGACGACCAGCATGGTACTGCGATTGTGGTTTTGGGTGGGCTCTACAACGCTTTGAAAGTTACAAAAAAGAAGATAGATAATGTACGAGTAGTGATAAATGGAGCGGGGGCCGCGGGAATTGCTATTGCCAAATTACTTTTGAGTGCCGGAGTAAAGCATATATTTTTGGTAGATTCTACGGGTATTATCTTTGAAGGAAGAGAGAATCTTACCGATGTAAAAAAAGAAATGGCAAAATGTACAAATGCAGAAAAACGCAAAGGTAGTTTGGAAGAAGCTATAGCCGGAAGTGATGTATTTATTGGGGTGAGTCGAGCAAATGTTCTTTCAAAAAAAATGGTAAAAAGTATGAATGATGATGCTATCATTTTTGCGATGGCAAATCCCATCCCAGAGATTATGCCAAATGATGCATTATCGGCAGGTGCGACCGTTGTTGCAACCGGAAGAAGTGATTTTCCCAATCAAATCAATAATGTTTTAGTTTTCCCAGGCATTTTCCGAGGACTTCTTGATGCACGTATGGATTGTGTCACCAATGCTATGAAAATTGATGCAGCAAAGGCCTTAGCTCGTTATGTGAAAAAGCCTACAGCCAAAAAAATCATACCTTCGGTTTTTGACAAGGGCGTAGCACAGGCCGTTGCACGCGCAGTAAAAAAACACAAATAAGGAAAGTATGTTGAATACAATGTTCATTGTTGTAGCTAACCTGGTTCCTGTATTGGGAGTATATCTTTTGAGTTGGAGCACCTTTGAATTTTTTATTGCGTACTGGTTTGAAGCAATTATTATAGGACTTTTTACTTTTGTTCGAATTCTCTGTGCCAAAAAAGTACCTGCTGCTGACACTGTACCTTATTCACATCTTTCTACGAAGCAAAAAATTGGATATGCTCTTTTTTTCTTGATTTGGTATTCTATATTTTTGGGAGTGTTTCTTTTTTTCATTACTTTTGAGACTTCTGAAATGCATAACAAACTTTTTTCAATGGGAAATTTAGCATTTTGGATTCCTGTTGGAATATTTTTTGCCAAGCATATAGTCAAGTTTCTTACTGAATGGAGTCAAAAAATGTTTGAACTCCTTGGACCAGATAGAGCATTTATGCCAGCGATTAAATGGGTGGTGGTAGTATTATCAATTCTCATTGTTGGGGGGTTCTTTTCTCTTAAAGACTCTGATGGAAAAGTTTTTGTTATTGTATTTTTTGTTTTGAAAAGTGTTTTTGAGATATATCAACTTCGAAAGAAGAGAAGTCTAAACTAATTCTTATGTATACTTCAGATTTTGACTACAATTTGCCCACAGAGCTTATAGCACAAAAATCCGTTGATCCTCGGGATCATTCCAAGATGATGGTGGTAAATCATGGTACAGAGAGTATTGAACACAAACATTTTTTTGATATTGTAGATTATCTCCAAAAAGGAGACCTGATTGTTTGGAATACTTCAAAAGTATTTAAGGCAAGACTCTTTGGAAAGCTTATGGCGCAAAATGGAGAAAATCTTTGGGAGCATAAACGGAAGATCGAACTTTTCTTGGTCCGACCCATGGAGAATGATGGGGTATGGAAGGTTCTTGCAAAACCAGGAAAACATGTAAAAAACGGTATGAGAATTGTTCTCTCATGTTCGTGTGAAGACGTCTCAGACTGTAGTTGTAATAATGAAGATTTTTTTTGTGATGTCCTTGTAAAGGAAAAAGAAGGGACCATTCTTGTGCAGTTTCCGGATACAGAAGAGGCGGTCAGAAAAAAAGCAAATCGGTATGGGCATATCCCTATCCCACCGTATGTAAAAGATGAACCGCATCAGTTGGAGTTGTATCAAACAGCATATGCACAACAAGAAGGATCGGTTGCCGCACCAACCGCTGGGTTTCATTTTACAGATGCGCTCATAGAGAAGCTTACCAAAAAAGGAGTTGAATTTGCAGAGGTAAGTTTACATGTTGGTTTGGGTACATTTTTGCCGGTAAAGACAGAAAGGGTGAAAGATCATACTATGCATGCAGAGATTGTAGAGCTAACAAAAGAAAATGCAGAAAAAATAAACCGTGCCAAGAGAGAGGGAAGAAGAGTTATTGCCGTGGGGACTACCACAGTGCGTACTTTGGAAGGTATTGCTATGCTGCGGGATCTTTGTCCGACGCAAACTCCCATGCAGGTGCATGCCTATCATGGGGATATTAATATTTTTATAACGCCGGGGTTTGAATTTCAAATTGTGGATGCTATGATCACCAACTTTCATCTTCCAAAATCTACGCTTCTTATGTTGGTATGCGCGTTTTCAAAAAGCCAGGCACTCATGATGGAGTGTTATAGAGAAGCGGTAGCCCAAAAGTATAGGTTTTATAGTTTTGGAGATGCGATGTTTATTGTCTAGATTATCCCAAATAAAAAAATTGGTTATGTGCCAATTTTTTTATTTGGGATAATTATGAAATTATTTATGATTTATAACCCCATTCGTGTTTGAATTTTATAAATCGGTCTTCCCGTATAGACGCACGCATACGTGTCATAAGATCGAGAAGATAAAAAAGATTATGTTTAGTTGAAAGTTTGTAGGCAAGTAGCTCATTGGATTTAAAAAGATGGTGTAGATATGCACGTGAAAAATTTTGGAGTGGACTCTCTTCTAAGAGGGGATCAATTGGAAGGTGATCATTGGCATATTTACTATTGGTGATGTCAATCCAGAGGCGTCTTGGATTTTTTTCATTTCCAGAAGCTTCTGTTTGAAAAGTTTGTGGTGTTACATAGAGGGCACCATTACGGGCCATGCGTGTAGGCGCGACACAGTCAAACATATCTATGCCACGCTCGACCACATCAAAAAGATCCAAGGGGGAGAAGCCTACGCCCATGGTATAGTGAGGTTTTTCTTTGGGAAGTAGTGGAGAAATCCAATCAAGAATATTTTTTGTGGCGTCCATGTTATATCCAATAGATTCTCCTCCAATGGCAATACCATCAAAATCCATTCCGCAAATTTCCTTTGTAGACGTTTCACGAAGGGAACGATGATTTCCTCCTTGAATAATACCGAACAAAAATTTTTTATAGAGGTCACTTTTCTCAGAAAGATTTTTTTTGTGTGCATCTATACATCGCTTTGCCCAACGATGTGTTCGCTCCATTGCTTGCGTTGCATAATCCATTTCTGCGTTGTCAGGGGTACATTCGTCAAACGCCATAATAATATCTGCACCAATTTTGTGTTGGATATCAATGGCAGACTCTGGAGTAAATCGATGTTTTGACCCATCAATAAAACTTCGAAAATCAACACCATCTTCATCAATTTTTACCAATTTTTCTCCATTGCTTTGTGCATCTTTTTGCGCTCCAAGGGAAAATACCTGAAAGCCTCCACTATCGGTTAATACGGGTTTGTCCCATTGCATGAAGTTATGAATGCCACCAAAGGTATCAAGAAGATCTGCCCCAGGCTGGAGATGAAGATGATACGTATTGGCCAATATAATTTGTGCATCAATTTGATGAAGATCTTGAGTATCCAAGCTTTTTACCGTAGCTTTCGTTCCCACGGGCATAAAAATTGGTGTTTCAATATCCCCGTGATCAGTATGGATAATTCCGGTTCTTGCAAGGCATTCACTGGATTGTGATGTTTGTTCAAAAAAATTCATATGCTCATAGCATAGGCGATTTTGTATTTTTTTTCAATAGGGGTACAATGAGCAATATGAGCATACGAAATTTCAATATTTTTTGTGTTGTCAGTATAGGATTCTTTTCTTTTGGAACGGCGTATCTTTGGTATGAAAAAATGTCTCCTGAGAGAGCAGATTTTGATCCGGGTATTGAACTGACAGAATTTTATGACTTTCAAGAAGAAAAAAACGTACCCAAAAAAAATGAAGAAGTTATTCGTTCCACTGTTTTAGAAGATACGGTAAAGGATGAAGAAAAAGATGCCGCAGTGGACGATACGACTCCAAATATACCAGAAAAAAATGATATTCAATTGCTTCCCAAGGAAATAAATTTAGATGTTCCTTTTACATCTCAGGCACCGGAAAAAAATTGGGAACAGCCATGGCAAGATGCGTGTGAAGAGGCTGCTGTATTGATGATGGATGCCTATTATAAAAATTACGATGTAAGTCCATTATTTGCAAAGGATGAAATTCTGAAGATGGTAGCGTGGGAAGAACAAAAGGGTTGGGGGGAAAGCATTGGAATAGAACGGGTGAGTCAATTGGTAGAATACTACATGGGAGAAAAAAGTCTAAAAAGTAGAGAGCATTTACAAATTATTGAAAATCCTAAGGTAGAGGAAATGAAAGCATCCCTTGCTCTCGGGCATCCAATCCTTGTAGTTGCCAACGGAAAGATTCTTCCCAATCCAAATTTTCGGGGAGATGGTCCGGTGTATCACGCACTTATAATACGTGGATATACGGAGGAAAAATTTATTACCAATGATCCTGGAACGCAGTTTGGAAAGAATTTTTTATACTCATATGAGGATCTTATGAATGCCATTGCAGATTGGAATGGCGGGGAAGTTGTGCAAGGAAGAAAGGTAATACTTATGTTTAAATAAAAGTTATTCACTTGACAGAAAATTTTAGGTTGGTATAGTAGGAGTACTATGAAATATATTCAGAATACATTCCGTCGTTGGCACACCGAATCCGTCTCGGCGATTTTGTAGTGCAAGGTTTTTATAGCAAACAAAATTAAGAATCGCCGAAGGGCGATTTTTTCTTTTTACTTTTTTATCTATGATAACATATTCAGCTTACAACAATTGTTCACGCCGTTGGTCTCGCATTTTATCTGCTCATTGAGATCGCTTTTTGGTGTGAAAATATTTTTCTTCAAAATGCGGTCTCAATAGACCGCATTTTTGTGGATTTTCCCACATTTTTGAGGAGGTGAGCATGAACGGGAAGTACGGAAGCTGGCGCATTCAGGACGGAACCGTTTCGCGGATGATTGATGGGCAGCTTGTGGAGCTCTCGATTAATCCCGTGGGAGATGGTACGGCCATTGCCATGTATGGGGACATGCCCGAGCAGATCAAGACGGTGCTCATGGGCATGTGCCTGTTTGATGCGCGTTGGCAGGTGCAGTTCGAGAAGCCCAGCGGAAAGAATGGACAAAACGCACCACCGGCTCGTAGGAGTCTGGCTCTCCCACATGACCGGCAGCAGGCCTACGATCGGATCCTGCAGGGGAAGAAGGTCGAGTACATCTTTGTTCCTTCTACGCCAGGTGTCTATCACCAAAAGCTCCTTGTCTACCAAAGCAGGAGTCTACGTGACCTGCAGCCCGAGCGCGTTCTCTACCATCTTCCGGTATTGGAGTACCTGTCCTACATCTGTGAACTCGAGCAGGTGTTGGGGATGCCACTGCCGGAGCTGCGTGCTGCCCTTTCACGTTTTGCTGACATCATGCTTGGTCGAATCATGGAGGAACTCTGTTTTCTCGGTGATCGGCTGGAGTTCATCTCTCCCATGAGTGATGCTGGCATCCTGGATCCGGGCGAGTCCTATCTCCATCCCTACACGTACTTCGACCAATACAAAATCGACCCCAACAGTGTCGTCGGGGTCGAGGATTTGGTTGAGCTGCGTCTGAGTCATACGGCACAAAGCCGTACGGGGGTGCAGATTCCCATGCAGTGCCTCATCATGGATGCGACCAACCCCTACACGGACAAGACGCTCCGTCAGGGTGAGTTTGAAAGCATCAACTTGTAGACCCGCCCGTCAAAGCCTTCCGGCAAGACGGGCAAGGCCCACCTTTGGCGGGGAGCGTTACAGCGCTTCCCCGTCACACCAACTATACCGTGTGAGAAAGGAATTCGTCAATGCGTTTTTTTTGCACTGTCTTTCCACATTCTGATCCCAAACACCTCCCACCACCCAATGATCCAATTTGGAAGTGGATTATGGCCGTTGTTGCCATGAACATTCTCCTTCTGTTTCTTATCTAATCCGCCGTAGGCGTCTTACGGCGGCTCAATCACTTTTCTATGAAATCAATTCATAAAAACAATTTGGATACATATTTACTTGGAAGTCAATTTTTTGGTACGGGCGGAGGGCTTCCATTAGAAAAACATAAAAAAATTTTCCTACAGGCTTTGGAAAAAAAATATGATCTGTCTTTTACCAATATTCATTCCTTTGAAAGTCATGACAGGTTGGCTTCCATATACGGAGTAGGAGATCCATCAAAAGCGCAAGAAAATTTTGAAGAACTTACTTTGCAATCACTTGCGCAATTTGAAAGATTAAGTGGAATAAAAGTGAAAGGAATTATTCCGGGAGAAATTGGAGCAGAAGGTCTAGCTTTTTTATCCGGATCTATTTTAGATTTGCCTGTGGTGGATTCTGATTTGGTGGGGGGGAGAGCAGCCCCCGAGATTCAATTGGATACTTTTACGGTGCATGCAAAGCCGCTTACTCCGCTCTTGGGTTTTGCAGAAAATAAAAAAAGTATTTTTTTAGAAGGAAATTTTTCAGCAGAAGAAATAGAAAACATACTCAGAACATTTTTTGAAAAAAATGGAAGTTCTGGAATGCTCGTTGGGTATCCCATTTTTGCAGGTGAGTATGCAAAGATTGGTATGCTACAAACGTTAAGTGAAACCTTACAAATGGGTGAGATTCTTGCAGACAAAAAATTATCTTCATTTGTCAGTGATCAGAATGGAAAACTGTTTGAAAATGAAATAATAGAAGAAGTTCATCTTGAAAGTGGGGGAGGATTTTTACAGGGGAGTATACAGACAAAGAATTATGAGATAGAGGTGAAAAATGAAAATATGGCTTTAATCCAAAAAAGGAACAGAAAGGATTTAGCTCAAGTACCGGAAATAATTATGGTTTTAAGTGCAGAAGGTACTCCTTTGCATAATGCTGACATTGCAAAATATAGGGGAAAGGAAGTACAAATAGTCGTCTTACCGGCAAAAGGGTATTGGAATGTTCATGAGAATCAACTTGCATGGGAGACTTTGCGCAGGCAGGAGTAAAATTGTATCCACTTTTATGGAGGAGGTGTACTTATGAGTTATACACATTGTGGATTGACTGGGGAAGGCAAGTATGCTACCATCCGATTTGTAACACAAGATATATGAAAAATACGTATTCAAACCACAGACTAGGGATTCTCTTTATGGTGTTTGTCCTCCTCACAAGCGGTGGTTTGAGTTGTACTGAATAAAAAATAAGCTACAAAGTTCTCAAAACCACCGCTCTGCAAGCGGTGGTTTTTCTTCCTATAGGTTGTTGGGCAGAAACGACTTCGAAACCGGTTTCCGGTTTTCTGAGTCGACGTGTTCGACAACCAAGGGACAACCCAGGGGAGAAAGATGCGAATCGAAAACGGCCTCCCCGTGTTGGAGCTGGAGAGCTTCATCACGGGGATGAAGAAGGCTCTGCCGAGCCTGATCAGGTTTCTGAACAGCGATCGGGTGCGGCAGCATCCGATCTGGGGGCAGCTGCTCCCGTTCCACGTCCGGCCCTACGGGACCGGGCGTTCGCCGGGGCACATCGTGCGCCCCGACATCGTCATCACGGAGCATGGCCCACGGATCACGGAGATCGACTTCGTCCCCTCGGGACGAGGGTTCTTGCTCTCGGTTCTCCGGGAGCAGGAGCAGCGCGACTTCTTGAGGTCCTTCTCCCAGTGGTACCGGGACATGGGGGCCGACAAGGTCTCCTACGGCACCACGACGAAGGACGGATGTCGCCCGGAGGTTCGCCTCTTCGCCGAGCGGCTGCGGGACATGATGGGGGTGGACATCCAAGCCCACGACATGGACACCGAAGCCAACCTGGTCAACGGGCACCTCGTGGACCGACTCTTCTACTGGTCAGAGCTGCCGGACAGGACGGTGGTGGATGGCAAGAACATCATGACGCGCGAGCCTTGGCTCGACAGCAAGATGATCTTCGCCATGATCCACCACTCCAACCCCGAGATGACGCAGATCCTGGAGGAGGAGATCGGCGCGGAGAACCTCCGGTTCCTGCGGAAGGTCATCCCCCACACGGAGGCACTCGATCTGCTGGATGAGACGGTACTGCGTGCGCGCTTCTCCACGAAGGAAGCGCGTGCGGGCGTCGTCATCAAGTCCACGGACGTCGAGACGGACGAGTCTTGGGGGGCCAGGGGCACCTCGATGCCGCGACGCGGCATGAGTGCCACCCAGTTCTTCAAGGCGGTCATCGATAGGGTTCCTCCGAAGGGAAAGTCCCTGGGAGACCACCCGGTCCTCCAGGACTTCGAGCCCTCCCTCGACTTCACGCAGGTATGGAACGGTGCCGTCGATGGCCGGATCCGGCTGGCGGATCCGGATCAGCTGGATCGGCCGCTCGGTGAGGTCACCTCCCAGTACGCCAGCTGGTTGGTGTTCGCCCGCGTCGGTGTCTACTTCCTCCTCAACAACGAGACGGACTCGGTCATCGTCCCGCCCTACGGGATCGTGACGTTGCGTCAGAACGAGGTCGCACATGGTGCCGCTGATTCCATGATCACGGCCTTCGAGATCAACTGATCGATACCCACCACCCGTAAAACCCACCACAAAACCCACCGTTGGGGGAGGCATTCAGTGTCCTCCCCCCTCCAAATAAAAAGTCCATATATAAATAAAATTGTGCTATAATAAATTTTACTTATATATCTATTTTTTATGGAAGTAGCAGCTCTCGCAAAAAAACTAATTCAATTTGAAACAACACATGAAAAACCTGATCAAATTCAGGAATGTTTAAATTTTTGTAAATCTTATTTAGATGGATTTCCGGTTATTATAAAGGAATTTGTATCTGAAGGAATTCCAAGCATTGTAATTCAAACAAAAGATACAACTGACGTAGATGTTCTTCTATTGGGACATATAGATACCATTCCTGGTCCAGATGAACTCTTTGAAGGAAAAGAAAAGGATGGCAAGTTGTATGGGCGGGGAAGTTTAGATATGAAGGCTTTTGTGGCTACTTCTTTGCAGGTATTGCGGGAACTTCTTGAGGAAGGCTACTTAGGGAATATTGCACTTGCCATAGTTTCAGATGAAGAGCTTGGTGGAAAGAATGGTGCAAATTATCTTGTGAATACAATAGGTTATAATGCAAAAGTAGTTTTGGTACCAGATGATGGAGAACGTATTGAGAACATTGTAACCGAGACAAAGCATATTTTACATCTTGAATTTTTTGCAAAAGGAAAAGAGGCTCATGGGTGTCAGCCGTGGTTTGGAAAGAATGCTATTCTTGATCTTATAAAGACATATAAAAATTTGGAAACACATTTTGAAGAATGCTTGAGTGCAAAAGATGAACAGTGGGTAAACACCATCAATTTAGGAATGATTGAAGGTGGTGTTGCTACCAATGAGGTACCTTCATCTGCCAAGATGAGTGTAGATATACGTTTTACCAAAAATACCTCAAAAGAGCAGATGATCCACTTTATTGAACAGTCGTGTGAAAAAGATGTTCATTATAAAATCCGAATGGAGGGCTTCCCAACTATTTTGGAAGAAGAAGATCCATTTTTGAAATCCTACGCTCAATTGGTAATAGAAGAGATAGGCAGACCAGTAACATTTTTAAAAAGTGGTGGTGGAACAGATGGAAGATATTTTGCGGAAAAAGGTATGAAGGTGTTAGTACATCAGAGTAATGGTGGAAATTGCCAGGCAGAAGATGAATATGTAGAAGTTGATGGTCTGTCTCGTCTTGTAAATATTCAAAAAAAATTCATTGTCAAAAATTTTTAGGAAAAAACAAAAAAACTTCTTTAACAGAAGTTTTTTTGTTTTTTTGAGCTACTATTACTTATGTGCTACAACTGGATGCATGGTAAGCCGAAGATCTTTTCTGAAAACATAGTCAAAAAGTTCTGAAAAGAATTCTCTTCTCTTACTTGGGTCATGCATAAGTTTTTGAAGTTCTCTGTGTTCATCAAAGACGTCGGAGCATATCAGTTTAAGCGTTGCATAGTGACGCATAAGCATTACAAATTCATGCCAGCGTTCCATACGGGGCCATCTCTCTGCAAATACTTCTTGAGCTTCTTTATTGTCTGCTATATTGAGAAGTAAATCAACTTCGGCATCAGAAAATTTAGGGGATCCTTCGAGAAGAGAAGTAACTGATGCTTCTTTTTTGGAAACCTTTTGTGCTCGTAAGAACATCTCAGCCGTAGCCGTACTTCCAAATGCTTCAGGAAGTTGGTAGGGGACATAATCCTCGGTGAGGTCATCAAATGCCCGCATAAGATCAGGGTCACCAAGATGTTGTCTCCATGCTGCCTCATGCACTGTGCCTATGACAGTAGGAACTTTTTTAAGTTCATCAAAAAATTTCTTTGTTCTTTTTGCAAATTGTTCTGCTCCCATTTTTCGAAGTTTACGTTTTCCTGCATAGAAGTAGTCCATACTATCTACCAAAACGATTCCTCCTTCTGTTTGTGGGTTTTGTTGTTCGGCTACTGCTTTTAAAAGCAGCTCTTGGTCCATTGCATGAAAATGACCATCAATAAAAGTAAAACCAACCTCATTAAGGCGTAGAAGGTGTCTGAGTCCTGTAATAACGGCACCTTTTCCGGATCCAGCCCGGCCTTCAATGATAACGGATTTTCCGGCGAGCATCTGGTGGAGGGTTTCAAGGGTCTCTTCTGGTCGCCAGAGATGCATTTTTCGAAGTTCCTCTGCTGAATATGAACCAAGACGTGCTCGAACCTCGGCATCTAAAATATTCCTGGATGCATGTTCTACTTTTAGGCCATTTATCTTTTCTCCTTTTGGCCCTTGTTCTGTATCAATATCATCTTCTTCTCTGAATTCTTGTATAGGATGTCCTAATTCCAGAATGGGAGGTTTTATTTTCCTTTCGTCCATAAAATTGAGTCTAAAAATATGGATTATCAACAATTTTATGATAATATATATCTATAAAAATGTCTATATTTTATGAAAAAAATACTTATCGTACAATTTCGTACTGACGCCACATGGGAGCATGAACAGTCTTGTTTTCATCAAGATTTTGAGGATCTCTGGGAACAATTTGAATTTGTAGATGCAGTACGAGACACAGAAAAATTGGAAAAAATAGGAAATTCACTCAAGTTGGGTACTTCGTATGCAGGGATAATTTTTGGGGGGTCAAGTGAATTTAACTATACCAAGGGGGATGCAGAAAAAGATTGGTGTAAAAAAACTTTTGACTTTATCCAAAAAATTCTAGAATCAAAGACACCTCTATTGGGAATTTGTTTTGGTTTCCAAACTATTGCTTTACAGCAAGGTGCAAAAATTGTGGATGACCTTACCATGCGAGAAGCGGGAACATACGTTTCCTATGTCACGGATATTGGACAAAATGATCCAATTTTTAAAAACATTCCACAAAAATTTTTGGCACAGTTTGGACACAAAGATACCATTATTAACTTCCCAGAACAGTTTGAGAAATTAGGATATTCAGAGCGTGTGATGTGTAATGCATTTAGAATAAAGGGGGAAAATGTTTGGGGTGTTCTTTTTCATCCGGAATTAAATCCTGATAGAATGCGTTTTCGTCTTCAATTTTCGCCTTCGTATGTTGATGGTATGGAGGTAGACAATGTATTTGAAAATTTAGAAGAGTCACCCTACGCGTTGGACGTGTTAAAGAATTTTATAGAGTATTGTCTCTAAATTATTTTTCCAGAGAAAAGAATGAAAAAGGTCCCCTAAAAGGGGACTTTTGTATTGTTCTTCTTGAGGACAGAGGAGATTTCTTTTGTTTTTTGTTTTCTGATACAATACACAGACTATGATTGACTACACAAAAGAACTCAATGAAGAACAACTTGCTGTTGTGGAGCGGGGGGATGGCCCCTGCCTCGTTTTGGCCGGTGCCGGGTCTGGAAAAACACGTACCATTTGTTATCGGGTGGCGTATCTTTTGGAACAGGGAGTTGACCCGGCACATATTCTTTTGGTTACTTTTACGAATAAAGCAGCAAAGGAGATGCAAGAGAGGGTGGCAAATATTATTGGAGCGGAAAAGAGAATACTTTGGTCTGGTACCTACCATCATATAGCTTTCCGTATGCTCAAACAGTACGGATCGCTTCTTGGATACCAAAATAATTTTACTATTTTGGACAGCGAAGATTCTCGCGATCTTTTAAAAATTTGTATGAAGGTAGAAGGTGTTGATAAGAAATCACGACGGTTTCCTTCTGCCAAAGTGTTGCAGGGAATTATAAGTTATGCAAAAAACGCAGAGCTTACCGTAGCAGAAGTTTTGGCCATGAAGCATCCCAACTGGGAACCACTGGAAGGTGAAATTACCACTATTGCCAGTGAATATCAAAAGAGAAAATTTGCTGCCAATGCCATGGATTTTGATGATCTACTTTCTAACCTTTATCTTTTACTTTTGAAGTCCGCTCCTGTTCGTGAAAAACTTTCCAAGCAATTTCAGTATATTCTTGTGGATGAGTATCAGGATACCAATAGAGTTCAGGCAAGTATTGTAGATACGCTGGCTTCACTGCACAGAAATATTTTGGTAGTGGGGGATGATGCCCAAAGTATTTATTCCTTTCGTGCGGCAGACATTGAAAATATTTTAGGTTTTGAAAAAAAATATCATGATGCAAAAATATTTAAGCTTGAAACCAACTACAGATCTACTCCAAATATTTTACAAGTTGCCAATGTTGTTATTGCCAATAACATTTCACAATACGAAAAAAATTTGAAAAGTGTTTTGGACATATTTGCAAAACCAGAGGTACGTGCATTTGCAGATAGGAATGAAGAAGCAGAATTTATAGCTGAAAGGATTTTGGAGCTTCGTGAAGAGGGAGTTCCACTTTCACATATTGCAGTTTTATTTCGGGCCACACATCATTCCCAAGCTTTGGAAGTGGAACTTACCAAGCGTGATATTCCCTATGACTATCGTGGTGGGGTGAGATTTTTTGAGCGGTCACATATAAAAGATGTTCTTGCGTACTTACGAATTTTTCATAATAAAGACGATGCTATTGCCTGGAGTCGTGTACTCAATATGCAGGTAGGAATTGGACCATCATCTGCACAAAAAATTATTGATCGAGTGCAAAAACAAGAAAGAGTGTACCACGCGGAAAATGATTCTCAGTATGAAGAAGCAGAAATTGCAAAAGTACATACTTGGTTTAAAAACATAGAAATTTCTCAGTTTGGTGCTGGACTTTCTGCACGTGCGCAAGTTGGATGGAATGATTTCCTTCAGATTTTTGAATCCATGCAAAAAGTAAAACCAAACTCAGAAATGGGATATCATCCTGCGGATCTTATTGAAGCCGTTTTGGATTCTAAATACAATGAGTACTTGGAATCAGAATATGAAAACTATAGAGAAAGAATACGTGATATAGAGCAGTTGGCACTTTTTGCAGAACGTCAGTCCGATTTAGGAAAATTTTTGGGAGAGGCATCAATGCAAGAAAGTTTTCAGAACGCTTCCAACAAAGAAATTCACGATGATGAAAAAATAGTTTTATCTACTATTCATCAGGCGAAAGGTCTTGAATGGGAAGCCGTATTTATTATGAATGTTTCTCAAGGTGAATTTCCCAATGAGCGTTCTCTTCAGGAAAGAAAAGGAATAGAAGAAGAAAGGCGACTTTTTTATGTGGCCATAACAAGGGCAAAAAAATATTTGCACATGACATTTCCATTGGTTTCCGGTTTTCGTAGTGTCTTGGGGGGACCATCTATGTTTTTAGATGAGATTAACCGGGATCTCATAGATGAGTCTGGTGCATTTGGGGAAACTACGGTATTTTTTGATCCAAGTGACGATGTGGATGATGTGCAGTATGTTCCGGAAGATGAACTTTTTGATTATGAAAGAAGGAAAAGGAGTTTTTTAAAAGATATCAATGAATTATAAAAAGAAAAAAAGAACCGCAAGGGAAATGCGGTTCTTTTTTTCTGCAAAAAACTGAATATTTCAGTGCTTTGTGGAGATTCGGTTCAGGAATCATTTTCGGGTCAGCACGAGAATGGTGATCTCGTTGTGACTCATGAACCGAAGAGGTGGGCCCCAGAGCCATGTTCCGGGGTTGACGTAGATGGGAATTCCGTTGGAGGTGTGCATGCCACCTGCGGAGAAGGGTTCACCTTCGGCGAGCATGAGCACGTCCCCAATGGGTCGGATCTGGCCACCGTGGGTGTGACCACACAGTGCAAGGTCCGCCATGTAGCGGGAGGCCAGGATGGCTTCGCCAGGCCGATGTGCCAGGAGGATCCGAGTGCTCGCTTGTTTTTCGGGAACTTCCAGATCTTCGGATGAACCGATACGATCTTCGAGTCCTACTACTTCAAGCGGTGCGCCTTGGTGGTGGAGTGTGAGCATTTCGTTGCTCAGCACACGTACACCATATTTGCGCATCCAGATTTCCCAGAGCAAAACCCGTTGAGGATCCAGCTCCTCGTGATTCCCGCTGACGAACATCACCCCGTGCGTGGACGGGATCTTCGTCATGATGGGGAGGGCCTGTGATCCCAGATCATCCGGGTCACCATCTGCAAGGTCCCCGGTGATTACGAGGAGATCGCAGGACTCGTGCGCAAGCGAGCGCACAATCCGCTCGCCGATTTGCTGGTTGGTCCCCAGTGCCCCTCCGAGGTGAATGTCGGAGAGCTGACAGATTCGGAACCCCTCGAGCCTTGGATCGAGCTCCTGGATTCCCACTGCCTCCGTCACCAGGTATGGCCCTGCCATACCGGATACGAAGAATGTGGTGGTTGTCAGGAGCGTCAGGAGGATAGGAAACCAGATGCCGTATTGTTTCTGTAGGAGCCATGCTCCTACGGAATAGGTGATCATGTATATGGCGAGGAGTCCCGAGATCGTGATCTCGAGGTATGAGAGTTGCTGAATGGTACCACCGTCGTCGCAGAAGGCGCCGTAACCAACGGCGACTGCGAACATGGTGGCGGGGAGAAACCACACCCGCTTGTTGATCCCCGTGAGGATCAGGATGGCGAGGTGGTTGAAGAGGCTCCCAAGGATGAAAATCACGGTCTTTCCCTTGTGTCCAAGAAAGTTGTGGACAGGGGAATGTATCATATATTCTCTGCAAAGTCAATCCCCAGTGCTTAAATAACGTAAAATATTTTTCAAAAAAAAGAAATCCAATGGTATTGAATTTCTTTTTTTGGTGGTTCCCCCCCCTGCTCACCCAAAAAAAGAATATTTCTTATCTTGAGTGATTTTTGCAGGGGGGATGTCAGTAGTAGTGGGAATGTTGTGGGGTGGGGGGACGGTCGTTGATGCTGGGACGTGAGCATCTACATCTGGGACAGCGTTGATCTTCAGAGTAGAATCGTCCAGCCGAACAGTCCGGGTTGGTACAGATCCAGCTGTGGTGGTTCTCCCAACGTCCGACGTAGGTGGTTTGGATGCGCTGTCTTGCTGCCGCTGCTTGTTGGGTGGCTTCTGCTTGGCGGCGTTCTTCCGCCACATTCGGGCAGCGCCACCTCACGCTCTGGCGACCCGTTCGCGGGCTCGTCTTCACCGAGAAGTGTTGGGTGATGGAACCCTCCTCCACCGTACATTCGCAGTGCGGGCAGGTTTCTCCTGCCCGTGGGACCTTCCGTCCCGAGGCATCGGTGATGCGCTTCGGTTGGGTCGGGAGCGTAGCGACGGGTTCTGAGACGGTGTGCACGGGTCGACTGAGCAAGCCGCAGCTTCCGTGCATCTCCCGTACGTGCCCCACCAGGATCAGCTGTTCGCAGTGCGGGCAGTTCTCCGGTGCGCATCGAGTGGAGATGTAGCACCAGAACCCGGTGTCCGCGTCCTTCACGCGGTGGTTGGCGTGGGTGTCGTTGCCGCCGCAACGCTCGCAGCGGCGGGTCGCCGCACCGCGCTGGTGCCCCGCTGCGCGTTGTGGTCCGCCCTTCTTCTTGCGTGAGGGAGGCGGAGCTTCTTTCTTCTTCTTCTTTCCACTTCCGCCTTGCTTCTGCTTGGCCATGTCTGCTCCATGGTGCCGTGGAGTGGCACACTGTTGCCTATTTAACCGTTATTGTGGTGTTATGTCAAGAAAAAATGGTATAAACAGGGGGAAGAGAGGATTGTATTATTGGATTCTTGACTCTTTCTCTTTTTTCCTCTATACTTCCGAAAAAGTTTCTCTTTTTTAAAACATCTTTTTCTAATTTTTAAGAAAAAAAAATATGCGTTTTGATGGCGTTTTTGAAAAAACACTTATTATCGTAAAACCGGACGGTGTACAGAGAAGTCTTATTGGTGAAGTTATCAAGAGGCTTGAGACCAAAGGACTCAAGATTGCCGGGCTTAAGCTCATGTATCTCTCTGAGGACAAACTTCGTGAACACTATGCACACCATGTAGAAAAACCTTTTTATCCGGGGCTTGAAGGCTTTATGAAGTCAAGTCCTGTAGCGGTTATCTGTGCAGAAGGGCGTGGAGCCGTTGACGCTGTACGACTTATTGCAGGTATTACACATGCGGGAAAGGCAGATGCAGGGACTATTCGAGGAGACCTTGCCATGGGGATGTGTAATGTCGTTCACTGTTCTGACTCTATAGAAAATGCTCAAGCAGAAATTGCACGATTTTTTGAAGATGGAGAGGTATTTGAATACGACAAGACTGAGTATCTTCATGTATATATGGATGATGAAAGAGCCTAAAATTTTAGAGAAAATGAAAAAAATCACGGTCGAATCCGTGATTTTTTTATTGAGAGATCCCCTGTGGATAGATCATTTGACGATATTTTTTGTATAGGGTAATCTGAATATAGATAATAAAGTATGAAACAATTTTTCAGCACAATTATGCAGAATATTGTGGATCGCCTTTGGGTGGTTGTCTTTATGTATGTGAAGATGGCACTCCCAGTGCAAGGGGTGGTTTACATGGAAGAGGATGATGAGCATATATGTTGTGGAGGAGGATGTGATGGATGCGACTGCTCAAAATAGTATAAATCCAATAACCGGTAAACCGCCCCGATCATATGATCGAGGCGGTTTTTGTTTATTGATCTTTGCTCTTTGAAAATACCTGATGCATTGAATATATCCTAGAATAGGAAATTGTAAGATATATTCAGGGCATGAGTTCCTGAGAGTTTTCCACCGGCCAACGAAGGGGAGAATCGTGGCCAAAGTACAAGTTGAGTGCGGGGCCTGTGGTCCCGTGAAGGTCTCGGAAGGCACACACGTCTGCCCTCGCTGCAGCGTCATCTTTGCCGCCGTTCCTACCACGTTTCGGGTGCGTATGGCACCCATCAACCCCCCGCCTCGCGAGCATGGTCGAGGTGCCCGCAAGCCGAAACGTGCGAGCAACCCTCCCGCTCCCATCCACTCCTGACCCACCTTTACAACCTACCCACCTCAAAACCCATCCATCCACAACTGAGTGTGTGAAACCTATGGTACAATATTACCAACGTTCGCTCATTCAGACATCATGGATGGGTTTTGGTTTTTGGAGGGGATCCTTCATGGGTCCCGGTCCACATGGAACCACCTCTTTTGCTCCGAGTAAGAATTCCGCTCACATTCCACTTGATCTTATAAATATTTACAAGATCAGGTGGTGGGCGGTTTTTTTATTGAGAGGATTTGACACTCAAAAAAAGCTATTATATACTTTGTATGATCCCAGAAAGTGCCAGGCGATATCATATCCGATGCAAATCCATAGGGACGCCTACATAGCTAAAACCTGAGGGTTTTAGGTGCGGCGACCCACCTACTTGTGTAGGGATATGGATTATCACCTCGTGCTTGCGGGATCGATGAAGGCAACTTGGGATCAAGTTGTTTTTTCATTTAGAGTGTATTCTATGAAATTTTCACAAAGAGTTCATATTCCTCCTTCTGCAACACTTGCTATGAATAGTGCAGCCCAAGAGAAAAAAAAGAAAGGAGAAACTGTTTTTAACCTTACAACCGGAGAGCCAAGGGTTCCGCTTTCTTCGTTTATTCAGGAGGGAGCTTTGAAGGCTATGCAATCGGGTAAAACATTTTATACACCTACTTCTGGAATTGTGGAATTGCGTGAAAAAGCTTTTGAATGGATGAATATAAACTATGGAACTCATTATACTTTGGAAAATAGTTTTGCGACCAATGGTGGAAAATACGCACTCTATGCACTGTTTCAAGCGTTTCTTGAGACGGGCGATGAAATACTTATTCTTGATCCTTATTGGGTATCATACCCCAGCATGGCGCATCTTGCCGGCGCTACTTCAAAAATTCTTTCGACCACTTTTGAGAATGGGTGGAAAATTACGGTCTCAGAAATACAGAATGCTCTTTGCGAAAAGACAAAAATGCTTATTTTGAATAATGGTTCCAACCCAACCGGAGTTCTCTATACTCGTGAGGAATTAAAAAATATTGCAAAGGTTTGTTTTGAAAACAATATTCTTCTTGTTTCAGATGAAGTGTATAGTGGTCTTACCTATGATGATGCGGAATATGTTTCCTGTGGAGAATTTTCTGAATTTGTAGAAAATATCGTGGTGGTACAAAGCATGTCTAAAAACTTTGCAATGAGCGGTTGGAGAGTTGGTTTTATTTTTGCAACAAAAGAAATCATTTCTCAACTTTCTACATTTCAAGGACAAAGCACTTCGGGAACTTCCAGTATTTCTCAGTGGGCTGCTGTAGCCGCGTTTGAACACAGTAAAGAAATTATGCCAGAGATAAAACATGAACTGGAAATGAGAAGAAACATTTTTGCAGAAAAATTTGAAAAAATATTTCAAAAAAAAATTCCTGTTCCAAAATGTGGTTTATATTATTTTATTCCTATGCACTTTTTTGGGAGTGTAGGGGAGAACTCATTGGAGTTTTGTATGCAGATGCTTGATCGTGCAAATGTTGCTATGGTTCCAGGCATTGCCTTTGGAAAAGAAGGATATGTACGATGCTCTTTTGGTGGAGAAATGGAAGAAATTGAGCAGGCTCTTGAAAATTTAGGAAAAGTTATGCTCTAAATCTTTTTTAAAGAAGTACGTGTCTCTTTTATGATCACACGTATTTTTTTTGGTGTGATAGAAAGTAAAATAATGGAAACAATACAACCAATAACTCCAAGGAGAGAAAAAGCAGGGGCAATCCCAATGTGGTCAGATAAAAATCCAGCCATCATAGGACCAATTATGAATCCAATATTTGTATAAAAATCCTGTATTCCCTCAATTTCTTTTTCATACTGCAGAGTTTCTCGAATATAGTCCGCAAAGGCTCCATTGATTGCGGGGAAAGACATGGCGATAAAGAATGAAGATGCAAAAATTTGGAGTACGATAAGTACTGGATTTTGGGTAAGATGGAGCAGTGCAAGAATAAAACTTCCTAAAAAAAGTGCCCAAAATGCCGTATGCTTTTTCCCGTACTTTTGTGTAAGTTTTCCAACAAACCAACCAACAAGAAGTGATGGAAAGGTATGTGCCGCCATAAAAAATCCTCCCAAAGGATGTTGAGTCAAGAGTTGTTCAGCAAAAATTGGTCCTATCGTCCAAAAGAATGATTCAGAAACATAGAGAAAAAGTACCAAGAGAAGAACAGGTGAAAGTATTTTTATACATTTTTTCCAGAGGTAGAGTTCTAGAAAAATACTTCGTTTCGGTGGATCTTGCTGAATTTCATGAATATTTTTTTCACGACGTCGCAACATGATTATAAAAAAGAGAAGAGAAAAAAATAAAAAAATCCACCCAATAAAATAAGATTGCCATGCAACTGCACCAAGAGTAAGGAATCCAATAAGTATGGGGGCAATGAGGTAACCCAGGGTCTCAAAGATTTGTATAAGTCCAAAGTTCTCCGTAAACTCTTTTTGTGGAGTTGCACGTGCGACAAAGTCAAAAATACCAACATTCTTGAGGTCAAAGTAGATACCCCAGATAATCATTGCAATGATAAACATTCCTGCGGTTTGGGAGTGATACAAGAAAAGGGGATACCCAATACACAGGGCAAACATAATGGCAAAAACTCTTCGGTACGTAGTGTTCTTAAAGGTCTTGCAGAGAAAAAAATCAAAAAGAGCTCCACCAATAGATGAAGTTCCAAGAATAATTCCCATAGCGGTATTGGAGAACCCTTTTTCGGTAATGATAAGTGGCGTGATGTAGGATATGACAGCATCAAAAAGGTACCAAAAAAACATCATGCTGCATAAAAGATAAACGGGTTTTTTGATTGTGGTACTAGTGCGATGGGGAATCATAAAATATGTTCCCATTATACATTAAGAAGAGAATATGCACTAATTTTCTTAAAAAAAGTATGGTCTTGATTGAGAAAGAAATTTTTGATACGATGGCCATGTTTTTCAAAAGAAACGGGCTATAGCGCAGTTGGCTAGCGCGTACGCATGGGGTGCGTGAGGTCGGCGGTTCGAGTCCGCCTAGCCCGACAAGAAATATTACGTATGAAAATAGAGTTTGAAGGAAAATATAGGATGATCCCTGGACAACTCTTGAGAAGATGTAGTTATGCGGAATTTCGTGATCCGCACACGCAAAAGGTGAGTTATGTGAAACGTCTTCGCCCTGGAATGCTCTATCCACGGTTTCACGTTTACATAGACGCATTCAGCGAGGGATTTACCCTCAATCTTCATCTGGATCAAAAGAAAGAGAGCTATCGTGGTTGCTCCATGCACAGTGGAGAATACGATGGGGAGCAAGTGTCACTGGAGGCAAAAAGAATCCAGGGAGTTATTCTTGAAATGAAGATGCAGACCGATGCCTCTTGATTTCTTCTCTTTTTTATGGTATTTCTATTGAGATGATTAATATATATTTATGTACAAAGTTCTTCTTTATTACAAAATAGTAAAAATAAAACAGCCAAAATCCGAGTTGAAAAAACATACGGAGGTCTGTAAGGCATTGCAGTTAAAAGGTCGCATCCTTTTGAGTGACTACGGAATTAATGGAACTGTAGCGGGGAGTCCTGAGGCTATTTCTTTGTATCGTGCATACATGGACAACCATAAAATTTTTCAAAGTATTGATTTCAAAGAAAGCGATTCAGAGTTTATGCCTTTCCCCAAGATGCGTATAAAAGTACGTGAAGAGATCATCACCACAGATGCAAAAGAAAGTTTCAATATTTGGCAACGTGGAAAGCATATTGATCGAGATACCCTACATGAATGGTTTTCTCGTGGTGAAGAAATTGTTCTTTTGGATATGCGTAATGATTATGAATGGGACATTGGGCGTTTTGTGGGATCTGTAAAACCTCCTATGAAATATTTTCGTGAATTAAAAGATCATATGGATTTTTATGATCAGTTTAAGGGAAAAAAGATTGTGATGTTTTGTACCGGGGGTATCCGTTGTGAACCCGCTAGTGCAATGTTTTTGTCAGCAGGTTTTGATAAAGAGAATTTATATCAGTTGGAAGGCGGAATTGTAAAGTACGCAGAAAAGTATGGGAATGATGGTTTTTATGAAGGAAAATGTTTTGTCTTTGATGATAGATTAGCCCTTTTGGTAAATACGCAAGACGGGGGAACATCCGTTGGGGAGTGTCTCAACTGTGGTACTTCGACGGACCTACACAGAAACTGTATGAATAAGTTTTGTAATCGTCTTTTTTTGTCATGTGACGCTTGTTATGAAAAGTTTCAGAATACGTGCAGTCAACCCTGTAGTGAAATGGCACTAAATCCGGCAAATCTTCGCCCACCCAGGTTGAGTAAGGATATTTTGCATAGGAATAAGTAAATATTGAAAATAAAAAATCATCCCTCTCAAGAGGGATGATTTTTTATTTCTGTGTATGATTGCTACAGTAGTAGTCTATTGCATCTTTCATAAAAGTGGCAAGACCAGGTGCAAATTTTTCATAGTAATCACCAAATCTTTTATCGTTTACATAGAGACTCCCAAGATTTTTGTACATGTCATATCCACATTCATAAAAAAAGTTTATTCCCTCATGATGTTTTTTTATAAGGAACTGCACTTCTGGATCTGCGATACCTTTGTTCATAGATTCAGCAATTTTTTGAGTGAGTTCAATTCCCTTTGCTTTCAGTTTTTCCATTTCTTTTTTGGTCATTTTGGAAACTCGTTTCATACTTTGCGTGTATGCATCGGAATTTCCCCAACGTTCTTTTACTTCATCTTGGTACTGTTTCATATCTTTATCTTCAAAAGCATCATAGAGTTCTTGATCTTTCATTTTTTGATTTTTTTGCATACGTTTGAGTGTTTTATCAATAGTTTGTATAAGTTTCTGTGTTCTGTTTTGTTTCATTTTAAGAAGTTTTTTTTGTTGCCGGAGACCTTCTTGGATATTATAATCTTTTTGTCCGAGCATGTGTTTGATTACCTTGAGAGGAAACTCAAGCTCACGAAAAAAGAGGATTTGTTGAAGGAGAATAAGTTCATTTTCTTCATAATAGCGATATCCGTTTGGAGCAAGAAATGCAGGACGAAGAAGCCCAATTTCATCGTAATAATGAAGGGTGCGGACACTTATATTGGCAAGTTCTGCAAGTTGATGTACGGTGTAGGTCATAAAATTTTATTCCCCCTATAATCATAGTAAACCCCTACGTTACGTGAGAGTCAAACAACTTATACACAGACACAATCTTGTAAGAAAATGGATACCACAGTAGTATAAAATTAGGAATATTTTATGAGAAATAATTTTGCATACAACTCCATGATGGCCATGATGACCTTACAGCGAAGGCCATGGTTTTGTGTGTACTAGATTTTACTACATAGATAGCGGTGGCCTTCAGAGAAAGGCCATTTTTTATTTTTATGAAATAACAAAAAAATATGTTTATAACGATTATAAATGATTGTAGATGTGAAAACGCAAAAATACGACAGCTTACTCGTGCCGCCAGTCTGTTTGATGCATCTGTGCATTTTTCTGGAGTGCAAAGTGATAGAGAAGCTGCATATATATTGGGGGATGTTTTGGATGCCTCAGAAGGGAGAAAAGGAGTGGTTTTGGTAAATGTTGCTCCAAGGAATGGAAGTGGAAAAAAGTACCCAAATGGAACTCCTTTCGGATACTTTTTTTTCAAAGATACTTTGGTTATCAGTTCTATTGCAGGGCTTACACTTTCTGTAGTAAAAAAACTGGGGATTACGGAATCGGTACGAGTTATTGATATCCCTGAGGTACTATCTTTTATAAAGGAGAAAGAAAAACTATCGGAATCACTTTGTGATCAAATTATCAATACGCAGTTTCGAAGTTTTGATTATTTACCTCGTGTCGCACAGTGGATTCTCAATGGATATGAAATTCCATTTGAAGAATACTCTCTTGAAAATGTTGAAAGTGCTTTGGGGACTGTTTGTTGGATTGATAATTTTGGGAATTGCAAAACAAATATTTTGGAGAAAGAAAAGCAAGATGAAATTTCTTTGAATGGTATTTCTCTTCCTTTTTATAAAAGGCTCAAAGACGTACCAGATGGGGAAGCGGCTGTAGTTGTGGGAAGTTCTGGAGTGGGAGATAGTCGATTTTTAGAAATTGTAGTTCAAGGAAAAAGTGCTGCAAAAATTTTCAACCTTCAGGTAGGGAATAAAGTTTTGTAAAACTGTTATTCTCAAAATTGAGTACAAAAAAATCCGACGTGAGTCGGATTTTTTTAAGCGGTTTGTTTTTGCTGTCTTTTTGTTTCGGTCTTGATACACTTAGTACAGATTTTTTTTCCATCACGTTTTTGGAGGTTGATTCTGTTGATTTTAAGTGTTTTGATCATTGAGTGTGACCGTGAGGCTGACTTTCGTGGGCCTCTGTTACAGCTTTCGCAGACTCTAGACATATTATTACGTTTCTTTATGAGATTAGGGTTGTATTTTCTCTCTTATAGAGATATAATTCGAAGGTGGAAAAAGTATACCAGATTTACCCTATACTGTCAAGGAGTAGCTTTTTCCCTCTAAAATGACTTAAAATACAAGATTATGAATGATTTTCTTCTCCAAATTTTCTTCTTTGTGGTGATCATCCCATCTGCCATTATACACGAATATATGCATGGATGGGTAGCAGATCAGTTGGGAGACCCTACCGCAAGGTATTCTGGGCGACTTACACTGAATCCAAAGGCTCATATTGACCCTGTAGGGACACTTCTGATGCCAGCAGCTTTGTTTATCCTTACGGGGGGACGTTTTCTTTTTGCCTATGCAAAGCCGGTTCCGTATAACCCGTATAATTTACGGGATCAAAAATGGGGGAGTGCCAAAGTTGCTGCGGCCGGACCACTTTCAAACTTTTTTTTGGCGGTCGTTTTTGGCTTTGTTGTCCGTGCGATTGTGCTTTTGGACCTTGTTCAGTTTGCCAATATTATTCCCTTTTTGATTATTATTGTTCAGGCAAATGTATTGTTGGGAGTCTTCAATCTTGTTCCCATCCCCCCTTTGGATGGATCAAAGGTACTTTTTTCCATACTTCCAGATTCTGCATGGAAATTGCGGGTGTTTCTTGAAAAATATGGCTTTATTCTCCTCATTTTCTTCATTTTCTTCCTCTTTGATCTTCTACATCCCATAATTTTGACGTTGACCAATTGGTGCATAGGTGCGTAAGTAAAAAAAAGTCCCTTGCGGGGGCTTTTTTTGTGCCAAAAATATTTAAAACCCAATATGGAAGGTACGGCGCGGTGGAGGCGTCGCTGGGAAGGAATGGAGTACAGATGGAAGCGCTACTCGATGACTACGTTGGTTTTGGTTGGTTCTTGTTCACCCATGTACCGTAGTGGCCACTCTACAAATATTTTGAGGTGAACTGGGTGGTTGGAACGCTTCGTACGTACCCTTTTGCAGGCTCTCCAGCCGGGCTCGCAAAACTTTCGTGCGAGCATAATTCGGAAGTCGAAATCCTTCTCAATCCACTGTGCGCACCGCATTTGGTTGCCATCACCGTAGCAGGTGAACATTTCAACTGGACCTGGGACGAAGATATGTCCCTGTTGGCGTGTGCCACAGGCCGTGAGGAGGAATATCGCGGCGGCAATATGCAGGACCCAGTGCTGCATGGTGGCTCCCTTGTTGCTTCGGTCTTGGGTGCTTACATACTATTCAGCACCCTCCATATTAGGCTTTAAAGATCAAAATTATGCTTAATTGGGTGTTAAAATCATAGCATTTTTGTCAAGATTGAGAAGAATATATACAAAAGTTGAAGAACCTCTTGACATATTTGAACACATATTGTACACTACGGCTACATTTTAGAAGCGAGTATTCCCGGGAACCCCGGGGAGAAGGATACGCTTACCCCATTTCTTTTCCTTTCATCTATGTTAGGGGGTTCAGAAATATTGCAAGCGTATCCAAAAAAGATACGTTTTTTTATTCAAATCTTAATTTAAGAGTCATAACTTAAAATATAAGGTATGCCAACAATGAATCAGATCCTTCGAAAAGGAAGGACAAAGCAAAAGGAGAAATCGGATAAACCTGCGTTGCAGTTTACCCATGATTCTTTGCACAGAAAAAAAACAGCGCTTCGCAGAGGAGCCCCATTTAAACGTGGTGTATGTACAAAAGTATATACTGCTACCCCTCGTAAACCAAACTCTGCTATGAGAAAGGTCGCAAAAGTTCGTCTCTCAAATGGAGTGGAAATTATTGCTTATATTCCGGGTGAAGGACATAACTTACAAGAACACTCTATTGTGCTTGTACGTGGTGGTCGTGTGAAAGACCTTGCCGGTGTACGTTATACCGTAGTTCGTGGTGTATATGATACCCAAGGAGTTGCCAACAGAAGACGTAGCCGTTCACGTTACGGAGCAAAAAGGCCAAAAGCATAAAGAGAAATATTGAAGTATACTCATGCTCAGGTTTTTGAGCAACATTTATAAAGCATATAAAGTTTATTTATAAAACGTATGCCAAGAGGAAAAGCAATTCCGAAAAGGAAAATCAAACCAGATCCAAAGTACAAGAGTGAGCTTCTTGCGAAGTTTATTAACTATATCATGATGAGCGGAAAGAAGACCGTGGCACAAGCTATTGTGTATGGTGCACTTGATATTTTGGAACAAAAAACTGGAAAAAACCCATTAAAAGTTTTTGAAGAAGCTATTGATAAAATTCGACCACAAGTGGAAGTACGTTCACGACGTGTGGGTGGAGCAAACTATCAGGTTCCTATGCCGGTATCTGGTGAACGTCAGAATGCACTTGCATTCAGATGGATCATTGGTGCATCTCGTGCAAAGTCAGGAAAACCTATGATGGAATGTCTTGCAACAGAACTTCTTGATATCATGGAAGGAAATGGAACATCTATCAAGAAAAAGGAAGATGTACAAAGAATGGCCGAGGCAAACAGAGCTTTTGCACACTTTGCAAGAAGATAGGGTGCAATTTATTTTTACTCTCAGTACGTTTGTATTTTTACAACGTAAATAATAAACAATACATTTATGTCTCGTGAATATCCACTTGATAGTACGCGCAATATAGGTATCATGGCCCATATTGATGCGGGTAAGACCACAACCACAGAACGTGTTCTTTTTTACACCGGTAAAAAACACAAAATTGGAGAAGTTCATGAAGGTGCTGCCGAAATGGACTGGATGGCTCAAGAAAAAGAGCGTGGTATTACCATCACTTCCGCTGCTACCACATGTTTTTGGAAGGATCATCGTATTAACATCATTGATACTCCAGGTCACGTTGACTTTACCGTTGAGGTAGAACGTTCTCTGCGTGTGCTTGACGGTGCTTGTGCACTATTTGATGGTTCACAAGGAGTAGAGCCACAGTCTGAAACAGTATGGCGTCAAGCAGATAAGTATCATGTTCCTCGTGTTTGTTTTGTAAACAAAATGGACAAGATGGGGGCTGACTTTTATATGAGTTTGAAATCTATTCAAACTCGTTTGTCAGACCAGGCGTATGCTATTCAACTTCCTATTGGTGCAGATTCCAGTTTTTCTGGGATTATTGATTTGATTCGTCAAAAAGCATATCGTTTTGAAGGAAATATGGGAATTGATGTGGTAGAAATGGAAATTCCGGAAGACATGAAAGAATTAGCAACAGAGTATCGTGGAAAACTTCTTGAGAAAGTTGCAGAAGCAGATGACCAATTGATGAATGTATACTTGGAATCTGGGGAACTTTCACCAGAACAAATTGTGCAAGGTATCCGCAAAATGGTTATTGCCAGTGAGCTTTACCCAGTACTTTGTGGATCAGCTCTTGGAAACATTGGTGTCCAACAAATGTTGGATGCTGTGGTTGCATTCTTGCCAAGTCCACTTGATGTTGGTGAATATGCAGCATCTGATCCAGATGATGCAGAAAAGAAAATTTCTGTAAAACCAGCAGATACTGAACCTCTTGCAGCTCTTGCATTTAAGATTGCAACGGACCCATACGTTGGGAAACTTGTTTTCATTCGTGTGTACTCTGGAACACTCAAAGCAGGAAGTTATGTTTTGAATACTACCACTGGTGATAAAGAACGTATTGGTCGTTTGGTACGTCTTCATGCAAACTCACGTGAAGAAATTACGGAAGTTGGTGCTGGAGATATTGCCGCTGCTATTGGTTTGAAGGATGTAAAAACCGGAGATACCATTTGTGCAGAGAATAGGCCAGTAGTTCTTGAAAAGATTGAATTTCCAGAACCAGTTATTCATATTGCTATTGAACCAAATTCAAAAGCAGATCAGGAAAAGATGGGTATTGCTCTTCAGAAACTTTCTGAAGAAGATCCATCCTTCAAAGTCCGCACCGATGATGAGACTCTTCAGACCATTATCTCAGGTATGGGTGAGTTACATCTTGAAATCATTGTGGACCGTATGAAGAGAGAATTTGGTGTGGAAGCAAATGTTGGTGCTCCACAGGTTGCATACAAAGAAACCATCAAACAATCAGCAGAAGCAGAGGGAAAGCACGTCAAACAATCTGGTGGACGTGGTCAATACGGTCACTGTTGGCTTCGTGTTGAACCATTGGAACCAGGTGAAGGATTTATCTTTGTAGATGAAATTAAGGGTGGAACCATTCCAAAGGAATACATCCCAGCTATCCAAAAAGGTGTGAAAGAAGCGGTAGACAAAGGTGTGGTTGCAGGATATCCTCTTATGGATGTAAAAGTGACTTGTTATGACGGAAGTTACCATGAGGTAGACTCTTCTGAAATTGCTTTCAAATTAGCAGGAAGCATGGCTTTTGTAGCGGCTGCTAAAAAAGCAAATGCTGTACTTATGGAACCTATCATGATTGTAGAAGTTACTACCCCAGAGGATTACATGGGAGACGTTGTGGGAGATCTTTCATCACGTCGTGGTCAAATTGAAGAAATGTCAGATAGAGGAAATGCCAAGATTATTCGTGCGAAAGTGCCATTGGCAGAAATGTTTGGTTATGTAAATAACCTTCGTTCTGTGACACAAGGGCGTGCAGCATACTCTATGGAATTTTCTAACTATGCGGACTGTCCAAAGAATGTTGAGCAGGAAATTATTGCTGGACAACGTTCATAAAGGAAGTTTGTACGCATTCACAAAAAGAGAGAAACGACCCAGGATAACTGGGTCGTTTTTATCTCAAGAGAGATATTTATGAGTAGTTGACAAGCTGTTTTTTTGGGGCTATTATAAAAATATGTCTGGGAAATGAGGCATTTTTATCATATGAATACAAATACAGAGTTTACCCTTGAAGAGTCAACCTTTCACCGGTGTATAGAAGGTCTTCAAAAAGATGATCAAGCTTTTTTGGTATCTGCCTTAGAGTTTTCTTGTGCGAACCATAAAAATCAAAACAGAAAGAGTGGTGAACCCTACATTATACATCCAATTGGGGTGGCCGTACGGGTCTTGGAACGTTACCATGATATTGCACTCACAGCAGCGGCACTTTTGCATGATACCGTTGAAGATTGTGAAGGGGTAACCATAGAAGATATTTATTCTCAATTTGGAGACGAAGTGGGGTTTTTAGTTGATTCAGTAACCAAGCAACGTACAGATTTTTTTAAAATTCCGGGAGTTATCATTGAAGATCGTATTGAGAGACTGATTTGGGCAGGGATGAAAGATATACGTGTTCTGCTTTTAAAACTTGCAGATCGTGAACACAATTTAAATACCATAAACTACTTGAAAAACCATAAGCAGATTCGTATGGCTTTTGAAACTCAGGCAGTGTATCAACCGCTCAAGCGTATTTTGGGATACACTGAAGGATATCAGGTTCAGGAGGCAGCACGTGCTTTTGCAGCGTACGCTGAGAGTCAAGGATTACATTCTGCCGGAGATATAAAGATGAATCTTATGGCTGAATCTTTTGAAAATTTTGATAATGATTTATTTGGTTTGGTCTATAACGATACTAAAAGTATTATTTGGAAAATTACTGATTTTCAAACATATAAAAAAATTTGTGATACGGATAAACTTTCCGGTATCATTCAATTCCTCTCCGTGTGTGGAAATAAAAAGTGGTTTGAAGCCTCTTTTTGTTTTCTTGGTGGGGTAGTCATCGATGGGGATATCCAACTTGGTATTTCCTCGTTTCGTGGTTAATTATCTCTATGAATTATATAAAAAAATTACAGACAGGTGATGAGCTTTCACAAGAATTTCTCAAGCATTTTCAGCAGTATAAAGTGTTAAAACAAAAGGTCTTTTATTTTGGTTCTGGAGTGGAGATGTATTTTGATATTTCTTCTTCCCTCAAGGATGCATTTTTAGATCAAAAAGAAGAATACTTAAACTTCTTTGAAGAATATTTTCATCTTCAAGGTAAGCCTTTTGTGATCATTAGTCTTGGTTGTGCGGATTCGTCCAAGGAAGCTGCACTCATAAAAAGACTGAAAGAAAAAGGATACCATTTTTCTTTTGTGGGGGTGGACTCTTCGGAAGACATGATAGAGGCGAGTCGAAAAACTTTGGAAAATTTGGATGTAGAGTATCAGCTTATTTGTGCTGATTTTTCAACGGAAGAATTTACAGAAGAAATGAAGAAAATAGGATCAGACGTTATACGTGTGTTTACCTTTCTTGGGGCTACTTTTGGAAATGTAGAACAGGCATATATGGCAGATATTCTTTCTGATCTGTTAAAAAAAGATGATAAACTTTGGCTTGAGGTGGGTATTCGAAAAGAAATAAGTGATAAAAATGATCGGATGATTTTTGAGAGATATCTTGGTTGGTTGGAGAGTCCATTGCATAGAAAATTTTTATTGAAACCGCTTTTGGAATTTAATATTCCAGAAGAAAATGGAGATTTATTTTTACAAATGATTGTTGAGGCGGATTTGAATGCACTTATCTTTTCTTTCCGTTTCAAAATTTTGGAAAAAACAGTTTTAAATTTTCCGGATCATACCGTAACTTTGTTACCTGGGAATATTATTGATCTTCTTACTATTCGTTCCTATGATCCGGGAGGGCTCACCAATTTCTTCGAAGAAAGAAAGTTTAAATTACTTTCCAAAAGAGACAATGGGAGAACCGGAGAACTTATGTTTGAAAAATTATGAAATACAACATTGTAACTATTTTTCCACATCTTATCTCAGGGTATGGTGGAGAAAGTATTTTGAAGCGGGGGCAAAACTCTGGTGCCATAGAGATATGCCCTTTGGATTTACGCGTTTTTACACAAGATAAACACAACAAAGTAGATGATACCCCCTATGGGGGAGGTGCTGGAATGGTCATGCAAGTGGAGCCAATTTTTCGTGCCCTCAAATCCATAGATGCCATTCCTTTTTCCAAGGTGGATGGGCTTACCAAAGTAAAGAAAGTTTTTAATGGGAGTTTAGCTCGCAAAAAAAGGACCATTCTTATGTCTCCTCGAGGGAGGCAGTTTGATCAGAGTGTGGCAGAACAGTGGAGTCATCTGGATGAGTTAACTATTATTTGTGGACGCTATGAAGGTATTGATCAGCGTGTGGTTGATCATCTCATTGATGAAGAAATTTCCATTGGTCCCTATGTTTTGGCTGGCGGAGAGTTGGGGGCAATGGTAATTATAGAAGCGGTGTCGCGACTTATTCCAGGAGTTTTGGGGAATGCAGAGTCTCTTAAAGATGAAACACATAATGTCCTGGTAGAAGATGGTGGTGTTGAGTCAGAATATCCACACTATACCAAGCCAGCAGATTTTAAGGGGTGGAAGGTTCCTGATGTTCTTCTTTCGGGGGATCATAAAAAAATTGAAGAATGGAGAATGGAACAGTCAAAAAAAAAGTAATATGAAACCTAAAGTTCCTCCTCAAGATTTTTATGATATAAATCAACTTCCAAAAGAAAAAGGGATGATTCTTTTTGGAATTTCTATGAGTAATATTGCTCATACACAATCTCCTCAGAAATGTTTTGAATATATCCAATATTTGTGTACCAAGATTAAAAAAACAGAAGGCATAGGGCTTACCTTTATATATTCGGACTATCTTTATATGATAACGGATAGCTCACCTGCAAAGAAATTGCGAAAAAAATATATTCAACAAATGCGGAGCCACAAATATGGAATCTTGAAGTTGCTTGAGAGGGATCCGGCTTGGATTGTTCCTTCCTTTTCCTTTTTGAGCTGGGGCCAATTATTACTGGATTTCAAAGATATACAAATGTATCTGGACAGTATAAAGAAAGAATATGCGTCCAATAAAAAGTTTAAAGCTGCAGTAAAAGCCGATATGCTAAAAAAGCGACTTACGAAAGAGCAAGTAGATTTTTTTTTGGAGGAAATTACTATTTTTTATCTTTTGGTAAAAGGAAAAATTTCACTTTCAAATGATTATATTCATCACCATGAAAAGTGGGTTTTAAATTGTTATCCTGGAAATCCTTTGGAATGCGAAAAATTTTTGTATCGGTATAATCTCCTGGGATTAGAAAATAAACACAATAAATTTGAAAATCACCAATACAACTTAAAAAGAAAGCATCTAATCAATTTAAGCGTATAAATTATGTCCGTGTATGATTGGGATATGAATTTGGCTGCAAAGAATGTACCGTTTTCGCTTGACGAGATGTTAGAAAAAATTGAAGTTCGAGATGTTTCTGAAGATATAGGAAAAGGGATATTTGCAAAACGATTTCTTAAAAAAGAAGAAATTATATGGGTATTGGCAGGGCCGGTGGTCTACAAGCCATCCATAAATACTGTCCCAATATATTGGGATGGCGAGGATGATTGGTTATTCATTGATCCTCTCGAGCCAGTTTCCAATATGAACCACTCCTGTAGTCCCAACGCCGGTATCCATGGCCGAACTATGGTAGTTGCCATGCGTGATATTGAAAAAGGAGAGCATATTACCATTGATTATGCCATGATCGTACCAAGATACAATTTTGAACAACTTCCACAAACGGAAGAGGACCTTTTATGTACATGTGGCACAGAAGAATGTCGTGGGTCCTTTGGTGCCTATAAAAATTTATCAGAGGAATTAAAGAAAAAATATCGACCCTATGTGTCGGAGTATATTTTAGAATTGGAAGAAAAAGGTAAATTATAACGTTACCTCCTCACATGAACTTTGATTTTCCCTTTAAATATTATTTGAAGTTTAAAGATTCGTAATTCTAGTTCAGAGGAATCTGTCTCTTTATTATAATTTTTATAAATAGTGATATCCAGTTCATCGCAAGCAGCTCCTGCAAGTGTATCCATGACATCTTCATTAAATTGATCTTCGTTTAATTGAATTTCAAGAGTTTTTATAAGAGCTCTCTCCATTTGAAAGGTGAGCCCCCATACTGCACTTTGGATGGTACCAATATCTTCTCCGAGGTCTTGCTCTATAAAATGCACAAAATTGGCGCTCAATTTTTTAACCTTAATATATTGAGATCCTTCTGAAAAGCTTTTGATTGCATTTGGGGGGAAAATTTCAAGGGTTTCAATTTCGGTTGGACCCTCAAGATCAAGAACCCCTTCTTCAAATCGTTCGTTGAATTTATTTGAGTCTATGAAGATATTTAGGGAAACTTTTTTATTTGCTTTTTGGAGTACCGAATTGATAAATTCATTCATTCGTTTGATCTTTTCTTTGGAGAGTGTATTTTCAGAATCAGAATAAAAGGAAAGTTCAAGAGTTCCTTCAAAATTTTTGAATGTGTCTGGGATGGTTCCGGATACATCACCCATCACAAGAGTAAGGTGTGCATTTTTTTGTTTTTGAAAAAATTCGGTTAATACTTCAGGATCCAGTGGTGCTGGTGATTGTATATAAACGGATGGATTGGGAAGGCCTAACTCTACAATTTGTTGAAAAGATTTTTTTGAAAAGTCTGGGGAGAAAAGAATATTTTCTGGTTTATTTTTTTCTAAAATCTCTTTATTTTTTTCGTTGAGTAGAATTTCGGGATGTTTAATTTCAATGTCGTCAGCAGTAAATTCTAAAAGTTTTTCAAGCGCTTCCGGACTTATGAAGCGAAGACTTTCAAGTTGGGGTACAGGTAAACCTTCAGAGCTTGCCTCGTTCCATTTATCTAAAATAATTTGTACCTGGTTGGGATCTCTGAGTGAGAGAATTTTTGTAAGGTCACCATAGAGAAGCTCATGGTCGGAGGGTTCTTGTACCAGAACAATTGGAAGTATTTCATTTTGTCTTGGTTGGGGGAGTTTGTGAAGATCAAGTATGGCGTTTTGTGCTGTATTGTCGACAGGGCCTGGAGCGTAAGAATTCATATGAATTTCTACGGTTCCAGATGTTGGGAAGGTTAATCCAGAGTGAGTATCCGGGAGGTCGGAAGAAAAAGAAGGGAAAATTTGATGTACTGGATCTCCACTTTTTTTGGTAGCGAGCGCTTTTTGCGCAATGGATTGAAAGTCTGGATTTTTTTGCTCAGAATCAAAATATGTAGAGGGATCCTCTGTTGCTAAGAATGTTTTTTGAAGATCTTTTGGTGAGATTCGCACAGAGTTTTGAAGTGTTTGTTCATCAACATGCTTTACTTTTCCATTATCAAGAGCAAAGGTTTTCCCGTCAATTTGGATTGTTGCATAAACGTGATCTACAACTTGAGTATTTCCGGTTTCTGGATCTAAATACATTTGGTGTGTTGGGATAATTTCACTGTGTGCTTTTTCTCCGTAGATGCGTGTGAGCGCCATGTTGGCAAATTTTGCTCTTGCTTCGCAATTTCCGACTCCCTCTGTCAGGAGTTCAACAACCGTGGAATATCCCTCAAGTTTTCGTGCATCGGGGTGGTCACCAAAAAATTGTAGAAGAAAATTGGCGACTTCCTTTTCATTGGCACCACTGTGAATTTTTTGTTGTGCCTGAAAAATGATTTTTTCAAAAGTATCTTTGGCTAATTGAACTTTTTTATGTACTTCAGCTCTTTTTTCTACTCCCAAACTTTCCTCGGTTCTTTCTTCCAGTGTTAACTCTTCTTGCGCCCAGATAAATTCTTCGGGAGAAAGAGTTTCATGCCTTAGTTTTTCAATAAAGTCTTCTTTGGTAAGCTGTTCACCTCGCAGAGTTACTACGGATGGTTTTTCCAGTATTCTGGTTCCAAGTTCAATAGCCCCGGCATTAACAAGCATGGAGATAAAAAAAGGAAGGACCCATCGAGATCCGGGAATTTTTTCATGAAATCTTTCTCGAGGTGCATCAGGATGACGTGGCCTTCTTTCCATACAAAAGTTCACTATGAATAAACAAGAAAATATGTTCCATTATAGCATATTTTTATTCTAAAAATGGAGTCATATAGATACCGCTTGCACTTTACACAAAGTTATCCCCACATGTGGTGAGGAAAGCGCCTTGACACATAGGTAGACCTTTGTATATAATAGCCCCACGTCAATATTACAACAGAGCTTTTCCTAAGCCCAAATTGAGTTGGGGACTGGGAAGAAAAAAGAGTAACTTAGCTGGATTTCCAGCAGAGAAAGGTTCCTCTTTTTTCTTTCTAGGGGGATTTTCGGAGATCGAACCTTTGACCTTGAACCTGTAAAAAGGGGATCAAATCAAAAGTTTGATAGCTGAATAGCTATTGTGTTCATTACAATTCATAACCATAATATAGACAACCATATATATTAGGTAAGGAACAGTTGCAAAGAATTTGCAATACAAATGTGACAAGAACCATAATAGTCTATTTCCTAAATAAATGAATCATACCTCCGACGAGATGTCGGAGTTCAAATCTCTTATATTGAGAGTTTGATCCTAGCTCAGGATGAACGTTGGCGGCGTGTCTAAGGCATGCAAGTCGAGGGATCGGCCTTTTTTTCTTCGGAATTTGAGGTACGGACCGGCAAACGGGTGAGTAACACACTGGTAACCTACCTGCGAGTCGAGCATAGCCCAGAGAAATCTGGATTAATACTCGATGGTCATGGGGGGACATATGTCATTCCCATGTAAAGATTTTTCGCTCGCAGAGGGGCCTATGGCTGATTAGCTTGTTGGTAGGGTAATGGCCTACCAAGGCATTGATCAGTAGCAGGCGTGAGAGCGTGACCTGCCTCACTGGGACTGAGACACGGCCCAGACTCCTACGGGAGGCTGCAGTCAAGAATATTCCACAATGCACGAAAGTGTGATGGAGCGACGCCGCGTGCAGGAAGACGCCCTTCGGGGTGTAAACTGCTTTTCTTAGGGAAGAATTCGTGACGGTACCTAAGGAATAAGTGGGTGCTAACTCTGTGCCAGCAGCAGCGGTAATACAGAGCCCACAAACGTTATCCGGATTCATTGGGCGTAAAGCGTCCGCAGGTGGTTTTGTAAGTCAGTTGTCAAATCCTGGGGCTTAACCTCAGGACTGCGATTGATACTGCGAAGCTAGAGGCCGGGAGAGGCAAGCGGAACTATCGGTGTAGTCGTAATAAGCGCTGATATCGATAGGAACACCAAAGGCGAAGGCAGCTTGCTAGAACGTGCCTGACACTCATGGACGAAAGCGTGGGGAGCGAATGGGATTAGATACCCCAGTAGTCCACGCCCTAAACGATGCATACTAGGTATTGGGAGTATCGACCCTCTCAGTGCCGTTGAAAAAAGCTAACGCGTTAAGTATGCCGCCTGGGAAGTACGGCCGCAAGGCTAAAACTCAAAGGAATAGACGGGGACCCGCACAAGCGGTGGATCATGCGGTTTAATTCGATGATACGCGGCAAACCTTACCTGGGCTTGACATGTAGCTGCAAGCTCTCTGAAAAGAGAGCCGCCTTCGAGGGTGCTACACAGGTGTTGCATGGTTGCCGTCAGCTCGTGCCGTGAGGTGTACCGTTAAGTCGGGTAACGAGCGCAACCCTCGTGCTGTGTTAAATGTACATAGCAGACTGCCGGTGCAAACCGGAGGAAGGTGGGGACGACGTCAAATCAGCATGGCTCTTACGCCCAGGGCTACACGCATGATACAATGGCCGGAAACAATGGGTAGCCAAACCGCGAGGTGGAGCTAATCCTCAAAACCGGTCCCAGTTCGGATTGAAGGCTGCAATTCGCCTTCATGAAGTTGGAATCGCTAGTAAACGCGCATCAGCCACGGCGCGTTGAATACGTTCTCGGGTCTTGTACTCACCGCCCGTCACACCACGAAAGCTGGGGGCACCCGAAGGCTCACTTATGTGGGACGAAGGTGAATTCAGTGATTGGGGTGAAGTCGTAACAAGGCATCCGTAGCGGAAGCTGTGGATGGATCACCTCCTTTCTGGAGTTAACTTTTGGGAAACCAAAAAACTTCGTCGATCTCGGATTTATTCGAGAGAGGAGATAGACTTTGTTCTTGTCACGTTTGTAAGGCAAATCAAAAAAACAGGTAAAAAGCCTGTTTTTTTATTTTGTAAGATTTTAGGTTATATTAACGTCAGTTAGAGTAGAATAAAAAATGTATGCATTACAAGAAACATTATATTTTCATAGCGCTCTTTATACCTACTCTTTTTATTTTTCTTTCTCTTTTGGGGTTAAAGATTTTATCATACTCGCAAAAATATTCTGATGAGAATACTGTACAAAAGGAGAATACACATAAAGAAAAGGCGGTCCTTCAAACAAATGAGCAGTTGGGCCAAAAAATACAAGAAGTATTGGATACAAAGAAAAGTTCTGCATCTTCTTTGTGCAAAGAGAGGGCTGAAGGATATTATCTGAGTAATGTCGTATTCACTCTTCCGGGTATGGATAGGTTTACTGAAGGTTCTGTAACTGTGTTATGTCACGGAAATAAATATATTCCGGGTTCATATATTCAAAGATTTTTTCTTGAGGATGGAATAGATCGTCCACTGGCATATGCGTATGAAAATTTTGCAACTTTTGAAACTCCAAATGAAATACACATCTTCTTGAAAAGAAGGAATAGATCGCAAATGAGTGAAACGCTTCCATTGCAAACCTATATCTCTCTTGATAAAAAAACGGATACATTTACTCTCAGAAAGCTTGCCCCAATTGAAGATTCCCATGGTGTCGTCCCTCTTTTTCTCCCTCGCGGTGAACAAAAAAGTGATCTACTCTCAAAGGGAATTCTTGGTTTTGCCTATACTATTTTTGAAGATCAAAAAAGTATTGTTTATGTATATCAACAAGATCAAGGAGAAGAAGTGTGGAGTTACAACTTTGAAAAAAATGAAACTTCACTGCAAACACGTCTTGATACTTGGGATTTACTTTCTTGTGATCAAAATGGAAAATGTAATCTCAAAGAGAAAAGAATGAAGTGGCAAGACCACATACTTATTGTCTCCAAAGAACCGTTTATTTGTGATAAACAAGGGTATTATCTGGATGATTTTGTAGATATAGATATGACACATTTTATCTGTCATGATCATACGGTTATCTATGATTTGGATACAAAAGCATTTGTAGAAAATTCAGATAATTTAGATCCCGATTATATCTATCCTAGTATTCAAGAATATTTTCAGGTTCAGGATGGAAGGAATCGGAGGATGTACTTTATCTGGGCATATGGATGTGATGGTGCTTGTGCAGGGATAGAAAAACATTATGTGAGTATTGATAAAGATGATACGGTTACAATGAAAAAAATGGATTCCGACTCAGGACTTTTTGATAAGGGTACATTGCTTCTCCAACCACGGCTTTCTCCAGACAAAACAAAAATGCTTTTTATGGATATAGAACTTTCTGACGAAGGAACAGGTGTGAAGAAACGCGTTATTAAGGTATTTAACTTCCTCAAAGAACAAGAAACAACTATTCAAGTCCTTGCACCAGATCAGTTTCTGTTTCAGTGTGAAATGGGGTGTTATTTTCTTGATGGTGCAAAGCTTGATTGGAGTGGGGATAAACCCTTGGTTTTGACAAAGTCATATGATGAGCTTACAGAGAATCAAAAAATGCTTCTTTTCGTTTCTCCAAATGGAGAGTGAAGACTTCTTGACGGAATGGTCTATACTGATATAATCTGGGGTATAAGATATAGATCAATATTACGCATATGAAGAATCTTAAGCGATATATAGGCCTTGCAAAAAAGACGGGGAGTCCGGTGATTCTTTGTGATCCGCACGGTGAGGATCTCGTTTTGATGGGAATTGAACACTATGAGGCGCTTCTTTCTTTGGAAAAAGAGCAAGAAGAAGTAGAATTACAAGAATTTTCTTCCCAGGAAGAAGAGATGTTTGATGATACCTTTGATGGTGGGGAGGCTCTCCCTGGCGAAGAAATCCCTTTTCCAGAGGCAGATCTCCAAGAAAATGCTTTTCCAGAAGCTCAAGAGGATACATTTCTCTTTGAGCAAGACTCCTTTGAAGAACAAAAATCAGAGGTCACAAAAGAGAATGAGGAGGAACTTTTTGACCTGCAAAGTTATGATTTTCCCCTGCAGGAGGAGACTGCGAATCCTATACCTCAGAAGAAAGAAGAAATATCCGTACAGAAGACAAATGGTGATTGGGCGCGTGCTGGAGATATTCTTGCACAAAAATTTCAAAACCTTTCAGGAAATAGAGAGGAGGCAGGAGGAAGTGATGGAATTCACTATGTTTCCCAGGGGCAAGAACCAGCGCAGGGGATTCCTTTTAGGCAGGTTGATGAAAACTTAGAGTGGGAAAATCAAGATACTGAGCTTCCGCATTCAGATGAACCGGTTTTTTATGAGGAACCGCTGTAAACATTTTTTGAAAATAATAATGACAAAACAGCTTAATATTTCGCAAGATTAAGCTGTTTTTTTACAATCTTTTTTACAATCTTTTTTTTATTGGAGTTTGAACACAAAATATCCCCAAATTCCACAGGGGAATTACTTGACAGCTCACGATGTCTTTAGTATAATTGGCACGTCTTGTTTGGACACCTTTTTTATATACATTTTATTCATATTTTAGATAAAAATCCGCTGGATTACAAAACTTACCTTGACCACTCAAGGTAGTGCGGAATTTGCGTAATTCATATGGCAGAGTTTCAACGTAACAAGCCACACGTAAACGTTGGTACTATTGGTCACGTAGACCACGGTAAAACAACTACTACAGCTGCAATTCTTGCAGTTGCAGGTGCACATGGTTTAATCTCACAGGATAAAAAGTTTGAGGACATCGACTCAGCTCCAGAAGAGCGTGAGCGTGGTATTACCATCGCAACCGCCCATGTTGAGTATGAGACTGAGAAGAGACACTATGCACACGTAGATTGTCCAGGTCATGCTGATTATGTAAAAAACATGATCACAGGTGCTGCACAAATGGATGGTGCTATTCTTGTAGTTTCAGCTGCGGATGGTCCAATGCCTCAGACTCGTGAGCACATCTTGCTTGCTCGTCAGGTAGGTGTACCTTACATCGTAGTTTTCCTCAACAAAGTTGACATGGTATCTGATCCAGAACTTGTTGAATTGGTAGAAGAAGAAATTCGTGATCTTTTGAACAAATACGAATTCCCAGGAGACACTACTCCAATTATTCGTGGTTCAGCTCTTAAGGCCCTTGAAAACCCTTCAGATGCAGATGCTTCAAAGCCTATCTTGGATCTTTTGAACACTCTTGATGAATACATCCCAGAGCCAGTTCGTGATTTGGATAAAGAATTCCTCATGCCTATTGAAGACGTTTTCTCAATTGAAGGACGTGGTACAGTAGTAACAGGAAGAATTGACCGTGGTATTGTGAAAGTTGGTGACGAAATCTCTATCGTTGGTATGGGAGCAGAAGTTATGAAAACAACTGTTACCGGAGTAGAGATGTTTAACAAATCACTTCCACAAGGTCAGGCTGGAGATAACGCAGGTATCCTTTTGCGTGGTACAAAGAAAGACGAAGTACAACGTGGTCAGGTTCTTGCAAAGACAGGATCTATTACTCCACATACTGAATTTGAAGCAGAAGTATACGCTCTTACCAAAGAAGAAGGTGGACGTCATAAACCATTCTTTAAGGGATATAAACCTCAATTCTACATCAGAACTACTGATGTAACCGGTGAGGTAGAACTTCCTGAAGGAACAGAAATGATGATGCCAGGAGATACAAATAACTTGAAGATCAAGCTTATTGTTCCTGTAGCTCTCGAAGAAAAAATGCGTTTTGCTATCCGTGAAGGTGGTAGAACCGTTGGAGCTGGAGTTGTAACAAAAATTATTAACTAGACGCATTGGAGCGGGAGCCATTTGGCTCCTGCTCTTTGTTCTTTAATTGTTCTTTTAATACTATGGCTAAGACACAAACCATGTTGGCAGATGACCAACAACAAACAGCAGGACCAAAGGTACGTATCAAAATTCGTGCATTTGATCACAAGATTATCGATGACGCAACCAAGACGATAATGGATACCGCAGAACGTAATAATGCCCAGGTGATTGGTCCAGTACCACTTCCAACGAGCAAACAAAAGTTCAGCGTAAATCGTTCAACCTTTATCCACAAAACAGCAGCTGAACAATTTGAAATGCGTACTCATAAGAGACTCATTGATATTATCAGCCCAAATTCAAAAACGATTGATGCTCTGATGAACCTGAACCTTCCAAGTGGAGTAGACGTGGAAATAAAGATGAACTAGTTGGTTGTATACCATTTTTGTTCAGAAGAATATACGAAAAAATTAGCCAAAGTATTTATAGAAGAATATTCGGGAGGAGTTTATCCCCTTTATGTGGATAAGATCTGAATAATGCCGCTTGACAGGATTCAGATTTTTTTATAAAATATCCGCACTAAAGAAAAAGGGGATAAATTTCATTCTCTTTCTTCTGAAGTTTCTTATCTTAGCACTTTATCAAATAAGATCCGTAGGGAGGCCAATAAAATAGGCTCGCAGTGAGTTGAAAAGACATATCTTTTTTACACGCTGTGAGCCGGTTTATTTGGAAGCTCTAAGTTCGGAAAACATTTGAGGCAAGCAGGATAGGTTGAGAAAAGCTTTCTAGTAGCACGATGTGCAAGAGCTAGAAGTGGGCTTGAAACTCTACCAGTCTTCCAGTTCGCTTCTAGCTTTTAATTTACAAAAAAATACACACGACGATTGATCACTATGAAGTTTATTCTTGGAACAAAATTAGGAATGACACAGGTGTTTAGACAGGACGGTACCGTAGTTCCCGTTACACGTGTTCAGGCTGGTCCGTGTGTTGTTACACAGGTAAAAACAGCCAAAAAGGATGGTGTTGGTTCAGTACAGGTAGGTTTCGGAAGCCAGAAGAAGTTTCGTCTCAACAAAGCAATGAGAGGTCATCTTAAAGACCTTTCAAGTGTTCGTTTTATTCGTGAATTTAGAACAGATCTTACAGATACTGGGCTTGAACGTGGGGATACCTTTACCGTAAAAGTATTTGCACCTGGAGATAAGGTTCAAGTTGTTGGAAAGTCAAAGGGAAAAGGTTTTCAGGGAGTTGTAAAACGTCATGGTTTTGCTGGAAGTCCTGCAACTCATGGTCACAAAGATCAGTTGAGAATGCCTGGTAGTATTGGTGCCGGTGGAGTGCAAAGAGTTTTCAAAGGAAAACGCATGGCAGGACACATGGGAGATGCACGTATCACTGTAAAGAATTTAGAAATTGTGGAAGTACATGAAGATGCAGGAGAACTCTTGATTAAAGGTGCCGTTCCAGGTGCTCGTGGTAGCTTGTTGATCATCAGTAGTGATGAAGGTACTATGGAAGTGCAAAAAGAAACAGAAGCACCAGCACAAGAGGAAGTACAGGCTGAGCCAGAAATGCCTGCAAACGAAGATCAAAAGGAAGAATCAACCGTTTCCACTGAAGAAACTTCTGAAGCACCTGCTGCAGAAGAAAAAACAGAGGAAGAAAATAAGGATGTTCAATAAAGTATGGCAAGCGTAGACCTATACAACTTAGAAGGAAAAAAGAATGGAAAGCTAGAAGTAGCAGATAAGGTTTTTGCTGCAAAGCTTAATCCAGATTTGGTTCACCAAGTGTATGTTGCCCTTGAGGCAAATGCTCGTCAACCATGGGCAGATACAAAGGATAAATCTGAAGTTCGTGGTGGTGGAAAGAAGCCTTGGAAGCAAAAAGGAACTGGACGTGCCCGTCACGGATCAAGTCGTTCACCAATCTGGAAAGGTGGTGGAGTTACTTTTGGACCACTTTCAATTCGAAACTACAAGAAAAAAGTAAACAAAAAAATGAATCGCCAAGCTGTTTCTATGTGTCTTTCTGATAAATTGATGCAAGAGAAAATGTTTGTACTTGAACAGTTGGTATCAAATGGAAAAACAAAAGAAATGGTAAAAATGCGATCATCTTTCCCAGGAGCTGGTAAATCAACATTGGTTATCACTTCTCAGGCAGATGATAATGTGTTTCTATCAACAAGAAACATTCAGAACCTTCACTTACAAAGTGCACAGGATCTCAATGTGGTTGACCTTTTGCATCATCAGTATGTGATTGCTACACAAGATGCACTCAAGGTTTTGGAAAAAAGACTGAGCTAATATAACATATGGGTATTTTGAAGAAATTGACAAAAAATGAAACTGAAGAAAAGGTACAGGCTGAACCTCAGATTAAGGCTGCTTCACCAAGCAAAAAGAGCCCTTCAGATAAGCAAACAAAGACCCGTAAGACCGCAATTGGGATAAATGAGGCATATAGAATTTTAGTTCGACCATTGGTAAGTGAAAAAACAAATACACAGGAATCACAAGGAAAATACACATTCATTATCAGTCCAACAGCAAGTAAGGTAGAGGTAAAGAAAGCAGTACAGGCAGTATACGGAGTACTTCCTTCACGTGTGAATATTTCAAATGTTGAAGGAAAAAAAGTTCGATCAGGGAGATTTACTGGAAGACGTAATGATTATAAAAAGGCAATTGTTTCCGTTAAAAAAGGTGAACGTCTAGATATTCACGCTGGACTCTAAACCAAGATAAAGGTATGGCAGTAAAAGTTTACAAACCAACAACACCGGGAAGACGTAAAGCAAGCGTTCAGGATTTTTCTGATATCACAAAACAGAAACCGGAAAAATCTTTAACGAAAAGATTGAACAACCATTCTGGAAGAAATAATACTGGAAAGATTACTGTTCGTCATCGTGGTGGTGGGGTAAAGCGTCTTTATCGAGTAGTGGACTTTAAGCGTCAGAAGTTTGATGTTCAAGCGGAAGTTATTGCTGTTGAGTACGATCCAAATAGAGGACCACGTATTGCTCTTATTCAGTACGAAGATGGTGAAAAAGCATACATTCTTGGATATGCAGGAGTGCAGGTTGGAGATAAAGTAATGTCATCACAACAAAAGATTGAGCCAACCCCTGGTTCCCGTATGCCATTAAATGAAATTCCACTTGGTTTGTTTGTCTACAATGTAGAACTCCAACCAGGTAATGGTGGTCAGATGGTACGCGGAGCGGGTGCAGGAGCCCAATTGATGGTAATTGAAGGAAAGTTTGCGCAATTGAAGCTTCCATCTGGAGAGGTACGCCTTGTTTCAAAGGATTGTCTTGCAACGGTTGGAAAAGTTGGAAATGCAGATTTTGCACTGGTACGTTTAGGAAAAGCTGGAAGAAGAAGAAAGCTAGGATGGAGACCAACTGTTCGTGGTAAAGTAATGAACCCAGTTGATCACCCTCACGGAGGTGGAGAAGGAGCTTCAACCATTGGTTTGAAAGGTGGTCCAAAAACTCCATGGGGAAAGAAAGCATTGGGAGTAAAGACTAGAAAGAAAGGGAAAGCAAGTGATAAGTTCATTGTACAAAGAAGAAAGAAAAAACGTAAGTAATTCATATACCAAGTTACCAAATAAAAAAGTATGTCTAGAAGTTTAAAAAAAGGACCTTACGTTGATCCAAAGCTGAGTAAAAAGGTACAAAAGGCAAAGGATGAGGGATCAACCAGTAAACCTATTAAAACATGGGCCAGAGCCTCTACAATTGTTCCTGAAATGGTAGGTATGAAGTTTTTGGTGCATAATGGAAAGACATTTATTGAGGTAATCGTAGATGAAAATAAAGTTGGTCATAAGCTTGGTGAATTTTCTCCAACAAAGAAATTTATAAATCATGGAGGAAAGATGGCCAAAGGACAAAAATAATTATACGTCTGAAAAGAAATTTCACATATGAACAATAGTGCTACTGCAAAATTAAGGAATTTGCGAATGAGTCCAAGAAAGGTACGCCTGATTGCTGGTCTTATTCGTGGACGCAAGGTAACCGATGCATTGGTGCAACTTCAGTTTAGCCCAAAGGCAGCGGCTCGCCCTGTAAAAAAATTGCTTGATTCTGCGATAGCAAACGCTATGCACAATCATAGCCTTAATATGGACAGCCTTGTGGTGAAGGAAATACGAGTAGACGAAGGAAAGACCCTCTACCGATGGATGCCACGAGCACTTGGACGTGCGACACCTTTGCGAAAGCGAATGTCTCATATAAGTTTGACCATTGAGGGTGAAATAGATGAAAGCAAAAAGAAGGAAAAAGTAAAAAAAGAAACAAAGAAAAAGTCAGTTGATACTTCTGTTGAAGAGGTAAAGGGAGAAAAGATGCCTGAGGAATCTCCAAAGAAGGCAAAAAAAACACCAGCAAAGAAAAAAGTTGAAAAATCAGAAAAATAATTAGAAATTAGAAACTAAGAAATCTATGGGTCACAAAGTCAACCCAAAAATTCACAGAATGCAGGTTATCTACAGTTGGGATTCGAAATGGTTTTCCAAGAAGGACTACGCAAAGTTTGCGCAGCAAGATGTTCAGATACGTAGATATATAAAACAAAAGTTTAAAGATGCTCACATTGATGCTATCTGTGTTGAACGTGGACCAAAGAACATGACCGTGACTATTCTTGCGGCAAAACCAGGATTTATTATTGGACGTGGTGGACAAGGATTAGAAACTTTGAGAAAAGATCTGGAAAGAAAGTTTTTGCAAATGTCTTTGAAAGTGAAATTGAATATCAAAGAAGTAAAGAATCCATCTCTTTCTGCAGCTGTTATTGCGCAGACTGTGAGTTCAGATATTGAAAAACGTATTCCATTCCGTCGTGTGATGAAGCAGGCCATTGATAGAGTAATGAAGGCTGGAGCACAAGGAGTGAAGGTTTGTATGTCTGGATGTTTGAATGGAGTAGAAATTTCACGTTCTGAGACCCTTTCTGCAGGAAAAATTCCTTTGATTACATTACGAAGTGATGTAGATTATGGATACGTTTGGGCACACACCATATATGGTAAGATTGGTATCAAGGTTTGGATTTATAAGGGAATTGTATTTGGCAGAAAAGATCCTTTCACAGAAGATGTTGTAGATACAAGTAAAAAGAAGAGTTTTGAGCACTCAAACAGAGGGCCAAAGAGAAAACCAGAAACCAAAGAATCATAAAATATGCTTTTACCAAAAAAAGTAAAACACAGAAAGTGGCATAAGCCCCGAAGAGGGAACAAGGGTATTGCAACACGTATCAATACGGTAGCTTTTGGAAGTCATGGAGTCGTTGCACTTGGGCATACTTGGATTACCTCACGTCAGATTGAAGCTGCTCGTCGTGTGCTTACACGTTACGTTCGTCGTGGTGGAAAAGTATGGATTCGAATTTTTCCAGATAGACCAGTAACCAAAAAAGGTTCTGAAGTTCCTATGGGAAAAGGAAAAGGTGCACCGGATCATTATGTTTGTACTATAAAACCAGGTACCGTAATGTTTGAAATCGGAGGTATTCCTGAGGATAAGGCAGTAGAAGCATTGAATCTTGCCGGATATAAGTTGCCTACAAAGGTAAAAGTTGTAAAGAAACATCTCTAAATTATTGTATGGATTATACTGAAATCAGTCAAAAATCAACAGAACAACTTCATGATCTCCTCGCAGAACAACGAGAAGAGCTTCGTGAATTGAAGTTTAAGGTTGCAGAGAATCAACTTGCAGATGTTTCAAAGATTAAAAAAGTTAAAAAAACTATAGCACGAATTTTAACGGTGCTTAATAGTAAGGTTAGTCAGGGTACCTCTTCTGAGGAAGCTACTAACTAAGTGGAATACGAGATATGACCTCAAAAATGGAAACAACAAAACAACACAGACAGTTTGAAGGCGTGGTAGTCAGTGATTCTGCGGAAAAAACTGTTAGTGTTCGTGTTGGTACAACAAAAATTCATCCAAAATACCGAAAGCAGTATCAGACCTACAGAAAATATGCTGTTCATGATGAAAAGGGAGCTGCAAAGGTAGGAGATAAGGTGATTTTTGAGGAATGTCGACCAATAAGTAAAACAAAGCGTTGGAGACTTGTTAAAGTTGTTCAATAGAAAATAAGACCATATGATTCAGCATTTGACCATCCTAAATGTAGCAGACAATAGTGGAGCGAAAAGCCTCAAGGTTATTCGTGTACTTGGTGGTTACAAAAAACGTTTTGCACGAATTGGTGATGTAATTACTTGTAGTGTGAAGGAAGCAGCCCCACGTGCAGGAGTGAAAAAAGGAGAGGTTGTTCATGCTGTTATTGTACGTCAGAGAAAGGAGCTTCGTCGTCAGGATGGAACTTATATCCGTTTTGATGAGAATGCTGCCGTAGTAATAGATAAAAAATCAAAAGAACCGAAAGGAACACGTATCTTTGGACCAATCGCTCGAGAACTTCGTGCAAAAGGATTCCAAAAAATTGTGAGCCTTGCACCGGAAGTATTGTAAATAACTTGAAGGAAGTAGGTAGCGGGTGATAAAATAGACATAAATCTGTATTTTATCACCTGGGACCTATGACCTTAACACTAAGAACCTAAAAGAAGGTATGAAAATTAAAACAGGTGACAAAGTAAAAGTTATCTCTGGAAAAGAGAAGGGAAAAACTGGAAAGGTGATTCAGGTTATTGTTCATGCTGAAAAAGGGAGAACATTTGTGATTGTTGAGGGTTTAAACATTATCAAGAGACATTTGAAAACAAGACGTGCAGGAGAGAAAGGGCAGATCTTGGAACTTGCAGGTCCTATGGATATTTCAAATGTTATGCTTGTAGATCCTAAATCAAATAAATCAACTCGTGTTGGATATAAACATGAGGGGAAGACCAAAAAGCGTCTTGCCAAGGTAAACGGTGAACTGCTTGACTAAGCTCAAAATCGAAATATGAGTCAATTACAAACACAATTCAAACAACAGGTAGTACCAGCTCTTAAAGAGAAGTTTGGGTATAAATCAGTTGCACAGGTACCGGCTCTCAAGAGTGTTACCGTTAATGTTGGTTATGGAAGACATAACAAGGATAAGGCCTACATTGATAACGTAGAGAATACTCTTCGTCGGATTACTGGACAAAAGCCAGTTCACAACCTTGCAAGAAAATCTATTTCTAACTTCAAGATTCGTGAAAAGGCAGACATTGGAATGTCAGTGACACTTCGTGGAGAAATGATGTATGAGTTTTTGTATCGATTTGTTCACCTTGTTCTTCCACGTGTTCGTGACTTTCGTGGAATTTCAAAGAAAGCATTTGATAGACAAGGAAATTATAGTCTTGGTATCAAAGAAAGTATTGCTTTCCCGGAAGTAAATGTAGATACGAGTGAAAAAATTCATGGATTACAGGTAGTTATTACTACAAGCGCAAAGAATAAAGAAGAAGGATTGGCGCTCTTGGAACTCCTGGGATTCCCATTTAAACAAGAATCATAATCCGACAGACTTACAGATATTATACATATGGCAACACAAGCACAAATTGCAAAATCAAATAGAAAGCCAAAGTTTACCACGAGACTCGTACGTCGTTGTTGGAAGTGTGGAAGAAAAAGAGGATACATGCGAAAGTTTAACCTTTGCAGAATCTGTTTCCGTGAACTTGCAAACGCTGGAAAGCTTCCCGGTGTAAGAAAGTCAAGTTGGTAACATAGCTTAATCACCTTAGTACTCATCGCAAAATTTTGTGATGCAGTTCTCAGGTGATTAAGGAAAATGTAATTTATATATTCAATAATTTTGAAATAATTCTATAAAAAGGTATGTTCTCAGACCCAATTGCAGACATGTTAACGAGAATAAGGAATGCCCAAATGGCCAGAAAGCCTTTTGTTGATGTACCATATTCTAAGTTCAAAAAGACCATTGTTGATATTCTTGAACGTGAGGGATATGTTGGGCAAGTTCGTTTTGAAGAAAAAAAGGATGGTGTTTGTGATATGTTGAATATTACCCTGAAATATCAGAGTGGAAAGCCGGCAATTCAGTTTATTAAGCGTGAAAGTAAGCCAGGACACCGAAAATATACCAAATCAGAGGAAATTCCAAAGGTTTTGAACGGTTTTGGTTTGGCAATTTTGTCAACATCAAAAGGAATCATGACCAATAAAGATGCAAGAGAGCAGGGAATTGGTGGAGAAATTATTTGTTCAGTATACTAATAGGGTGTAGGTTTGAGTGTAGTGCAAACTACCCTGAAACCTATACCCTAAACCCTATAAATCAAAAGTAAGATATGTCAAGAATAGGAAAACAGACAATTCAAATTCCAACAGGCGTTTCTGCACAGGTGGATAACGGTGTTTTGACAGTAAAAGGGCCAAAGGGAGAACTTACACGATCTATTCATCCGCTGGTTACTATAAATATCCAAGATGGAGTTTTGACGGTAGATGTTGCAAAAAAGGAAGATAAGAAAGAAAGATCACTTTGGGGTGCTTTTGCATCACATGCAAAGAACATGGTTATTGGTGTAACGGAAGGGTACAAGAAGCAGTTGGAGATAAATGGTGTAGGTTATAAAGTAGCCCTACAGGGAAAAGATCTTAAATTGGATCTTGGTTTCTCTCATCCAGTTGTATTTCCAGCGCCTGCAGGTATTGTATTTACAGCGGAAAAGAATATTATTACTATCGAAGGATTTGATAAGGAACTTGTTGGAAAGATTGCATCAGAAGTTCGTGCTTTGAGAAAGCCAGAGCCATATAAAGGAAAAGGAATCAAATATATTGATGAGATTATTAGACGTAAAGCTGGTAAGACAGCCAAAAGTGGTTAATTAGTGCATATATGAATAGAAGTAAACTAACAAGAATTGAGTTACGTGCAAGAAGGCATGCGCGTGTTCGTGCGAAAGTGAATGGAACTTCAGAACGTCCTCGTCTTGCTGTACACAAAAGTCTTACCTCAATGTATGCACAGATTATTGATGATTCTCAAAAGAAAACGCTCGTAGGACTTCATAGTAAAAATCATGGAAAAGATGGAGATGCAGGAGAGAGAAAAGGTAAAGTAGCTACCAGTTTCCTTCTTGGACTTGCAATTGCAAAAAAAGCAAAGGAAGCCGGAGTGAGCACTGTCGTTTTTGACAGAGGAGGATATCCATATCATGGACGTGTGAAGGCTTTTGCAGAAGGCGCTCGTGAAGGTGGACTTATATTTTAGTAAACAGTAACTCGAAAAAGAGTAATTTGTAAAAAAGTATGGCTAAGGCTAGACCAAAATTCAAACAAAAGAAAGAGAAGCCAGAGTTTGATCAGATCATTGTGGATCTTGCTCGTGTAACTCGTGTAACCAAAGGTGGTAAGCAGCTGAGTTTTCGTGCCTGTCTTATTATTGGAGATAGAAATGGACGAGTTGGATTTGGTGTTGAAAAAGGAAAGGATGTTCAAATTGCTGTGCAGAAAGCCTTTAACCAAGCAAAGAAGAATGTAATTTTAGTTCCGATTGTTCATCATACTATTCCACATAGCGTAGAGGCTAAGTTTAAAGCAGGAAAAGTTATGTTGAAACCTGCTCCACAGGGTTCTGGTATTATTGCTGGATCTGTTATTCGTACGGTTTTGGAAATGGCAGGTGTGCCAAACGTTTCTGCAAAGATGTTGAGCAAAACAAATAATAAAATTACAAATGTAAAAGCAACCTTCAAGGCTCTTGAAAACTTTAAAATTAAGGCAAGAGTGAAAAAAGCAGTGATGCCAGAAGGTGAGAAGAAGGCCGAAGTTGAAAAAAAGAAACCAGCGGTAAAAAAAACATCAGCACCTAAGAAACAAAAAGGTGAAAAATAGCCAGTAATTGAACGTTTATCTAAACTCTATGACTTTGTCAGCACATACAATTAAACCAAATAAAGGATCACAAAGACGTTCTAAGCGTGTTGGTCGTGGAAATGGTTCTGGAAAAGGAACAACTGCAGCACGTGGTATGAAGGGGCAAAGAGCTCGTTCTGGTGGAAAGAGTGGAAATGCTGCAAGAAGTTTCAAGCAATCACTTCAAAAAATTCCTAAACTTCATGGATTTAATAGTCTTGTACCTAAAAAGACTACTGTTTCTCTCTCTACACTTGAACGTGTATGTGAAAATGGAAGTAAAGTAACTCCATACTTCTTGGAAAAAGTGGGAGTAATTGCTCACGCAAGCACTGGTGTAAAAATTGTCGCCAATGGTGAATTGAAAAAGAAGCTGGATATTGTTGGATGTTTTGCCAGCAAAGCAGCTATTGAAGCGATTGAAAAAGCAGGCGGAAAAATGACTTTTTAGTAATAGTGGCATACGGATTGGTGTATTTCACGATTCGTAGACCATTCATAGATCCGTACGTATGGAAAAATTCAGAAAAATTTGGAAAACAAAGAGTCTTAGAAATAGCGTCCTTTATGTAATAGGGATGCTTGTTATTTTTCGTGCGGCAGCTCATATTCCAGTTCCGGGGATTGATACTGAAATACTTGGAAGACTTTTATCTGAAAATGAAGTTCTTGGTTTGTTGAATGTATTTTCGGGTGGAACCATAAAGAACTTTTCTCTTGTAATGCTTGGAGTTGCTCCATACATTACTGCATCTATCATTTTTCAGCTTTTGAATATGGTCGTTCCTTATTTTGAGGAACTTTCCAAAGAAGGTGAGATGGGACAGAGAAAATTGAACATGTATACTCGTATTACTTCTGTTCCTTTGGCTATGTTGCAGGCGTTTGGTTTGATCAAGCTTCTTTCACAGTCAAATGCAGGAATATTTGGAGATGGTTTGACAACATTTAGATTTGTTTCAACAGTGATTACAGCAACAGTAGGTACTATATTTTTGATGTGGATTGGTGAACTTATAAGTGAGAAAAAAATTGGGAATGGTATTTCCATTCTTATTTTTGCTGGAATTATCGCTGCTCTCCCAGGAACACTGCAAAATTTGTTGGTAAATTACAACCCTTCAGAGATATATACGTACGTTATGTTTCTTGTCGTTGCTATTGTTACTGTAGTTGCGGTTGTTTTCATTAGTGAGGGACAGCGTAACGTTCCCGTAAACTATGCTCGAAGCACTGGTGGAAGAGGTCAGGCCGCGCGTCAGTCTCACTTACCACTTCGTATCAATATGGCAGGAGTTATTCCTATTATCTTTGCTATTTCATTGGTACTCTTTCCACCAATGGTGGCGCAGTTTTTTATCAGACATACTGGGCTTTTGGGAAGGATGGCACGTTTAACAGTTGATTTGTTTAATAATCAACTTTTCTACGGAATATTGTATTTTGTCCTCGTATTCGGATTTACATATTTTTATACAGCGGTTATCTTCAAACCACAGGATATTGCAGAAAATCTTCAGAGACAGGGTGGTTTTATCCCTGGAATTCGTCCTGGTAAACAAACGGAGGACTACTTGAATCACATTATGAGTCGCCTTGTTTTTTCAGGAGCTCTCTTTCTTGCTGTGATTGCAATTCTTCCATTGGTTTTGCAGGCTGCAACTGGAACTCAATCACTTGCTCTTGGTGGGACAGGACTTCTTATCGTGGTAAGTGTAGCAATAGATATTACTCGACAGATTGATGCGCAAATTACAATGCATGAGTACGATAGAGTCTAGTTCGTTCTTTTTCTTTCATACGTTTTTTACTACAAACACCCTCAATCGGGTGTTTGTGCAATTCATGGTATAATAATACTTATTTCATGAGAAAAAAATATGTCATTGTTATCAAGTATTTTTGGTTCCAGCCATACCTATTCAAGAGAGTTACATTACATTTCTGAAGTAGAAATAAAAAAACTCATTTGTCATGAAAAAGAACGTACGTTGGATAGTATTGAAGAGACAAAAGTAGAGCAGGCACTTATTGCGGCAAGGGTAAATGGAAAACTATCTTTAGAGAAGATTTACCGAACACTTTTAAGCCTAAAAGAAAGACACAATATTAGTAAATACGATGTAGAAGGAGTTATGAAAATATGTCAGGAATATTTTCAAACGCATTTTAATAAGTAGTATGAAAAAGGTTATTATTTTATTGGGAGTACCAGGGAGTGGAAAAGGAACACAGGCAAGAATATTGGCAGAAGAGTTTGGATATGTACAGATTTCAACAGGAGACCTCTTGCGTGAGCTTGAAGCAGATCCTCATGCGCCACAGGAGGATAAAGAGAAACTTCAAGTTATGAAGGCAGGTGGTTTGGTAGCAGATGATCTTATTTACCGTCTTGCTTTTGCAGCCATAGAAAAAAATCTTGAACTTGGTAATGTGGTTATGCTCGATGGTGCTATTCGCAATGTCATTCAAGCAGAAGCATATGATACTTTTCTAAAGGATCATATAAATGAGGGAGAGGAAATTGCTATTGAATTTCGTTTGAGTGATGTAACGTCTTTCAGACGTCTTTCAAAAAGAAAAGTTTGTTCTGCTTGTGGGAATATTATCCCGTATTCAACCGATAATGCTGCCAAGACGGTATGTGAAAAGTGTGGTGGAGATTTAGTAGTAAGGGGAGACGACAATGAAGAAACCATTAAAAAACGTATTGCAGCACAGGGAAATGAAAAGTTAGCACCTATAACGGATTACTATCGTAAACGGGGTATTCTCTTTAGCGTAAATGGTGAGGGGGATATAAAAGATGTAGATACTGAAGTGAAAAACATTTTAGGAATCAAAAATACCTAAGGAATATATAAAATAAAAAAGACCATGTGAAATGGTCTTTTTTTAATGGTGTTTGTCTTGAAGAGATTCTTTGATAATTTTACACATTATGCGGAGAGTATTGGCAAGGGGAGCATTCGTAAGAACGGTTCCAAAAATAGGTTCTTCGAGTGATATAAGAGCAATGTTATCATTCCAAATAAATATATCAGTAGAGATATCTTTGTACTTTTCGGGCAAAATGTCAACATCATAATACCCTTTCAAAACTTCTTTCGTTTTTTTCCCAACTCCTTTTCCTGATTCAGGTGTAAGAATATCATAGAGAATAATACCTCGTTCTTTCAGCTGAAAGACAAATTTATGAAAAAAATCTTTATGAAGCTCATCGAGATGTTTGGTAGAACCTATGGCATAAATTTCCTTTGCATTGAGTGCTTGCCAGTATATATTTTTCACTTGTGAAAATCCTTCATAAAAAGTAATTTTTGGTTTGTTCTTTTGTGTTACATGAAGAGCACGTAGGTCTGGAAGAAGTTTTTCCAAACTTCTTTTTTTATTATCGAGATTTTGTAAGAGTACTTCTGGATCGGAGGCAATATAGGCCTTTTGTTTCCCTTGTTTTTGAACCTCAATAAGGCCTTTCAACCGGAGCCCTTCAAGAACATTATAGCAGTTGGTACGGGCAATTTTAGTTCCACGGGCAATTTGAGGGGGAGTTGAGAGGCCATTTTCCAAAAGGTAGAGATATATTATGATCTCTGATTTGTGAAGTCCATAGTGATTGAGCTGCTCTTGTAATGTCATAATAGAGGAGGATATAGTTTATTTGTCAATTACAATTATATCATTTTTTATGCATAATGTCAATAAAAAATATAAAAATAGCTTAAATTAGGTATATTTTGTATTGACATATATCTTTTTTTATCATATAATGCTACGTCTCATTGAGGCATATTATTCAATAACTTAAAAACATATGAATAGACGTAGGGTAATGCTTTTTGTTCTTCTCCTCTTGGCGGGAATGGGATGTTCTCGACTTAATACACAAGATATTAAAGAAGACAGTTCCCAAGAAAAGGAAACCATTACTGTTGGCTATATTGGTCCACAAAGTGGTGACTCAGCGATTATCGGTGAGGCAAATGTAGCTGGTGTCAAGATTGCTTTTCAGAAGTTACAAGAAGATCTTGGAAAGGATCTGAATTTGAAGCTTATCATAGAAGATGATCAATTTGATGAAAGACAAAGTATCTCTGCTTACCAAAAGCTTGTTAATATAGATCATGCAGATTATATCTTAGATGCAACTTATGGTGCTGTGCTATCTCTAGCAGGTCAGGCACAAAACGATGGTGTACTTCTTATCAATCCGCTTGATAGTAGTGAAGAATTGTCAAACTTATCGGAGAATACTTTTTCCATTGGCATCTATGATGAATCAATTGGTTTGAGTATTGCTGACTATCTTAATAATCAAGGTGCTAAAAATATTGGTGTTCTTGCTCTGTATGATCCATTTACAGACTTAGTAAAGGGGGCTTTTAAAGAAAGAGTGCATGCTTCTGTGGAGGAAGAAGGTTATACTATAAATGACTCAGATTTTCGTACTACACTTCTTAAGTTTAAACAAAAGGATGCAATTGTCCTTTTGGGGTGGGAAGAATCTGGGAGAATCGTAAAGCAGGCTCGTGAGTTAGGCTTCACACAAGAAATAATTGGAATTGATACCTTTGCAAGTGAGGACTTTCGAAAGAATACTCAAGGTTCATACAATGGTTTAAAATTTGCATTTTGGCAGGGCGCTTCAGAAAATGCGGAATATACGAAGCTTCTTGATGCCTATCAAAAAACCTATGGAAAGGATCCTGAAAATATCTTGTTCACGGCGACAGGCTATGATGCTATGCGCGTAATGGGCCAGGCCATAAAAGAATGTGGAAAGGATACTGCTTGTGCGAGAAAAAATATACAGGAAACAAAGAATTTTCCTGGTGCTACGGGATTGATTACTGTAGACCATGATAATGTAACCAGAAGCATACAGGAGACCATACATTACTATGATGGGGAACAGATACGCGAACTGAAATAAAAGGATTTTATATTGAAAAATAGGGAAAATGACCTCAAAAGAGGTCATTTTTTTATCCTTGATTTTTCAGCCTTTTGCTGGTATATTGTAAAAGATTATTCAATGTTAAGTTATTGTCATGTCTTATATTAAGTCACAATCAGAGATAGAGAAGATTCTTGAGGGGGGAAGGCTTATGGGGGAGATACTGGAGAAGTTGGAAAAGATGGTCGCTGTAGGGGGAAATGCCAAGGAAATTGATACTGCTGCGGAGAAAATGATTCGAGAAGTTGGGGGAATACCTGCATTTAAAGGTTATAAACCAAGTCGGCATGCAACCCCATTTCCGTCCACGATTTGTGCAAGTTTGAATACAGAAATTGTTCATGGTATTGCAACGGAGGACAAGGTCTTCAAGGAAGGAGATATTTTTAGCATTGATATTGGGATGCAGTGGCCGGCAAAATGTGGTGAAGGACAGGATGGTAACGGATTTTTTACTGATACTGCCATTACGGTACCAGTGGGCAAAATTGATGAAAAAACGCGACAATTGATGAATGTAACAAAGAAATCCATGTACTTAGGGATAGAGCAGGTACGTGTTGGAAATTCAATTGCAGATATTGGGAAGAAAATACAGCACTACATTGATCCACAAGGGTACGGCATCATTCGTGATTTAGTGGGTCATGGAGTGGGGCATAAGCTTCATGAAGATCCAAGAGTTCCCAACTACTATGATAAAGAGCTTGAAATGTGGGAAATACGTCCAGGGGTTGTCATTGCCATTGAGCCTATGATTACTCTGGGGGATTATGATATTACTACTGGAGAGGATGGTTGGGGAATTTTTACAGCAGATGGAAGTCTCAGTGCACACTTTGAGCATACAATAGTGGTAACAGAGAATGGACCCATTGTGGCTACCAAAAGACCAAGTGAAAAACTACCGGTAGAAATTGATAACTCTATAGGTATTTAGAAAAAATTTCTTATGAATATTTTAGCGATAGATTTTGGAACCAAAAATCTTGGTCTTGCCTGGTGCAGTGAGGGATTAGATCTTATTCTTCCGTATGGAAGGATTCAAACGCAGAATCCGGAGCAAAGGGATCAAGAGTTGATTGCTTTGGTGAAAAATGAACGCATTGAAAAAGTTGTTGTGGGACTTCCACTTGGAATGCAGGGAGAGGAAAATGTGAACACGGAGCGTATACGAAATTTTGTTGAGCATTTGAAGAAACAGTTAGACATAGAATTTGATTTTGTGGATGAAAGATTTACGACCCAGCAAGCAAGTAATACAGCGGGGGATATCAGCTCGGATGAAAAGTCCGCCATGATAATACTTGAAACATACCTTCAAAAAGCAAAAGATTCATAGAACAGATATTTGCGTATGTTTGCTATTGTTTTAAATCGTCGGGATTATCGAGAGTACGATCAGGTTATTACCCTCTATACACGGGAACATGGGAGAATGGATCTTCTCTCAAGAGGGGTAAAAAAAATTGTTAGCAAAAATACGGCTCACTTGGAGCCGTTTTCACTTATACAGGTAGAAAGTACACCTGGAAAGGAGTATGGATACATCACAAAAGTGTATAGTATTGAATATTTTTCGGGAATACGCTCTCACCTAGAAAAAAGTTTGGTGGCACAATATGTCGTGGGGGTACTTGTTCGACTTCTCCAACATAATGAGGCAGATGAACAAATTTTTGATTTAGTTCAAAATTTTCTTTTTTATCTAGAAAAAATGGATTCATCTGAACATGTAGCATTTTTTTTGGATATTTTCTTTTTGAAATTTTTTTCATTGCTTGGATTTGCACCAGTGACGGATAGATGCGTAGTATCAAATACGCTTTTTTCTGAATTTAAAAAAGATGAGGATTTTGGATTTTATTTTGCAGGAGGTGGAATTGTGACCAATTCCATTATGGAGGAAAAGAAAAAGGTTGGAGAACAGATTCTTCTCATGAATAGACCGCAACTCTTTTTATTGAAGCTTTTTTTAGAGAAGGGATTTTCTGCATTTGAGTTTGATTTTTTTGATTTAAAAGTTGCGACTACTTTGCATAAGACAGTTTACGAATATGTTCTCTACCACAATGAGTATGAACTGAGAGACTGGTCTCGATTGAATTTTTAGAGCCTACATGTTATGCTAATTCCATTCCAATATGGATATCTTTATTCCTCCCGTCCAGGGAACTAAGCGTTTTTTTATGAAAAAAATAGCATATACATTACTTATATCTGGATTTTTATTTTTCGCTGGGGCGGTACATGCTCAGGAAAACTGTCCCGATCTTCAATCCTATGATGTATTTAGCCCACATGGGAGCAATGCCGTGTACATGTTGAATAAAAATAGCGAAATGGTTCCATTTCCCAATGATGACGTATATAAAAGTTGGTTTGATGATTATAGTATAGTCCAAGATGTGGACCCTACTTGCATTACCTATAAGTCTCCTCAAAGGGCACCATTTTTTGTAGATTATAGGTCCGGTTCTCGTATTTTGAAGCGACCTCTTTCTCCAAAGTTATATGTGATCAAGCAGGGTAACGTACTTGCGCCAGTGAATGATGGGAAAATTTTGGAAAACTGGTATGGAAAGGACTGGTCAAAACTCATTCGAGATGTCTCTGACGAACTTCTTACCAGCTATGAAAGGTCTTCTGATGTAATAGAAGATGGGAAGCCTTTTGACGGGATGTATATTGAAAAGGATGGTGTAGAGTACATTCTTTCTCAAGAAAAACTTCAAAAGATAGATAGAAAACTTCCACTTGGAATGAAAAATGCTCTCGTGCATATGGAAGGAGATGTTGTTTCACTTCCACCTATTTCCATGGATGATCCAGCATCAATTTTGCCGCTTCGAGAGAAGATGATTGATCTTATTCCATACAGTAACGAAGAACTTGGTTTTCATTTGGAATATCCAAGCAACTTTGATTTAGTGGAGGGATCCATCTTGGGAGACAATATTATATCATTTGTATCTCCACAAGAAAGTCAGGGTGATTTATTTTATGAGAGTTTCAGTGTCTTGGTAGATGATGCTACAGGAACTCTGGAAGAGTATAGTGATGATGTGGTATCACGACTAACAGATTATTTTACGGATTTTCAACTTGTTGATTCAAAACTTTTAGAGCAAAAAGATGGTGTCCTTTATCCTACAAAAAAATTGGTATACAGTACAACACAATTTGGAAAGGAGATACGCACCATTCAGTTTATTACTTTAAAAGACAACAAGGGATATCTATTAACTTTTGTAATGCCTGCAGAAATTTTTCCAAAATTTTCTGAAACGGTAAATTATGTGAGAAATTCATTTAGAATTGTAGAGGGGAGTACTATAAAAGAGGATGAGGAAGTTCCATCACAAGTTTTTGAGGGTATACAGTACAGACCAATGAGTAATACTCAGGATAATATTATTGGAAATCCTGACGCAAAAATTACCATTCTTGAGTATACAGATTTGGAATGTCCTTTTTGTGCATCATTTTATGAGACTACCAATAAGCTTTTGGATACCTATAAAGGGAAAGTACGATTGGTAGTGAGGCACTTTCCACTTTTTGAGCTTCATGAACATGCATTACCACTTGCAAATGGGGCACAGTGTGCTGCACAACAAGGAAAGTTTAAAGAGTACCTTGACGCCGTATTTGCTGACCAGTTGGAAGCTGTAACTGCAGGAAATATTTTTCTTGCTCAAAAAATTGGATTGAATATGGTTCAATTTAACCTCTGTCTTCAAGATAAAAGAACGGAGGAAGATGTACTTTTAGATAGAGATGATGCTTTGAAAGCCGGTGCAGATGGAACGCCATATTCTCTTTTAATTGGTCCAAATGGAGAAGTGCAGATCATTTTGGGGGCACAGCGTTATGAATCGGTCAGTGCTCTTATAGATAAAATGCTTTAGAATCGTTCTGAGAAATAAAAAAATCCGGAATATACCGGATTTTTTTATTTCAAACTGATTTTAATATTCTTCAAATCAATTTTTGATTTTTGGGAGCCTCTGGGTAGAAGGCTCCCTCTTTGGTAGGAAACGTCAGGCAATGCCGCCGCAAGAGGAAGGAAAGAAGATGAAGAGAAGGATGAGGAGGCCTACGATGAGCCAGAAGAGACTCCAGATGAGGTTCCCACCATGCCAGAGCATGCGGGTCCACCTTCGCAGGTGGGCCACTCGCTTGCGTCTACTTGGAGGCGTCCAGTGGTCTCTTTCTTCTGCTTCTTCTTCGAGAGCATCTCCGAGCTGGTGGGCATGATACTCCACCTGAGCCCGCTTGGCTCCGAAGAATCGGAGGATGGAGATGCCCAGCATGACAAGTACGATGATCAGTACGATGGATCCCCAACCAAAGAACACGCACATGGTTCCCTCTCAAATTTGTCTGCGTTTATACAAAAAGCATGATATGTTTTCTGTATAAATGAAGTCATGAATGGTTCAATGTAGCCTAAATTGAGCCATTTGTCAAGGAAGTTCGGCTTTAATTACCCTTGACAAAATGCTCAATTTAGGCTAGGCTAAGCAAAATACTTCTTTTTAAAGGTATACAAAAAGGTTTATGAAATCAGTTTTTTCTTTTTTTCTTTTAATTACCAGCCTGTTACTTTTTCCTTCTTTGGTAAGAGCACAGACTGCAACCATCCCGGAGAGAGTATTGCTTTCTGTAGGGGCAAGCAGCAGCATCGCAGAACCTAGGCAACAGGTATATTTTGTGGCCAAAACCCAAAATTTTCAGAACTTAAAAAAGATAGATCTCTACGTTGGGGACCAATTGGCAAACAGCTGCACAGATACCAATGTATGCGGTTTCTTAGGTGGGCCCTATGATAATTATCCAGACAAAAATTTTACATATTATGCTGTTGGCTATGAGTATTCTGGTTTGATCAATGAAACGGGAAGAAAAACAATTAATATTCAAAAAGAAAAAATTCCAGAAGCTTCTTTGGATCTCTTTGCTATTGCTCAAAATGCTCCAAAGATTATTACACCTGGTAATAATGAAATTTTAGAGGTTTCTCCTCGGGCTGTACGACTTTCTTGGAGACGAATAGAAAATGCAAATGGATATGAAGTTGAGCACGCCTATGCAAGCGGTGAAGATGTTCATTTTGCAAATCCAGTGTACTTTTCTGTAAATCAAAATAGCATTTATCTTCAGGATTATCTTTACGGGTATGGTGCATTCCGTTATAGAGTTCGTGCAATATTTCAAAATGGAACATTTGGGAACTGGTCTGGATATCAATACTATACTTTGCATTCACCATATTATGGAAAATCTTCTGAATCAAACATTACTATTACACCAAGTACATTCACTCCTTTAGAAGGGGAGAGAATAAAGGTTGTGGCAAAGATAAAGAATAGAAAAATTGTTAACACGATTAAAATATATTTTAATGGAGAATTAAAAATGCATTGTGTAAATAGTGCAAATTGTGAGGCGGATATTGGACCCTTCTATGGAAATTCTGGAAGACAACTTAAAATATCTGCCGAATATTCTTCAGAAAAAGAATCAGGATCTGCTCAGAATGAAATATTGGTGGGTAAAACAATTGCAAAGTCTCCTGCTATCACATATCCAGAAAAGTATGGGCATGATTTTGCAAAAAATAGACCGAGTATTATGTGGGGATCGGTAAAACTTGCTTTGATGTATCAGTTGGATGTTGACTGTTTAAGTTGCAAGGGATTAGAAAAAAATGACTCCGATGCAGATTACTCCACAAAGGATACTACCATTACCCTTTCAAATGTATCTACTCAAAGAGAGTCATATCGCGTACGTATTCGTGCTGTATATCCTTCAGAAGATGGACGATCATATTACTCCCCTTGGTCAGATTTTGTATATTTTGTGTATGGGGATAATGGAGAGGTGAATCCACATAATGTTGATGCTCCATTTTTTCAACCATCTTTGAAACTTGTGGACGAAGAACGAAAGATTGCTATCACCTCAGACAAGCTGGTTGTAAAAGAAAATGGATATATTACATTGACTGCAGAAACGGTAGATAAAAAACCCGCACAAAAAATTGTAATATCCGTAAATAAGAAGGCAGAAAAAACATGCACAAATTCGTCTATTTGTGTGTTAACATTGAAAGATTTTGAAAGTTTTTCAGATGAATATGTTCTATATAGTGCGCATTTATATACAGAGACGGGTTTCAATAATTGGACGGGATACAAAAAATTTAAAGTAGCATTTTCTTCTACTCATGCAGAAAAGTCTTCCTTTGGGAGTGAACAAGAATCAAAGCCTTCAACACTTACTTTACCTAATATTTTGCGACCAACAAATTATGACACATTAAAAAATTATCCTCGTGTTGTATATTTGGCATGGTCAGAAGTAGATGCGGCAAGTTCATATGAAGTAGAGGTTTATTGCAAAACATGTAATCTTACTGAGTGGGATTGGAAAAAGAAATATTTTTCTCGAAGTGTAAATTTTTCTCTTCCAGCTTTAGAAAAAGATGATATGTATGCTGTGCGTGTTCGAGGAGTTTCAGCGGATCAAGTAGATCCTTGGTCTTCATTCTCATATTTTTACTACGAGACCAAAGTTGGGGGGAATGATGATAGGTTTGTCCTTCCGCGTGGTTCAGAAGTCAAAAAAGATATTACTCCCGTATTGGACGATACTCCATTGACTATTTCTCCCAAGTCTGATGAGGTACTCAAAGGAAAGAACTTGAAACCACAATTTGTGTGGGGACCCGTCTACAATGCGGTGAAGTATGAAATTTCCGTATTTTGTAAGAGTTGTACAAGCAATTTTGAGTTAGAATATAATACCTGGCATTTTTCATCGGAAGAGCCATATTTTTCTATGCCGGAACCATTACGAAAAAACGGAGTATATGTCATTCAAGTCAGGGCGGTTCTGAAAGATGGAGCATATTCTCCTTGGTCAAAACAAAGATTTTTTCAGTACGAAAATTAACTAAATTTAGGTTAAATAGTAATACTTGACGAAATTTTTTAAAATTGCTATAGTGAAAATACTATGAAAAGCAGACATGCAAACAATAATAATGGTAATAATACACTCCGGTAGGTCGGTGTAGGTTTTCATATATAAAACATACTCCGGCGAAAGTCGGAGTTTTTCATTCCCAGATAGTTCAGTGGTAGAACGCAGCGCTGTTAACGCTGATGTCCCTGGTTCGAATCCAGGTCTGGGAGCCCCAACAAAAGACACTTCAAATAAGGAGTGTCTTTTTCTTGACTTATATTTTTTAATCCCTAATACTATAGAATATATGGATGATGTATATATTGGAAAAGGAAAACTTGCAGGAAAAGGCGTGTTTGCAGCACGGGATTTTGAGGTTGGTGAAGTAGTTAAATATTATGATTTGATTCCCCTTAGTGAAGGAGATTTTGTTGCATTACCAAAAAGTGAACATATGTTCGTCCATTCTTTTTGGGGAAAGATGTATTTATTTCCTGAACCATCTCGCTATACCAACCATAGTCCAAATCCAAATACCAGATCAGATTTAGAGCGGATGTGTGATATCGCGGTAAAGCCTATAAAAAAGGGAGAAATGATTACAATCAACGCCACAAATGAGATAAAAAATGAATTGAAAACATTTATTGAAGTATACGAAGAGGGAAAGACTATTAACAATTTTGATTGGCTAAAAGGAGGGTACAGAAATGCGGTTGTAAGTTATAAGGCCGATGATATCAAGAAAAGGATTGATTTGAAGCGAGTGAATGGGAATTGGAAAATTTTGAATGAAGTATTGGGTCAATGAAGCTAACAGTTCTAATATGTTCAGTAGGGGGAGCTTTGCAGTTCGTGGCTTTTTCATATATACTCATCACATATAAAAAGCATACTGTATGATCATTTCATCTCATCAAAAAGAACAGCTTATAAAAGTTTTTGAGGCATGTCTATTTGGGGTTGTTTGCACCAATTCTCAAGATGGTTTATCGCCAGAATCAGCTGTTGTCGCCGTTTCATACACGGGCAATTTAGAAATAGTTTTTGGATCTTTTGATGTATCTCGAAAAAATAAAAATATACAAGCAAATCAGTACGTTTCATTGGTTATTGGATGGGACAACACAAATAAAACGACCGTACAGATTGAGGGCAAAGCGGTTCTTTTAGATGGAGAAGAACGAAAAAATTGTGAGAGGCGGCATTGTCAACGAAATCCTGAATCAGAAAAATTTTTATCTGATCCAAGACAACAGTATTTTAAAGTTATTCCACACTGGATTCGATATTCAAATTTTTCTGTGAATCCTCAGGAAGTATGGGAGATTATTGATGATTGATATCAGTATTCACGTAATAACTATGTTATATGATTGATCATATTACCATCAAGGTATCTCATTTACAAAAAAGTATAAACTTTTATGAAAAAGCTTTAGCTCCTTTGGGGTATAAAAGATTTGAAGGAAATTTTGACGGAGCTGCTGGATTTGGTAAAGAGGGTACTGAGGATAGCTCAGGACATATTTGGATGTTTGAAGAAGGGAATCTGAAAAACCTTTCTATGGTACATGTTGCTTTTACTGCAGAGGATGAAAATATGGTGAAGGCTTTTTATCTTGCGGCTTTATCCGCAGGTGGCAAAGATAATGGCTCTCCGGGATTGAGACCTGAATATGGAGAGAAATATTTTGGAGCATTTGTTTTGGACCCAGATGGAAATAATATTGAAGCAACATCGAATAATTTTTTCGGATAGAGAGCAAAATACTATGCAGCATCGGGTTTTGAAGTCGGTGATGCCTCGATATACGTCACAGCATCACCGAAGCACGGTGATGTGATCATACGAGCCATTCGTAGGACTCTGCTATATATTTTATTGACGGTGAATTTTCCTCCAACAGGAGAATGCTCCAAATTTAAAAATAAATACACAGTGTTTCCTATTTAACCTTGGCAATTCGTTCGACAAATTTTTCCTTCATCGAATTTTCAATTGCTCTTCTAAGTGGAGTCATAATGGTTCCTGGCCTTGGTGATCGAGTCGAACTTCCTGATTGAAAATTTGATAATTTTATTTGAAATTGTTGCAACTCATCAGCAAAATGTGGTTGTGAAGTAACTTCAACTGGTAAACTTTGGATATATGTAAGAACCTGCTCACCTGACCAGGTATCGTATTCACCTCTCTCAGGAAAATTATTGAGAAGTTGAGATTCTTCATACTGTTGTAGGTTTTTTAATTCCGGATATACCTCTTCTAAAAAGGTACGGAGTACTAGCTGTCTCTCGAGGTCCGCTTTGCGCCCAGATTCATTGAGATGTCTCTCTTCACGTAAATCTTGAATGATTTTCGTTGCCTTTGCTTCGGGATCAGCCTGAATACGTTCTGCGGCCAAAAGAAAACTTTCTGTAACTGTTCGTCTTCCAACTCCATGTACAATGCTCTTGAGAGCATTCGCAACAGAAGAATGCGTCAATAGTTTATCTGCTATACCTGACTTTTCGTTGGCAGTAATAGTAGGATCGGCTGCAAATTTTTTTGCAGCTTCAATGAATTGGAGATCTCCTTCCGCATCTCTTTCATTGCGATATAATTTTTGAGGAAAAATATTCGGCCAATTTCCCAAATAATCAGCACTGCTTACCACATCCGCGGTAGCATATCCATTGTTATCTTGTTTCGTTGCTCCTTTGTAAAAATAAAAAATTCCTCCGGCTTCTTCTACATCCGAAACAGTCCGATCTCCTTCAGGAATCAAGTCAGCATATGTTTTCCCCATTTCGATTAATTTTGCTTTGGGAATTGGCTCATTGTCAGCAAAAAATTCTTGATTAGTTCCATCTTCCTCTTCCATCAATCCTTCGGCCAAAACCGAAACCACTTTATTCATTGGGTGCTCACCTCCTTTAGTCCTATCATGAGGTTTTTTTTCGGCTGTTTCGACACCCCTCTGATGTAGATCTTCTCGTTTATTTGACATACGCATGGAATAAAAAATATTCTTTACTATAAAACATTATGACTAAATTTGCAAATGTTTGATGATATCTCTAATCAATGTTCCATCTGCGTAAGGCTTATACACTATGCCTTGAAATTGCTTAATTCCGGAATCTAAAACCACATGTAACAACTGTATATTGTATACACTAAGCGCACTCACAATGGTAGGTACGTCATCGGTATCCATCGCCTGTTTAAAGTTAAGAAAAATTTTTAGGAGTTGATCTCTCAGAAGGGGATTACAAAAAGCATACACCACATCGTCCTGAAATGTCCGCATGAGTGATTCCAAACTGGGCAAGTTACCTGCAGATACAATTATTCCATGCATAATGGCTTTACGTTGCTTGTGTACGGACGAAATTTTCAGTAATTCAATTTGTAACTGTAGGGTATACTCAAGTACGTAAAAAATAATCCTATCTTTTACCATGTTTATGTCGTGAAGTTGTTGTGCATCCTGTGAAAGATGGGAACATGTTTCAGTTATAATGCGGGAGTGTTCATGGTGATGAAAGGCTCGATAGAAAAATATGTCCAAATATTTTTTCCATTCATCAAATTTTTCGATTTTTATACCTTCATTATTTTCCAAAAAAAATACGTATATTTCTTTTAAACGTGTCGCGATTTCTAATTCATTCACGGGAACTTGTTGAAGCAATGTGTGAAGGGAAAGAATTGACTGCCCTGCACGTGTTTGGAGTAAATCGTTGCCGGAGAGTTTTTCTTTGAGCTGTCTGACTACTTTTTGAAGTTTAGTAATGTGGAGTGTTTGATCTTCAACTGGGAGAAAGCAAAAAGGCATGTTTGAACACACCTTACAAAAGTCAGTAAAGGCATCGAGGCGACGTGACATAGTCCAAGAGATCTATTATTTTAAATATAAAGTAGTGATTTAAACAGAGGATTTTTTGGTGAACAATATAGGAGCAACAATTTTTGCGAGTTAAAACTCCTGGAGATTGAGATACTTTTTTTGGGTCCTTGACCCATAAACTAGGTACTCTATAATACGCTTTATTATCAGTTTTATCCTATCATAGTTTAAGAAAGATATGCAACTTTTCTGGCATTTCCAAATTAGAGAGTCTTTAACGAAGAAACTATATTTTTTATCTTAAATAAGGGGTTTTTTCTTTTGAATCTATGCTAGAGCCTTTAAGCACGTACTTATTATTTTTCTAAAAAGATGATATGATAAGGGCACATTCAGCAATAATATATGAGATGTTCTGTATTTTTTTTGTATTTCAAAAGGTATCATATCATAAAAAAATAGCGTATAACTTCATTTTTGCGAAATATATATTTTGGTGAAGCAAAAACATTATGAAAATTATTTCTAAAAGAAGGGAAACAATTTTGAGATACTTCTTGATGGTTTGTGCATTAGGTTTTCTTGCCATTAGATATTTATCTGTTCATCACTATCCTTGGTTTTTTTTATTTCCTCCCATTGCACTTTCGCTATGGTGGTATTTTTCATGTATTTTTATAATAGGTATCGCATATACTCTTATTGTTCGGTCACAAAGGCAGGATTTGAAAAAAAATTTTAAATTTGCGTTAGGTTTATGTTTTCCTATAATTTTAAGTTTTTTAATATTTTCTCAATTAAAATTTGTCTTTTTAGATCATCAAACGGGAAGGGTATACTATGTTGTTGATAGAATTGATTCCAGAACAAAGTCCTATACGTTTATGCGGAGTACGTTATATGAAAGGAAAGGTGTCTTTCTTGAGGAAATAGATTCCAAGTTGGATGATGGAAGAGGTACATTGCTAGAGGTGATCTTTGAAGATCAAAAGAGTGGACAAAAATTTTTATTTAGTCGTGAATATTATCGATTTGGAGAAGTAGGTAGACCGGACATTGGACATTTGGGATTACTTGATGGAGTGTCTAATTATCGTGAATTGGATTCAGTTGGGTCTAAAAAATATATAGAGCTTAAAAAGAAAAAAAAAGCAGAAAATGAAGAAAAAAAAGCAAATATAAAATTCTCTCATGAAGAAAAAATTTCTCTTAAAAAAAGTGAATTAGAACAGGCTTACAAAAATATGATATTTGCGGAACATGAAAAAGCTACTTTGGGGAGGAGTCAAGTATTAGATGAATATACAAAGAAGTATGAACTGCTTTTGGAAGAATTAAGTATTCTGGAATCTTCGAGTACAGAAAAAGAGTTAAAATAAGTGGTTATTTTTTCATTACTTTTTTAAAAACATTCACAAAATGCTAGTATATGTTTTCTTCAATTGCAAAAAAAAATTTAGAGAAGGATAGTCGGGTGTTGGGGAAGGCTTGGGAAGGAACCTATGGTGGGTATTTTTCAGATAAAAAAAATATTCAAAATTTTTTGGAACGAATTATACCATTTCTTCCGGAATATCCTTTGGATATCCTCTATGTTGCGTCCGCATCGGGGATACTTGGTGAGGCCATTATAAGATATCTGGGAAAGGGGAATCTTACTTTGGTAGATATTTCTCAAAAGCATTTGAATGCAAATAATAACCCCAATACCAAGAAAATTTGTTGTGATCTTTTGAATTTGGACCTCAGAAAAAAATTTGACTTGGTTGTTATGAGAAGTTCTTTGGATTATTTTCCTACCCGAGAATCTCAAGTGAAAGTTTTAAAAATTATTAAAGATCATATAAAAAAGAATGGTCTTTTTATCAATCAACCTGCATATGTATCCAATATGAAGGATCGTGATATAATAAGTCATATCTATACTTCTGTAGAGAAAATTGGTGATAGACTCTTCCAATCAGAAGATCTGGAAGGGATATATATTGAAGCAGGATACAAACAATTCAAAAAGATAGGGGAGGGGGAAAAGTTGATCATTACTCAAGAGGATCATATAAAACGGTATAATCTTGGGGAGGACGATATAGCATATATTCAAAGCATTATTACACAGAATTCATCATACGCAGAAAAAACAGAAGATGGATATATATTAAGGTTTGATTTTCCAATTTTTTTGGCAAATATATAAAAAATATGAAAAAAATTCCTCGAACCACACTTTTTATGATCACTTCCTTGGACGGGAAGATCTCCAGTGGAGACACGGATGTATTGGACGTTGATAAAGATTGGAAGGGTATTACCGGTGTAAAAGAAGGCTTGCAGCAGTATTATGATTTGGAAAAAAGAACGGATGTGTGCTCTTTTAATACCGGTAGGGTAATGGCCAAGATAGGGATAAATAAAAAGAAGAATCCTTTGTCTCTCATACCAGTATCCTTTATCCTCGTTGATAATAAACCCCATTTACAAAAAAGTGGTGTAGAGTATCTTTCAAAGTGGTTGAAACATGTATATATTGTGACTACAAATAAAAATCATCCGGCAATATCACTCCAAAAAAATGTGAAAAATATAACTGTACTATTATATTCCAAAAAGATTAATTTTCAAGATCTTTTTGAACGATTGAAAATGGAATTTAAAATAAATCGGGTTACTATCCAATCCGGTGGAGAAATGAATGCTACACTCTTGAGAGCTGGACTTATTGATCGAGTATCACTTGTTCTTGCTCCGATTCTTGTAGGAGGTAGAACCACACCTACGTTAGTAGATGGAGAGTCCTTACACAAAGTAAGTGAACTGGCAAAACTTAGACCACTGAGGCTTGTCTCTATCAAAAAACTCAAAAACTCTTATATCCATCTCATATATAAAGTATTAGAAAGGGGAAAATAAAAAAGCTCTATGTCCTCAAACAGAGAAACAAAAGAAGAAAGATCAAGACGTATACTTGATGAACTCAAAAGGAGGTATCCAAATGCTAAATCTTATGATCTGGATGGGCGTGGAGAACATTTTTTGGCGGAGGTTGAACCCGTTGATGAACATCCGGAATATGATAAGGCGATTGAGGTTATATTTTTGAGTCTTCCTCACAAACATTTAAAGATGACCCAAAGATATACTATTCTTTCTGGTGAACTTGAACTCTTTGTTGGAGATAAATTCCTTATTTTACACAAAGGAGATACGTATACTATTACACCAAATATTGTCCACTCTGCGAAGAGTATAGAATGTTGGGTAGAAATTTATTCCACACCAGGTTGGACGAAAGAAGATCATATTTTAGTATAATAGATAGAAAGAATTTAAAAAATATGCAATCCATTACTACCAAATCTACCTTTGCTACCATATTCTTTTTTTGTGGAATGATCCTTGTGTTTTCTTCAAGAGATTGTGACATCTGCTATAGCAAGGATACTATGTTGCTGAAGCTTTTTATTTGTGGAATTATTACTATTTTTGTGGCGCTTTGGTTTACCTATCGCTACTTGCGTTATGAACGTGTTGCCTTTGATATTGCCAACCAGCCACTTTTGGATACCAATGAGGCAGTGAGTGGTGTTTCATTCGCGGGAGAAGGCACCATTGCATCAGAAAATTTACTTGAGTCAGTGGCTGCAAAAACACCATGTGTATACTACCACTCTATTTTAGAAAAATATATTCCTCAGGGGAAAAATTCGTATTGGAAAATTGTTGATGAAAATATAAACTATATTCCTTTTAAACTCCTCGATAGAAGGGGGACTCTTTTGGTGGATGTTGCGCATGTGGACTGTGATAATAGTGGACAAACCCTCAGTGTGGGAAAAAAAATTAAAGATAAACAAAAATTAAGTGAAATTGATTGTGAGATTGTTATGCAAAGGAAGAAAGTCCCTCCACCCGTGGGGATGAAAGGTAAATTTAGAAGAAGTGAATATGTTCTCAGGCCCGGTACGAAAGTATTTTTATATGGTTATGTTGATAAAAATGAAAAAGGGGAGTCGGTTGTCTGTGAGAGTGAAAACTACCCACTCATCGTTACGCGAAAAAGCCAAAAAGAATATATAGCACAATTTTTTAAAGGAAAGGGACTCGTCTACTTTGTGTATCTTTTTATTCTTGGGGGTACTTTCATGATGCTCTTTGCTTTATTTGAAGGAAAAATTCTTCCTTTGGAGGCTGTTTCTGGGATTTTTTTTATAATATTTGGAATTTCGGTTTTGCATGCATCAGTAACCTTGTACAATAGAATTGTGGTCTATAAAAATAGGGCTTTGAATGCATTGAGTAATATAGAGGGAGAACTCAAACGAAGATTTGACCTTATTCCTAATGTTGTCGCTGCTCTGGAAGGGTATGTGCAACACGAACGTTCTCTCCAGGAGGTGGTTGCACTATTGCGTAGTGTGGGGCCTCAGGAGTCTATAGGACTTGTAGATACCAATTTGCACAATAAAATATTGGCTTCTATTGAGGCCTATCCTAATCTGAAAGCTTCCGAAGGATTTCAAAAACTTATGATTTTACTGACCGATACAGAAGAACGTATTGCGTATTCGAGATCATTTTATAACAAAACTGTTGAACAATATAATACTGCTGTTCAGCAGTTTCCAACCAATATTCTTGCCAACTTAGCGCATTTATCTCCACTTCATTTTATAAACTATCAGGAAAATTTATAGAAATGAATAAAATGTATACGCAATATAATAGAAATAAATTTGTTTGATATGAATGAAAAGCTTGGAAATGTATCAAAAAAAATGGAGTATCCTGGTCGGTTTATCATGCTTGGAAAAATGGGGGGGAAGTATTGGACGGTATATGGTGTGACTGCGCGCAGTGAGTCAAGTAAGGCAAAACGATATATATGGGATGAAAAAAAGAATCAAGTATGTGTTGAGCCTACGGATAAAGCAATTATGTCAGAGGGGGACTTAAGTCTCCTAGATTATATAGCCGTGAAAGTTTTTGAAAATGGTTTAATTGTAGGAAATGGTCAACAGGTGAATAGACAAGAAAAAATAGAAGGGGAAAGTGCTTTGTCATATTTGGAGCAAGCACTTTCTTTGGAAACATATGAACCCGATAAATATTGTACACCAAGAATTACAGGGTGCTTTTTAAAGAGTGAAGGTATTTGGACTGCTGCCTTGCACTCCATTACTTCAGATCCAAATGGGGAAACTTTGCATAATGGTTACCCAATCCCACTTGAAGAAAATATTTTTTACTTTCTCTCTACATATGCAGGACCAAATGTTCGTCCTACACCATCTTTTTGTGAAAAACCATTGCATATAGATATAAAAGATGGAACTTTACAGGAAATAGTTTTTGATATTTTTAATACGTGGAGTCCAAAAGAAAATCAAGAGGATCTGAGAGTAAGTGTAGTTGGTTTTTCATTTTGTGAGAATACTGAAAATAGAGATTATTTTATTAAAAATATGTTTTGATAGTATGGAGAAAGAAATCAAAAATTATATTACAAAAATTATAGAGAAACATTTTTTTTGTAAGCCCCAAAAAATAACCAGAATGAAAAGTGGTATTTGTAACGAGGTCTATAGTATAAAAATTACAGATAGGGAAGTCATCATTCGTCTCAATAAAGAAAATGATGAGATGAAGGGATCAGAAAAATATATCCCCTTATTTCGTTCAAAGGGAATTAAGGTTCCGGAAATTTTGGCGAGTGATTATTCAAAAAAATTTGTACCATACTATTATCAAATTCAAAGCAAATTGGAAGGAGACGATATAAATAGGGTTATTGCAACACTTTCATCAACCCAACTACGTGTTTTAGCCAATGAAATTGCAAATATCTTTAAAAAGCTTCTTGTTATCCCAACAAATGGCAAATTTGGTTTTGTCTACGGAAGTCACAAAAATTTAAAAAAAACATTAACCCTAGATATACGAAAAAATCTTAAAACGGCGATACAATGGGGGAATTCCACAGGTATATTGGATAGTGATATGGTTACAAAAATTTTGGGAATTTTTGAAGGAAATAAAAAATATTTTGATACTTGTGCATCAAGATTTTATTATGATGATATGAGTTCTAAAAACATTTTGGTATATAAAGGAAAATTTAATGGATTGGTAGATTTGGATGGAGTGGCCTATGGTGACTATTTGGAAACTGTTGGAAGAATAATGGCAAGTTGGTATGGTACAAAATATGGAAAAATATATACGGATGCTGTAATGGAAAAACTTAAGCTTTCTCAAAAAAAACGGAAGATAGTTTTAGTGTATGCTATCTTGAATAGGTTTTTCTGGATGTGTGAAAATGGGATACAATTTAATCAAAATACCAAGGGAGTGATAAATAAGAAAAAAGCAAAACAAGATAGAAGGATAGTTCTGAACCTCATTGGTGAGCTTGCTCACAAGTAGGCCTTTTCAAAAATGTTTTTTTGTGGTATAAGAGGGGGACTTATATAGTATATATGTATAAAAGCAGAGCAGAACATATAGTGGAGGTAGTGGGAGATATCCCGAGATTTCGCTTTGACCAAATTCATAAGGCACTTTTTGATGTTAGCCTAAATTCTTGGAATCAGGTGAGCACTTTGCCTCTCAATATGCGTGAAAGTTTGGAGCAAGAGGTTCCTTGGATGAGCGTTGTTTTGGTACAAATGTTTGAAAGTGCACAGAAGGACACGTACAAGGCGGTTTTGAAGACACTTGATGGAAAGAACTTTGAATCAGTTCTCATGGCAAATAGGCGTGGTCAGTGGACCATATGTGTATCCAGCCAAATAGGATGTGCTATGAAATGTACTTTTTGCGCCACTGGGACTTTGGGGCTTAAGCGTAGTATGCACAGTGATGAAATTAGTGATCAATATAGATTTTGGAATACATTTTTGAAGAGTAAACCAGAACTTCCACAACGAATTTCCAATGTGGTATTCATGGGAATGGGAGAGCCTTTGGCAAATTATGAAAATGTAAAAAAGGCCATTCATACATGGCTGAAATATACGGACTTGGGACCAACAAAGATTATGGTTTCAACGGTAGGAATTCTTTCTCAAATGCAGAAGCTTTTGAGCGATCCCGATTGGCCACCAGTGAGAATTGCTATATCATTGCATAGTGCAAACCAAAAAAAACGTGAAGAAATTGTTCCTACTACTGTTCCAGACTTTCTCAAGAGATTGGCCGTATGGTCACATGATTACCAATCAACACTTGGAAATAGAACACACCATCTTACCTTTGAGTATACTCTTATATCTCATGTAAATGATACTCCAGAGCTTGCACGAGAGCTTGCCAGCTATATTATCAAGACAGCTGTTTCAAAAGTGAATGTTATCCCGTATAACCCCGTACATGGAAAAGATTTCACGCGTGCTGAAAGAAGTCGGATAGACACTTTCAAGGAAATTTTGTGTACTTACGGGGTAAATGTTACGGAACGAAAGACTATGGGAGATGATATTGATGCCGCGTGCGGACAACTCGCTCTGAGCAGTTCATAATATTTGAAAAAGGCCTTTTTGTAAGGCCTTTTTTGTATCAGAGGAACACACTTGACAAATGCAACAGTGTTGCGTTATAATGCGGGCATATGAAGACACAAGAAGAGATTATTTTACAACTTAAGGAGAAAGGGTACCGTTCAAGTAATGCACGGAATATTCTTTTAGAAGCTGTTTATGAGAGTCGTGAGCCTTTGTCAGTTGCAGATTTTCAAAAAATATTTGCAAAAAGAAAGGTCAAAGTAAATCGAACTACCATATATCGTGAATTAAACCTTTTAAAGAAAGAATCTGTTCTCATAGAGCTTCAATTAAAAGATGGAAAACGAAGATATGAGTTGGAAGATAGAGCGCATCATCATCACATAGTATGTATTCGATGCCAAAAGGTTGAAGATGTCATGGTGTGTCATACTCGTACATTAATTGGAAAGGTATTGAAACAGGCAAAAAATTTTTCTGAAATTGTAAATCATACATCAGATTTTTTTGGTCTTTGTAAAAAATGTGTGAAATCATAATATGGTTCAAAAAAAGAAAACAATATATAAAATATCCGTGGCAGTAATAGTAGCTATTTTTGTTTGGGGTATTTGGTTTTTTTCATCTATCTCTGATTTACAAAAAAGTTCTGAAAATACTTTCCGCGTAGTTGCAAGTTTTTATCCATATGCCTATTTTGCACAGCAAGTTGGGGGGGACTATGTGAAGGTAACCAATATAACTCCAGTAGGTTCGGAACCGCATGACTATGAGCTCACACCAAAAGATATCATAGAAATGGAAAACAGTAATCTCTTAATACTCAATGGGAGTTTAGAAGCTTGGGGAAAAAATATGAAGCAAAATCTTTCTTCAAAAAATACAGAAGTACTTGAAGTTGGGGAGAATATTATAGATCACTATATTGTAGAAGATGGAAAAAATGTTTTGGATCCACATATTTGGCTATCACCACAATATGCCAAAAAGATTGTAGACAAAATTTTTAATGCATATATTGAAATAGATCCATTGCATAAAGGTTATTACCAAGAGAATAGGGATCTTCTCCAACAGAAACTCAATAATTTGGATCAGAATTATATTCAAAGCTTGGCAAACTGTAGACAAAAGGATATTATTACCTCGCATGCCGCATTTGGGTATATGGTTGGAACCTACGGTCTCACACAGGTTTCTATAGCTGGATTATCCCCAGAAATTGAACCTTCTGCACAGGAACTTTCTTCAATTGTAGAATTTGCCAAAAGAAACAAGATAGAGTATATTTTTTTTGAAAGTTTAGCAAGTAATAAACTTTCAAACACACTTGCGCAGGAAGTTGGTGCACAAACTTTGGTGCTGAATCCACTGGAAGGGCTTACTAAGGATGAAATAAATTCAGGAGAAGATTACTTTACCATAATGAAAAAAAATCTTGACCAACTTAAAATAGCACTCCAATGTCAGTAGCTCATACCAACAATATAGTGGAAGTGAAGAATGTAAGTTTTCGGTATAGAAATGAAGATGTATTAAAAAACATATCTCTTGAAGTTCATGAAGGGGATTATCTTGGTGTTGTTGGGCCAAACGGTGCTGGAAAAACTACATTAGTAAAAATTATTTTGGGTCTTATCACGCCAACCTCTGGTTCAGTATATTTGTTTGGAGAGGATATAAAAAAATTTAAAGCCTGGTCAAAAATAGGATATGTCCCGCAAAAGGCGACGCATTTTGATACAAACTTTCCCGTTACAGTAAAAGAGGTGGTTGCAATGGTTCGATATACCAAAAATGGGCATCTTTTGTCAAAAATAAAAGATGAGGATGAACATATCATTGAAAATGCATTACGAGAAGTAGAAATGTGGGAGCACAGAAATACACTTATTGGAGATTTATCAGGGGGGCAGCAGCAAAGGGTATTTATAGCACGAGCACTCGCGGGTCAACCGGAAATTATCTTTTTTGATGAACCAACAGTTGGGGTAGATAAAAAAACGCAGGATGAATTTTATACTCTTATAAAGCAGTTAAATCAAAAATCTCATTTAACCGTGGTACTTATTTCTCATGATATAGAAAGAATTACAGAAGAAGCTATGCATATTGCGTGTGTAAATAAGACATTGGTATGCCATACCTCTGCAAAAGAGTTTTTTGAAGAAAGTGAATCATTAAATATACTTGGTCACAAAGTAAAAGTTATTCATCATCAGCATAATTAAATGTTTCTTAATATTTTTCAATACAGTTTTGTGGTAAGAGGGTTGGAAGCAGGCATTATTGTTGCAATTGTTGCTCCACTCATTGGTATTTTTTTAGTTTTGAGAAGATACTCCCTTATTGCCGATACGCTTGCGCATGTTTCTTTGGCAGGAATAGCTATTGGACTTCTTTTGGGGTTTAATCCAGTGTTTTCGGCTATTATTACTACATTGGCTGCTTCATTAGGGATAGAAAAGTTGCGCAATTCACGCAGGATATATGGTGAATCGGCTTTGGCACTTTTTTTGTCAGGAAGTTTAGCACTGTCTATTGTTTTATTGGGGATAGCCCATGGTTTTAATACCAATCTATTTAACTATTTATTTGGAAGTATTGTAACAGTTACACAAATGGACGTCTGGGTTATGTTGATTTTGGCCGTTGTTGTTATTTGCCTTTTGGCGCTTTTTTATAGACAACTCGTTTTTGTAAGCTTTGATGAAGATGCGGCAAAAGTAAATGGTATTTCTACAAAGTTCATGAATACATTACTTATTTTTTTGGCAGCCATCACAGTTTCTTTATCTATCCCCATTGTAGGGGTACTGCTGATTGCTGCACTTATTGTAGTACCTGTGGTAACTGCACTACAAATGCGAAAAAGTTTTTTGAAGACACTTTTATATGCAGAGATTATTTCTTTAGTATCAGTAATTTCTGGTATTGCTTTTTCTTTTTATTTCAATCTTTCCACCGGAGGAACAATTGTACTTATTATGCTTGCAATATTTATTGTAACTTTTTTTTCTAGAAGAAAATAATTTTAGTTTTGGTACGTTTCTTCCAAAAGCATTTCGAGCCATGTGCCAATGATCAGGTGTGGAACCCACGTGCCCACTTTTGGCGTCTTTTATCCATTTATTGTCGGACAAAGGTTTACATGAAAAAAAGGTTTTGTGTATGCTATTTTGATTTTTGCTTGTAGAAAGAGTAGATTTTTCCTTTTGGGGCTTTACATTTGGGAGAAAATATGGTACCCTCGCAGCACAATAAAGACAGGTTGTAGAACAGCACAGAAAAGAACCTGTTGAATTACAAATTCCAATCTTGGATCATATACATAAAATGCCCCGGTTTGGGGTTTTCTTTATTGATATAAAAGGATGTACACAAGACATCTTGGTCGATTTATTATTGGAAATGTGCTAGAATTAAGTAAATTCTATTTAAATAAAATATAAACAAGAAGTATGGGAAATTTTAAAAGAAATGGAAAGAGACCGGGAGGTGGTTTTGGTGGGGGTAATTCATATGGCGGAGGAAATTCCTATGGTGGAGGCCGATCTTTTGGTGGCGGAAGAGGTGCTGGGAAACCGACTATGCACAAAGCAACCTGTAGTGAATGTGGTGATTATTGTGAGGTACCTTTCAGACCAACTGGTGCCCGACCAATATTTTGTAGTGAATGTTTCAGCAATCAAGGTGATGGTGGTGGCCGATCAGATAAATTTGGAGGTGATAGAAGAGAAAAGAGGGGAAGAGACAGAGAAGATAGAGGAGATAGAGACCTTCGTTCCCACTTTGCAGATAAGCCAAAGTTTCGTGTAGTATGTGCTACTTGTGGAGACGATTCTGAGGTTCCATTTAAGCCAACTCCAGGAAAACCAGTATATTGTTCTGATTGCTTTAAGCAAGAAGGAAATGCAAATTCTGGGAAACAAAAAAATTCCGGAGAAATCATGGAGCAAATTCAAATGATAAATGGAAAGCTCGATAAACTTATGAAGATGCTTGCAGGGGAAGAGGTCGCAAAAAAGCCTGTGAAAGAAAAGGCAAAGAAGGAACCCATTGCAGAAGATGAAAAAAAGACAAAAAAGGTGGTTGCAAAAAAATCTGCTTCAACGACGAAAGCTAAAAAGGCTTCTGTCAAAAAAGAAGTTGTAAAAAAGGCACCAGCAAAAAAGGCCGTGGCAAAGAAGAAAAAATAAACACTGCACTTTTCATGAAAAAACCTCAGATTTGCCTCTGAGGTTTTTTATTTTCGAGAGCGACGCGTTCTTATTTAGAGAATAAATTTTATAAAAAAAAGCCTTTATTTTTTGAAAATTTGAGAGGAAAAGCCAGGGGACTTGACAAAAGGATATTTTTTTGCTAGAATACCGTATTCATTATAAGCTTTGGGTATTCCCAAAAGCGGCTCGACGTCTTTTTTTGTCATTGTGTGACATCCAAGAATATCGGGTCACACATTTTTTTTATGACAAAAAAAGAACCACTTCAGGGTCATTTCGATGACCTTGGGATAGGAGAAAAATTTCTCTCTGTCCTGAAAGACAAAGGATTTCATAATCCAACCCCCATCCAGCACCAGGTAATTCCAGCGGCGCTTGAAGGGAAAGATATTGTAGGTGTTGCACAGACAGGCACCGGAAAAACTCTTGCCTTTGGGATACCGATGATTCAGCGCATTGCCCTCTACAAAGGGCAGGGTTTAGTATTAGTTCCTACGAGAGAACTTGCTATTCAAGTACAAGAATCTTTGAAACAGATTGGATCTTCTTTGGGGCTCCGATGTGTTGTTGTGATTGGGGGAGTTTCTCAGCATTCTCAAGTAAGAGATTTGAAAAATAATCCTCATATTGTGATTGCTACCCCTGGACGACTTGCGGATCTTATGGAGCAAGGGGTATACAAATTGGATAGGTTGAGTGTTATTACTTTGGATGAGGCAGACCGCATGTTAGATATGGGCTTTCTTCCACAAATTAAAGGAATTTTGCAAAAAGCACCAAAAGAGAGACAAACTATGCTTTTTTCTGCAACGATGCCAAAAACTATTTCTTCGCTTGCAAGTACTTTCATGAAAATTCCTCTGAGAATAGAAATTGCACCGCAGGGAACTTCGTCAGAAAATATTGAACAAGAAATATTTGTAGTGAAAAAAAATGATAAGATGCGTCTTTTGGATTCTATACTTCAGCAATATGGAAAAGACAAAACACTTATTTTTTCTCGTACCAAACATGGTGCCAAGCGTATTGCACGAGATATTCGAAATATGGGACATACCTCTACTGAGATTCATGGGAATCGTTCCCAGGCTCAAAGAAAACTTGCATTAGAAGGTTTTACACGAGACCGTTTTCGAGTTATGGTAGCTACAGATATTGCTGCACGTGGAATTGACGTGAAAGACATTTCTTTGGTTATTAACTTTGACCTCCCAGATAATTCAGAAGATTACGTACATCGTATTGGAAGAACGGGACGTGCGGGTCGTTTTGGAAAAGCAATTTCATTTGTAACTCCTTCGGAAAAGGCAGATATACGAAGAATTGAAGCTTTAATTCGAAAATCTTTGCCTATTCTTTCTCTCCCCGAACTTCCTCCTGAAAGAGAAAAGCCTTTGCAGGAAGAGGGGACACGTTTTTCTGGTCATGAAGAGTTCGGAGGAAGAAGACGTGGAGGAAATTTTTCTCATCCAAAAAGAAGAAAAGGTGGATTTGGGAAAAGAAAGCCTTCCAGTGGTGGACGTAACAGTGGTCGCAGACGTGGATAATCATAATCTATCTATAAAAAAGGATTAGCTCATGAGCTAATCCTTTTTTTATACACAGACTACTTGAAATATTGTTGCCTTATGCTATTCTGAATATAAGGTACATAATGCAATTTTAATAGATTCTTACTCAAGGAGATCCAAATAGAGGAGTTATACTGCTTGATTGGTATCCACAAACGTAAACATATGAAAAATTTTTCAGACTATAATATCAAACCCAGCAATATCCTCAAAGTTATTGCCCTTGTTTTTGTGGGTGTTATTGTTTTAACATTTGCGGTGCGGATGTTTGGAACATCATTGAAATCATTGAATAGTGGAAGTGCTTTGTCTGCAAAGGTTTCTGGTGATGCATATTCTGTCCGTGATAGCGCGTATGGAATAGGGGGGAATGTTTCTGGACTTTCCCAAAGAAATGTTATGCCAGAGGCGGGAGAAGAAACTATGACTTCTGGAAATGATGCAGAAGCGTTTGAAGTTACCCAATATAATGCTTTTATTGAAACCAGAAAATTAAAAGATACCTGTACAAAAATTTCAGATCTTAAAGCACAAAACGAGATTATTTTTGAAAATGCAAATGAATACGAACATGGTTGTGCTTATACCTTTAAAGTTGAAAAAGAAAAAACAAATGAAATTTTAGAATTGGTTCAGGGACTTCATCCTCGTGATCTTTCGGAAAATACCTATACGATAAAACAGGTGGTGGAGGACTATACTGGTCAGTTGGAAATTTTGCAAAAAAAACAGGAGACGATTGAAAAAACATTGTCTGAGGCTATTACGGCATATGATGAAATTACACAAGTTGCAAGAAGATCACAAAATGCAGACGCATTGGCAAGCATTGTAGATAGTAAGGTTCGTACACTTGAGCGTCTCACACAGGAACGTATTAATATTAGTGCACAGATTGATAGGCTCTCACGTGCAAAAGCGGAACAGTTGGATAGATTAAAGTATACCTATTTTTATGTAAATGTAAGTGAAATTCAGTATGTAGATGGAAACCAGGTTAAGGACTCTTGGAGAATTGCGGTACAAAATTTTGTTCGAGATATCAATGAAGTAGCACAGGATATTACGGTTGGTCTTATTGCTCTTATATTTGTTATTCTTCAATACGTACTGTATCTTTTTCTCCTTCTATTTGTAGCAAAGTATTTTTGGAAGGTGGCAAAGGCTCTTTGGAAAAGATAACTTTTTCTAATAAATAAAAGTACCTGCTTGTAACAGGTACTTTTTTTATGCAGATTTTTTTGCCCGTGAAATATGGTGGAGTATTAACACGGGCCGGCGGGGGGTATATTTCAGCGATATTTTTTGGGGTATTTGACGTCGGCGTAGACTCCCAAGAGGAGTGCCGTTGCATAGAGAAGAAGCATGGGGAAAAGTCCAATGAGAAGCGTCCACTTCGTGATGCTTCCTTCACGGAGGCGAATGAAGTGGCGGCTTGCGACCAGTTCTCCAAATACCACGAGAAGGGTCAATGTGGCAGACCGGTGGGCCGTACGGATGCAGCCCCCCTGAAGAGCCCGAAGTTTTTCTCGGTTGAGCATGGAAACTCCTAAGGTACTGAAGGTGTACCCGTATCTATCATATTTTTATATTAAAATTGTGTCAACTCATAAACAAATTTGACCATCGAGAGGACAAAGTGATAGTATTAAAAATAAAGTATAATCAGGTAGAAAATATTTATATGCTTCACAAAGTTATAAAGCAGATGAAAAAAGCAGGAAAGAATGTGGGAGAACCAAGCGGATCTGAAAGAAAAAGTTCAAAAAAGAATCCTTTAGATGGCAGTGTTGGGTTTCATGCAAAAAAGAATAGTCTTGCAGGTGCTGCCAGACAACGAAGTATGGGAAATAGAAATACCAAGCCACCAAGATAGGAAGAAACTTATGCTCGAACACTACCTTTCAAAAAAGTTGGACTCATTTGCCTGCACGAGTGCTGTTATTGTAAAAGACAATGCGCTTCTACTTGGTTTGCGGCATTATACTCCAGATAAATGGAAGAATATTTCTGTTTGGACAACTCCAGGTGGAAGGTGTGATGAAGGGGAGACCTTAGAGGAAACTCTGCGCCGTGAGACACAGGAAGAAGTAGGTATAAATGATCTCACCATTGTACATTTTATTGGAGAGACTCCTGGGGCCAAAGAAGGGGACACGGTATACATGTTCTTTTGTTCCACACTGCAAGATCCAGTACTCATGGAGCCAGAGAAATTTTCCGAGTGGAGATGGGTTCCCATGGGGCAGTATTTTGAAGAAGCAATTTGGAAAGAAATGAACCCTCCAGCACATAATCTTATCGTAAATTATTTAAAAAATCTACAATAATGTCCATTGAAGATCTTTTGTCAGGTATCCTTGACTTTTTTTCCTTTTTTATATATAATAGGCGCACTTTTCCCCGAAGAGGGGATTTTTAATTGAAGACTATGGAAATCAGAAATATCGCTATTATTGCCCATGTAGACCATGGAAAGACCTCACTTACGGACGCATTAATGCAGCAGACCGGTATGATTACCGATGAAGCTGTAAGTATGGATTCCAATGATCTGGAACGTGAACGTGGAATTACGATTTATTCAAAGAATACTTCGGTTTTTTATAATGGTACAAAAATTAATATTGTAGATACCCCAGGACACGCTGACTTTGGAAGTGAAGTAGAACGTGTGTTGCGATCTATAGATAGCGTGCTTCTTGTGGTGGACGCCCAAGAGGGTCCTATGCCTCAGACAAAGTTTGTTTTGAAAAAATCTCTTGAACTGGGAATTAAGCCAATTGTTGTTATCAATAAGATTGATAAACCGGCTGCTCGTCCAGATTGGGTACACGAACAGGTATTGGAATTGTTTATGGATCTTGGTGCCAATGATGAACAGCTTGATTTTGAAACCGTTTATACTATCGCAAAGCAAGGAATTGCAAAAATAAATTTGGAAGATGAGTCACAAGATTTGAAACCTCTTTTGGATATGGTTCTCAAGCATGTAGCTCCCGCTCGGGCAGATGTTGATGCCCCACTTGCGTTTCAACCATTTAATCTTGCCTATGACAATTATTTGGGAAGAATGGGAATTGGACGAGTGTACCAGGGAAAGGTTTCAGTGGGACAAAAAGTTTTTGTAAAAAAAATCACAGGTGAAATTATTCCTGGAACCGTATCTAAAATTTTTACTTTCGAAGGTATCACCAGAAAAGAAACATCCGAGGCGGTAGCAGGAGATATCATAATGCTTGCTGGTCTTCCGGATATATATATTAGTGATACTATTTGTATCGATGAGTCACAGGAGCTTTTGCCTGCCATAAAAATTGATGAGCCAACTATTTCTCTTGGCTTTTTGGTAAATAATTCCCCTTTTGCCGGAAAAGAAGGAAAGTTTGTAACCAGCCAACAAATTAAAAAGCGTCTGGAAAAGGAGTTAGAAGTAAATGTAGGACTAAAAATTGATTTTTCTACTGAAGATTTTTTTACCGTGTATGGAAGAGGAGAACTTCACATTGCCGTTCTTTTGGAAAACATGCGTAGAGAAGGATTTGAGGTACAGGTATCTCAACCTCAAGTTATTATTAAAGAGGAAAATGGAGAAAAACTTGAGCCATTTGAGCAGGTGACTGTGGATGTTCCTGAGGAATCAGCAGGAACGGTTATTGAAAAGCTTTCCAAGAGAAAGGGACAAATGATTGGTATGAGTCCTGAACAAGATCATACTCGTCTTACCTTCAAAATTCCAACAAGAGGTCTTTTGGGTTATAGAAATGAGTTTGTGGTGGATACTCGTGGAGAAGGTATACTTTCAAGCGAGGTGATAGGTTTTGAACCCTACGTTGGAAAGATTGAGAAGCGAGATATTGGTTCTATGATTTCGGGAGAAACCGGAAAAGTATTGGGTTATTCTTTGGCAAACCTCCAGACACGCGGTGTCTTATATGTTGGCCCAAATGTGCAAGTATATGAGGGACAGGTTATTGGAAACACGGCGAAGGGACTTGATATGACCGTGAATCCTATTAAGGGAAAACAACTTACCAATATGCGATCTTCTGGGGCCGATGACGCCTTGAACTTAACTCCTCCAAGAGAAATAAATCTAGAGCTTGGTCTGGAAATAATGAATGAGGATGAATATTTGGAAGTAACGCCAGAAAGCGTTCGTTTACGAAAAAAGCAACTTAAAGAGGTTGACCGTATCCGAGTTTCAAGACAGAGTAAAAAATAGGAAAATTTTTTTGAAGATATCCACAAAGACACATGGAAACATGTTGTCTTCTTTTTTTGTGGTGGTATAATTTTTATACCCAACACTGGGATATCAAATTAAAATTTTTTTATATGGAATGCTCATATTGTAATGCAGAAATTGAAGAACTTTCATGCGATGAGTGTCAGACATGTATGGACTGTGGATGCATGTGTGACACCTACATGTAAAGATTTTTAGGGAGGAAAAAAAAACGGAGAATCTTCTCCGTTTTATTTTATTCTCCCTCCATTTATGATACCATAGAGAAAGTAACTCATGGCTATGGACTCAGGAAGAAAAGAAAAACATCTTATCAATTGCATGCTTCTTGTTTTGGCGTTTCTTTTGGGCGTTTATATTTTTGTAAAAGTTGAAAATACAAAGGATATTCAAGATGAGCAAAAGCTTCTTATGTATCGTCCAAGGGATAATTTTTTACAGGTCAACAACGGAATCTTTTTAAAAAATAAACGAGAACCTATTTATCTTACTGGGGTAAACTTGGGTCAGTGGTTGGAATTGGAGGGGTATCTCTGGGGTATGGGAGACCACAACAAGCAAACGTACCAAGTGAATTACTCACAGGATGATTTTGATAAAGCTTTTTCACAGATTCTTGATCCAAAGATCCTCTCTCAGGATCAATTTATACAGTCATATCGTGACAACTTTGTCACCGAAAAAGATTTTTTATACTTAAAAAATTTGGGGGTAAATATTGTCCGTATACCATTTTCTGCCGCAGATTTTAATTCTTTTTTTGAACGTCAGGAGCTTCGGGAAGAGGATTTTACTTATCTCGATAATGCACTCAGATGGTGTGCTCAATATCAAATATATTGTCTCTTTGATCTCCATGCGGCAATATTGCCTCAAAGTACCTTTTCACATGCAAATTCACAAGGGGAGGCCACATTTTGGAAGAACAAAGATGCAGTGGAAAAGACCATACTTTTTTGGACGGCACTGGCCCATCGATATAATGACAGCGCATATCTTGCAGGTTTTGATCTACTCAACGAACCTCAAGCTCCAGATATTTCGGATTTACAAAAATTTTATGCAGATGCTGTTTTTTCACTTCGAAAGGTTGGATTTGAACATCTAATTTTTGTTCAACCAAACAATGTTTCCCTGGATATAGAGTCCATTCTTCTGAACGATAAAGGTATAGTATACGAGCCACATTATTATGGATTTGGTACGAAAGCTCGTTCTGAAAGTGAAGCTCTTTTTGCACAAAAAGAAAAATACCATGTTCCGGTTATGATTGGTGAAGTTGGAAATTGGGCCAACGATGCCTGGGCAAAAAATAGTGATATTTTTGTTTTGTATCGATTCCTACGAGAGGGAATTCCCATTGTATACTGGAACTATAAAGATATGATTGATGATAATTCAAAAAGTTTTGGTCTGGTTCGGGGAAATACTGGTTCACTGTATCAACATTTCATTCAATCCCTTGAGTTGGGGGAAAAACTGGATGAACACTTTAATTGGGATATATTGTTTAAATCATTTCAAACGGAGTTCCCATCGGATAGACCATATGTAGAAGACATTATTCGGGGCATTACTCCAACTTCGACTATAGATGTATTTGGCTCATTTGAGGAGGCGAAAGAGGCACTGATGGCACAGAGTAGCACAACACCCTACAGGGAGAGATCTGCACAATACATATGGGATTTATCTCAAGAATTTTTAAATTGTAACGGAAAAACCATTCAAGATTGTTTTGGCTTGAAATAAATTTTCTAACCAAGAGCGATGAGAATTCCGCCAAAAGTAATAAGAAGAGCTGCAATATCTCTTCTTTTTTTTTGATGTTCATCAAAAAATTTTCCACCAAGGATACTTATGATAAGAGTGTTCATCATAAAGCCGGCACTCACAATGCCGGCATTTTCTTGTGAGAGTGCAGTGTAGAGGCAGAGATCTGTCAGTACCAAGAAAAGAGCTGGAAAAAAAGAAAAAAGAAAAGATTTTCTTCTTTCAACTTTATAGACAGCATTTTTTCTTATCCCAAAAATAAGGAATATGACGCTTATCATGCTCCAAACAAAAAAAAGGTACGTAAATACGGATACAAAATTGGAGAGAATATATCTATCAAGCGTTATGGTAACTCCAAAAAGGACAACCGTGCCAAACGCTTGAAGATTGTAGGGAGATGAAAGGAGCTTTTGCCAGGGACCAAGGATACCAATTCCTTTTTTAACTTCGAGAATATAGGATCCAAAACATATGATAATAATTCCAATCAGTTCAGTAATGGTGAGGCGTTCTTGGAGAAAAATAAATGAGAAAAGAGTTACAAAAAGAGGGCAGATACCAAACAGTGGTGTGACGTAGGATATCTCTAAATGTTTGAGGGCATTGTTGCGAAGATAATATCCCGCGGCGGCTAGTATTGCTACCAGGAACATGAGGGAGAATACCTGAAATGAAATACGAAAGTACACGAAAGGGATAAGGAGAACAAGAAAAAAGAGTATCCAAATACTCCTCATAAAAAGAAAATCACGTGCCGTAAGGCTTTTGAGAAGTTTCTTTTGAAGGATATCTTTGATCGTATTTGATGAAAGCGCCCCAATAATATAGAGAATTGTTGTCATAATGTGGATAGGTTTCTTTTTTAGGTATTATAGCTATTTAGCACATATTTGCAAATGGATTCGTTTTTTTGTACAATAGAAAAAACACTATGAAATGGAAAAAGCATAAAAGTGATAAACAGGGAGAAGCATAGAAATATCGCCAGGGGGTGATATTTTTTTATAGAAAGAATATTACTATGAAAAATTCGCTTGATTTTTACAGAAAAAATCCAACGCCCCAAAAAGTATCTTTTTTGGGAGCTCCAATTGATTTTGGAAAAAAGATTGTAGGAACAGCATCTGCCTTTCAGCATATGAAAGAACATGGGTTATTTGAGATATTTCAGGATTTGGGTATAGAAACGCAAGATATGGGATCCATAGAGGTTAATATTGGAGAGACGTTAGGCAATGTTGATAGAATGGCACTGATTGGTAATAGCCTAGCTTCCCAAGTGTATCAAAGGGTGAGGAAAGGAGAGTTTTGTGTAACTATTGGAGGGGATCATAGTGTGGCCTTTGGGAGCGTGTCAGGTGCGTCAGTTGCTCTTTCTGGGGATATGGGACTTGTATGGATAGATGCACATGCGGATGCCAATACTCATCACACCAGTCTTACGGGAAATTTGCATGGTATGCCTGCTGCGGCTCTTTTGGGATATGGTCATGAGAGGCTGATAAATATTTTTCGTGGTGGGGTAAAAATAAAACCAGAAAATATGCTCTACATAGGGCTTAAAGATCTGGATACATCGGAAATTGATTTTTTACAAAGCCTAGGGATAAAGACTATTACCATGTTTGATATATTAACCTATGGTATGGAGCCGGTTTTTTCTTCCCTTCAGTCGTTTCAAGAACGGGTTACATCTTTTTATGTGAGCCTAGATATTGATGCTATTGATAAAACATATGCACCAGCGAATTTTATGGCAACTCACGGTGGTCTTGATTACGTGCAAATGAGTAACTTAGCAAGTTTTATGGGCAAGATGGAAAAGCTTGTAGGGTTGGATATTGTAGAATTTGTTCCAAGTTTGGATATTGATAATAAAACTTTACATCTTTTATTTGAACTTTTGGCAAGATTTTTAGGGACAAACTATTCATGGTATGAACGGTACATGCAAAAAGAAAAAATAGAGAATTTGGTAATAAATTCAGACGGTCAAAAAGTTCACGATAGATAATTTTCTTCAAAAGAAGATAAGAACCACTTTGGTGGTTCTTTTTTTCTACAATTTTTATTTGAGTTATGATATAATGAAGCCATGAATTCACAAAAATGTCTGTCAAATAAAAATATAAAAAGTTTTTTTGCACCGGAATCGATTGCAATTATTGGTGCTTCAAGAAAAAAAGGGAAGCTAGGAAATATCGTACTTCGGAATCTTCTTTCTTTTGGTTATAAAGGAAAAATTTTTGTGGTAAACCCTCGTGCGAGAGAAATAGAAGGAGTGACTTCTTTCCAAAGTTGCTCTGATCTCCCTCAAATTCCGGATCTTGTGATTATTTCCCTTCCAGCCACAACTGTACCGACGGTGTTAAAACAAGTTGCAGAAAAGGGTACAAAAAATGTTGTGATCCTTTCTGCAGGTTTTTCTGAAATAGGAAAAAGTGGTGCTGCATTGGAGAAAAAGATTAGAGATATATCCGATAGGTATAAACTTCATATACTTGGACCCAATTGTCTTGGTTTTTTAGATACGGAAAATAATATAAACGCTACCTTTAGTTTAGTAGAAAAAGAAAAAGGGAATATGCGTTTTTTGAGCCAATCGGGAGCTATTGCCAGTAGCCTTTTTGACTACGCTGCAGATGCTGGGATTGGTTTTTCACAATTTGTGACTCTTGGAAATAAAACCATACTGAATGAAAACGACTTTCTTTCTTTTTGGGCGGATGAAAAAAAGACTCGCGACCAAAGGAAAAAAAATCATCAGAATGGCTTTTCAGATGTATTTCCCGTGGGGATGTATTTGGAGTCTATATCACATGGGGAGGCTTTTGTGGATATTGTTTCAAATATTTCACAGGAGGACCCTGTTTTTGTTTTAAAGCCCGGACAATCTCATGCTGCACAAAAAGCGATGCTTTCACATACTGGATCTCTGGCAGGGGAAGATAAAATATTTGGAGCTGCACTGAGTGCTTCTGGAGCTCTGCGTGCGTATACCACAGAGGACTTATTTGACTACATGCGTGCTTTTTCTTGGGAAAAGGTACCTCAAGGCCCTCGGGTTGCTATTCTTTCAAATGCTGGAGGCCCTGCCGTTATTTCAGCTGATGCTGTACAAGAAGCAGGTTTAGAACTTGCAAATTTTTCACAATCAGTAGAGAAAAAATTGTATAAGTATCTTCCTCGGGAAGCCAGTGTTCATAATCCTATAGACATTTTAGGGGATGCTTTGTCTGACCGATATGCAAAATCATTGGAACTTCTTTTGAAGCAAAAAAATGTTGATGCTGTTGTTGTCATCCTTACGCCTCAAGTGATGACGGAAATACAGAATACCGCACGGGCCATTGTAAAACTTTCAAAAATCTATAAAAAAACGATTCTATGTTCTTTTATGGGGGGAAGTCTTATTCATGCCGGGGAAGTGGTACTCCATAAGCATAGGATTCCATCATTTCGTTTTCCGGAAAGAGCAATTTCTGTTTTGGGGAAAATGTGGTCATGGCAAATGGAAAAAAAACGTATCCAGGGAGCACAACATACTCTTCCACCAAAAAATATAGACAAAACACATTTGAAATGGATTCATGATCATATAGAGAGTCATCGTGGAAATACTTTTTCCAGTATTGATGCCAATGATATGCTTTCATATTCCGGGATAGATGTTCCAAAGAGTGGTCGTGTAGATAACTTTGTAGAAGTAGAAAAATTTTTGACGCACGCAAAATTTCCCCTGGTTCTAAAAATTTCTTCAGAAGAACTGCTCCATAAAAAGGATATCGGTGGAGTTATTACCGGTATAGATAACGTAGGTCAGCTGAAGGAATCATTTGCTATTTTAAAAGAACGTTTAAAAAATCTTTCATTTTCAAATGCACATATCCAGGTTCAAGAGGAGATAAAGGGTGGAGTAGAAGTGATGGTTGGGGCAAAACGGGATCCAAACTTTGGGACGGTTTTATTATTGGGTGCAGGAGGTACGTATACAGAACTTATGGGAGAACATCTTGTTCTTTTCCCACAGTGTGGTTTGAAAGAAATAAAAAGGCAGTTTGAAAATTTAAAAATAGGCAAGCTTCTCCTGGGTATGCGGGGAGAAAAAAGTTATGCTATAGAAAGTTTATATGAAATTGTTTTGCGTTTAATTGAGCTGATGAACACATTTACAACTTTAGAAGAAATTGAGATAAACCCAGTTATTGTAACACATCAATCAGCTTGGGCAGTGGATGGGAAGCTTAAGATAATTGAACATACCTTTTGATTTTTGTTTGTATGAAACCCTTTGTATTGAAAATTGGTGGGGAAGCGGGCTATGGGATAATGTCTGCCGGTCTTGTAGTTGCAAAAATTGCAAGCAGAAGTGGTTATTATACCTTTGACTACTCAGAATATCCATCACTTGTGCGTGGGGGACATAACGTTATGCAGGTTGCTATTTCAGAGGGACCTGTCTTGGCTCCCTATATGCATACAGATTTTTTGGTTGCGCTCAATCAGGATACTTTGCACCAACATCAGCACGAAGTTATAGGTGGCGGTTCCATTCTTTTTGATAGTGCTATGAACATGTCCGTAAAAAATGTCGCAAAGGGGGTTCATATATTTGATGTACCCATTCATGAGATTGCAACACGAGTGGGTGGGTCTTTAATTATGAAAAATACAGCCGCATTGGGAGCTGTATTATCAATACTTGGTGGTAGTATCGATGATCTGTGTAAGATGATAAAGGAAGAATTTCGAGATAAACATGAGAGTGTGAGTAAGCGAAATATTGCGGTTGCTCGTGCGGCTTACCAGTACGTCCAAGAACGCCACTTTGACAAACTGGATCCATTTTTGAAACAGAAAAGGGTACGAAAAGAAAAAATTGTAGTGACTGCAAATGAGGCAATTGCCTTGGGAAGTATTGCTGCGGGAATGCAGTTTGCGGCTATTTATCCCATGACTCCAACTTCTGCGATTCTGCATACCCTCGCACCTCATCAAGAAAAGTTTGGTTACATCTATAAGCAACCTGAAGATGAAATTTCTGCGCTGAATATGGCAATTGGGGCTTCTTTTGCTGGGGTGAGAAGTCTTGTTGCCACATCTGGTGGAGGTTTCTGTCTTATGACTGAGGCCTATGGACTTGCGGGAATAACAGAAACCCCCGTGGTTATTATAGAGGGAATGCGTGGAGCACCAGCCACAGGACTCCCAACTTGGACTGAACAGGGGGATTTACTCTTTACACTCTATGCTCATCAGGGGGACTTCCCAAGAATTATTTTAGCCCCAGGAGATGTGGAAGAGTCCTTTCATATGACTATGCAGGCCTTTAATTTAGCGGAGAAGTATCAAACACCAGTACTTCTTTTGGTGGATAAGCATATTTGTGAGTCTCATATGTCGGTAGAACCTTTTGAATACAAAAAGTATTCAATTGAAAGGGGAAACTTTGTAAAGACAAAGAGGGTCAACTACAAACGTTACGCAGTAACGGCAAGTGGTATATCTCCAAGAAGTATTCCGGGAGTAGGGAATCATTTTGTTGTCAATTCAGATGAGCATGATGAAGTTGGATATTCAGAAGAATCCTCAGAAAATAGAATTGAACAAATGAATAAAAGAATGAGGAAACTACTTACCTGTGAAAAAGAAGATATGGAGAAACCAAGAGTCTATGGTTCTACAAAGGCAGATATTACGATTATTTCCTGGGGAAGTAACAAAGGGGCTATACTTGAAGCATTGCAACATTGCAAAAATGTAAATTTTGTTCACGTTACCTGGATGAATCCTTTTCCAACTCGTGCACTCAATAATATATTAAAAAAAGCAAAAAAGGTTCTTCTGGTTGAGTGTAATTATTCGGGACAGTTTGGAAAACTCTTGAAAGAAAAAACAGGTTTTACTCCTCATGATACGCTTTTGAAATATGATGGAAGACCTATTTTTCCAGAAGAAATTATTCAAAAAATTCAGAGTCTCCTTGATTCATAGATATGTCAAAGAAAAAATTACAACCCAAACAGTATCTTACAGGCGCTGCATTGAGTACTCCAAAGCCATGTACTTGGTGTCCGGGTTGTGGAGATTTTGGAATTTGGAGTGCTTTTCGTGCTGCCTGTATGCAAGAAAAGTGGGATAATAAGAATACCGCATTGGTTGCAGGTATTGGGTGTCATGGTCATATAATAAATTTTGTGAAGATAACGGCATTTGAAGGACTGCATGGACGTGCTCTCCCGGTTGCCTCCGGATTAAAAATGGCAAACCATGATTTAAATGTTTTTGTATTTACGGGGGATGGGGATTCTCTTTCTGAAGGTGGAAACCACTTCATTCACGCTGCACGGAGAAATCAAAACCTCACAGTTATTTTGCATGATAATGCTCTCTATGCTTTGACTACCGGGCAGGCTTCGCCTCGAACCCCAAAGGGACAGGTAACAAAATCCACTCCAGGAGGAAATATCGATGATCCTCTCCATCCACTACGTCTTGCATTATCTGCTGGGGCTACATTTTTGGCCAGAGAGTATTCAGGGAATGTTGAATCTTTGAAAGAGATTATTATTGAAGCCAATAAGCATGAAGGATTTTCTGTCATACAAGTTATGCAACCATGTGTAAGTTTTAATAAAGTGTATACCCATAGATTTTTTCAAGAAAATATTTATAAACTTCCAGAAGATTACGATCCAACGGACACCTTTTCAGCTTATCAAAAAACATTTGAATGGGATTACAAAAAGATTCCTGTGGGGATTTTATACCAAGAAAAAAGAAAGAGTTATGAAGCGCAGCTTCCCGTAATTTCAAAGAAAACTTTGGTAAAGCAACCAGTAAAGAAGAAAACCATTACATCTTTGTATAAGAAATTTATATGAATGTATTGATTCTATACGCCTCCAACTCGGGTTCAAATTACCATAGTGCTGTAACCATTGCAGATATTTTGGCACAAAAACATCGTGTGGTCATAAAAAATGCATCGGAAGTACAAATTTCCGATATTGAAAAAGCAAAATTGATTGTCATGGGAAGTCCAAGTTGGATGGTAAATGGGGAAGAGGGAATGCCCCATGAGGATGTTTTGCATATTATGGATGCCCTACAGAGTACACGTTATTCTCAAAAAAAGTTTGCATTGTTTGGTTGTGGAGATAAACGATATACATTTTTTTGTGGAGCTGTGGACCATATGGAAAATTTTGTAAAAAAAATTCAGGCAAAAGAGGTCATATCACCATTAAAAATCGATGGTTTTTATTTTCAACTAGATGAAAGTATCAAACAAATTGAATCTTGGTCAAAAAAACTTTTGAAAGCTTTATAAGGAAGCTTCCTGGAAAGAGAAAAAGAGAGGAGATAGCTGCGTTTGACGGCTATTTTTTATGGCGGTACAATGCCTTTATATGAAAAGTGCATTTATCATTCATGGAACGGGAGGGAGCCCAGAGGGGAATTGGTTTCCTTGGCTTGAGCAAAAACTTGAACAACAGGGGTACGAGGTTTTTGTACCTCGTTTTCCTACACCAGAAGGTCAGAGTCTCGATGCTTGGATGCAAGTTTTAGAAACCTATCGAGACCAGATTACGGAGGATACGATTTTTATTGCGCATTCTCTGGGGCCAGCGCTTGTTCTTGCTTTTTTGGAAACGGTTCAGGTACCGGTATATGCCTGTTTTTTTGTATCTTCTTTTTTGAATTTTCTGGAAGATGATTTTTTTGATTCATTGAACAAAACATTTGTTCAAAAGGAATATGATTTTCAAACCATACAAACTTCATGTAGACATTTTGTACTCATCAGTGCACAGGATGATCCATATGTCCCCATACAGTATGGAAGAAGCCTTGCAAAAAAGTTGAATACATCACTTATAGAACTGAAAACTGGGGGTCATTTAAATACTGAATTTGGTTATAGTGAATTTCCTTTTTTGTGGGAAAAAATTCAGGAAATACTTTAAAAAGAGAAGAAAACATAGATATTTTTATGCAACCACTTGCAGACATTTTACGGCCAAAAAGTTTCGATGAATTTGTAGGACAAAGTCATCTTGTTGGTATTGGAAAACCCTTGCGTATGGCAGTAGAAAATAAACATCTTTTTTCTTTTCTTCTTTGGGGACCTCCTGGGGTCGGCAAGACCACACTGGCAAAAATTTATGCACAAGCGTTTGACGTTGAATTTTTTGAACTTTCCGCTGTCTCTGCAAAAAAGGATGATATACGGAAAATTGTGGAAAAAACGTTTGATCGACCAAAGGTTCTTTTTTTAGATGAAATTCATCGTTTTTCAAAGTCACAACAGGATTACCTTCTTCCTTTTGTTGAATCTGGGAATATTGTGCTTATTGGGGCCACAACAGAAAATCCAAGTTTTGAAGTTATCCCGGCGTTGCTTTCTCGATGTCGTGTATTTGTCTTGGAATCTCACACTGCAGAAGGCATGGAAAAAATTCTTGAGCATGTTGGTTATGAAATGGATAAAGAAGCAAAGGATTGGTTGATTGCAATGGCAGACGGTGACGCCCGTCAGGCTATTGCCATGTTGGAAAATACAAAAAAGCTTTATGATGTTATTACCATCAAATCTCTTAAAGATACCCTACAGTCAAAGCACTTGCGTTATGATAAAAAAGGGGAAGAACATTATAATACCATTTCTGCTTTCATTAAATCTATGCGTGCCTCACAGGTAGATGCGGCTTTGTACTATCTTTCCCGTATGATTGATTCCGGAGAAGATCCAAAGTTTATTGCAAGACGTATGGTTGTGTTTGCCAGTGAAGATATTGGTGTTGCCTTGCCTACGGCACTTGTCGTTGCAAATGCTGTATTTCGTGCTGTTGAGACCATTGGATATCCAGAGTGTTCCATTAATTTGGCGCAAGGTGTCGTGTATCTCTGTCAGTGTCCGAAAGATAGAAGTGCCTATGATGGTTTACAAAATGCTCTCCTTGATGTAAAAAAATTTGGGAATTTACCCATACCACTTTCTGTTCGTAATGCTCCCACAAAACTTATGAAAGATTTGGGTTATGGAAAAGGATACACAAAATATACACAAGAAAGCTATTTGCCAGATAAACTTCAAAAGAAAAAGTATTATAAAAAAACTTAAAGTGCGCTATGGAACCACAAACATTTTATTCCAAATCAGGAAAAGAGATAACACTACGTGTGCAGACAAATAATGATGCTCCGGCTCTTTTGGAATATATAAATAATCTTATTGATGAAGATATAGATATTTTGATAAATCGAAAACTTACTCTCTCGGAGGAAGAAAACTATGTTCGAGAATGTAGTGAATCTATGGAGAAGGGAGAGTCTTTGCACGTTACTGCCTGGGATGGTGATATTCTTATTGGAAAATCACAAATAAAGTTTGGAGACTTCAAAGAACGACATATAGCGGGTTTTGGCATATCATTAAAAAATGGGTATCGTTCTGATGGAATAGGAAAAAAGTTAGCCGATGTTGTTTTGGATTGGGCAAAGAACCAAAAAGAAATAGAGAAAGTATATTTAACTGTGTTTGGAAGGAATGAACGAGCCATTAGCCTTTATCACAAGCTTGGTTTTGTGGAATTTGGACGTCTTCCCGATGGGGTAAAATCTGGTAACATTTATGTGGATACCATCTATATGTATTTAAATACACATTCCTAAATACAAAAACCCCACATATGTGGGGTTTTCATTTGCCATACTTCTTTGCATTGCTGTGATGTACAGTCACAGGGTGCATATAAAATTAAAGTTCAGTTTCTTCATCTTGAGTTTCCATTTCTTCTGTATTGTGCAAAGTCTTCCAGTTTTCATGAAGTTGCTTGAGGATTTGCTTTGCTTCGTCTGTTTTTCCTTCATCCTTTAGCTTTTTGACCTGAACAATTTGGTTAAAACGGCTCTCTGATATGTTTTGCCATGGATTGTGTTGGGTCTGCTTGAGGGCTGCTTTAAAGGCATTGTAATCTTGTGAGGCAATAGCCTGCTGTATTTGTTCATGCATTCCCAATTCTTGTGGATGCATAATTCTATGAAACCGGTGGTTGGTATTTTTATGGCTTTTTTTGTGAAAATTTTCTCCATAAGTCTTTGTCCATGGGATTTTTTCTCCAAAAGACTCCTGAATTTGGGCGGCTTCATTTGATGGAGCAATTTCCATTGTAAAAGCAGTGCCCGCACCAGTGGTCAGTATAGTTGCCACAATGGCAAGCATGAGAAGTGCACGATTGATTTGCATAGAAGATTAAAAATTGAATGAGTGCGTATTACGAATAAACGATGTTTCAAGTACATTTATCATAATACTCTTTTGCTTTCCCCCCCCTTCAAAAATACGATAGGTAGGATATCCTATTGAGTAATACGCATATCAATTTTTTTTCTTTCATTTCGTATCCATTGAAGAAATTGGTGGGTGATCTTTAAGAAAGGTTTGTTCAAATTTTACTATACGTATCTGCCATTTGTGACGTGATGGGAGAATAGTTTTTGCTTCAAATTCTCCAGAATTGATTTCATGACCGAGTGCCTTTATCTTTTTTCCCTCACTAAAGAAGAGGAGTGTGGTCTCTGGAGTCGTACTCACCAGGTGTATGGTCCATATACGTTCTTGGGGGTCTTCAATAACAAACCGGATGGGATTTTCTATATGAAGTATTCTTCCCGATAGATGTCCATGTTCTGGTTGTTCCCACATGTGGTGAGTAGGGTTTGCGTGTTTCCGGTAGAGCGCACTATTTTGTGCAAAGGTCTCATCTGTATATTCAGCAATTCCTAATGCATAGAGTCCGGTACCAACTAATATACTTACCAATACACTGCTTGTTACAATAACACCAAGTCTATAGCGATATCCATTTTTTGTATGAACAAAATTATAATATGCGGAAGTGATAAAAATGAAAAGAAAAAGAATCCAAAAGTAAGGAAGAGAAATGAGAATAAATTGGAATAAATTTTTATCAAACTCAGTATGGAGTTCCCAGTTTTGGTTGAGAAGTGTATGAAGCGTCACGGCAAAAGCCATTGCTCCTATAATGAGAGATAAAAGTGCAAAACCCCAAATAAAAGAATCCTTCAAAACAAAGTTCCACTTAGGTTTGGGTGTAATATGTTTTTCTTCGATACACTCAAGAATTTTTTGACCAAGATTATTTTTCATACTTATAGAAAATGTTTTTGCATATGTTTTTTTGCTCTGTTGAGAAGTGTTGCAACGGTTCCCATCGGTTTTTGAAGAATATCTGAGATCTCCTCGTAACTTTTTTCTTCCAAATACTTGAGAATTAAAATTTCTGCATACTTTGGCTCCATTTTTGCAAGAGCTTTTTCTACGGCTTCTTTGAGTATCTTTTGGTCTATTTGATGCTCAATATTCAGATCAGATGCAATGTTTTCATACATTTCTGGTTCAAAATCTTTTTTCTCCGGTTGGGCTTTCTTTTTTCGAAATTGACTTATAACTTCATTGTGAGTAATTCTATAAATCCATGAAGAAAATTTGAGGTTAGAGTCAAATCCATTAAGATTTTGATATACCTTTAAAAATACCTCCTGTAGAATATCTTCCGCCTCCTCATGGCCTACATTTGAGATACGTTTTATGTAACGGAGGAGCTTATCCTCATAACGTTGTATAATGAAGAGAAAATTTTCTTTATTATATAGCGTCAGCACCACGAGCTCCTGGTCGGTTTTCTTCGACTGTTGTTCATCCATACCTAAAGATATGGTATAGTATACCTATCATAGAGTAATACGCAAAGGGCGGTATTTTCTTTCACTCTTTAATTTTGAAAAATTGCTGTGTTGAGCAACATATGACAAGTAAAGAGCATGTAAATGAGGTATTTGAGCGCCTTCCGGGCGGTTTTTTGGTTACCAATACCACGGGAAGGGTTGTCTATGCCAATTATGCCCTCACGGAGTCTACGGGGTATGAGGTACCACAAATTGTGGGGAAAAAACCTGGGGAACTTTGGGGCGGACATATGGAAGGAGCCTTTTATAGAAAAATGTGGAAGAAATTAAGTACCTGTTCGGAGCCATTTATGGGGACTGTTTGCAATGTACATCGCAATAGGACACGTTTTTTTCAACGTTCATATTTGGCACCTTTGGAAAACAATGGACAAAAGTATTATCTTTCTCTTCAACCAAAATTTGGCTCCTTAGAGGATAGAAAACGTTTTGAAGAAGAATTTTTAAAGATTATGCATACACAAGATATGCCGGGGGATGATAAATTTCGTTGGATCCTTTCTTGGTTATCTTTGGATCAGAAAGCAGCAAGTTTGGATTTTGCAAAAGAAAAAAGTTTTGGTGTTTTGCTGGAAGATCTTCTTTTGGATTTTTTTCAAGAAAAATATGCATCCCGTACCGAGGATAGAGATCTCATTTTTTTGGCACAAGAAACACCGGAAAAATTTTACCTGTTGTATGAGAAGTATCACATGGAAATTGAGAGTTATTTTTACCACCGAGTTGGAAAAGACAGGTTTCTTACCGATGAACTTACACAAGAAACTTTTTTGCGAGCATTCAAGCATGTATCTGATTTTTCCCCGAGCAATGCAACGTATTTGACATACCTGATTCGTATTGCTCATAATATTTTGGTAAACCACTATCGGAAAAAGACTTCATTATATATCGAAGATATGGAGGTTCCCTTGGAATATGGGGATACATCTTTGTTGCAGGTAGAGTTAAAAGAAGTATTTCGTCGTGCAAAGGAAGTACTCAATCCTCTCGAGCATAAAATATTTGTCATGCGATATGAACAGGGTTATAGTATTCGGGAGATTGCTACAGTACTTGGAAAAACAGAAAATGCGGTCAAGTTACATGTGAGTCGGGGGCGCTCAAAGATAAAGGGCTCTTAATTTAGGTATATTATGGAATGGGGTGTCCAAAAATGACACCTTTTTTTGTTTTGAGTGTTTAATATGGCACAGTCTATCAAATACTTTTTAAAAGACTCTTTAATCATTTTCTATGCCAGTTTATAAAATACAAAAGAGAAATGGAGCCATTGTAGATTTTGATATGAATAAGATTGCACGGGCCGTGCATAAAGCATTCAAGGCAACCAATGGAGAGGATCATGCAACTGCCTATACGGTTACAGTAGAAGTGGTACGAGAATGTGAAGAATTATTTGTAGACAAAATTCCTGGAGTGGAAGACGTACAAGATATTGTGGAAAACGTTCTTATTCGTTTTGACTATGAGGATACGGCAAAGTCATATATTTTGTATCGTGAACAAAGAAGGCGTGCGCGTGAGGACAAAAATGTTGTTATCGAGGTAGAAAAAACAATAGGTGAGTATCTAGAAAAATTGGACTGGCGTGTAAGTGCCAACTCCAACCAGGGGTATTCTCTTGGAGGAATGATTTTAAATACTTCCGGAAAGGTGACGGCAAATTATTGGCTTTCACATATTTATCCAAGAGCGGTAGGTGATGCACACAGAAATGCAGATTTTCATATTCATGACTTGGATATGTTTTCAGGGTATTGTGCCGGATGGAGTTTGCGTGCGCTTTTAGAAGAAGGGTTCAATGGGGTGAATAATAAGATTGAATCTGATGCTCCAAAGCATCTCAGTTCTGCTGTTGCACAGATGGTAAACTTTTTGGGGACATTGCAAAACGAATGGGCTGGAGCGCAGGCATTTTCGAGCTTTGATACGTTCTTGGCACCTTTTGTAAAGAAGTATGAGATGGAGCTTCGTGAAGAGATGGTAGAACTGAAAGATACCATGGGAGCCGAAAAAAGAGAGGAAGAGTGGGAAAAGTATATTGAAAAAAAGGTATACGAGTATGTGTATCAGAATATGCAATCATTTGTTTTCAATTTGAATATTCCCTCTCGTTGGGGAACACAAACACCATTTACCAACATTACTATGGATTGGGACTGTCCAGAAGATCTCAAAGAAAAAAATCTGATCTTGGGTGGAAAGGATTTTCCATACAAGTATGGTGAATTGGAAAAGGAAATGAAAATTATCAACCGTGCCTTCATTGAAGTTATGACAAAGGGAGATAGAAGAGGACGTACGTTTACCTTTCCTATTCCAACGTATAACATTGTTAAGGATTTTGATTGGGAAAGTGAGGAAAATCTACCGTTATTTGAAATGACTGCAAAGTATGGAACACCATATTTCCAAAATTTTATTAATTCTGATATGAATCCAGGGGATGTGCGATCTATGTGTTGTCGGTTGCAACTTGATCTGCGTGAACTGAAAAAACGTGGTGGAGGGCTTTTTGGTTCAGCAGAGATGACCGGTTCTATTGGTGTAGTAACGATCAGTCTTCCAAGAATTGGTTACACACATCAGGGTGACAAAGATGCATTTTTTGCTCGCGTGAAACATCTTATGGATTTGGCAAAAACTTCTTTGGAAATAAAACGAAAAGAAATTGAAAAGTGGATGGATAGAGGACTATTTCCTTACACGAAAAGATATTTGGGGACACTACGAAGTCATTTTTCTACTATTGGGGTAAATGGTCTCAATGAAGCAATACGAAATTTTACTGGGGACAAAGAAAATATTACGACAGAGTTTGGTCAGGAATTCGCGCAAGAGTTATTGAGTTATATGCGAAGTATCATACAAGGATACCAGGAGGATACAGGGCACATGTATAATTTGGAAGCTACTCCCGCTGAGGGAACCACGTATCGCTTTGCAAAGGAAGATAAAAAGAGATTCCCAGATATTATTCAAGCAGGAACAGAGTCTGCACCATACTATACCAATTCTTCCCAACTTCCGGTTGGTTACACGGATGACCCCTTTGAGGCTTTGGATCTCCAGGACAAGTTGCAGACAAAATATACTGGTGGAACCGTTTTGCATCTTTACATGTCAGAGCGAATAAGTGATGCGAAGGCCTGTAGAAATTTTGTACGGAAGGTTTTGGAAAATTATAGACTTCCCTATATTACCATTACGCCAACATTCTCCATCTGTCCAAAGCATGGCTACCTCCCAGGAGAGTATGATTACTGTCCAAAGTGTGATGAAGACTTAGGATATATTGATGCCAATGTATTTGATAATGGATATCGGGCAAATTATAAGGCAATAGAGGCATACAAATAAGTAATATTTCTATGCTGATATTACTTGTGCACATACGAAATAAATTTTTTGAGCTTTGTTATAAGATTCTATTGCGACCTGTTTTATTTCGTATTGATCCCGAAAAAGTACATGATGCTTTTATAGGTATTGGGGAATACATTGGAAGATATTCATTTTTTCGAAAAATTTTGCGATTGTGCTTTGGGTATTTTCACAAAAGTCTTGAGCAAAATTACTTTGGAATCATATTCAAAAATCCTATTGGTTTGGCTGCGGGTTTTGACAAGAACGGCAATATTGTAAATATACTTGGAGAAATAGGGTTTGGATATGCAGAAGTAGGTTCTATTACTGCAATGCCGTGTGAAGGGAATCCACGTCCTCGGTTGTGGAGGATCCCCGAGAAAAAGTCGATACGTGTAAACTATGGTCTGAAAAATGATGGAGTAAAGGCGGTTGGTTATCGTCTTGTACATTCTCGGTTGGATATTCCTTTGGGCGTAAGCATTGCAAAAACAAATTCAGAAAGTACGGTATCCACTCAAGAGGGTATCGATGACTATGCGTATTCATTACAATTCCTTCAGAAAAATGATATTGGAGATTACTATACTATAAATGTGAGCTGTCCCAATACGTATGGTGGAAAACCATTTGAGGACCCGGAGCGTCTGCACAAACTTCTCACACAATTACAGTCTATAAAAGGGGATCGGCCCGTGTTTCTCAAATTTTCACCAAATATGGAACAAAGTACTTTGGATGAAATTCTAGATGTTTGTAAAAATTTTCATATTGCTGGGTACATCTGTACAAATCTTCATAAAGAAAAAGGAAAGGAAGAGAGTGAAAAAGGTGGACTTTCTGGAAAAGCGGTTGAACAACTTTCCAATGATCTCATCTCATATATTTATAAAAGAGAGCATGGGAGAGCTTTTATTATTGGTTTGGGTGGAATCTTTTCAGCAGAGGATGCTTACGAAAAAATTCGTTGTGGTGCCAGTCTCGTACAGCTTATTACAGGGATGATTTATGGTGGCCCGCAGACCGTATCGGAAATAAACAGAGGATTGGTAGGTCTTTTAAAAAAAGATGGATATAAAAATATATCGGAGGCAATTGGTTCACATCATAAAATTTAACTATTATTTATTTTTAATAAAATTATATGGACACTTTAACAATGCAACCTCAAGAACAAACGGAGAGAACTCGATGTGAAGTATGGACACGAGTTATGGGATACCACAGACCGGTCTCACATTTTAACACAGGGAAAAAAGCAGAACACTATTCTCGAAAGCATTTTATAGAATGTAAAGTTTCCAATCTTGATTTTTGCGAAAAATACGCTTAAGAAATATGCTTCTTTCTGCCATACAAAGTTTTACATTGCTTGACTACCCGGGACAATCTGCCTGCATTGTTTTTACACCGGGGTGCAACTTTCGTTGTGGTTATTGTCATAACCCTGAGTTTGTTTTGCCGGAAAAAATTCAACAGATTCGGCATACATTTATCCCCGAGTCAATTTTCCTTCATTTTTTAGAGAAAAGACGGGGACTTTTAGATGGGATCGTTATAACGGGGGGAGAGCCAACTCTTATGGGGGATCTTTTACCATTTATGAAAAAAATAAAAGAAATGGGTTTTCTTGTGAAGCTTGATAGTAATGGGAATAGACCGGAAATTTTATCTGAGGCAATTGAAAAAAATCTTGTGGACTATATTGCCATGGATCTCAAGACAAATTTTGCAGGGTATAAAAATTTAGTTGGGAAGCTTGTAAGAACGGAAAAAATTGCAGAAAGTATAAATCTTATAATGCGAAGTGGAGTAGATTATGAATTTCGTACGACATTGGTAGATGAGATTCACTCAAAAGAGGTTATGGAAGATATGAGAAGTATGATACGGGGTGCAAAAAGATTATATCTTCAACAATTTAGAAAAGAAAAAACATTGGATCCTCGTTTTGAATCGTTTCAAGCATTTTCTTCGGAACGATTAAAGGAAACGATAGCATTTTTTTCTGAAGATATTGAAAGTGTAGACATTAGGTTATAGTCTTTCATGTTTTCATATGTTATACTGAGGGTAATAACTTTTTACGAACGCATTTATGAAAAAATTTGTTTTTTTAGGGATTATCTTTGGGATAAGTTTTTTTTGGTTTTCCGTTGGAAATGCAGCTTCTTGCCAATTGACGGTAGGAAATGTTTATAAAGTAAAGGGAAGTCCTTCGGTATACTATGTATCGGAAGGTTGTAAAAAACGTCCTATTCGAAGTGGTGATGTTTTCTTTAGCTATTTCACAGCTTGGTCTGAAGTTATCACAACTACTCAAGATAAACTTAAAGCGGTTCCAGATCATGAATTAGGTTTTTTGCCTTGGGGGCCAAAGCGAGAATTTCAAAACGGTTCTCTTGTAAAGACCACCGATGATGGAAAAGTCTATCTTTATGTAAATGGTGAGTTAAAACCTATTGCGGATGCTGCTGCTTTTTCTGCGCAGGGTTTAAAATGGGAGTGGATAGAAGATGTTGCACCAGAAGTTGTTGCGAAATTTAAAAAGGCACAAGAACTTACCAAAGATTCCGATCTCCCAAAATCTACAGTATTCAAGTACGATGATTCTGCGGATGTGTATGTTCTCGATGAAGAAAATGGTCAAAAAGTAAAACGCCATATACAAAGTATTGATGAACTCAAAAAACTGTATAGACTTGATAGAATTTTGGTAATCTCACGCGATAAAGCTTTTCAGAATGGTTTGGTTTTAAACCCACAGGATACAACAGACAACACTGAGGTAACTCCTCGCCCGGGGGTTGGCCCGATAGCTTTGCCAATTGATGTAAAAAGGGTTTCAGATATAAGGAGCATTCAGGAGGCATTGAAACTTTTTTATGCAGATCATGGTTATTATCCTGAAGGAAAAGGTACATTTGATGGAATGCTTATGACTTCACTTTGTGAGGATGGTTTCTCTGATTTGTGTCGATCAAAAACTGTTTACATGAAAAGTTTTCCAAGAGATCCGGGAAAATTTGCGTACGAATTTGAAAATTTTACCGGAAAAAGTTATACCATAACGTTTCAGATTGAGAGCCCCGTTGGAAATTTAAAGGCAGGAACTATTGTCGCTACTCCAGAGGGAATGAAGACCATCAAACAAATGGAAACCATGAAAGATACGTCTTCTTCTGATAAAAGTGGGGGCTATGTTTCTTGTGCACCTGATTTGAAAACTGGTGATGCAGATATTGAGCTTTGTAAAGGATATATTTTTCACCATATTCCATCAAATATTGATATAACGGTACGAGGATTTGATCAGAACAAATTGGATATACACATGGTAAAGCATAAGGATAATGGGAAGACGGTAGATTTTAATTGGACTTTATACAAAGGGGAAAAAAGATCTATAACTTTTTTTGATAATGCTGGAACACTTTTTGAGTTAACCTATAAGGGACAAGAACTCATGGTGAAGGGGCGAGGAATTATTCCTCTTCTCAATATCAAATCAGTGGTAACAGAAAAGCATGTTTCAACTGACGCGGATTTAGTTCCTGTAGATCCGCAAAGTGATGTAGCTATCCCACCATCGGCAGAGAAGCTTCCTTGTAAAAATGCAGATTCCTATGGGGCACTCTATGATGACATGAATATTCATTTGTGTCCGCTACAGTCTTGGCATCAACTTCAAGGAAAGTTTGCCATACAGTATGTAGACATGGATACGGTACTTGAGACCATAAAACTTAAGGTTTTCGGTATGGATGGCGATGATCCTGCTGCGGGAAGATTGGTAACCTTAAAGCTACATGAAGGAACTTCTTTCATGATTGGTTCGGTAGAAGGAAAGCCATATCATATTGCTCTGTATTTTGCAGGAGAAGGTTTTTACATGAATGAAGCATTCTTTCGTATGAGTGTTATTCCGGAAGATGGAACGAAACGCTGTTATACGGAACACAAATATGAGGCTTTGGGTGAAGAAGATACTTTTGTAGATATCTGTGTGGGACAAATTCTTGGAATGCTGCATGGGAACTTTCGTATGAAATTGATTTCTGTTCGTCCGGGTGGAGAAGTTACGCTCAATGTCTCTCGAGTAAAAGAGTATAATTGGAATGATGGGCAGGATCTTATTCTCCAGCCAGGAAATAGTTATGAACTTACTACTACTGATGCTGTGCGCAGTGAGTTTGCGTATAAAATATCCTTGGTGTATAAGTACCAGAATGCAGACGGAAATCCCGTATTTGCTCTTAAGGCAGAAAAATTATAAAAATTGCTTATTTAAGCCAAAAAATAAAAACTCCAAGCGTATCTTGGAGTTTTTTTTATAATTATATGTCCATTTCGTTGCTCTACTTGACAATATCTCATTTTGTGCTAGAATGCATTGTTAAATAAAAAATATGAATAGAAACTATCATCGCCACACAAAGGTACAGATTCTCTCTTGCATGGATATGCATTTTAGAGCTTATTTTTGCTTGCTTGGCTGCGGCGATGTTCATTTTCGTGATTAACTCTCTCGTAAAATAAAAAATCGTCTTGGCGAGGTAAGCCAAGACGATTTTTTGTTTTGGAAAAACCTCGAAGAGGCCCTTTTTCACGGGAGAGGAACATGCATAGGACGATTCGTGTTTTCTTGGGTTTGAGTTTCCTGTTTTACTTTGGGATATCTCTGACCACCACCACCTACAGTCTCTTTCTCCTTTCAAATGGTCTGGACATGTTGGAGGTGAATCTGGTCAACACCATCTTTCACCTCAGTTTCTTTTTCTTGGAGATCCCAACGGGAGTGGTTGCAGACATCTTTGGTCGAAAGGTGTCCTATCTCATTTCCATTTTCCTTTGGGGAGTCACTGCCTTCGTTTATGCGAGTAGCGATACGTTTTGGGGCTTTGCATTGGCAGAGTTTCTTGCGGCCATTGCGGGTACTTGCGCCTCGGGTGCCTTTGATGCGTGGGCTATTGATCGTCTCTCAAACGAGGGATACAAGGGAAGCCTGAGCCAGCTCCTTGGACAAAAGAACAAACTTAAATCGCTGGCAATGCTCCTTGGAGGTGTACTTGGGGGATACCTCGGGAGCGTGAATCTTGCGCTTCCATGGATGGTTCTTGGGGCGTTCATGTTCTTCAAGGTTCTTCTTACCTTCTTTTTCATGCAGGAAGAGTGGGAAAAGAAAGACAAAGAGTTCCATCTTTGGAGGAGTCTTAAAGAAACTCTGCGCGCCTCTGCGGTATACATTCGTAAATCGCAGAGTTTCCGGCAGGTCATTCTTTGGGATGCGGCATTTGTCTTTGCGCTCCAAGCGGCAAATATGCAGTGGCAGCCATTCTTTCTCCACATGCTTTCGAGTCTAGAGCTGTTAAGCTTTGTGAAAGCAGGAATTGCCATAAGCCTTTTTCTGGGGGCGGAGCTGCTGGTGCGTCTGAAGGGAAGGATCCCTGCGCGACGGTTAATTCCGGCACTCCTCTTTGGCATTGGCAGCTTGGTTGCACTGTGTACGTTGAGTCTTGGGTGGGTGTTTTCTCTGAGTACTTTCATGGTGCATGAATTGCTTCGAGGAATGTACTATCCTGCACTCATGGCATACTTGAACGAAGATATGCCGGCCAAACAGCGAGCAACCATAAACTCCGTAGCATCAATGATCCGAGGTCTCTTTGGAGCCTTGGGCTTGGTCTTTTCTGGAGTGTGCGCAAAGCACCTTGGAATTTCGTCCACATGGATGATCTCCGGGGGGATACTTGCATTGCTTGGCCTCTTCTTTTTGAAGCGTAAACCCACCATATAGGGGCAAGGAAAATTTTCTTGCCCCACAAATACTCCTTGATATGGGTATTTTTTTTTGCTATGATACGGGATATTAGTATCTTGAAGAAACAATTAATTTTCAAGAAAGATATCTATTTTATTCAAATGAGTCTATTTCATATGATAGCCTTGATAAAACAAGTTTCGAATTTTGTAGGAGAAGAAGTTACTGTGCGGGGGTGGCTGTATAATTTTCGTTGTTCTGGAAAGATTGCTTTTTTGGAACTTCGCGATGGAAGTGGTTTTTTGCAGGCAGTGGCTTCAAAGGAGGAAGTAGGGGAAGAGATGTTTGATACCATTGGAAAATTGACTCAGGAATCATCTATCATAGTTACGGGTACTATTGTTGCTCATCCAAAACAAGAAGGCGTTTTTGAAATGCAAGTTTCGAACATTAAAGTTGTTCAAATTGCTCAAGAGTATCCTATTACCAAAAAAGAACATGGACCAGATTTTTTGTTGAATAACAGACATCTCTGGCTCCGAAGTAAAAAGCAGTGGGCTATTCAGAGGGTTCGTGATGTTGTGATCATGGCAATGTATGAGTACTACCATAGTTTGGAGTATATCAAGATTGATACGCCAATTATCACCCCAAATGCATGTGAAGATGCAACAGAGCTTTTTGAAATAGAATACTTTGATGAAGGAAAAGCATTTTTATCACAATCTGGACAACTTTATTTGGAGGCGGCTGTGATGTCAGTTGGCCGTGCTTTTGACTTTGGACCTACATTTCGTGCAGAAAAAAGTAAAACTCGTCGTCACCTTACAGAATTTTGGATGCTTGATGCAGAAGCTGCATATGTTGAGCATGAAGAAAACATGAAAATTCAAGAAAACCTTATTTGTTTTGTGGTAAAGAGGTGCTTGGAGCACTGTGCAACTGAGCTTGCGATACTTGAACGAGATCTTGAACCATTGAAAAAAATTCAGGCTCCATTTATTCGACTTACCTACACAGAGGCAATTGATAAACTGCAGCAGCTTGGAAGTGATATTCGTTTTGGAGATGATTTGGGGAATGATGATGAAGGTCTCTTAACACAAAATGAAGAGGTACCAGTATTTATTCATAAGTGGCCCAAGAAAATTAAACCTTTTTATATGAAGACCGATCCGGAAAATCCAGATTTGGTTTTAAATAATGATTTGATTGGTATTGAAGGTGCTGGGGAAATTATTGGAGGCTCGCAGCGTGAGGATGATTATGATATACTCAAAGCGAGGATCCAGGAAATGGGATTTGTTGGTGAAGAATATGAGTGGTACTTGGATCTTCGAAAGTATGGAAGTGTCCCACACTCCGGTTATGGTGTAGGATTGGAGAGAGTGGTTCGTTGGATCTGCGGTGTGGAACATATTCGTGAAACAATTCCGTATCCTCGAATGATTAGTCGGTTAAAACCATAGATGTGAATTCATCATGTTACAAGTGGTATGAAAAGAAAAGAGGAAAAAAATTTATTTTCCTCTTTCTTTTTGTTGTTCTTTTTTTTCCAACGAATATATTTGCACAAATAGTTGATTCTTCAGTAGATATTCGAGGTAATGAATCCTCAACATTTCTTGATACACAGAGGATTATACCAACACTTTTTGGGAGAAGTTTAGCTGGAAGTGATAAATTGAACTTTTATTATTTTTCTGTATCAAGTGTTGGAAAAGATACCCTAAATATGCATTGGAAAACGGAACGTCCAGGGAAGGCGTATATTCTCATCCATGATTCACAGACACTTCAAGATGAAAGTTTTGTAACAAAGGATGCTGCATTGGAACATTCCATAGATTTACCCATAGCAAATTTAAAAACAGCTACCTACCAAATAGCTTTTTTAGAAGATGAAAGTAAACAGGTAGTTGAGACGCTTCCGTTTTCCCTCCAGAAAAATAAACAGGACCTTATTTTGAAGAGTTTATCGGAGGAAAATAGTGAATGGGAAGAGGGGGTAACGCTTCATCCGGAGGTTTCTGAAAAAACTGAGTTTGTTGATTCATGGAGCAAAATAGATTCCAATACACTTCCTCTTTTGAGTGCTTTTTCAAAATTTTCACATGCAGACAAACAAGGTAGAGAAAGAAAAGGGAAAGAATTGTATTCAAGTGGAGACGATTTTTATTTTGAATTCAGTTTTATGAAGTTGTGGGTGACCCTATTTTCTTATAACACTTATACTTTGGTTCCATTATTGGGGGTGAATTCTTTATTTCAAGCGTTGATTTCATTTATCCTCCCTATTTTTCTTTGGTAAGTTATTAATACGTGATATAATAGTGTAACAGGGGAAATGATATTAAAATATGCTTTCTCATTTGGAGGTAAAAAAACATTGGATTTTGGGTACAACACTGGTCCTGTTTTTTGTGTTTGGTTTTCACTTTGATGTATGGGGTGAAACAACGGATGCATCCGTTGATGTAATAACAACAACAAGCACTCCAGTCATTATTCAATGGGCTGTTCCTCAAAACCGAGTAGGAGATCCAGGGACCAATGATGATATGTTATTTTATCTTACCGTGCGTACTGCAAGTAATGCCGATGATGTCATTTTATATACTCAAACCGATTTGGCTACCACAACTGAGGCAGGTACCTATGAAACGCCTATTTTACTTCAAGGAATTTCACCGGGGACCTATGATATAGGGATAAAAGGTGGAGCTCAGTTGACGCAAATTTTAAATAATGTGGTACTTGGGGAGACCACAACCACACTTAATTTTACACAAGCAGATAATAGTTCATTGAAAGGAACCCGGGTTCTTCTTTCTGGGGATGTAAGTGGAGATGCAACCAGTCCGGCAACATTGGGGGATGATGTAGTAAATTCTGTGGATATATCGTTGCTGATCGATGCCCTTGATGATACTGATGCCACAGGGAATGGAATACGTTCCAATTTAAATCAGGACTCAGCGGTGAATTCGGTAGATCTCAGTATTATGTTGGACAACCTTGATGCTGAAGGAGATAACTAAAAGTATCATGTTTTTTCAAAAGAAGAAAAAAAACATTTATTTTTTAGGAGCTGTTTTATCGTTCTTTGCTTTTTTTAGTTACGCCTTCGCGGGAGCTCCTTCTGGGGCCGATACCTTTCAGTTATTAACAAGTGTTGCAACCGGTGGAGATAATACCGGGGACGGTGGAACTGGAAATGTTGCTGATTATAACTATTATTATGTTGGTCAAAGTTTTATTACTACTATACAAATAGTATCTGGAGGAACGACTGCCTCCAATATATGGATTGATTATGATTCCGTAAGTACTACCGCAAGCAATATTACCAATGGGACCTATTTTAATACCTGGTCAGGGCAAACAATAAACACAACGGCCAGGGGAACCGGATTAGGAAGAGCCTATATCACAGGATCAAACATCCCGGTAGTGCAATCAAGTGGGACGGGGAATTTCGGAACGGTTACTTGGACACTCAACAGACCAACGGCTGCAAATTATGGCACGGGTGGGAGTAAGGTTTTGGATATAAATGTAGGAAGTATTGGTAATACTACGGAGAGTAATATATCACTTTCGGGGGTAGATCTTTTGGATGATGCTGAAGATTTTCATTATCATGTTTGGGCGGATACGAAGAAACCGTTTGCTGGAAATCCCAGTCCAAGTGATGCTTCAAATTCGGTAAGCATTGATAGCAACTATGTATTTGATTTGCGGGACACTCTGAATGGTGAAGGAGATAATACAGGAGTGGGAACGGGAGTAGACACCAGTGAACCTCCAGGTGCGATTACCTTTAATGATGGTGGTGGAGCAGTAGACTACACTTCTGTGGATTCATTTTCTTGTTCTGGTTTGTGGGGGACAAATTTGTGTACTGTTACGGTAAATCCTGGAAGCCCCCTGAGTATTGCTGGGGATACACGTAACTGGAAGTACAATACTACCTACACCGTGCAAATTGGTGGTTTTCAAGATTTGGCATCAGAGAGTCAAGATCAGTTGGGGGATACCAATGGGCCAAATGTAATGAATCAAAAGACCTATACTTTTACGACAGAAGCAGATAGCGTTGCTCCTCGAGTGACTGCGGAAACTCCTGTACGATCAAGCACAGGAGTTGCGACTACTACAAACATTGTGCTAACTTTGCAGGATAGAAAGACCTATGCGAATGGTCCATCCGGTACGGGTATAGATGCTTCCACCTGTCGTATTAATATTAGCTCTTCTTCATTTAGTTTGACAACGTATCAACAAGGGGATGCAGGAGTAACGGTTGGTGCCGTGGATTATGGATATCAATTTACTATAAATCCAGCAACCAACTTTGGTCAGAATGAAACAGTTGCCGTAAGTGTATATGATTGTGAAGATTTGGCTGGAAATACACTTACAACAGATAATTATAATTTCTCTACAGCAGATACAGCACCTCCCGTGGTAGATACACTCAACCCGGCAGATGACGCAGAAATTGCAACGGATGGTACCATTGGTTTTCATATAAAAGATACGGGTGTTGGAGTTGATTTGGATGAAGTGGTGATTTATGTAGACGGAGTATATTACACAACGGCTGGGGGATCGGGAACGGTTACCTCGGATGGTACGGTTATTAGTTATAGCTCAAGTTTGGACTTTGATGGAGGAAATTATGTTGGAGATACTACTTCGCGTTCCGGAAGTTCAGATGACTATACTTTTGTCATTGATCCAGAAGATGACTTTAATGCCAATGCAACAATTCCAATTATTATCTATGCAAAAGACCTCTCTGGCAACATTATGTCTCATTATGTTTATGCAATTTCTGCAGAGGCAGTGGCCTGTGCCGCTGGGTCCACCTATTGTGGAGCAAATACAGAATTTTCTGGTGGTTTATGTGTAGGAACAGGTGGAGGATCATGTGTTTCTGGTGCAACCTATTGTGGGGATAATACTCAATTTAATGGAAGTAAATGTGTTTCAAACTTCTCTTGTGGGGATTCAGGTGGAAGTGCCGCTTATACGGTGGTCAGAGAAATTAGTAATGTTACGGTTTCACAAGTGGATGAAACATCTGTCTTGTTAACATGGAGTACGAATGGACCTGGTTCGTCACGTGTTGTGTATGACACGCAGTCACATGATGGGAGTTCCACACAAAATTATGACTACAAATTTTTCACAAAAGAAAAAGATGAAAGTAAGTATACACATTCCGTTGTTGTGGAAGGATTAGTGCCAGGACAATTATATTATTTTAGGCCTGAATCTCGTGTATGGGGTGCGGGTGTATTTGGAGATGAAGTGCAAATGACTCCATTTTTTGCGACAAAAATAGTTGAGAAAGAAGTGTATGTAGAGAAAGAAAAAACCTCGACAGATGAAAATATTCCTCCGGTTGCAGATACACAATGTGAACCACAAGTTGAGGAAAGAATTGTATACCGTCAAGTTCCTGTTTTTTCTTGCCCATCATCGGAGATATCGGATGTTCCTGTGGAGATTCCTACAAGTCCTTCTCAAAAAAAACCTACACAACCTGATTCTGCTATACAGGCAACACAAGAAACAAAACGTCTCAGCGTTCAGTTGGTAAAGGATAATGCATTCCAACCATTATCATATACAGAAGTCTCGAAAGATGAAGTAGCTGTAGAAATACGTGGAAAGGCTGCACCCAATACGGAGCTTACGATTATTGTTTACTAAACATGTATGGCTGATACTATCCCAATTTACAAAACACAGTCAGATGCGCAAGGAAACTGGACACTTCAGATCAAGACTCCAACAGAGGGGGGCATGCATGCTGCTGTGATTGTTACACAAGATGGCCAAAAGGATACCGTTTTGTTTCATGTACAAGATAAGCCGGGAACGTCACCAGAAACTCTTCCAGTAGAAATTTCTCCAAAGACAACTATTTTACAAACGTCACAATCTCCTCAGCAAGATAATACACCAAAAGTTTCCGTCTCAGTAGGTTTTTTGTGGATACCCATGGTACTTTTGGTTTTGTTTATTTTGGTACTGGTGGGAAATATGATTCGTCTGGCAAAAAAGGCCGACTTAACACAGAAAGAACAGAAAAGAGGAAAGTATACCAATCATGCCCTTTTACTGGGGATTGCTATTCTTTTATCTACTTTGGGAGCATTTTTATATTTTGATTATCATTCCTACAAAAATATAGCAAAGCAAATTCTTCCAAAGACACAATCAATTTCAGATAGAATTTCACCCTATCAAGTTCCAACCCCAATTTCTGGAGATATTACTGGTTTGATTCTTGATTCTGTGGAGATGACACCGGTTGAAGGAGTGGATGTATCCGTTGGAGAAATTGGTATTCGCACAGGTCAGAGTGGGCAATTTCGTTTTATGCAGTCAAAGAATGTAAATGGTATAAAGGTAACCCAGTCTGATTTACCTACGCCGGTCTACTATGCCATCAACTCGGTTAAAGATAATCGGTTGTATTATAATTCTGCAATGTTTTCAGAACTATTTCATATTTTAGATCTTGAATCGAGACAATTTATTGGTCAAATTTATGAAAATTTGGATGATCATGTCAAAGCTGAAAAAAAATTAGAAGATTTTATACAAGGGTATGAGCCGCTTTTTGGAAAAACAGATTTTCCGGTTGGAAAGATGACGATTCAAAGTATAGAAACACTGAATAGAAAACGTGTACTTGGTTACAATCATTTGTTTGATCATCTGGTGAAAATTAATATTATAAAAAATTCTTTTGTACGAACATATTATCTGAACTATGATAACGGACAATGGACGTATGTAGATTAATTCGGTTTAAATCCTTATGGCGAAGAAAAAACATTCAAAGAAGTTACCAAAAACACTTCCAGTCAACTTTGTAAATCGTCTGGAGTCAATATATGGGAGGACTCTCAAAGAAGAAATTTTAAAAACATTTGTTGACAAACCAACTACTTTTCGCGTAAATACTCTCCGTGCTGATAGATCAAAAATTTTGGAAGTTTTGCGAGAGCATCATTTTTCCGTTGAAAAAGTAGGTTGGTATGAGGATGCTTTTATTTTAAAAAATAAGAGTAAACGTGAATTGACGGATCTTGATATATATAAAGAAGGTTTTATATACATACAAAGTTTAGCAAGTATGGTTCCTCCATTGGTTCTCAATCCGGTTCCAGGGGATAAGGTACTTGATTTGACCGCTGCTCCTGGGAGCAAAACCTCTCAAATGGCGGCATTTATGAAGAAAAATGGGGAATTAGTTGCCAATGATCTCAATAAAGTGCGATTTTTTCGATTGAAAGCCAACATGGAAATACTGGGGGTGAGCGAACCTTTTGAGGGTTGGGACTTCCATTTGAGAATGGAGGATGCATCCGTGCTCACTACCGAATATGCTGAATACTTTGATAAGGTTTTGTTGGATGTTCCCTGTAGTGGCGAGGCTCGGTTTATTGAAGGATATCCAAAAAGTTATGGATATTGGAGTGAAAAGAAAATAAAAGCATTGGGATATCGTCAGCAGAAGATTTTATTTTCTGGCTGGAGTGCTTTGAAAAAGGGTGGGAGCATGGTTTATTCCACGTGCACACTTGCTCCAGAGGAAAATGAAGTACGCATAAGCAAATTTTTGGATAGAGTTGGAGAAGAGGCAATGATTGAAAGTATATCGGTGAAGGGGTTAAAAGTTGCCAAGCCAGTTATGGAGTGGAAAGAAAAAAAATTACACAAGGAAGTCGCAAAGACTTTGCGTATACTTCCTACAAACCAAATAGAAGGTTTTTTTGTCGCAAAAATAACCAAGCGATAAATTTTATGCTCAGAAGGAAAAAAATTCAGTTTGAACATTATATGATTTTTTTTAAAGAGATCTCGGTTGTGAGCGCTGTCATGATTTTGTTTTTATTGACCATCATATTTTTTGTACAACCAAATGGAACTTTCTTTTTAAAGTATTGTATACCTATTGTTGGTGTTCTTTGTGGTGTTATTACGATTGGTTTTTCAGGTTGGATGTTTGTATATTGTTTGGAAGGGTATATTGCAAAAAAATTATTATTGCATGGTGGAGATTTTTTTGGTATTACAAAATTTAAAGGAAAAACAGCACGTTTTTGGGCAGTTGTAGGAATGGTGTTGTCGATTTATTTTGCTATTTTGTGCCTTTTGGCGCTGTTTACCCTCTTTTTTATTTTTATTTTTTTAGCTACTTGACGTCTATTTCTGAATTATACTATTATTATCATATAATTTTTTAATCAAATACTATGGGTAAGGAGGCAAAATTTGATACCTTAGATGGCAGCAATGTGAAAGTTGGGATTGTTGCTGCTCGATGGAACGATAAATATACATATTCGTTGGTGGAGGGGTGCAGGGAATCTCTTGTGGAATGCAATGTAAAGGCAGAAAATATCACCGGCATATTTGTTCCCGGTGCCTATGAAGTGCCCTTGGGTGCAAAACATCTTTTAGATACCACGGATGTTGATGTTGTGGTGGCGGTAGGTTGTCTCATTAAGGGTGCTACCATGCATTTTGAATACATCTGTGAGGCTGTAAGCCAAGGAATAATGCGTTTGAACCTAGATTATGGGAAGCCGGTAATTTTTGGAATTTTGACATGCTTAAATGAAGAGCAAGCTCAAGAACGTTCTATAGGAGAGCATAATCATGGTATTGGCTGGGGGAAAACCGCCGTTGAAATGGTTCTTCTTCAACAAAAGAAGATTGGAATGTAATATTTTGCTTAATAAAGAGAAAAAAGCATGAAATTCATGCTTTTTTTATTCATTTTTTATAAGGGGGCTCCTCTTGCATTTTCGGTTTAATATGGTATCCTAATCCTGTTAATGTAAACATTTTATATGTATAGAACACATACCTGTGGGGAATTGAACAAGACTCATGTAGGAGAGGAAGTAACACTTTCCGGTTGGGTTCACAAGAGAAGAGATCTTGGGGGGCTTATTTTTGTAGATTTGCGTGATAGATATGGAATGACTCAAATTATCTTCCATCCAGAGACGGTACAAAATTTTGCATTGGTTGAGGGATTAAAGTATGAATACGTTATAAAGGTAGTTGGAAAGGTAATAGAACGTGAAACTTCCACCGTAAACCCAGATTTATCAACAGGAATGATTGAAATTGAAGCAAAGGAAGTTGAAATTTTATCTTTGGCAAAGGCAATGCCTTTTGAAATATTTGAAACTTCAAAGGGAGAAGAAGATGAAGAGTTACGTTTAAAATATAGATTTTTAGAGCTTCGTCGTGAACGTCTTCGGGACAATATCCTGTTTCGTGCAAAAATGATTGCACATATTCGTCAGTACATGGAAAAGAAAAACTTTGTGGATATTGCAACCCCTCTTCTCACGGTAAGTTCACCAGAGGGGGCTCGAGATTTTTTGGTTCCAAGTAGAATTCATCCTGGAAAATTTTATGCATTGCCACAGGCTCCACAGCAATATAAGCAGCTTCTGATGGTGGCAGGATTTGATAGGTATTATCAGATTGCACCATGTATGCGAGATGAGGATCCTCGTGCAGATAGATCTCCGGGTGAGTTTTATCAACTTGATTGTGAAACAAGCTTTTTAACAAAGGAAGAGTTTTTTACACTTATGGAACCACTTTTTTGGGAGCTTACGGAGGAGGTTGCCGGTAAACAAGTTCTTCAGAAACCATTTCCAAGAATTCCGTATAAAGAATGTTTAGAAAAATATGGTGTTGACCGTCCTGATTTACGTTTCGGACTCGAAATACAAAACATTTCTGAATGGGGACAGGGGACTGGATTTAAAGTATTTGATGAAGCCGAATTTGTTCGAGTGCTTATGGTTCCTGGAGGCGCTGCTTTTTCTCGCAAGGAAATTGAGGAAGAGTTTGAAGATCTTGCGAAACGAGCACATGCAAAAGGTCTTGCTTGGATGAAGTATGTGGGTGGAAAATTTGAAGGGAGTATTGCGAAGTTTATTTCAGAGGCTAAACTTGATGAACTTAAGGTACTTGTACAGCCAGAAGAGGGAAGTATCCTTTTCTTTTCTGCGGATAATTGGCATGTTTCATGTGGTGCATTGGGTGCGGTTCGAAGTCTTGTCGGTGATAAACACAATCTTAAGGATCCAAATATCGTTGCTTGGGCTTGGGTGGTAGACTTTCCTATGTATGAATGGAATGATCAAGAAAATAGAGTAGATTTTGGGCATAACCCATTTTCTATGCCACAGGGTGGTTTGGAGGCTTTAAATTCGGAGGATCCTTTAAATATTCTGGCAGATCAGTATGATATTATTGCCAATGGATTGGAGCTTTCATCAGGTGCTGTGAGAAATAAGGATCCACAGGTTATGTATCGTGCTTTTGAACTGGCGGGTTATAGCAAAGAGGACGTGGATAAGAAATTTGGTCATATGATTGATGCGTTTGAATACGGTGCTCCTCCTCACTGTGGTTTTGCTCCTGGCATTGATCGATTGGTGATGCTCTTGCGTGGTGAACCAAATATCCGTGCTGTTGTTCCATTTCCAAAGAATCAAAAGGCAGAAGAGCCAATGATGGGAAGTCCGTCTTTTGTAGATCAGAAACAGCTGGATGAATTGAGTATTGCTGTCAAAAAAGATAAATAAGTTTATGAATTTTAAAAAGACAGGTTCGCTTTAGTACGCCTGTCTTTTATTTTTTGTGAAAGATATTTTAGAGGGTATGCTATTTAGTTCATTTGTTTTCCTTTTTTTCTTCCTCCCACTTTTCTTATTGGGATATTATTTGGTACCGAAAAGATGGAAAAATGCATTTATCCTCTTGTGTAGTCTTGTTTTTTATGCTTGGGGAGCTCCTAAATTTGTCTTGCTGCTTGTGGGAAGTTCTTTCTTAGACTATATTTTTTCTCAACAGATTTCACATCACGGAAGACAAAAAACAAAAAAGATACTTCTTTTCTTTTCTATTTTTTTTAACGCAAGTCTTTTACTTTATTTTAAATATGCCAATTTTTTTGTATCAGAATTAAATCATTTTTTACAATTTTTTGATATTGAAAATATATCTCTTGCAAAAATAATACTTCCAATTGGTATTTCTTTTTTTACTTTTCAAAAAATAAGTTATTTAGTAGATGTATACAGAAAAATAGCTAAACCGGCACCAAATTTTTCAAGTTACTTATTGTATGTGGTCCTTTTTCCACAACTCATAGCCGGCCCAATTATTCGATATCATGATATCCATTTGCAAATACAAAAAAGGGAGCACACTCGTGAAAAATTTTTAGAGGGAGTCTATCGGTTTTGCATTGGTCTTGCAAAAAAAGTACTAATAGCAGATATTTTAGCGGGTTTAGTGAACCCCATTTTTGATCTTCCTTCATCTGATCTTACTATGGTTTTTGCGTGGCTTGGTGCAATAGCATATGCATTGCAAATTTATTTTGACTTTTCTGGTTATTCGGATATGGCTATCGGTTTATGTAAAATGATGGGATTTGATATTCCAGAAAATTTTCATATGCCCTACATATCTCGCAATTTTACTGAATTTTGGAGAAGATGGCATATTTCCCTTTCTCAATGGATGAAAGAATATCTCTATATTCCATTAGGAGGAAACCGTGTTTCATCTGCAAGAATGTATCTAAATTTGTGGATTGTCTTTTTACTCTCCGGACTGTGGCATGGTGCAAGTACCACATTTATTTTTTGGGGTGCATTTCATGGTTTTTTTCTCATGCTTGATAAGATGTTTTGGCTTCGAATTTCAGAATACTTCAAAACATTTTTTAATACATTATTAACCTTTTTGCTTCTGTGTCTTTCATGGATATTCTTTCGTGCAGATACGATAGCCGACGCTTTTTTATATTTACAGAAAATGTTTTTTGGTACAAATGTATCACAAACACTTCTTTATGATTTTGCAACGAATCGGTCACTTTTCATGCTTGCTATTGCCCTCTGTATAAGTTTTTTCCCGGCTTTTAGATTTTACAAAAAAATACAGGAGATGCTACAACAAATTTCCCTACATAAAATCCTTCATGGAAAATTTATTTTTTCTTTAGTCTTACTTTTCATGAGCATTTTATCAATGGCAAATGCAAGTTTCAATCCTTTTATTTATTTCAGATTTTGATATGAAACGTTGGGATAGAAAACTTTTTTCTTTTTATATCGCATTTTTTTTGCTTATTCTTTGTTTACCAATATTACAGAAAATTTTTGATATATTGCCAAAGCAAGAACTTAAAGGATATACCTATGAAAAAGAATTTATTTCATTAGGGATGCATTCATGGTGGTCTGGGAGTTTTCAAAAGAATTTCACAAACTGGTTTTCAGATTATATTGGGTTTCGTGGTTATATGGTGAAGCTTGATAATGAACTCAATTTACGCATTTTTCGTGAAATATCTGCAAGTACACAGACAAAGATTGTGCTTGGGAAAGATCATCAGCTCTATGAAAAGGGATATATAGATGGGATCAACAATAAAGATTGGGTAAGTAGCGGTTTTTTGCATGAGGAAGCAAAAAAAATTATTACGCTCCAGAATAAGTTGAAAGCACGTGGGATAACACTAGAAATTTTAATTGCCCCAAGCAAGGCTACAATATACCCAGAATTTATCCCAGAAAAATATACTCATATTTCTGAACATAAAAAAACAAATTATGATAGGATGATTACTTTTTTAGAGGATGAAGGTATACACGTTTTTGATGCAAATCGCTATTTTTTGGAAAGAAAAGAAAGTAATACGTATCCTTTTTTTACACGTTCAGGGACGCATTGGAATTATTACGCGGCGTGTTTAGTATCAGAGGAGTTGCTTCAGCAAATTTCTGAATATTCCAATAAAAAATTAGGAAAAATAGTATGCGAGCCCGTAAGTGTTGATAATATCGCGTATGGTACCGATAGGGACCTTTTGGATGTTATAAATATATGGAATCAGGGCCAATTTTTGAAGGATATACCTCATCCAACAATTAAATTTGTGAGTGGAGAAGATTCATTAGACAAAATTTTATGGGTGGGCGACAGTTTTAGTTGGACGGTATTGAGTATTTTTGAAAAAGCTGATGTTTATAAAAAACGAAATATGTATTACTATTATAGTAGAGAATTCATTTTCCCAAGTGGTGAAGAAAAACGACTGGATAGAGAGAATATAGATTGGGATGAGGTATTTTCTCATGAAGTCATTGTCATTGAGGCTACACAGACTGCAATGAATTCTATTGGGTTTGGTTTTGTAGATGCAGCTCTCAAACATTTAGAATAAATGTATGAATACTTTTAGTTGTCTGATTATACCAGTATATAATGCGGAATCTCTTTTAGAGAGAACTTTTATTGAACTGAATAGTTATTTGCAATTCCGTAGTGATATAAAAGTTGTTTTTGTAGATGATGGGAGTACCGATAGAACATCACTATTCCTGAAGATGTATGCTGCATCGGCACTTTTTCCATTAGAAATTGTAAAAAATAGTGAAAACTTTGGAAAAGGGTATTCAATAAAAAAAGGATTGGGACTTTGTGCCCAGGCAGACTGTGTTGGCTTTACCGATGTAGATTTACCCTATGGCTTAAAAAAAATTGACGAAGCAATAGATCAGATAAAAGAATACCATTGGGATGCTGTAGTTGGGGATAGGACACAGATTCAGGGAGTGCGGCAATACTCATGGTATAGAAAGCAATGTGCTCGATTTTTTAGATTTTTACTGCCATCAAAGATAAAAGAAATAGGTGACACTCAATGTGGTCTCAAATTCTTTCAAGTTTTTGTGGCCCAAGATGTTTTCTCACGGGTTCACACTAATCGTTGGGTATTTGATTTGGAGGTTTTATTATCATTGGTTGAAAAAAATTATCGTATCTACCAACTTCCTGTTTCAAGAATTTCATTGGAGTGGGGTGGAGGTGGGGTTTCCCTTTTTAAACACGGCATACAAATTTTGAAGGATTTATCTTCCATTTATTATCGAATGTGGCGTGGTGATTTTAAGTAATACAAAATGAAAAAGCTACTCTCTACAATTGAAAAGAAAGTTTTTTTCTTTTTTATCCTGCTTGGAATAAATCTTATTCTCTTTAGAGAAACGCTGCATATTGGTTTTTTGAGTGATGACTTTCATATGCTATCGGTAACGGCCCATCAGGAGGGAGTTTTGTCCTATTTTACACATAATATTATTGGAACACGTCAGGGGAGTTCGTATGGACCACTGTGGAATGTACTTTTTTCTCTTGAATACCTTTTGTTTGGTCTCAAAGCTTTTTTTTACCACTGTTTAAGTGTATTTTTTCATTCTACCATTGCATTTTTTGTTTTTTTGCTCGCCAAAAAATTTACACAAAAAGAGAAGATTGCTTTTGGGGCTGCAATACTTTTTTCGGTATTCCCAGGGCATGTAGAGGCCATTTCTTGGATTTCTGTACAAGTACATCTATTGGCAAGCTTGCTATTTTTGCTTGCCTTATACTTTTATGTTTGTTTTTTGGAAGAAAAAAAGGGTACCTACTATTTTATGTCGCTTCTTTTTTCTTTTGGTTCGCTCCTTACGAAGGAAATTGGGGTTACCTTTTTTTTAGCCATTTGCTTACTTGAATTATTTTATGTGGGATTTACACATTCAGGGAATCTTTTTGAAAGGATAGGTTCATTTTGTTTAAGGGCTTTGAAGAGAATAATTTTGCCATTTGTCATTTTGGTAGCATATTTTATGTTGCGAATATATGCCACAGGGGTTTTTGCAGGTTCATATTCAAAATCTTCATTTTCGTTTAATTTTTTTACATATTTTAAAACTTTTTTAGAAATTTCATTGAGCATATTTCTTCCTTTTCATTGGAGAAATGTTGCCGTTTCCTTTCTAACTTCGCATCTTTTTTTCTTTGGGGTAGGATTTGTTATTTTGGTTTTTGTCATACTTTTTTTAAAAAAATGGAGAAAGACACTTTTGCTTCTCCTTTCTTTATATGGAGTGACCGCTCTTCCATATTTAGAACTTTCTCTTAATCCAGTGAATTATGAAGGAGAAAGATATGGGTATTTGGTTTCCGTCTGGATGGCTATCATTCTTGCCACGTCTTTCTATGTTCTCTTGGAAAAATGGCAAAGAAGGCGTGTTGGTGTACAGATTTTTTGGTTGTGTATTTTTGCTATGAGCTTTTTTTTAGGAATTTTTTCTTATCAAAAAATTCCTTTGTGGAAGACTTCTGGAGAAATGGTCCAAAAGATTATCAAAAGCGGACAAACGCTTTCTATCCCAAAAGATACTTTTATCTATTTTATTGGAATGCCAGATAATATAGATGGGGCACAGGTTATGCGAAACGGAATATTTGAAGTATTAGAAATTTTTTCTGGTCAACATCTCCAGGGAAAAAGAGTAGGTATGTTTTCATATTTTTTAAAGGATACCATGAGTGATCCTTATATACGAGTACAAAATACCAAAATGGGGTATGTCCTTGAAAGTGATTCAAAATTATCATTTACGGGTTTTCCTGAACTTTCAGAAGAACATTTCCATTTTATTTTGAAGGACTTTACCATGCCGGGGTTTCTTGGATCTTCTATTGAAATAGAGAGGATACAAAGCCAAGAAAGTCCTGAAATGGCGCGTTTCGTATATTTTAACGGGGAGGCCTTACAGGAAATTGAGTAAAAACCATATATGGGGTACAATAGGGATGTTTTCTATGAAAAAAGATCTTCAACTCGAACAATTTAGTGGCCCTCTTGATTTGCTTTTGAGTCTTATATCTGAAAATCAGTTGGATATTTCTCAAATTGCCATTTCAAAGGTGACGGAACAGTATTTGGATTATTTGAGCCAGTTGGATGAATCAAAGGCTGAAGAATTAGCTGATTTTTTGGTTGTAGCCTCAAAACTTCTTCTCATGAAAGCAAGAAAGCTTATGCCTCAGTTTGCGCTTGCCGAGGAAGAAGGACCGAGTTTGGAAGACCAGCTTCGTTTGTATAAACTTTTTGTTGACGCCAGCCGAAAAATAAATAGTCTCTGGGACCAGCCTCAGAGAGGTTTCTTTCGAGTAGAACCTCCAAGAAAGGCCGAAGGGTTTGTATGGCCTGAAAATGTTGATCCCCAAGCGATGAAGGAAACTTTTTTGCATCTGTTGTCTCGTTTGAAACCACCAAAGGACCTTCCTCAGGCATATATTGATAAGGCCATTTCCATGAAGGAAAAAATTGATACGATCCGTAACTTACTCAAAAAAAGGAAGAAAGCATACTTTTTTGATGTACTTGATCAGGCACAGAATAAAACCGAAATTATCGTAAGCTTCCTTGCAATTTTGGAATTAGTTAAACAGCGAACTGTGTTTTTAAGTCAAGATAGCACCTTTGGTGATATTGCCATGGAAGCGGTCCGTGACGAAAAGGAACTCATTTGATATAATCATCTTACTTAATCTATTCTATGGAAATTATTCCACGTATTGAATCTATCTTATTTGTTGCTTCCAAACCTTTGCGTACCGACAAAATAGCAAAGGCATTGGAAGTTTCGGTAGGAAAAGTTGAGGAGGCAATCAAAATATTGGAAATGAAATTTAATCGTGATGATTCAGGCATTCATATTCTTTGTGTTGAAAATACGGTACAGATGTCCACTCATCCTGGTTGTGCAGATGTCATAGAAGGTTTTGTAAAAGATGAAATAGCCGGAGAACTTACTCGTGCACAGCTTGAGACACTCACGGTTGTAGCATATAGAGGGCCCATTACTCGGCCTGAGTTAGAACAGATACGTGGGGTAAATTGTTCAGTTATCTTACGTAATCTTATGATGCGGGGTCTTATAGATGAGCGTGAAGAAAAGGAGAGCTTGATGCCCGTCTATACCTTGACCGTAGAGGCATTAGCACACCTTGGGGTAGAAAAGGCTGACTTATTGCCGGATTACAATACCTTAAAAAATCATGAATATATTGAAAATGTACTTCAGGAAGAATCTTAGAATATTGTAATATTTTTTTCATGGAACATGATAATAAAACATTGGCAGAAAAGTATGCATTGCCAGAACAAAAAAAACAGACTTCTTTTTTTGTAAAAAATTGGGATGACATTGTTGCAGCAGCATTGGTTTGTTTTACATTCCTTTTTGTATTTATCTTTTCGGGAGTATTCCCAACAAAGTGGAGCGAAACAAGACTGGTGAATGCAACACAAAAAATGAAACTTCCTGTTTTGGCATCATTTTTCTCGGGAGATCTTTCCCAAAAGAGTGGTGGGGATGTAAATGTATCTCCACCTGCAAAAATTATTGCACCATCTCCTCAATTTATTGGGGATGAAATGCTTGATCCCGAACAGTTTACCGCAAAGAGTATTTTTGTGCGTGATATTCGATCGGGGTCTGTCTTGTTTCAGAAAAATCCGTTTGAACAGCGCCCTATGGCAAGTATTACAAAGCTTATGAGTTCCTTGGTGATTTTGGAAAGAAATCCGGATTGGACAGCAACAACTACGGTGGTCTCTGATGCTTTGATAGATAATCACATGTATGCTGGGGATACATATACAGAGGAGGAACTTTGGTATGCTTCTCTTGTGGGATCTTCTAATAAAGCCATTTTTTCTCTTGCAGAAGCCGTTGGGATTTCCAGAGAATCCTTTGCAGATCGTATGAATCAAAAAGCTATGGAACTTGGGATGAGTCATACCAGTTTTGTAGAACCCACAGGACTAGACGAAGGGAATATTTCTACTGCGGCAGATATTGAAAAGCTTCTCTCTGCTGCACTGGATAAAAAAGAAATTCAAGATGCCGTTTTAACGCAAGAATTTACTTTATATTCAAATGAAAGAGAGAAGACACACCATATGTGGAATACCGATTGGCTTCTTTTGGGATGGATTCCACATCACTTTGCTCACTTTTTAGGTGGAAAGACGGGATATATTGATGCCTCGCTTTATAATTTTACTATGCGGGCTGGAGACGAAAATGAAAATTATATAGATGTGGTAGTACTTGGTGCCGATACTCATGAGGGAAGATTTACGGAGGCGCGAGATGTCGCAGAGTGGGTTTTCCAAAATTATAAATGGCCAGTTACCAGCAAAAAAACAGAATAAGTTATGTTTCATATTAACCCTGTAGATTGGTTTTCTGGGCTTTCTCCAGAGTGGGCCGTTTTTTGGACTTCCATGATTCCTATTACGGAGATTCGTGCATCTATTCCATTGGGAATTGAGGTGTATGGTTTGCCCATTTGGAAAGTTTGGGTTATCTCCGTTTTGGGAGATATTTTGCCACCAATTTTTATTCTCATGTGTATACCATATTTTCATAAGTGGGCTGTGAATAAAAAATTTTTTGGTCCGGTACTTGCTAAACTCTTGGAAAGAGCAGAGAAAAAATTCTCTGGTAAGTTTGCAAAATATGGTGTGGTGGCTTTGGTTCTTTTTGTGGGAATACCGCTTCCTTTGACTGGTTCGTGGACTGGTTCACTTGCTGCTTTTGTATTCAATATTCCTTATAAAAAAGCTGTAAAACTTATTTTCTTTGGTGTTTGTCTTGCTGCTACCATTGTAACGCTTATTACCCTTTTTGCGAGTGAAGCTCTCCATTTTTTTCTTTAAGAAAATATATTAAAAAAAAAGAAAAACAACCCGAGAAAAGGTTGTTTTTTTGTACCGATGGTGGGACTTGAACCCACACACTCTTGCGAGCACATGCACCTGAAGCATGCGTGTCTACCAGTTCCACCACATCGGCAGAGGTGTATGGTTATCTGTGCCCAGAGAGGGAATCGAACCCTCACGATGTTACCATCACGGGATTTTGAGTCCCGCGCGTCTACCAATTCCGCCATCTGGGCATATTTGTGAAAACAGCAAAATTATATTCCTTTTTGATAAAATTGTCAATGTATTGTATAATAGTCCACGAGGGAATGCATTTTTATAGATAGCTTTTTTGCTAAATATGAAGCATTTCAGGCATTCTGTTATTTATTTTGATTTCTTTCCATGTCGAAAATTATTGCTGTTGTCAACCAAAAAGGGGGAGTAGGAAAAACAACCACAGCTATGAATTTAGCTGCTTTTTTAGCAGATATGGGGAAAATGGTCTTATTGGTGGATATGGATCCACAAGGAAACGCAACCAGTGGACTTGGGTTTGATCGTAGAGAATTAGAGGCTGGACTCTATGAAGCCCTTTCTTCAAAAAAGAGAATTCATGATGTTGTATTTAATACTGCCCATGATGGGTTACGTTTGGTTCCTGCCACCAAAAATTTAGCAGGGGCAAATGTTGAGTTAGTTTCTGAAGAGCAACGGGAATGGATACTGTTTAAATTGCTTCAAGAACTTCGTCATGCCTACGACTATATTATTATTGATTGTCCACCATCTTTGGGGCTTTTGACGGTCAATGCATTGGTTGCATCAGATGAAGTGTTAATTCCTGTACAGGCTGAATATTATGCTTTGGAAGGTTTGGGACAGCTTTTGGAGACCATTGCTTTGGTTCAACAACACATAAAACCAGAACTGGAAATTTTGGGCGCCGTGATTACTATGTTTGACAAAAGAACACGATTATCTTCTGAAGTATTAGATGAACTTTATAAATATTTTCCGGATCAAATTTTTCGTTCTGTGATTCCAAGATCCGTTCGTTTAGCAGAGGCGCCGAGTTTTGGAAAAACTATTTTGCACTATGAACCTCGAGGAAAAGCTTCCAAGGCGTATAGAAAACTTGCAGAGGAAATTTTAAGCAAACATAAATAGCATATTCATAAATCGTCAATTTTATTCTATGGCATTAGGCAAAGGGCTTGGGTCTCTTATCCCACAAGACAACAAGAAGGAAAAAAATACAAAATCAGTCGTAAAAAAACCTTCTGACGATGGTCAAAAAATTTGGCACATTCCATTATCTGAGATAGTGCCCAATACAGAACAACCAAGAAAAGATTTTTCCCATACCGCTATGGAAGACTTAGTGGCCTCTATAAAACAATATGGGATTCTTCAGCCGGTTACGGTAACAGAGCGAAACGATGGGGGATATGAGCTGATTGCTGGTGAGCGTCGGTTTCGAGCAAGCCAGATTGCAGGGCTTGCTACGGTTCCCGCATTGGTGCGTTCTGCCACAGAACAAGAAAAATTGGAGCTTGCTTTGATTGAAAATATTCAAAGACAGGATTTGAATCCCATTGAAGAGGCATTTTCTTTCAAACGGCTTATGGATGAGTTTGGAGTCAAGCAAGATGAAATTGCCAAACGTGTTGGAAAAAGCCGGCCTCAAATTTCCAATACGGTTCGACTTTTAGAACTTCCCGATGAAATACAGCAGGCACTCATGGATGGGAACCTTTCTGCATCAAAAGCACGTACACTCCTTACACTCAAAGATGCTCATGAACAGCTTGAGATGTTTCGGAGTATGATGGGACAGGGTATTACTGTTCGAGAGCTTGAGCAGCAAGTTGCTACAAAAGATTCTCGTTCAAAAAAAGGGTCAAAACGTCGTGATCCAAATATTTTGGCACAAGAACAGTTATTGGAAGAGCGATTTGGAACAAAAGTGCGAATTAGTAAAAAAGGAGAAAAGGGCAGCATTATCTTTGAATATCATTCTCTGGAGGAGCTGAAAAGGCTTCTTGGAGAGTTTTACTAATATGATGGAAGGAAAGGGTCATGAAATGCAATTATCTGCATTGAAGGACTTTAAAAAAAATGTGCCGCACCTTACCGAGGTGGGAGGAAAGACCTACAATGTTGATTTGCTTGAACAAAGTGCAACAGAATTAAAACCAGAATATTTTGATCTTCAAAATAGAGATGCTTTAGAAGATATTCTTGAGAGCAAATATTGGAAAGATGAAAATGGAAATTTTCTTGGTCCAAGCGATGTGATTCGTGTGTTTAATGATTGTGGTCATGATTGGGAGCAAGTCCTACAGAGGAAGCCAGAATGGCGTCTACACATAGAAAAAATACGGAATGTCCCATTGAATTTACCAGCTTTGGTATATCAAGGTGTGCTTATTGATGGTATTCACAGGTTTACACGTGCTTTGTGTGAGGGACATGCATCTCTTCTTGTGAAAGTTCTTCCGGAGCTTCCAAGTAATGCCGTGTATGTGAGTGAAGAATCATAAGACGGTTTTCTTCTTCAAAAATTTTATTTTTTGTCCAAATCTATCCGCCAAAAGGCGGTTTTTTGTCCATTTGATTCAATCTGTGAAATCCGCTATTATAGAGGCATTGTGCTTTAGCTATAATAGAAGGAAGGTCTTTCTTTATGAATTTTGTCCATCTTCATGTACATTCACACTATTCTCTTCTCAATGGGCTTACCAAAATTAAGCCTTTGGTTTTGGCTGCGAAACAACGGGGTTTTACCGCACTTGCATTGACAGACAATGGAGCAATGTATGGTGCCATTGAGTTTTACAAAACATGCATAGCAGAGGGGATTAAACCCATTATTGGTTTTGATGCATATGTGCAAAATAATGATATTCAAAATGGAGAGATGGGACAGGGGCAAAAAATATATCGCATGGTGCTTTTAGCAGAAAATTATGAAGGGTATGTGCGACTTATGAAACTTTGTTCAGAAGGACAGCTCTATGGTCTTGTGAATGGAAAACCCTGTATAAATCGTGAAATGATGCAAAAGTATACGGGGGGAATTATTGCATTATCTGGAAATATTGAAGGAGAAATTCCACAGCTTCTCAAAGACGGAAATATAAAATTAGCAGAAAAGTTGGCAAGAGAATATGAAACTCTTTTTGGAAAAGATAATTTTTATTTGGAACTTCAAGATCATCCAGCAATAGAGGGGCAGCTTGATGTGAACACAAAACTTGTTCAACTTTCCAAAGATACGGGAATACCACTGGTGGTAAGTAGAGATGTCCATTATCTTCAGTTTGAAGACGCAGAGGCACAGGACATTTTGCGTTGTATCTCTGAGGGGTGGAAAGTGGATTATACGGATCGTGAGGATTACCGACATGTTGATCGCTCTTTTAATACACAGGAAGATATCACTTCTCGATTTCGTCATATACCGGAGGCAATTGAAAATACTGGAAAGATCGCTGATCGAGTAAATTTAGAGATTGAGCTGGACAAATGGCATTTTGCTCCTGTGGAATTGCCCCCGGGGAAGAATGCTGATGATGTTCTCCGAGAAGAGGCGTTTCGGTGTGCACCTACTTTTTTTCCTGAAATGGGAAAAGAAATTGTGGATCGATTGGAGTATGAATTGGATATTATCAAAACAAAAGGATATTCCCCATATTTTATCTGTGTAGCGGATTTTGTGGATTATGCCAAACAACATGGAATTGTAGAGTCTACGCGTGGATCCGCAGCGGGGTCGTTGGTTTCATATGTTCTTGGGATTACTACAGTTGATCCTATACGATTTAAACTTCCTTTTGAACGGTTTTTGAATCCATTCCGTCCAAGTCCTCCTGATATTGATACGGATTTTGCCGATGATAGAAGAGAAGAAATGATAGAATATGTGACACGAAAATATGGTGAAGATAAGGTTGCACAGATTATTACATTTGGAAGTATGGCGGCTCGTGCCTCAGTTCGTGATGTTGGGCGGGCATTGGGGCTTTCTTATAACTTTTGTGATCAGGTAGCAAAACTTATTCCTCCAGGTGCACAGGGTTTTCCTATGACCATTGAGCGTGCATTAAAAGAGGAACCGGATCTTAAAAAACTTTATGAATCCAATGATGACGTACAACGTCTTCTTACGCTTGCACAAAAGGTAGAAGGTTGTGCACGTCATACATCCATCCATGCTGCAGGAGTAGTGATTTCTCCAACACCCCTAACGGACTTTTCTCCTGTCCAACGTGAAACTGGAGGAGAAAAATTGGTCACCCAGTTTGAGATGAAGTCAGTTGAAGCTGCAGGAGTTCTAAAGAATGACTTTTTGGGTATTCGCAATCTTGCTATTTTGGGAAATGCAATGGAAATCGTAGAGAAAACTACGGGAGAGAAAGTGAATATTTATAATCTCCCACTGGATGATGAAAAAACATTTGATATGCTTGCACGTGGAGAGACGATGGGGGTTTTTCAGCTCTCCGGAAGTGGTATGACCAGGTGGCTCAAAGAACTCAAACCAAATCGTATTGATGACATTATGGCCATGGTGGCGCTCTATCGCCCGGGGCCAATGGAATGTATTCCAGAATACATTCAACGAAAATATCATCCAGAGCTTATTAAATTTCCGGATCCACGACTTGAAGATATTCTCAAGATGTCTTATGGATTATTGGTCTACCAGGATGACGTTATGCTTACGGCTATTACTTTGGCCGGCTATGACTGGATGGATGCAGATAAATTTCGAAAGGCCATGGGAAAGAAAATTCCAGAGGAAATGGCAAAGCAAAAAATTCAATTTTATGACGGATGTCAAAAAATTGGTGGTTTAAAAAAAGAGGTAATTGATGATCTTTGGCATGCTATTGAACCATTTGCGGCATATGGTTTTAACAAAGCTCATGCGGCAAGTTATGGAATGGTGGCGTATCAGACGGCTTATATGAAAGCGCATTACCCGGTCCAGTATATGACATCTATTTTACAGGCGGAATTTGGAGATGTAGATAAGGTAGCCGCGATTGTGCAGGAATGTCATAGAATGAATATTGAAGTGCTTCCTCCGGATATCAACGAAAGCTTTAAAAACTTTGCTATGGTATCCAAACCCGGAGAAAAAGGAAGAATCAGGTTTGGACTTACTGCCATAAAAAATGTAGGTGAACATATTTGTGATGTTATCTACCGTGAACGAAAAGCAAATGGACAATACAAAAATCTCGAAGATTTTCTTACACGAATACAAGATAAAGACTTAAATAAACGTTCGCTTGAGAGTCTTATTCAGGCTGGTGCTCTCGATTATTTTAAGATAGATAGAGGGATACTTCTGGCAAGTATTGAAAATCTTCTTTTCTTTTCAAAGCAACTCAAAGAGAAAGAAAAATCTCATCAAGATTCACTCTTCTCAGGGACCAATATTGAACTTGATAGTAAAGTTATCTTATCAAATGTAAAAGGACAAGAAGCGACGATGGCACAAAAGTTGGTTTGGGAAAAACAATTGATGGGACTCTATATTTCTTCACACCCTTTTCTTGAGTATGAAAAACTTTTTGGGGATACGCTCACACCACTTAACGCGTGTGAATATTTTGATCGTGATGCATGGATTGTCATTGGAGGAGTTGTTGATAAAATTCAAAAGAAAATTACCAAGAAAGGAGATATCATGCTTTTTGTAACGATTCAAGATACAAGTAGTTCTTTGGAGCTCTTGGTGTTTCCAAAAACATATAAAACTACACAGACTCTTTGGGCGGAAGGTGCTTGTGTTTGTGTAGTGGGAAAAACACCACGTGAAGAGGGAGAAAATAAAGTGTATGTGGAGAATTTATATGTTCTCAATCATGAGAATAAAGAATCGGTTGCACGGCAGGTAAAGATGGGTTTCTCAGGACTTTCCAAAGAAAAAAGTAAAAAAGCGGGTTCTGAAACACCAAGAGAAAAGTCTATCACGCTCACCCTGTCTGCAGAAGATTTACAGAGCAAGGGAAATGAACTCAAAGAATTTTTTGCAAAAAATCCGGGTGAATATCAGGTATATATACGTGTGGGGGGGAACATGATCCGCGCCAATTCAAAAATTGGCTGGGATGATACTATACAGGAGGTATTGCGAGGAATCATTGGGGAGAGTGTAGGAGAAGTTTCTTCTTAAAAAAACTGCGTTACAGACGCAGTTTTTTGTTAAGTAATTTTCCAGTTTGGATTTGCTTGTATATCTCTCCAAGATGTGAAATTTTTATTTTTTGCTTTCCAGTAAGCTGCCACTCCAATCATGGCAGCATTATCCATGGCGTAGGGAAGTGGAGTCAGATAAAGCGGAAGAGCTTCATCGTATTGTTTGATTTTTTTCTCCAATGTTTCTCGAAGTCGCTTATTCGCAGATACTCCTCCAACGAGGAAAACGGTTTTTGGTTGATACCGTTCTATGGCTCGAAGCATTTTATGAGTAAGGACGTCCACAATTGCTCCCTCAAAGGAAGCACAAAAGTCTTCAAGTGTTGGAGGGTTCTGAGGTTCTGCAAAAATACCAACAGGGAGAGCACTCAGATTGATATGTGCAGCAGAGAGCTTATTGTCACGAAGCCAGTAAAGTGCAGAAGTTTTAAGACCAGAAAAACTAAAATCAAAATCAGGGGTATCTTTCATGGGACGAGGAAAAGGGATAGCATCAGGATTCCCATCTTTTCCAAGTTTGGAAATTTTTGGTCCACCGGGATAGCTTAAGTCAAGCATCTTGGCCACCTTGTCAAAACATTCTCCAGCGGCATCATCACGTGTACCTCCAATTTTTTCATAGACTCCATGATTTTTCATGAGAATAATTTCTGTGTGTCCCCCCGAGACGGTGAGGCAGAGTATGGGAAAAGCTATTTTTGAAAAAGACTGGTCGGGATGCAAAAAAACAGAATGGAGGTGTCCTTCGATATGATTTACGGGTATAAGAGGAATATCCCAAAGGTAGGAAAGTGTTTTGGCTGCTTCTACTCCGACAATAAGACCGGTAATAAGACCAGGGCCTGCAGTGACGGCAATGGCATCAGGCTTTTTTTGCCCTTCCATTATTTCTTCTATGAGGGGGATAATATTTTCTGCATGAGTTCGTCCCGCTACTTCCGGAACGACTCCACCATATTTTTTATGTATTTCAATTTGGCTTGCAGTTTTTTCTGCAAGTATTTTAACCTGTGTATCTGAAAAATTGAGCAATGCTACGGATGTATCATCACATGAACTTTCTATTGCAAGGATATTCATAACATTTCTATACAAAGACAGAGATATAGTATCAAAAAAGTGGCAACCATGCCACTTTTTTACTTGGTAGCCCGTAGGGGAATCGAACCCCTGTTTTCGGGATGAAAACCCGATGTCCTAACCACTAGACGAACGGGCCAGTTAGAAATCTCTAATTGGCAAAATTTTTGTTGTATTCCAAAAAGATATGCAGCGATTATACAGGTTTTTTGTTTTTGAGTCAAGGAGGAGAATAGGGGATTTCCCAAAATTAAAGAAAAAAACAATTTTTAATTGACAAAAAAGGTTTTTTCACATATAATAGTGCACATTCCGTTTCTGGGGTGGCTCCAAAGGGAGCCTGAAAAGGGGAGACGTGCTGTTCTCAGAAGATTCGGGGAGGGACCCTGTTGGGGTTTCGTTGGCTCGCAGGGGCTTGTCGCCCCTCTGGGCCGTTCGGGGGGCTGCTGCAGGTGAGAGGCGGCGACGGACAGCTGCAGCTACGGCTGTACCCAACGATCTCTCGGGGGCTGATCGCCGTAGGATCCTTCTGGAGGGAGACTATCTGTGAGCTCCGGACAGGAAAAACGTGGAGTTCTCAGCAGGGGTAGAAGGGGGCAGCTCGTCATTGCTACCGGGGAGAGGACGTTCTATCGCGTTGCAGATGCACGCGACTTCGCTCCCCCAGGCACCAATATCGAGCAGTTCATCGGCCTTTCGGTAGCATTCGTCCCGCACCCGCAGAAAAAGCGAGTTGCGCAGAGTGTTCGTCTTCTAAGCAAATAAATACCCACCAGAATGAATACCCATCTTCAGATCACCTAACCGCACCAAAACCTAACCACTTTATTCTAAATTTAGCAAAATTTTGAATAAAGTGGTTGGGTGATCAATCGGCTAGATGATAAAATTTTCTTCTTTGAAGATGGAGTTCTTGACAGAATTTTCTTTCTTTGATATTATATTTGCACCGCAGACCGTAGCTTCCTTACTTTGTAGGGATTAAATATGCTACCGAGGTACATAAAAAGGTGATTGGTTTACTCTGGAATTCAGAGGCCATATCCCACTTAGGTCGATATGTACATGTTTCTGTGGTAATGCCACAGTTTTTTGTTAGGGAATATTCCCTCATTACACAGTAAACTAATCGCCACATTTATGGCAAAAACAAAACAACAGAAGCAGGAAGCAATGGAAAAGTTGTCAGAAGGTATTAAAAGTGCCAAATCTGTCGTCTTTGCCAACTTTCAGGGACTCAAAGTTTCTGAAATGGAAGAGCTTCGTGCAACATGTCGTGAGCAAGATATTACTTGCGTTGCGGTAAAAAAGACTTTGGTAAAGCGTGCCCTTATGGACGCTGGAATGGATGTAGAAACCGAATCCTTTGGAGGAGGTATCGCTGCTTTCTTTGGAAATACCGATGAGGTAGCTCCTGCTCAGATTGTTGCAAAATATGCAAAAACGCATGAGATTGTAACCATCTTTGGTGGAGTCCTTGAAGGTCAATACATAGATGACCAAAAGGTAAAAGCACTTTCAGCACTTCCAAGTAAGCAAGAATTGCTTGGTAAGTTGGTAGGAACTCTAAACGCTCCGGTATCCGGATTTGTAAATGTTCTCGCTGGAAACCTCCGAGGATTGGCAACTGTTCTCAACGCTATCAAAGATCAAAAAGCATAAATTCTTATATATTCAACACATTTTTAATTGAAAATTATGTCTGAAGAACAAAAAAAGGACGTAGTAGTCCCAGAAAAGTTTAAAGCACTTGTTGAGCAAGTTGAACAAATGTCTGTTCTTGATCTTGCAGAACTTGTAAAAATTCTTGAAGATAAATTTGGTGTTTCAGCTTCCGCTCCAGCTATGATGATGGCAGGACCAATGATGGGAGCAGGAGACGCTGGTGCTGCTGCAGAAGAAAAAACATCATTTACTGTTGAACTTACTGCTGCAGGAGACAACAAAATCGGTGTTATCAAGGCAGTAAAAGCTGCTACCGGTCTTGGACTTGCTGAGGCAAAAGCACTTGTAGACGGAGCTCCTTCAGTTGTAAAGGACAATGTTGCAAAGGCAGAAGCTGAAGAATTGAAGAAATCTATCGAAGAAGCAGGTGGAAAAGTTGAATTGAAGTAAACACACCAATACAAAAGAAAAAGACCTCGTATAAATCGAGGTCTTTTTTTATTTTATAATTCAAAATTAATAGTTAAACTTATATACTTTGTTTTGATCAAGGATGAAAATTTGTTTTATTGCGGGTTTTACTACCATACCTGTGGGCTGTTGCCATTCATCACTTGTGAATTGAGCCATTAACTTTCCATTTTTTTCCAAGAGAATAACTCGTTTTGTTTCTGGTTCGAGTATGAAAAGATAGGGGACATCACTGTAGGTCCAGAGGATAGTTGCTCCATGAAGCTCGGGTTGTAATCCTTTTATCTCAAATTCTTCTTGTTTTCCTTTTGTGAATTTTAAAATACTCGTTCCATTTTTCAGTACAAAGAGATCTCCATCTATGGCCAAGGAATTTCCTCCAGACAAATCAACCTCTTCTTGAAGCCATGGAATACCTCGATCATATCCGGTTTGTGTTTTATTATGTTTATATATTTGATTGGTATTGGGATCCAAAGTATAGACTCTTGTATTGTAGACAAAAACGTCAGCGATTGTGGAATTTTCATCAGAAAAAGAGATGGCTTTTTGTGTGAGACCTTGTGTTTCTTTATCAAAAACAGCAATGGCTTTAGGACCGGTTGTAAATACAACAATATCCTGTTCTTTTGGCGTTGTAGATTGAATGAGTTCTGGAATAGCGGTATGTTCCCAAATACTTGCGTCATTGGTAAGAGAACTAATTTTTATTCCACGCTTATCATTTTTACCATAAGCAAGCAGGGTGTCATCAATGAGAGCTAAACTAACAAGTTGGGGTTGATCAATGACAGAACCGGCATCCACGACAAGTTCTGGGTGTATGAGGGTAAGCTTTTGGAGCTTTCGGAGACCATCACTGATTTCTTCACGAAGTGCATCAATATGTTCTTTGGATGTTTGGGTATTTGTCTCAAGCTGATCAATAAGTCCTTTTGCCTCCTGATAGAGGGTGAGTGCCTTTGTATCATCGGAATAAATCTGGCTCGCACTTGCGGCATTAATTTTATCTTCAATAGACAGAAGGAGTTCTTTTTGTTGTTTTTCTGCAACCTGTTGGTCTTCTTGATGGCGAAGATACAAGAGACTTCCAGTAAAGACAACAGCGAAAATAAGTGTCAGTACAAAGAGTAATTTGCTCAGCAAAGGAAGTTCATGTACTTGAGTCTTTTTTCTTTCAATGCCATCTTGGAGCTCATCGAGTACTTGACCACGTTGTCCACCTTTGTTGGTGATTAGAACAAACATCATGATACAGAAGTTCAGAAGATGGCGGAGAATATTTTTGAGGAAGTTGAAAAGAAAAACAGCCGTAGAAATAAGTGATCTACCAATTCCTATGAGAATCACATTGAGAAGGGATTCTTTTTGCAGTGACTTTCTTGGACGATAATTCGTTTCAGGAGTATTTTGAAGTATCTTTTTCTTTTTTTTGTCGGAGGTTTTTTCAAATTTATTTTTGAGCGTTTTAAGTGGAGAATTTGAGACTGTTTTTTGTGGAACAAAAATTTCTGGTTCTTCTTTTTGTGTTGAACTATTTACCACCATTTCTTTTTTTTGAGATTCCGTTTCTTCGGGAGGTGCATGTTTGTCCGCGATTTTACAGAATATTCCGCCATAAGAGAAGTTACTATTTATGCCTTCTAGGGTTTTTCTTAGATGGTTTATAACTTCTGTTTGAGTTTGATTGGCAATGAGGTGTTGGAAACTTTCAAGGTCAAAATATTTTTTTACTTGCCCACTAACCACGAGCATGGAGTCACCCCGGTTCAATTTTCCTTCTATAATATTTGAAAAAAGTTGATCAGGGGACTGTTTCCTTTTTTCTTCTTCAAGTATATCAATTACCTTGACGGTATTGTCTTTAGTCGTGTAAAAAACCCATGCATCCATGTTGCCGTGTTCTGTAAAGGCAATTTCATTTCCCAAAATTCTTCCAATAATGCAATGGACTTGAGAATCATTCTCTTGAAGAACATGGTGGCTTCGTTTATTTATAAATTCGAGTGTTTGTTCAAAAGCTTCTTTTGAAGGAAGATCAGATTCATAAAAAGAGGATTCAAGGTCTTCAACCAATTTTTGGAGATGTTGTATTTGGCTGAGATCTCCATAGTTGATTTCTGATAACGCAAAAAAATACCCTTTTTCCATTTCAGATGGAGTGGTGGGTTCTGTGATATGCAAAAGTACGTGAGAGACTTCTCGGTTATTACCCTCTACAAAGAATTCTTTGATTGTGATAATTTCTTTCATACCTTACACGCAAAAACCAGAAAGCACTTTGACTTTCCTACTAAAACTGATTATACTATATTTGCTTATAAATGGGAAGTTCCCCTTAGAAACCTTTTTATGGTTGAACAACTTTTTGGTTCAAATACTCGTTTTCGACTCCTACGCTTTTTCTTTTTGAAACCAGATAAGCCCTATTATGTGCGTCAGCTTGCTCGTCTTCTGGAAGTCCAGATAAATGCCATTCGTCGAGAGCTGGAAATTCTTATGGGCATTGGGCTTCTTCAAGAGGTGACCCCGAAGGAAGATGATGTGACGCGAAAAATTGGCTCCCCAAAGCGAAAATATTATCTTTTGAACCCAGACTGTATTATATATCCAGAAATGCAGGCTCTTTTTGTAAAGGAAAATGCTATTGGTCGTGAAGATTTTGTTCGGGACATGTGTGAAAAGGCTGGTGATATTAAGTTTTTTCTGCTTACGGGGCGTTTTACGGGGTATACCAAGGCATCGACAGACCTTTTATTAGTGGGAGAAATAAAGCCAAGGATTCTTATGAATCTCATTACCCAATATGAGAAGGATTTTGGTCACGAGCTTCGATATACCATTATGACGGAAAAGGAGTTTATAGAAAGAAGATACGTCATGGATAAATTTATTTATACACTTTTTGAGGGGCCTCACTTGAAATTGGTTGATAAAATTGGGAATGGAAAATAAATGCGTAAGAAGAGAATATTCTCTAAGTTTGGTTTTGACTTGAATATATGTACTTGATGATAGATCCCTCGCTTCAAGGAAGCATACGTCTTTTGCTTCTTGGAAAAGATACTCGAATGGAAAAAGATTTCCCTGCAGAAAATAGGGAACTCCTTTTGTGTGTAGATGAGTTTTTACATGAAAATAAGTGTCCGGTTGAAAATCTTTTAGGAGTATTTGTAGTTCTTGGGAGTGGAGGATTTACCAGTACAAGGATTGCCGTTGTAGTTGCAAATACCATGAGTTATGTTCAAAAAATTCCCGTTGGTCCTCTTGATTCCAAACAATGGGATTGTTCCTATGATCAGATAAGTGCTTGTTTACTCCCATTGGGACAGTATGTATCTGCAATATATAGTGGAGAGCCAAATATTACAAAAGGAAAAAGTTGATTTTACAAATTATGTTTTCAGATCATACACGTTATCGATTTTATGAAATGCTTCCAGGGTTATCCATCTGGGGGACTCTTTTTTTGGGGATTTACCTTTCGTTCATGCATCCCATTATAATGGTGTATTTTATTATCCTTTTTGATGTTTACTGGGTATTGAAGGTTTTAAATTTTTCTTTTTATCTTTTGGTTGCATGGTTTCGATTTCACAAAGTGAAAAAAATTGAGTGGACTACTCGACTAAAAAGTGAATGCACTGATTATACCTCAAAATATCATATTATTTTTTTGACCCTATATAATGAAAACTGGGATGTAGTTGAAAGTAGTCTTTCAAGTTTATCAAATGCCATTTATGCAAAAGAAAATTTTGTGGTGGTAATAGCAGGAGAACAAAGAGCGGAAGAAAATTTTCATCATATTTTTTCCAAAGCAAAGGAACAGTTTGGTTCACAGTTTGGTTATCTTTTGGGGTATCTTCATCCCTCTGATCTGGAAGGGGAAATTCCAGGAAAAGGATCGAATCTTCATTATGCAGAAACACAAACAAAATTTTTTGTAGACGAGCGGGGCTGGGATTATAAAGATGTCATTGCGACCGTCTTTGATATTGATACCGTTTGTAATAAAGAATATTTTGCATATCTTACGTACCTCTACTGCACACACCCAAATCCTACAAGAAGTTCTTTTCAACCAGTTGCTCTTTTTAACAATAATATCTGGAATTCACCGGCAATTCTTCGTATCATGGCATTTGGAACAACTTTTTGGATTATGACCGCACTTGCACGACAAGATGCATTGGTCACATTTTCCTCACATTCCATGAGTTTTCAAGCTTTGGTAGATGTTGGTTTTCATGAAAAAAGGATTGTAAGTGAAGATTCACGAATCTTTTATCAGTGTTTGCTTCATTATAACGGGAAATATGAAGTGACTCCGATGTATATGCCGGTATCTATGGACACTGTGCGTGATGATTCTTGGTGGATAAGTATAAAAAATCTGTACAAACAGCAAAGAAGATGGGCTTGGGGAGTGGAGCATGTTCCATTTTTATTGTTTGAGTTTAGAAAAAAGGGGAAGCTCATCCCACTATGGATGAAGATAAAATGGATTTTTGTAGAATGGGAAGGTAAGTGGTCATGGTGTCTGGCAGCACTTATTATTACTCTCTTGGGGCGACTTCCCATGTGGGTTGCCAGTGATACCGTAAAACAAAGTGCTTTATTTTTTAATACTCCACATATTTTAGAAAAGTTGATGACAGTTGCCATGATTGGATTACTTCTTTCTGCAATTTTTAGTATTCCACTTCTTCCAAAAAAACCAAAAGCGGATCCACATCACAAATATCTTATCATGTTGCTTCAGTGGATTCTTCTTCCTTTGACCATGATATTTGTGAGTGCCATTCCTGCCATAGATGCGGTAACGCATCTTATGCGTGGAAAGTATCTTGGGTTTAATGTTTCTCAAAAGAAGCGAACATAGATATGACACAAAAATTTTTTTGTAGAAATTTAAATATCGTTGTACAAAAAAATTGGCAAAAAAGAATTTTTTTTCTTTTTTTGGGAATTCTTATGATTTTCTTTTTGCAATTTATTGGTATACCTTACACACTTTGGCCCTTGCGGATTCTTTCAATTGCCTTTCTTTTTGCACTGATCTATCTTTTTATTTTTAATTTTTTTGCTCCTAAAATTCTCCTTTCTTTGGAAAATGGCATGTTGGTTTTCTCAAACAAATATGGTACTGTAGATAAAATTAAACTCGATGAACTCAACCTAATGTTGAGATTCCAGTTGGATGTAAGTATCTTTGGTACAAAGGAAATACGTGTTAGATTTAAAAATAAACAAGAAAAAGCACGGTTTGTAGAAGAACTTACCAAGCTTCATATTATTCCCAAACCATTTGATTTTTCCTATGTTTTTAAGAAAGCGTAAAAAAAATATTTTTTGGATTCTCATGCTCTGCATGGTGCTTGCGCTTATTGGTGGAATTTATTTTTTGTTTTATAGAATTTCACATTTTTTTGAGCCAAACAATCTTTTTCAAAATAGTTTTGTTCAACAAAAGATTGTCAGCTATGTAGGAGGAGATAAAAAGGACTTTGTTGGAATTTTACCAGAAATTTTAGGATTTTCTGAACCTAAATACTACCTTGTTCTTTTTGAAAATAATACCGAATTGCGTCCTGGTGGCGGATTTATTGGAAGTTATGCCGTCTTAAAAGTGGACGGAGGAAAATTGGATATTATAAAAGTGGAAGGTACCGAAGTTTTAGACAATGCAGCACCCTCCACATGGCGTCCGGAACCACCATCTTTTCTTCAAGCACCATTGGGAATAGATCGATGGTACTTTCGGGATTCCAATTGGTCGCCAGACTTTCCTACTGATGCAGAAAATGCAAAGATGCTTTTTCAAGGAGAGAATGGAGAAATGGGGGATAAGATAAATGGTGTTATCGCTTTTACTCCAACCGTTTTAGAAAGACTTTTGGGAATTCTAGGTCCCGTTACGATAGAGAATATCGAGTTTACAAAAGAAAATGTTGTGGAGCGTTTGGAACGTGAGGTTGAATATGACTATAAAGAGAAAGGTATTAAATTTCAAAATAGAAAGGATATTCTGAAGCCATTTATGGAAGCTTTAATTGCAAAGGGACAGGAAAGTTTTTGGGGACATGTTTCTGAATATATTTCTCTGATGGAAGAGCTTTTTGATCAAAAACATATCATGGCCTATTTTGAAGATGATGCTGTTCAAAAAGTTCTTTTGGCGCATAACTATGCAGGAGCTGTAAAAGTTCCGAAAGGGGATATGCTTTTGTATGTAGATGCAAATTTGTCTGCGTTGAAAACAGATTATGCATTGGAACGAAAAATTGAATACAGTATAGAACCAGATGAAAATGGCTATGTTGCAAAGGTAACCATGCATTATGACCATAATGGAAAATTTGATTGGCGAACCACCCGCTATAGAACATTTGCAAGAATTTTTGTACCAAAGAGGAGTACACTTCTCTCTGTTGAGGGGCAACTTCCTTGGGATAATGTTCGTAAGTTAGGTGAAACCTTTAGTGGAGAGGAGTTGGGTCTTACCTGGTTTGGGGCCTATACTTCGGTTGAACCGGGACAGGAAGGTATGCTTACATTCCACTATAGGGTGAGTGATGCGGTCGCAAAAATGATACAGGCCGGAGCCTATACATTGAGTGTCCCCAAACAGTTGGGTACTTTATCCCATGGATTGACTTTAGATCTGAATTTTGGTAAAAACATAGTATCTGCAAGCCCTGGAGAAGCACAGGAAAATTGGGGAGATGATACGTATACGATTCATTCAGATCTTCTTGTAGATAGAGAATTTAATGTTTTTTTTGAATAGATGTTTAAACCTGAAGTTTAATTTTTTTTATGCTTATAAAAAAGGTAGCTATTGATCTTGGAACAACAAATGTTTTGGTGCATGTTCCCAAACGAGGTATTGTTATAAATGAACCTTCTGTTGTTGCGGTTTCTCGGGATGATAATAAAGTATTGGCCGTTGGAATTGAGGCAAAAGATATGATTGGAAGGACTCCGGAAACGATTATTGCGGAACGACCACTCAAAGATGGAGTAATTGCCAATTACAAGACAACAGAGGCAATGTTGCGTTATTTTATCAATAAAGCTTTCGGTGGAGTGAGATTGTTTCGTCCGGAGGTAATGATTGCTGTGCCTGCAGGGATTACTTCTACGGAGCGTCGTGCTGTAATTGATGCAGCTATGGCCGCCGGGGCACGCGCTGCCTACATCATTAAAGAACCTGTGGTAGCCGCCATTGGTGCAGATATTCCTATTGGAAGTGCCTCAGGGCATATGATTATAGATATTGGTGGAGGAACTGCGGAAATTGCGGTGATTTCTTTGGGAGGAATTGTTTCTTGTGGTTCAGTGAGGATTGGTGGAACACGATTTGATGCATCCATTTCTGAATATATACGTAGAAAATATGGTTTGGCCATTGGAGATAGATCTTCCGAGGAGGTAAAGATTAGTGTGGGGTCTGCCATGTTCATGGAAAATCCACTCAAAATGGAAGTAAAGGGAAGAGATGTTATTTCCGGTCTCCCACGTACTATTACTATTACTTCAAACGATACTACCGAGGCATTACAAAGAGATCTTGAGGGTCTTATTGATGCGGTAAAAAGTGTATTGCACCAAACTCCTCCGGAACTTTCAGCTGATGTTATGGATAAAGGAATTATTATGTCTGGGGGTTCTTCACAGTTGCGTAATTTAGATGAGCTTTTTTCTGAAGCAACCGGTGTTGCGTGTTATTTGGCAGATGAGCCACTCTTATGTGTTGCCAAAGGAACGGGTATTGCATTGGAAAATTTGGAAAACTACAAGCGAAGTATCATGATGACAAAGTAAATACTTTGATACATCTCATAAAAATGATGAAAATAGATAAGCTTCTTTATGATACTTGGCATTGATGCAAGTAAAGCAAATAAAGAAAATAAGACGGGCGTAGAATGGTATGCTTACTTTTTGATAGAAGAGTACAAAAAAATTTTTCATCAAGGTGAAAAAGTTATTTTATACTCGCAAGAACCGCTTCGAGGAGAACTTGGGAAACTTCCGCCAGGTTGGCAGAGCAAGGTGCTCAAGTGGCCCTCATTTCGTTTTTGTTTGTGGACACAGATACGGCTATCCTTGGAGATGCTTTTTCATCCACCGGATGTACTTTTTATTCCAGCACATGTTTTTCCACTCATTCACCCCAAAAAAACCGTTATGATGGTGCACGATATTGCAGCATATCGTACACCAGAAAGTTTTAGTCAGTTTGAACGTTTATATTCGTTATGGTCTGCCAAGTATGCGGTGAAAAATCTTTGGCGAGTCATCGTTCCGACCGTATTTACTAAATCTGAAATCTTAGAGTTTTTGCAAAAAGGGAAAAAATTAGACCCAGAAAAAATAGGATCTTTTGCGGAAAAAATGCATGTTGTGTATCATGGGTATGCACCGGAGTTTCATCCATATGAGCAGACAGAGCAGACTCGCTCAATACTCAAGAAATATACAATAAGTAAGCCATACATTATAAGTATTGGTCGTCTGGAGGAAAAAAAGAACACAGCTTCCATTATAGACGCCTATGGACTTTTTCGTGAGAGAAATCCAGATATGTCACTACAACTTGTCCTTGTAGGGAATCCAGGGTATGGTTATAAAAAGGTAGAGGAGGCATTGCAACGGAGTAACTATAGGGAAGATATCATTCTTGCGGGTTGGGTTCCACAAGATGATTTGCCTTGCTTGCTTTCTTTTGCAGAGATCTTTCTATTCCCTTCAGTCTATGAAGGATTTGGGATTCCTGTGTTGGAGAGTTTTGCGGCTGGTACACCGGTTCTTGCTTCCAATATTCCAGCACTCTGTGAGGTTGGTGGGGAAGCAGCTACCTACATAGAATTTAAGGACCAGGAGGAAATTGCAAGAACGATAGAAGCGATTCTCAAAATTGATACTTTAAAAGAAGAAAAGAGAATGCGTGGATTGGAGCGAGTAAAAAATTTTAGTTGGAAAAATTGTGCAGAAAGGACGTTCCAAATTCTTGAAGAAAAAACAAATTAATGTGTGTAATCATACTACATGATATTGGGACATAAAGACATACTTCATTTCTTTGAAAAAGTTATGGGAGCAGGGAAACTTTCACATGCTTATCTTTTTGATGGTCCGGAAGCGATCGGAAAAAAAACAGTTGCCCTTCACTTGGCATCAACGTTGTTGCAAAAACAAACTGATGAACTTTCGATTTGTCCTGACTTTTTTCTTTTGGAAAGACAAAAAGATGCCAAAACGGGGAAGCAAAAAAAAGATATAGATATAGAACAAATTCGGAATTTAAGAACATTCCTCAGCAGGACCAGCTCTTCTAAAAAAGTAGTAATTATTGATGGAGCGGATTTTCTCAACATTCATTCAAGTAATGCATTATTGAAAACATTAGAGGAGCCTCCCGAGAATGCTTTTATGTTTCTCATTGCTCAAAATTCTTTTTTACTTCCGGGGACACTCCTATCAAGAATGCAAACTATCTCTTTTCGTCCTGTGAAGGATGAAGATATTCGTGAATATTTAGAAACCCAAAAACTTACAGACGTGGAAAAAAATGAAATGCTTCAATATGCCTGTGGTGCGGTTGGAAAAATTTTTTCATGGTTAGAAGATGATGCAAAATTTCAGGAGATTCGTCTTCATGCAGAACGGTTTTATACTCTCTTTCATATTCCATTTTATGAGAAGCTTCAAAAAACTGAAGACATGTTTTTAAGTAAAGAAGATCATATTGTTGGGCGTGAACATCTTCAATCACTTTTATCATTATGGCAAAGCTTGCTTGAGCGCTCTGTCTATAGTAATATATATGAGAATGGAGGAAAGCATTTATGTGACAATGATCAACTTGTAAAAATTTATAATGCTATAAATTTTGCAAAAGAAAAACTGTCATTGAATATTCATCCACGACTCTTGGTGGAGAATATTCTTCTGGAAATTCCATAAAATTTTATTTTATATACTTTACATTTATCTCACTAAATCAGGGATATGAAAAAAAGTCTTATTTCAATTACCGTATTATTGAGTACCCTTCTTTTTATGGGGTCGGGGTGTTTTAGCCTTGGACCGGAAGATCCAAACCAGCAGCCGCCAAGAACTGGTCCTGGAGGAATGTTTGTTTCAGAAGATAAGGGAGAAACCTGGACAGCCATTTCTCGAATTCCAAGGGCAGATGGAGTGAAGAGCCTTCGGGGTGTTTCTGTATACAAATTAGTCCAAGATCCAAGTGATACGGAGGCAATGTATTGGGCTGCTCCAGGGTTGGGTATGTACTATACCTATGATGGTGGGGTTACCTGGCAACAATCTCCTCAGGTGAAAAAAGGTCTCATTTATAATATTGCGATTCATCCAAAGGATAAATGTACCGTTTATATAACAGATGGAATTAAAATTTATGTATCCAATGATTGTTCACGTCATTGGAAAGGAATTCATGATAATATTGCCGCAGATAGCGATAAATATCGAACCGTTATTATCGATCCATTTCATACGGATAGGATGACTATCATTTCTCAAAAGGGAAGAGTATTGAGAAGTGATAATCGTGGATTTTCTTGGGATAGTATTGCCACCATAAAAAGTGGAATCAGTGTGGTAGATGCCTACTATGATCCTATGAATGAAGATGTTATGTATGCTACCACCAAGACAAAAGGGTTATTCCGAAGTGATGATGGGGGGTTGACGTGGAGTGCTCTTCTTGATAACCTACGCCAATATCGAGGTGCAAATGAATTCCGACGCTTCTATATGCACAAAAGCAAGCCAGATGTCCTATTCTGGATATCAAAATATGGAATTCTCCGTTCTGACGATAGAGGAGAGACATGGTCTGCCTATGACTTGGTAACGGCTCCTGGGGTTGCAAGTATTTATGCATTTGAAATCAACCCAAAAAATGATCAAGAAATATACTACACCGCAGCAGTAGGAAACAAATCAAGTCTTTATTACTCTGCAGATGGAGGAGTCCATTGGTTTACCAAGAAGCTTCCGTCAGATCAAATTCCAAGCATTCTCCTTCTTCATCCAGAAAAAGAAAATAAACTTTATTTAGGATTTACCATCCCAGCAACAAATTAATATATGCTTACGATTCACTCATACAAGGAAGAATTTGATAAATCCATTACCTTTTTACGACAAGATATCTCTACACTGCGTACTGGACGTGCAACTCCGGCACTTGTAGAAGATATTCCTGTGGTTGCCTATGGAACAAAACAGCCTCTGAAGGCAGTTGCATCCATCTCTGTGGCAGACGCCAAGACGATAAATGTGGAACCTTGGGATAAATCACTCATCAATGATATTGATAAATCTATTCGTGAAGGAAATTTGGGTTTTAATCCGGTTAATGATGGAAAGCTTATACGTATCCCTCTCCCAGAATTAAACTCAGAGCGTCGTGCAGAGCTTATTAAAGTTCTTCATAATAAACTTGAAAGTGCACGAATTTCCATTCGAAAAATTCGAGAAGAAGTAAAAAAACAAGTAGATGCCGCTTTTAAAAACAAAGAAGTGGCCGAAGATGAAAAATTTCAGATGGAAGATGATCTTGAAAAGCTTGTGAAAGAATATAACATGCAAATAAAAGAAATAGGTGAGAAGAAGGAAGTTGAAATTAACACCGTATAAAACGTGAGTAAGAAAGTTTATGAAAATTGTTTTACAAAAAGTAAAACGAAGTTCTGTCGAAGTAAAAGGAAAAATCGTCGGTGAAATATCCGACGGTTATCTTTTATTGCTCGCTATACATAAAGATGATAGTCAGAAAGACGCTGATATTTTGGTAGAAAAGATACTGAAACTTCGGTTATTCTCGAGCCCCATGAGTAAAAGTTTTATGGAGCAAAATATTGTGGAATATGGTGGAGGTATTCTCGTGGTTTCACAGTTTACTTTATATGGAGATTGTACAAAAGGAACACGACCAAGCTTTTCCGACTCTGCTCCTGCGCAACAGGCTGAGGAACTCTATGAATACTTTTTGAAAAAAATTCGTGAGGAATGTGATTTGCATCTTGAACATGGTGAGTTTGGCGCACATATGGAGGTAGAACTTATTAATAATGGTCCTATTACATTGGTTCTTGAGAGTGGGGCAGCGTAGTTTATGCGGACTTGACTTTTTTGTTCGGTTATTGCACAATGAGAGGGTAGGGCATTGATCAGGGGTGGCATCCTGTGAGCCAAAAGACAAAATGACAAGTGAAATTTCGGGTGGAACCGCCTCTTTGTAACTTAAATACAAAATGGCCCCGATAGTATTGTGGGAAATACATCTCGTAATACTATCGGGGCTTTTTCATTCTCTAAATATAATTGTATGGAAGATATCATGCAAAAGATTGTTTCTCTATGTAAAAGGAGGGGATTTGTTTTCCCAGGATCAGAAATTTATGGGGGACTTGCAAACAGTTGGGATTATGGTCCTCTTGGGGCACAACTAAGAAAAAATATTAAGGATTCATGGTGGCACACGGCAGTTGAGTCTCGTAGAGATGTGGTTGGTATTGATGGAGCACTCATGATGAATACAAAGGTATGGGAGGCTTCAGGTCATGTGGCCACATTTAATGACCCTTTGGTAGAAGATACCGTAACAAATAAGCGTTATCGCGCAGATCATCTTCTTGAAGATTGGCTCAAAAAAAATGGAAAAGAAGGAACCATCGTGGTAGATGGAATGCCTGTTGAGAAAATGGCTGCGTTTATTGCGGAAAATAATATTGTGAGTCCGGACGGAAACCCATTAACCGAGCCAAAGCAGTTTAATCTGATGTTTCAAACTTCCATTGGAACTACCAATGATGAAAAAAATAAGGTCTATCTGCGACCAGAAACGGCACAGGCAATGTTTGTGGATTTTAAAAACGTTTTGGGAACATCACGAAAGCGACTTCCTTTTGGAATAGCTCAAATTGGAAAGGCCTTCAGAAATGAAATTACTCCAGGAAATTTTATTTTTCGAACACTGGAATTTGAAGCCATGGAGATAGAATATTTTATTGAAGAATCTGGATGGGAAGAGCATTTTGAATATTGGGCAGAGTGGATGGAAAAATGGGCTAAAGACATTGGGATTGATACCAATAAGCTTCACAGATATGAAGTAGAGGGTGATGCGCTTGCACATTACTCCAAAAGAACTTTGGATTTCTTCTTTGACTTTCCATTTGGTTCAAAAGAATTATGGGGACTTGCATACCGTACCGACTTTGATCTTACAAACCATGCCAGTCATTCCGGTGAAAAATTAGAGTATGCGGATCCAGATGATAATAGCAAAAAAATTGTTCCACATGTGGTTGAACCTGCAATGGGGGTAGATAGAACGCTTCTTGCATTGATGATATCTGCCTATCATGAGGAGCAAGCAGATGGAGAAACACGAATTGTATTAAAGTTTACTCCAGAGATGGCGCCCGTGCAGGTTGCCGTCCTCCCACTTATGAAGAAGAATGGAATGTCTGAGACGGCAGAGGGAGTATTTGACTCCATTTCAAACGAATTTCGTTGTGATTTTGATGAGTCTGGAAGTATTGGAAAAAGATATAGAAGACAGGATGAGATAGGTACGCCTCTTTGTATTACTATTGATCATGATACTCTGCAGGATGGTAGCGTAACTGTACGTGATCGTGATACAATGGAACAAACAAGAGTAAAAAAAGAAGACCTTTTAGATCTTTTGAAAAAGAAACTTTGCTCATAGGCAAAGTTCTGGTAGAAATGGTGAAGCCCGATGTTTTTCACCGGGCGGAAGGCGGGATATTGATTTCAGCCGAAGGGATCAGCGTAGCGGCCCTCGACGACTCCCTCGCAGTGGGGGGCCGGGCAGCAGATGCCTCCACCTCGTGTGAGACGGGCATCGAGCCTCTGTTCCGGCCACTCGGTTTGGCATGAACCGCAGACGGGGGTCGCGCCAAAGAGGCCGGTCGGTCGCTGCCTTTTGGGCAGGAGGCCGGACACGCCCACGAGGAGCGTGATGGCCTTAGGGGGGTGTTGTAGAGGCTTCGGAACCTTATGCTTCTTCGACGGCAAGAGAACTTCTCCCCAGGATTGAAATCTCCCGAGATAACTCGGGCGCCAGCAGTCTACATGATTTTCTTCAAAAAGTCAACCTCATAAAATTTTAGGATAAAAAATTGTTATGTATAAAACCTATAAATTGAAAAACAATGCCAATGTTCTTTTGATTCCATTGCAAAATACTGATTCCATTACCACACTTATTATGTATCCGGTGGGGTCTCGATATGAACCGGATAAATTACAGGGTGTTTCTCACTACATTGAGCATCTCATGTTTAAAGGAACAAAAAAAAGAAAAAACACTCTTACGCTCACACGAGAGATTGATAGGTTGGGTGCTTACTATAATGCTTTTACCGGGAAAGAATATACCGGTTATTACATAAAAACAGATAAAAAATTTACAAAAATTTCTTTGGATATCCTCTCTGATATGCTTTTCGAATCAAAATTTGATCCCAAAGAAATGGAAAGAGAAAAAGGACCCATCGTAGAAGAGTTACGAATGTACAAGGATAATCCAATCATGAACATCGATAATATTTTTGAGGACCTTTTGTTTTCTGGATCCTATCTTGGACGAGATATTGGTGGAACGGAGAAACACGTCATGAGTTTTAAAAGAAAGGATACGCTTGATTACAAAGAAAAATATTATCAGCCAAGTAACATGTATATTGTTGTGGCCGGCAATATTGATGAAAAAACAGAAGAATTGATAGAAACATATTTTGGTACACAAAAAGATACCAAAAAACCTTCAGAAAGCTTTAAACCTTTTTCATTTGGTCCTTCTGTAAAGAAAGAAAGGCTTGTGGTAGAGCACAAAAAAACAGATCAAGTACAGATGATGCTTGGTTATCCGGGATATAAGTTTAATGACAATAAAAATGTCATTCTCGATGTGCTCAATACTATTTTGGGAGGATCTATGAGTTCACGACTTTTTATAAAAATTCGTGAACGAATGGGGCTTGCATATACCGTGCGTAGTGATTATGACGTTTTCCGAGACACCGGATATACCTATGTTCGGGCTGGATTGGAGCCAAAAAATATTAATAAAGCCATAAAGGCTATAAAAGCGGAAATAGAAAAACTTAAAGAAAAAGGCGTGACGGCATCTGAGTTAAAAGATGCCAAAACACACATTCGTGGAAGCATTACCCTTTCTCTTGAAGATTCCGCTTCACAGGCAAATTGGTATGCCAAACAGTTTATGTTTGGTTCTATAGATACTCCAGAGATGTATTTGAAAAAAATTGAAAAGGTGACCAATGAACAGATTATGAAGGTTGCTCAGCAGACATTTAAAGATACTCAGATGCGGGTTTCCATTATTGGAGATGTGAAAAAAGAAGATGTAATATTTTAGGTATGTTTGAAAGAAGACACAATTTTAATGTTCCATTGGGAGATAAAGAACTTGAAAAACGTCATGAACATGATCCAATCTACAGGCAAGCAAGAGACAAAGAAGAAGGCGAGTATGTCCGAAGATCACCAGAGGAAATAGCAGAGATTAATAGTTTGGCCAGGCAAAAATTCATGGAGCGTCATTTCTCCGGTATTGATGAAAGTGTAACTGATCAGATGAAACGATATACGCGACGTTTATCAGATTTGGAGTATGCATTTTCTGAGGGTGACGAATATACCAGAGATCAAGTTGCCGGAATTTCAAGAGAAGATTATATTGATGTTGGCGATGCTGTTGTTCAGTACCGCAATATTACAACACCCTTGGGGAGGAAGCGATTTGTGGAAACATTTCTTTCTAAACATTTTTTACAGAATCCTTCACTTTATTTTGACGTCTGTGCCTTTTGTGATTTGTCAGAGGAAGAAGATCTTCCAGAACGAAATGCTGCTTTAGAATTCAAGAAGGCGCTAGGAGAGAATGTTTCTGATTTTGTGGTGAAGCAGAAGATATCTGTTACCGATGTTCCAGAAGGGAGTGTAGATAGGTGGATTGATTTTGCGAGTGTTTTACCGGATGATAAGGAAGTGGAAACATATATTAATGCAATATTATCAAGTTTTTTAGAGAAAGAAAGAGATCCTGCATCGTTTATGAAGGCACTTGCTTTTCTTACCACCGAATATACAGCTTCCTATACTCACCCATATAGAATTAAATTTTTACACAGATTTTTTTCCAAAGAAATAAATAAACCATCGGGGGCATTTATTGACAAATATATTGGGGCTTTATTTTCAAAGGATGATGCTGTTGTTGCAGAAGCACTGCATGCCGAATTTGCAGTATCATTAATGGAATATTGTGCAAAACTTTATGAAGATGATCCAAGGACACAGGAGCTATTATCTTTACAGAAAACTGCGGCTCAGAAAGTGAGTGTGGAGATTGAAAAAATAATTGAAAAACAAGAGAGAGAAGTTGAAACGGCTGCAGTGAGTGGTCACAAGCCAAGAAAGTTCACAAAAATAAAAAAAAGAAAGGGGCTCTCGAGCACTGCACAAGGAATTGCTGTTGAGATAACAAAATCAGAGGCATCACCTCGTATTCGGGGTATGTGGGCAGTTTTAGAACATTCTATTCGACCTGAAGTTGATGCTCGTGGTTCTTACTCTTTTCCAGGAGCTTTGTCATGTGATGCTCGTTATGCCGGAGAACTTATTCGACTTGCTACTGAAGCAAAGATAAACATTCCCGTTTTTTTGGGAAGTGAACAAGAAGAAGTTTCTTTTTTTGATGGAAAAAAATTAGTAATCCTTCCTATTGATGAGCCACGTCTTTTAGCAACGTCTCGAAATGTCATTCATTCAGAAGGTGAACATGAGCAAGCAGATGAATTGATGTTTGAAACCTTTTCAAATACACTTGATATATGGGGGGATGAAAAACTGAAAAAGCTTGAGAAAAGAGTTTCAGAACTCAAACAGGAAATTCGCTCTGATTTAAAATACCTGGTGAATCCTCGAGGTGATAAAGTTATTATTGAAGATAACGTTCTTAATAAGGCAGGCTTAAAATCCGTAACTTTCAAAAGAACCAATGGTGGAGGTTACTTCGATTTAGATGTGGATGTAGAAGTGGGACGTTTTACTATTTCGTGCCAACTCAAAAATGATGATATGCATAGTTTTGCATTGTTTAGTAGAAGAAACGGAAAGGGGATGTCCATTTCCAGGAGAACAGAAGCAATTATTTCAGAAATTGTTTTAAGTCAACTTCGAGTACTGCTATGTGAAAATGTTCCTCTTCGTGGTACGGATACGGATTCAGAAGGTGGTGTAGAACATACAAGACCAAAGACACGGAGAGCTCACTTTCGTAAACTCCCTTCTGGGAGTGGTTTTACCGAGTCACAGCGACAAAAGGTTCTCTTTGAAACCGATAACGATATAGACTTGGCGCTTGTGAATGCGCAGCTTCAGTTGGGACCAGAGGATGGCCAAAAAACGTTTGTAACCGAAGGAGTCTGGGAAACTCTGGACGCTTCTGGAAATGATCTTCCACCATTGGAGAGAAGTGTTGCCAATGGTTCAAAAATTGCAGCAATTGCCGCTTAGTTTTAAACAAAAGTTATGAAATATATCTTTGCCAATTGGAAAATGTATTTAAGTTTTGATGAATCTTGCATTTTGATGAGTCAACTTTTGCAAGAAAAATCAGAAATGCAAAATGTGGAAGTTGCTATTTTCCCGTCTTCTATTTCTTTTTCTGAAATAGAAAAGCTGGCACGGGGTTCACAGTGGAGTTTGGGGGCACAAAATGTTGCTTGGGTAGAAAAAGGGGCCTACACTGGTGCTGTTTCTGCACAGCTTTTTTCTGAGTTGGGAGCAAAGTATGCTTTAGTTGGGCATTCAGAGAGAAGACATATATTTCATGAAAAAAATGAGGATACACAAAAAAAGATGTCTGCTTGTTTTGAGGCGGGGCTTATACCGGTTTTATGTATTGGAGAAACACAGGAAGATCTCGAAGCAGGGAAACGCCAATACCGTCTCCAAAGGCAAATAGATGAAGCACTCATGGGGAATAATATTTCCGAAAGATCTTTCTTCATTGCATACGAACCCGTTTGGGCTATAGGGTCTGGGAGTGCTTGTACGGCCTCTGATGCGGAAGATATCATTGGTTGGATAAAACTTCACCTCAAGGACGCTTTGGGAGTGGATAACGTACCTGTGCTTTATGGGGGTAGTGTAGACGCTACAAATGTGGTATCCTATACAGCACAGGCTTCTATAGATGGTGTTCTCGTGGGTGGCTGTTCTGCAAAGTTTGACGAGTTTTCCTCTATTTTAAAAGCCTTTGATGGTGCATAAGCATATGAACACCCTTGTCCCATTTATTATTATCATTGTCTCTTTGGCTGTTATTATTGCCATTATTGTACGTCGATTTCCTCAATTGGCCCTTTTGGATATTGAAAGTGCTCCAGAAACCCAGGAAGGAAAAAAGAAGGATGACTTTTTGAAAAGTCGTGTGCATAAACAGGCGGAAAAAAATAAAAAAGAACGTTTAGTACGTCTCCATCCCTATATTCAAAAACTCAAAGAAATTCAACTTAAATTTCGAAAATATGTAGGGAGAGTAGAAAAAAGAATTATCAAAGAAAGACAAAAGGACATTTCCGCACTAACAGAGGAAGTAAAATTTCAAAAACAAGGTGAGGTTCGTTCACTGGTTCAAGTGGGGCAAAAGGCGGTGCAAGAAGGAAGGTTTGATATTGCCGAAAAGAATTTTTTAGACGCGGTAAAAGTGGATGCAAAAAATATAGATGCATACCGCGGTTTGGCAGAAGTATATTGTTCTCAAGATCAGGTGGATGAAGCAAAACAAACATTAGAATTTATCCTTCATCTCGATCCAAGCGATGATCATAGCATGATGAAACTTGGTGATATCTATGCAGAAGAAGGAAAAACAGAAGAGGCTTTGTCATATTATCAACAAGCAGTTCTGGTGAATGAAATTTATGCCAGTCGTTTTGCCAAGATTTCTGAACTTCTTTTTAAATTGGAGCAATTTGAGGCAGCCTATGAGTCTATTGAACAAGCGGTTGAGCTCGAGCCAAACAATCCTAAATATCTTGACAAATTGTTGGAAATTAGTATAATGGTAGGCACAAAAGAATCTGCTCTTCATGCATTTGATAAGCTTCGTCTGGTAAATCCGGAAAATAAGAAGCTCAAGGTGTATCGTGAAAAGATACATAAGATGTCAGAAGGGAAAGAATAAAGAGATTATCATTAGTGAGCCATCTTAGCTCAGTTGGTAGAGCAACGGTTTTGTAAACCGTCGGTCCGGGGTTCGAGTCCCCGAGATGGCTCAGTGATGGTAATCAAGAGGGTCGGTACCGAAGCGGTCAACCGGGGCAGACTGTAAATCTGCTGGCATATGCCTTCGGGGGTTCGAATCCCTCCCGGCCCACAAATAAAAACACACATAGAACTATGTGTGTTTTTATTTTCTCTTCTTTTTTTCTTTTTGGAGATATTCCCACAAAAGGTTGTAGATAAGTTTTTGTAAATCTGCAAGTTCTTTTGACTCAATGATAACTGCCATTTTTTCCTTCCATGAGGCAATAAGCATTTTGTTATCATAAATATTTACTTCGGGCGAAAATGTCATAGAACATTCTGGGAGAGATAGAGAGGTTCTCATTTCTTCGCTATCTTTCTTTGCACGTTTAAGGGACGTCTTGTTTTGAGGGAAGATGCCACGAATGGAAATTTGTGCCTCAACACGTCTTTGGTAGTAGTCCGGAAAAAAATTTGGGAGCGCGTCATGCATAGTTTCTACATTTGCATATGACAAAATTTCTTCACTTGAGCTTAGTGTATCTTCATAGGCTTCACGCATGCCTTTTTCGCCTTCAAAAAATTGAACCTTTGGTTTGGTCGTACTCTTTGGATTCACAAGTGAACGAAGCTCGGGAAGAATTTGTACTACACTCTTTTTCTTTTTTTCGAGTTGTTTTTCAAGTGCTTTCTTTTCATTTTCAAAATAAGAAAGAAGATATTTTGGATCGCGTGCACTATAGTATTGTCGTTTTTGTTTTTCAAATTTTGTAATGAGTCCTTTGTAGAGGAGGGAATGTAGGATATCATAACAACTCGTTCGATTGATACCAGATTTCTTTGCAATATTGGTTACCGTCCCGGTATCAAGTTCAAGGAGCGTGAGATAAACAGCTATTTCTTTTTGAGAAAAGCCAAGTTTTTGAAGAATTTTCTGGGAAATCATAGGGTTCTCATAAAAATAAAAGAGAGAAAGTTGTGGTTGTGGATAAGCTGTGAATTGTGTGTATTGTTGTGGAACAACCATCGACTAAAAAATTGTATAAAATAAGCGAAATTTTGTCAAGTATGCAAAAGAAAACATATTAGCTCTTGAGAAAAAACATGAAGTCATGGATAATAGGCAAGGTATGTGAGTTTTTGAAAATCATGCCCATCCACAGAATTGCTTTACAGCCAAAAACCCTCAGTGTATAATCCTTTTGTTATCTTTATCCCCACCAAAATACCTTGTGGACGGTATAACTTTGAAAAGCCGGAAGCACGGAGACTCTCTAATTCAATTAAGATTTTACCTATGAAAAGAATTTTCATGGCATTTGGGACTTTTGCACTTGCACTCGTACTCGTGGGAGCAGGATGTGGAAAGACTCAACCAGATATGCAAATGCAAGACGAGAATATGATGACGGACAATGGTCCCATCCAAGTTGGTTTTATAGGACCTCTTACGGGAGAGGCGGCAACGTATGGTGAGCCTGGAAAAAATGTGATTGCTTTGGCAGTGGAGCAGGTGAATGCTAGTGGAGGAATCAATGGACGTGATTTGCAAGTTATCTATGAAGATGGAAAATGTAATGGAAAGGACGCTTCAAACGCCATGACCAAACTTGCGACCATAGACAATGTAAAAGCGGTCTTGGGAGGATTTTGTAGTGGAGAATCTCTTGCTGCGGCACCAATTGCCAATGAAAACAAGGTCCTTCTCTTTTCTTCAGGATCATCAAGTCCTGACCTTTCTGTACAGGGTGGAAAATACTTCTTTCGAGATTACCCAAGTGATGCTACACAAGGGAAAGTTTTGGCAGAAGCTGCCTACAAGCGTGGGTGGAGAAAAGTTGCGGTTCTCCAAGAACAGACAGATTATGCGGAGGCTCTCCAAGAAACTTTCTCAAAAAAGTTTAATGAGTTAGGTGGAAGTGTGATCGTTGAAAAATTTCCAAGTGGAAGCTCTGATTTTCGAACACAACTTACGAAGGTAAAAGACTTTGGTGCAGATGCATTATTTCTTACTATCCAAACTTTTAAACCAGCGGAGAATATTCTCCGTCAAAAAAATGAACTTGGTTGGAACATCCCGTTGATAGGCTCCGATATCCTTCCTGGTGGGGACATCGTTCAAAATTCTCCTGAACTTATTGAAGGAATGCTAGTTGCAGAGTATGGCGTTGATATGAATAATGAAACTCTTCAGAAGTTTATTGCAGCATATCAAGAAAAATATGGGGAAGAACCTCCATATCTCTCTTACGCACAAACAGAGTATGATTCTGTCTTTATTTTGGCAGATGCTTTGAGAGCTGTGGGAAATGATGGGGAAAAACTTCAGGAATGGTTTTCTCACCTTACGGATTGGCAAGGAGCCTCTGGCAGCGTGACTTTCGACGAGAATGGAGATAGAGTTGGAGGACACAGACTTGAAGTAATGAAGGATGGAAAAGCTGTACCAGTAGAAGAATAAAAATTTTCTCTTGCATAAAAGCCCGGCTCCCTCCGGGCTTTTTGCTTGAAGAAGACACATTTTTTGTGGTACACTAGGAAAGCGGCTTTGAGAGGAAGAAACAAGAGATTCAGTAATTTTTTTGAAAATGATTTTCAACCAACTTCTCATAAACGGAATTATCGCAGGATCCATTTATGCCCTTGTGGCCAGTGGGTTTACTTTGATTTACTCGGCTACTCGATTTATTCATTTTGCACATGGTGCCATTGCTGCTGCTGGTGCGTATCTTGTGTATACTTTCTTTGTTTTACTGGGACTCAATTTTTATCTTGCCAGTTTTTTGGCCGTGCTATCTACTGCATTGGTGGGACTTTTTTTCTTTGCCATTATTTATAGACCACTTCAGAAAAGAAAATCTTCCAATGCTATAATGTTGATTGCCGGGCTTGGTTTGATGATCCTTATAGAAAATCTTTTGTTACTTATTTTTGGAGCAGATGTAAAGAGTCTAAATTTTTTGGAAGTTGCTCGAGGAAAGGAAATTTTTGGAGCCATCATTACACCGCTTCAGATGGTGATTGTGGCCATTTCTGTACTTTTACTCATCTTTCTCCAATTCTTTGTCAAGAAAACTAAATTTGGGAAGAAAATGCTTGCGGTTGCAGATAATCCGGAGCTTGCTGACACGACAGGAATTAATGCAAAGGTTATCCAGTATGCAGGATTTGGAATTGGTTCTGCATTGGCGGGAGTTGCGGGGATTCTCATTGGTTTGGAACAAAATATAGAGCCGGTAATGGGTGTTATGCTTATTGTAAAAGGATTTACGGGAGCTATCATTGGAGGGGTGACATCTCTCCCCGGAGCCATTTTGGGGAGCTATCTTTTGGGACTTTCAGAAAATTTTGGTATTTGGTATTTACCGAGTGGTTATAAGGATGCCATTGCCTTTGGGTTGCTCCTTATCTTTCTGTTGGTAAAGCCAAATGGAATATTGGGGATAAACAAGGGCGTTCGAGAATAAATTATTTTTATGTTTTCAACCTATTTTATACATCTTGCTGTTATTATTACCATATTTATCATACTTGCGGTTTCTTTGAATTTGGTTTTAGGCTATACCGGAATGATCAATCTTGGGCATATTGCATTTTATGGTATTGGTGCCTATGCTTCTGCGATCCTTACGATAAGTCATCAATTTAATTTTTTGCTTGCTGTTTTTTGTGGGGGATTAATTGCATCTGCATGTGGTTGGTTTCTCACGGTGATTACCAATAGGCTCAAAGGAGATTACTTTGCACTTGGTACGATGGGATTTTCTTTTGTTTCGTATGCTTTTTTCTTGAATTGGACTTCTCTTACACGTGGTCCTCTGGGAATCCCTGGGATTCCACGTCCAAAGATATTTGGTTATATTATTCGAACCAATGGTGAATACCTTCTATTTTCCCTTCTTGTTGCTATCTTGGTAATACTCTTTCTCTACTTACTTACCAGGTCTCGTTATGGAAAGCTTCTGGAAGCGGTGCGCGATGATGTAGTTGGGGTTCAGATGCTTGGAAAAAATATATTTCGTCTCAAATATCAAGCCATGATGATTTCTGCTTTTATCGCAGCCATTGCTGGGGCATTATATGGACACTATATTAGTTTTATTGACCCTTCAACCTTTTATCTCAATGATATTGTAATTGTCCTGACTATTGTGATTGTGGGGGGATTGGCTTCTTTGAGGGGTTCTATTGTGGGAGCTCTTATCATTACACTTATTCCAGAAGCATTACGTTTTGTACAGATGCCACCGTCCATGATTGGGCCGATGAGACAAATTGTCTATGCACTATTGCTTATCCTCATTCTCATGTATAGGCCAAAAGGGCTTTTTGGAAGGGTAGATTTGGAATAAATTTTTTTCATAGAGTGATTATGATTCAAGTAAAGGACATAAAGAAAAGATTTGGAGGAGTGGAAGCTATAAAAGGTTCTCACTTTGTGATACCAGAAAAAAGCATCACCGCACTCATTGGTCCAAATGGTGCCGGAAAGACAACGTTGTTTGATATTATTACAGGATTTATTACACCGGATCAGGGAAATATTTTTTTTGAAGGGCACGACATTACCAAAAAACATCCTTTTGAAATCGCCAATATGGGCGTGAGTCGCACCTTTCAACAAGTTCGACTATTTAAGTATCTTACTCTTTTGGAGCATCTTCGTATGGTGGAAGATAATGAAGATATAAAAATTATTCGGAACCTCTGGAAGCGAGAAAAAGTAGATAGGAGACAGTATGAGGACATATTGGAAAAATTTGGAATAGAAAGGGATTTGGATGCATTGGCGTCAGAGCTTTCCTATGGACAAAGAAAACTCTTGGATCTAGCTATGGCAGTACGGAAACCACACAAAATTTTGTTGCTGGATGAACCGGTTGCCGGTGTAAATGCCGTTGTGCAGGAAAGAATAGAGGACCTTTTATTAAAAATGAAGGAAGAGGGAGAAACCATATTGCTTATTGATCACGATATGCGTTTTGTACGAAAACTTGCAGATTATGTTATTGCTCTTGATGCGGGTGTTGTATTGGTGGAGGGAACTCCAGAAAAAGTTTTAGCAGATAAAAGAGTATTGGAAGCGTACTTAGGAGAATAGCTATTTATTTAAAATGAGAGAATTTATGCTGAAGATAGAAAATCTCAACGCCGGGTATCACGAACTTCACGTCATCAAGGACGTGTCTTTGGAATTGAAAAGGGGAAGTATCTCAGTACTTATGGGTCCAAATGGAGCAGGGAAGTCTACACTTTTAAAATCTATTTTTAGTATAACGGATATTTTTTCTGGAGAAGTTTTATTTGAAGGAGAAAAAATTACTGGATTACCAGCACATACACTTCTGCAAAAAGGAGTAGCTTTTGTTTCACAAGGGAGGGTAAATTTTGGTATGCTTTCGGTGATGGATAACCTCATGTTGGGGGCACATCATGTTGCAGATAAAAAAGAAGTGAAAAAAAGGCTTGAAAAGGTTTATGATCAGTTTCCCATTCTTCGGGAAAGACAAAAAGAATATGCTTTTTCTCTCTCAGGAGGGCAGCAACAGATGCTTGCCATCGGGCGTGCTCTTATGAGTGAACCAAAGCTTTTGTTGATGGATGAACCTTCACTTGGTTTGGCGCCAAAATTGGTAAAAGAACTTTTTGCCACTATTGTGGATATTCGAGAGCGATTTCAAACCACCATACTTATTGTAGAACATAATCTCAAAAGTCTCATGGAGTTTGCAGATTATGGTTATGTCTTGGTTCAAGGAGAAGTCGTCGCAGAGGACGAATGTAGGAACCTCAAAAAAAGCGATATCATGCAAAAGGTATTTGTGGGGACCTTTGACTAGACAAACGCAATTAGCTCATCAAATCTTTGAGCACTTCTGTCACATGTTTTTGTGGATTTACTTTTACGTAATGCTTCAAAATTTTCCCTTTTTCATCTATTAAAAAAGAATCTCGTTGGATACCCATATATTTTTTTCCATACATACTTTTTTCCGTCCAAACTCCATACTTTTCTACGACTTTTTTTTCCACGTCTGCAAGAAGAGGAAAATTAAGGTCATGTTTACAGGCAAATTTGTCATGCATATCTACCGTATCGCAGGATACGCCAAGTACTTGTACATGATATTTTTCCAGTTGTTTGAGATTATCACGAAAATTTTGAGCTTCAATGGTACATCCTGGAGTAAGATCTTTTGGATAAAAATAGAGAAGAACTTTTTGTCCAAGATAATCTTTGAGAGCATGTTTTTTTCCTTTTTGGTCAGGAAGTGTAAATTGTGGTGCTTTTTTTCCTTGCATATGAAGAGTTTGTTTACTATAATGGATAAAAGTAGAAAATAAAATATAAATTGTTTCAATTCTAGTATACCATATTTATGCAGAATATTTTCAACATTCTTTTGGGAGTACATTTTTTAGGAAATACACTGCTTGATTACCTTATTTTTCTTACGGTATTTATTTTGGCAATACTTATTTTGAAAATTTTCCAAGGTCTTATTTTGGTTCGTTTAAAAAAGATTGCGGAAAAAACAGAAAATACTTTTGATGATGCGATTATTGAGACATTTCAGAAAATTGGTTTTTGGTTTTTTGTTTTTTTATCTTTTGTAATAAGTCTTCGTTTTCTTTTTATTTCCGAGCAGGTTATGAGGGGACTCAATATTATTCTGGTTGCTTGCATTGCCTATCAAGTTGCCCGAGTGCTTCAGAATCTTATCAATTATGTTATAGAGTTATACCTGGATAAGGTTACCAAAACAGAAAAAGAAAAGAAACAGGGGAGAGCGATTTTGCGTATTATTCGTGTGAGTATTTTAGGTGGTTTTTGGGTTATTGTGGGAATTATGGTACTTGCAAATTTGGGGGTAAATGTTACATCCCTCATTACCGGTTTGGGCATAGGAGGAGTAGCTATTGCACTTGCGGTGCAAAACATTCTATCGGATCTATTTAGTTCATTTACTATTTTTCTCGATAAACCATTTCAAGTTGGAGATTATATTAAAGTAGGAAAGGACTCCGGAAATGTGGAACATATTGGTTTGAAAACTACGCAAATTAAAACATTGAGAGGTGAGGCGCTCGTCATTCCGAATAAAGAACTTACCAGCACACGAATACAAAATTTTCGTCATATGAAAAGACGCCGTGAAGCATTTACATTTGGTATTTTGTATAATACTCCCAAAAAACAACGGGTGGAGATTCCAGAGATGGTTCAATCCATTATTGAAGGTATAGAAGGCCTTGAGTTTGAAAGATGTCATTTTGCACAGTTGGCAGATTCAAGTTTAAACTTTGAGGTAGTGTATTATGTAAATTCATCGGACTACACGTTATACATGGATACGAAACAGCAGGTGAATCTTGCTTTGATGGAAGCTTTTGAAAAGAAACAAATAGAATTTGCCTATCCAACGCAGACGATTTACTTGGAAAAATAAAGAAACAAAAAATTGGATGAGCATCCAATTTTTTGTTTCAAGAAATATTATTGAAGATATTGTTGAGTATTTTTGTTGTAATCAAAAATTTTTGTTCCAAATTTTTCAAATGATACATTCAACATTTCATGAGTATATGTGTCTTCTGCTGTGATATTCATATTCTTTAAAATCTCAGGAAGTTGGTTGTCCTTTTGTGGAACGACTTCTACCTCAAATCCAATGCGCGTGTAATCATAGGGAGGTAATTGTGAAAAGATCCAAGAAAAGTCTTTATTACTCAAGGAAAGATTTGGTCCATTGCTCACGGAAGTATTCTTGGTAAATTCTACAGAAGATCCGAGACTTCCTTGGAGTTTCAGATTTGAGAGTTCATTGGCAGTATTACCAATATTAAGAAGGACCCAAAATTTTGTGGGCATACCCTTTTTGAGTGGAAGTGGACCACGTCCAATTTGATCTAACCCTTCGGTGTAGTATTGGATGGATGGTTCTAAGGTAAGTGCACTACTGATTGGGAGAGGTTGTATGGAAATATTTTTCGTATAGGCTTGAGATACCCCTTCTATCTTTGCACGCAATCGCAAAACAGGCTTAATATTCAGCTGTGTTCCACCACTTGGTTTGGAAACAATGGGAATATCGAGTGGATCTAGAGTAAGTATTTCTCCTGGCGCTAGATCTTTATTGAGGTGTATAACTTGAAGACCATCTTCTTGACTTGTATTGTAGCGTGTTCTGAATTTTTGAGTGTTTACAATATTTTCTGGAAGGAGTAATTCAATGTCCATATCTGAAATGGAAACATTGCCTTGATTTTCCAGTTTTATGGAAAGAGAGATTTCTTTCCCAGGAGACCCAAAGAGATTACTCCAAGTAGAGAATCCAAAAATATTGGGAGTAATAATGGCTCTTTCTTGTTCCTCCGTGTCCTGAAGGAAATTTTCATTTTGAAAATGTATTACGGGAGTTATAGAAAAAGAAAGCGTATCTTCAGAAATATTTGAATTATCAAGTTCAGCGGTAAGTTGAATATTTTGTCCTGCTGCTAGGGTATCAATATCCCATATAAATTCTTTCCCTATACTTCCTACATTCGTTTGTATATTTTTGAGAATATTTTTATAGGCAGAAAGGTCAAGAGAGATATTTTCCATGTCAGATTCAGAAGTATTTCGAAGTGTTACAGAAAGTGGGGAATGTGTACCTCGGATAAGATTTTTTTCAAGATTTACTTGTGTTTCCAAAGCAGAACTCTCTGGTGTAATTCTGATTGAGTCGGCTTTATAAATAGGAAAAATACTTTTTTCCATTTTGAATTGTAGCGTCGCATGTGCAATTTGTTCTTTGTGGACACTTCCAACAAAGAAACCCTTTACAACGATAAGTTGTTCCTGTTTGGGGGGAATATCTTGAAGCTGGATCTTTTTGGTATCTTCAGAGATAAAAGTAGGAGTTTCTAGTTTTGTAGTTCGAAACCCTTTTGGAGGAATGAACTGCAAAAGGGGGGAGGCGATGATATTTTTGGTGGCCTTATTTTTTATATAGATATAAAAAGTGAGCTCTTCTCCGCTTTTGAGTGGAGTTGTGGTATCTTTTTGTTCTGCTGTAATATGTATTTCTACATCTTGAATAGGTTGAGGAACATAAAAAAACCATAGCAGGGATGTTATGGCAAAAAAGGCTATGACCAGTATGAGAAACATATCAAACACAAAAAGCTTCTTTGCGTGACGAAAGTAAGGCTTGTACCTTCTATTAAAGAGATTTCGCAACAGCAACAGTGGATTCCAGGTCATAATGCGAATTTTAAGGTGATGACTCATCTTTTTTGAGACTTTTAGGAGTGGGAGAGTAGAGGGTATTTCGGATCTTCCATCTATCTACGAACTGTCCTATCCCATGGGTATTTGATTTGTTTTTAATCGTGGTTTTATCCTGAGACCATTTTACCAGACTTTCAAAATTTATTTTATAGCGTCCACCAACCACGATGTAGGTGATTTCATCGTTTTTGAGAGCTCGGCGGATTGTTTGGGCATTAACCCCAAAAAGCCTGGCTGCTTCCGATACAGAGACACGAATGAGCTGTCCGGGTGTTTTTTCGAGATTTCCTTGTTCCATAATATTTTGTATACACTTGTCTATACAAACCACCTCATTATAGCATATTTTTGCAAATTTGTCAAGTTTTTTGTTTTTTTGGAGTTTTTTGTTAAAAATAGCTTATTTTAGAAAAAAAATGCATTTTTGAATTTTTTTGTGAATTGATACTATTTTTTCTACTTTTTTGGTTTTTTCCCTTGCTTGAGTTTAAAAAGTACTCAAGTATGGAGAAAAAAATATTAAGAACTCTTTCTTTTTTCCTTTGTTTTGCTTGCCTTTTATGGGGATATATGATATACTCCACCGTGTTTATTTTAGCTAACTTTAGCTTTTTTTAGTGAAAACTGTAACGTTTTTTATAATTCTGCGTCTTCTACTATGAAAGACAAGATACAAGAAAAAAAACTATTGTACAAAATAGTTGTTCATAAAGACGCGGAAGCATTCGGAAGTCTTTATGACGTGTATGTCGAGCGTATCTACCGGTTTGTTTTCTACAAAGTAGGGACACGTGAGGATACGGAGGATTTAGTGAGCGATATTTTTTTGAAGACCTGGAACTATCTGGTGAGTAATAAAAATACCGAAGTGAGAAGTTTCAGTGGTTTGGTATATAAGGTAGCAAGGAACGCAGTTATTGATCTGTACAGAAAGAGAGCAAACAGTAAGGAACACCCAATTGAACATGCTTTGGGAGTAGAAGATAGCCAATTTGAAAAAAATGAGCAAAAGCAGGAAGTAGCAGAGATTCTTGTCTTGGTAAGACGACTTAAGTCAGACTACCAGGAAATTATCTTACTACGTTTTGTGGAAGAGCTTTCGATAAAAGAAATTGCAAAGATTCTTGATAAAAGTAGTACCTCAGTGCGGGTCACATTACATCGAGCACTTAAGAAATTAAAAGAACTTTCTTCATAGCAACATTATGCCATCTGATGTCATTCAAAAATTGAAGGGGTTGAAAAATGCCAATGGGCATGGTCGGGTAAGTCCCGATGCTCTTTGGATTCAAGAGACTCGATCTCACTTGATGGCACAAGTTCGTAATACTACCACACAAAGTAAAAAGTCTGTTCGTGCAGAACATGTTTTTCAGTGGCTTGAAATTTTTATGCCTCATAATTACGCCGTAGCAGCACGGCGTGCTTTTGTGTTCTTACTCGTTTTAGGAGTGGCTGCAGGTGGTTGGAGTGTTGGAGCAAGTGCTTCACAGGACAGTCTTCCTGGAGATGCACTTTGGAAAGTAAAGTTGGCAACTGAAAAACTTCAAGAGGTCGCTGTTTCTGTTGTAGGAAGTAATGGTGTTCAGGTGGCAGTAAAGAAAAAAATACTTACGAATCGAGTAGAAGAAATCAAAAAACTTTCAGAAAAACCTCAGGAAGATTATCCAAAACGTATCAAGCAGGCAAAGGACCAATTGAAAACATCGGTAGCCTCTGTAAATAAAGTAGTGGGGGGCGCCGAGCCAGGACAGGCTGTACAACTTGCATTGGAAGTTTCTCAAACAACGCAGGAGGCATCCAAGGTTTTAAAGGAGGCTGGTCAAATTTTGGATGGCACACCGGCCAATCAAGGTGAATCTCAAGAACTTTCTCAAGAGATTGATAGAACTACAAAAGAATTTAAAAAAGATACTCTTGCGGTTATTGCGGATGCTGTGCAAAAACAAATGGACAGTGGGAGTGATATAGGGATTCAGGACGAAAACAAAATTAAAAAGGTAGTTACTGATACACTTGATGAGTTATCCGGTGAAATAGATGAGGAAAAAACAAAAGATATCATAGAAAAAGCAAAACAGAACTCAGAGGTTGCTCGATCAGGTGATGTCGGAGATACACAGGAAGATGTATCCAGTACCACAGATTCAACCGTTTCTTTAGAATTCAATAGTTCTACTCCAGAGCAGTTGAGTACTTCTTCCTTGAAGGTTTCAACCTCGGTAAAGAAAGTGCTTGTGACTTCTCCGGAAGAAATACATAAGGAAGATGTAAACCAGGCAATACAGGTGGTTAATCAAACTTCTCAAGAAGTCCGTCAACTTAAAGAAGAAATAACAACCCTTACACAGACAAACCAGTTAGTAGAAGCCCTTGAGCGGACAAAAACACTCAATGATGTTACCGCACAGGCAAAGGAGGGAATACGACAGTTAGAACAGTATGTAAAGAAAGATATTGTAAGCGATCCACCTCCGGAGGACATACCAAATGTTGAATCCAAAGAGAATGGAGACATATCAAAAGAAACGACTGTTCAAGAGAATACCACTACAACAAGTACTTCGACAACAGCCGTAAAGACTGAAGAACATGTTGTAAATTAAAAAATTGAATTTCCTCATGCTGTATGGCACTACTTTGTCACTCTATCGTGGCAAGGTGTATGCCATACAGCAGCCTCTCGAGCAATCGAGGGAAAAGGGGCAAATCCATCTTCTTATGGAGATGGTGGTGTATATCAAAAGTCGAGCCCTACGGCGATATATACTTTACATTAATCAGAAAACTTATATGAGGGACCGTTCTTCCTAAGAAGAATGCGCGCTTTTGTATAAGTCGAATTATAGCTATGACACACACACTTAAATTCGTTAAAAAGAGTTTCACATGGGCAGTAGTAGCAACTACAATCGCATGGAGCATGGGTCTAGCAGCCTTGATGCCAAGCGTAGTAGCAGCAGCAACATGTCCATCATTTGCAGCAGGAGATCTGTTGAGC
>Ga0210050_1000034_pt1 | contig 185477 bp, 201 predicted proteins | sample CryGey132114_all_FD_185463 | JGI IMG/M metagenome (GOLD analysis project Ga0210050, IMG submission 185463) | Groundwater microbial communities from aquifer - Crystal Geyser CG22_combo_CG10-13_8/21/14_all (SPAdes) (version 2) | ecosystem: Environmental > Aquatic > Deep subsurface > Groundwater ... | reverse complement strand
CATGGGACTTTAGCCCTGTAGCTCCACTTGGTGTTCCTAAAGTTATTTCCCTATCATTCTTTGGTGGTCTTTGGGGGATTCCTCTTGGATTGATTCTTGAAAAACTTCATGGAGCAAAGTATTGGATCGCTGCCACTGTTTTTGGAGCTATTTTTCCAACAGCAGTTGCCATGTTAGTTGTTTTCCCACTAAAGGGAATTACTGTTGTGATGAAAATGGTTATAATCGGGCTAATTGTTAATGCTGCTTGGGGCATAGGCGTCGCTGTCCAAAAAAAAATTATCTTAAAATAATTCTTTTACATTTTCCGGAGGTCGACCAATGACTACTTTTTTTCCTTTTATTACAATTGGTCTTTCTAAAATTTTTGGATATTTTAATACAGCTTTTGTGAAACTCGTTTGACTAGAAAAATCTATTTTAATTTTTTTGTATTCATCCTCTTTCTTACGAATAAGATCTTCGCTGTTACCTTTAAAATTTGTAAAAATGAAACTCAAAAGATCATCTGAAAGTTCACCGTCTAGGTAATTTATAATTTCGACATGATCAGACTCGTCTTCAAGCAAGGCGAGAGTTTGTCTACTTTTTGAGCATCTAGGGTTGTGAATAATCTTATACATTAAAAGTCCCTGTCCATTAGCGTTTTTCTTCCCTCAGCTTTGGCATTCGAAACAGCACGATCAGTAAGTTCTCTTACTAAGTCGGAGAGTTTATCCATCACACCTGCTGATGTATTTATGTCGTAGCGATCTTTCACATAGCTTTTTAGTTTTGAAGCTACGATTAAAATTTCTTTTGGATATTCATTATTAGAGCTTTGTGGCTTAGAGCTTGTTACAAGAATTCTTTTAGGCTCACGAGATTGTTCAGCTAAAGCTGCATCTTTACTTGGAGCTCTTTCTTCCTCGGCCCATGCACTTTTATGATTCATAATAGGGTTGTGAACATCCCAACAGGTGACAGAACAATAAATATTTTTTCTACATGTTGAAACTGAGCATTTTTGATAAATAGAATTAAATCCAATTTCTTTTTTGCAAGTACTACATTTACGCCAGTAGTTATTTTCCATTACTAAATCCTTATTCGGTTTTTATAGATTATATGCATATTTTAAGTGAAAATGTTGAAATGAACTATTATGAACAACTTGATTTTTATTGTGAGAGGCTAATGCCTGGTTTTTGGGCAGAACCTATCAATGCCCTCTCAAATATAGGATTTATCTTCGCGGGATTATTTGGTTTTTATTGCTGGAAGTCATCGAAATCCACATGGATGTTTTTCTTGTCATTCTTGGCCTTATTAGTCGGTATTGGGAGTTTTCTTTTTCATACCTATGCTACTCGCTGGGCGCACCTCGCAGATCTTTTACCAATAGCTCTTTTTATGAGTAGTTTTTTAGTTTTTGTTCAAAAACGTCTACTTCATTTTTCAAACGTAAGAACTCTTATCGTGATGATTGTTTTTATCACTTGTGCAATATTGATTGAGATTTATCAACCAAGACATCTTTTAGGAGGATCTCTTGGTTATACCCATGCCGTTATTGCTTTAAGTGTAGTGACTTATCATTTTAGAAAAAAAAGACATCCTTACACGAAGTATTTTAGTGCAGGCTTACAGGTCTTTCTTTTAAGTTTAATTTTTCGAACTCTTGATGGATATCTCTGTGAGCTTAACCCTTTTGGTTCTCATTTTATTTGGCACCTTATGAACGCAGCTTTGATATTCATATTACTGATACCTGTTGATCTAACAACGAGACTAAATCATGAACCGTAAGCTTTTTTTAAATATTCATCTTTATTTAGCAGCATTTTTCTTACCTTTTCTTTTATTAATGCCTATTACTGGTGTGAGTTATCTTCTTGGAGAAAAAGGTGCAAAAATTTCTCGAGTAGAATTTAGTACGAATGAAGTTCCTCCCCAAGATAAAACTCAACAGAAGGAATGGATTAAGAATCAGTTTGAAAATAATAATATAGATTTTGATTGGGAGTATATTAAGCCAAATGGAAATGACTTAATTTTAAGACCAAGTTCGAAGGATCATTATATTGTCAGTGTTCAAGCTGATAAAACTGACTTTATTAAAATTGAGCCTAATTTACTTTTAAAATTGATTGAGCTTCATAAAGGGCATGGGCCAGCACTATTTAAATCGTTAGAAATTAGTGCGGGGATTGGTCTGATTCTATTAACCATATCAGGAATATTTCTAAGCTTTTACAGTAGATCACTAAGAAAGAAGTTTCTACTTCCTCTGATCATTGGTTCAATTGTTACAGTTCTGGCTATTTTAATATAAAAAAAAGGGCGCCTAAAGCGCCCTTTGTCATTAGATCGTTTTGATTTTCTTAGCGACAGTCAGCGCCACCAAAATAAGTCTGCTTCACAAAGTTAAAGAACATACATCCTTTCTTGCTATAAAGCTGGCGGAACATTCCTGGAGCCACTGAGTTCATTTCTTTCTTTAGCTTAATTGCTTCTGACCAGCTAAGCGCAACTGCGTTTTCAGGATTTGCAGCATGCAAGCGAACATAGCTGTCATCATAAACAGTTTTGAAGTAATCAACCGCATCTTTCTTAGGCTTATCATCAGAGTTTCTATTTAGGTTCCAAAGATTTTCATGTTGTTTTGCATAGTCATTATAAAGTCCAGCGAACTGAGCGCCTTTATACTCTACAAGATTATCAAATTGATTAAACTCAGCATTGGCAGAAAGGTTAAAGCTTCCAGCTAAAAGAACTGCTTTCGCTGGATTTTCATTATCAATAATAACAAATTTATGGTGATTTAAAATCCAAGAAGAAAAATGTGGAGCATGGCTATAGAAATGAACTCTTACAGGTGCTTCTTTTTTGTCATTTCCAGGGATTTTTTTGTAATCACGTACAAATCTTGGTGTCATCTCAATTGATGGTCTAGAAGCTGTGTCACGGATATTAGTTTTAAACTCTTGGTTATCAACTGAAAGTCTCACATCAACGCCACGTTTAACTGCGCGAATTAAAGCTTCACTCACACTATAAAGGTTGAAGTGGTTTAGAGCTAACCATACGCTTTTTTCAGCATTATCAATGGCCTTAATTAAAGCAGTTGAAACGATATAAGGCTGTTCTCCGTTATCAAGAAAACGATCGCTTAAATCAATGATTCTGCCTTTTTTATAGTCAGCAGAATTTACTGAGTTTTCTGAAATTGTAGAATTCATTGAACTTGCAATTAAAGTCATCGCAGTAGTGTTCACAGGTAAGTTTGCTGCTACAGTATCAAGTGGTAAAATATCAGCTTTTTGAGTTTCATCTTTTGTTACGATGTCATCTGAGCTATTCCACATGACGGCAAATTCTTTTTCAAATTGCTTAATGATGGCTTTGTTTTCTGCTTCGCCTTCTTCTTCGATGAAAGTAAAGTCTTCAGAGTATCTATTTTTTGCGCCACCTGACATATTGGCACTTGAGTTTGAAAGATTTTTTGAATCTACTAGAACAAATTTTTCGTGCATATTTTGCTTCGCACGTTTGAACATCGCACCCATTGCTTCCAATTTTGCAACTTTAGAAAGGATGCTACTTTTTGACCCAAGTGGACGGTGAAGTACAACTCTTAGTTTTACACCAGGATTCTTTGTTAAAAGATCTTCCATCGCATCAGTAATACCACCATCAGACCAACTATAAATGGTGATATGGGCCGTCTTCTTGGCACCCTTAACGTAGTCATACATTTTCTCAAAAGCTTCATCACCTTGATGTGGAGAAAATAATGCGTAAGGAGGGGCAGCTAAAAGAGTCGCAGGTAGAAGAGCGAGTAATGCAATTTTTAGTCTTTTCATTTTAAGAACCTCAAAAGTTTAGTGCGCTCTTAGTACCAAAGCATTTGAGTTTAGGCATCACCCCCTGTTTTAATTACAGACCCATTTTGTCTGTAATTACGAGGGTTTACTATCTTCTGATTTTGATATGATTAGGATAACAATAAGTAAGCTCACAAGTGCAGGCACGGCGGCGCTGGCTGAATAGCCCCATATTGGCGCAAATTTACCCACAAAAACCGTTGCGCTTGATTCAGAGAAATTCGTCATGGCCATAAAAAGACTAAATGCAAAGGCTGGGAAGTCTTTGTTTGAATGACTCATCAGATAGGCGTAAAGACTCGATGTTAAAAGACCAATAGAGAAGTAAAAGATCACCATGGCACTTGAGAGGACCAAGTAATCTGATTTTGTATCTAAAAGTGCAGCTGTGGCAACGGCGCAAAATGCACAAATCTTTGTGGCGTGTGAAAGAAGTTTTCCTTTATTAAAACTATCTGAAAGTTTACCGCCAAATAAAGCTCCAACTAACATCGCCAAGGGAACACCAATAGCATAGAGGGGTCCTCTTATGTTTGCAGGTACGCCAACCTTGACGAGCGCGGCGCTGGCAATACCAGCTAGACCTTCAAATGAAAGACTTGCGATAAAAGCAGTGGCCACCAAAAGCCATGTTTTTCGTTCAAGCAGTAAGAGTTTTAGTCCGATAAAATACTGTTTAACATCAAACTGGTGAGGCTCTTTGGGTTCTGCTCTTGTGAATAAACTTAAACTACTAATAATAATCGCACCTGCAAGTGCCGCACAGGTAAACTCCAATCCAAGCTTATGAATAAGTATGAGACTAGCACCGCCAAAAAGGGATCGGCCGACAAGCATACCAGCTTGCATAGCACCGTTTACTCGTCCCATTTCTTCATCAGGAACAGACTTTACAGCTAAAGCGTCAATACAAACGTCTTGAATGGCAGCAAAAGTTGAATGAAGCATGAGAATTAAAGTTAGGTAATTAAGGTTGCCTGCTTCAATTGTTGGGAAAAAACTAAATGCCGTAATGGCCATGATTATTTGAGCAATTAAAAGGGGAGGCTTAAGCCCAAATTTTCGTGAAAGTAAGTCGACAGCGGGAGCGGCAAAAAACTTAAGGCTCCAAGGCAGAGCTGCTAAGGCAGTAAGTTTAGAAACTTCAGTCAGTTCAAAGCCGCGTTCGGCTAATATCGCAGGAAGTGCCCACCAGATAAATCCAATAGGTGCACCTTCTGCGAAATATAAAAGAGCAAAGTATAGGCGTTTATTCATTTACCTATACTAAAGTTTGAAACGAATGTTGTCTAATCGATCCAAGTAGGAGTTTTCTTAACCTTGGAAGCATCATAGCCAAGACTTTCAGATTTCGCCTTAAGATCATTATAAAGAGTTTCATCAAGCACAGCAGTTCTTGAAAGAATCCAGAAATACTCTCTGTTAGCATCACCAACCATAACCCATTCATAGTCAGCACCAAGCTCTAGGATTCTATAGTCACCGGCAAAAAGACCGAAGCGATTAAAGAATGGAACAAAAGATACTCCTAGAACTGAATTTGTTTCTTTATCTTTTATGCTAGCAATTGCTTTACCGCCCTGAGTTTTCTCAGGATTGTCTAATAGCTTACAAGTATTAAGAACATTTACTTTTCCATCATCTCTTAAAGAGTATTGAGCTGTTGTTTGACCACATTTTTTTTGAAATGGATTAGCATAACGACCAATTTCATACCAAAGACCCATATACTTTTCGATATCAACAATTTCTCTGGTTGATGGATCAGCTGGAATTCCATTTGGAGTTAGAACTGAATTTAAGACGTGGATAACACCGTTAGATGCTTTAACATCAGTTTCCTCAAGAGAAAGATCTTTAACTAGAAGAAACTCGTTAGAAAGAGTTTTTAAGCCTACTTTCTTAACAACTTTCTTTGCTTTAATTTTTCCTTCAACGACGTGAAAAAGAAGAATAGCTTTAAGTTGCTCTGGTTTTGATAGAAGGTCATTAAGTGTGCCAGCAGGAAGATTAGCAAAAGCAGCATCTGTCGGTGCAAACACAGTATACTTATCGTGTTCTAGAGCTTCATCAAGAGCTGTAACTTCTAAAGCTTTAGTAAGCACAGTGAAGCGGCCATCTTCTTTTAATGTTTTTGTTATGTTGCTAGAAAATGTTGCGCAAGCTGTAGCTGGGATAATGGCTATTGCTAAAAGAACAGAAAAAAATGTTTTCATTTCTAATCTCCTGATTAAAATTTACCTTGTTATGATTCTTTGCATTGTTTCTGTAAAGGGAGAAATAAAAGTTATAGCTTAGACAAGACCTTTACATGGCAGAGATCAGTAAAACCATCACACCGAATAAAAACAATGTAGAAGAGATGGCTAAAGCAATCAGATCGAGCCTATTGGCCTTGGCCAATACAGCAGGGTCTTCTTCGTGCAGCTCAAGCATCCAAGTGGTTCTAACAACAAGGGATAAACCAGCCACGACATAGATATAAGCACCAAGATAGATCTTATCGATTAAAACCAGATAATCAACTTCAGGAAGATTGTCTCCAAGAGTTAACTGTAGGGCAACGATTGTAAGAAGTGCTGTAATGCCGACGCCAACTCTGGCATCAACATACTTAGGGCTAAATAAGAACATGAGTGAAGCACAGAAAACCACGCAAAAAATCGGAAGAAGAAACTTAATGGCATAGGCTCCACGGGGACGATGGATTGGAAGCTCTATGCGAACTCTTGAATATCTTGATTTGCCATCAATTCTTGGATCACCAAAATTTGATGAATATTTTTGCTCTAAAATTGAAAGAGACGGATTTCCAAAAATAAAGCCAGGCAACTGAAGTTTATCATTTACTGAAACAGCATCAGTGTCTGCAACGTATTTAATCGCTCCGGCTTCAGCTGAATTATCTTCAAACTCGACTGTCAGTCTTTGAACATCAAAGGGATAATTACTTAGATCAAACTTTGTTCCAAAACGGCCATGAACACGAACAACTTGATAAAGCTCTCCACTTTCAAGCTTGTCAGGTTTTTCATAGGCTTTCGTTTGGGTGTGGCCCCATAGGTCTTGTGGATTAACATACTCAAAGGTTTCAGATGGATCAATGTTTGGGTCTCGCCATTTAAACCAAATATAAACATCGGCATTATAACTATGAGTTTTTAAATCAAGGCTTTGAATATTATTAACAAATGCTCCAACCGTAACCTCGCTTGGAGCTGCCAATATTGAATGACTTAAAAATAAGCCAATAAGTAAAAAGAGTGTTTTCACCTTAGGCTGATCTCAATTTGTTTGAAGCGACCATCACCGATGGAGCTTGTTTTTATTTTAGGATCTTCACTTAAATGTTGATGAACAATTCGTCTTTCCGCTGGAGATAAAGCCTTCATCAATACAGGAGCATTTTTTGTATAAAGCTCTTGTTTAAGTTTTTCGGCTAAGGCGATAAGAGATTTTTCATCGACGCGAGGTTTTCTATCTCTAAAGTCAGAGCGTGGTCCGCCGTGAGCACGTGGTCCAGGACCATTATTACTTTCAAACCTTTTAGGAATATCATTTTGAGCGCGAACAGAAAGTTTTAAACCTTTATGAGGTTGAACTCTAGGGACTAAAAATTCTTTAATCAAATGTTCAAATGAAAGAAGTAAGTTTCCATTGTCAGCGCCGAGCATCTTTTCATCGTCGCCACTAAAAGTAACTTTTAGAAGTGGCTCTTTAAAAGAAACTCTGACTTGTAAATCAAGACCAGCTCTAAGAATAATATCTTCAATAAATGGAGTTAGAATTTTTTTATAAATTGGCTTGATAAAAAACTTGTACTTGTTTTTTCTTGGTCCAAAGAAAATAAATTTCTTTCTTCCTTGCTCAACGATTTCGTGTCCTAGAAGTTCTTCATCATTGAGGCGCCAGTAATGAAGGGCTTCACCTGAGGCTGCTTTCAATGATTCGGCATCGATAACAAAAGATCTCTTGTCATTCATTGGCTTAAGATCAAGTGAAACTGCTGTGTTTCTAAATTCTTTTTGCTGTGTCGGAGCGTTTTGCTTTGGCGATTCTTTTGAACTTTCTCTTGGTTTTCTGTCTTTGTTATTTCTACCTGGGCGAGTGTCTTCTTCTAATTGAAGAGAGTCTCTATTGATGAATGGCTTCTTACATAGATCGGTTGCAAACATTTCGTCTTTAAGTTCCATCTTTGGAATTGGATTACCAATCATTCTTGTAATGGGATCTAAGTATTCACAGTCTTCGAAGGCACAAAAGCTAACGGCTAATCCTTCTTCTCCAGCTCTACCAGTACGCCCAATTCTGTGAACATAACTTGCAGCTTCTTGTGGAAGATCATAGTTTACAACAAGGTTAACTTTCTTGATATCCAGACCACGAGCTGCAACGTCGGTACAAACAAGGATAGTTGTTTTCTTCTCTCTGAAGTCTTCCATTAAGCGAGTACGCTTATTTTGAGCTAGGCGACCTGAGATAGGTTTAGCTTTAAAGCCCATGGCGATAAGCCATTCTGCAACTGAGTGAGTTTGAAATTGTGTATTACAAAAAACGATAGCGTAGGCATCTTCTTGCTTTCTTAAAAGACCAACTAGAAGAGCGAACTTTTCTTCCCGACTAACCATGGCCAATTGATGATCAATTTTATCAACGAGTAAGCCGTCACTTTCAACTTTAAGTTCAACTGGTTGAGAGTGGAATTTATAAGCAGTTTGTAGAACATCAAGATTCGTCGTGGCCGAAACCATGATCATCTGACGAGACTTAGGAACTTTTCCTAAAATGAATTCGATTTCTTTTTTAAAGCCCATATCAAAAAGACGATCGGCTTCATCAAAAACCACGCCTTGAACTTTACTGAGTTTCACTTCGCCCTGTTTAATAAGATCTGCAAGACGACCTGGTGTTGCTACTAAAATATGAGCACCATTTTTAATAAGATCAATTTGCTTTTCAATACTTTCACCACCGATCACGCAAGCAGTAGTTAAACCAATTGGAGTAGCGATCTTAGTAAAGACTGAATCTGTTTGTTGAGCCAGCTCTCTTGTAGGGCTGATAACAAGCCAAATTGGAGAATTAGCTTCAGCGGCAGGTGAGCTATCTTTTAGAAAAAGCTCGATCATTGGAATAGCGAAAGATCCGGTCTTTCCGCTTCCTGTTTCAGCTTGGGCGAAGATGTCTTTACCTTCAAGGATTGGCTCAATGGTAAGCTCTTGAATTGGTGAAGCATTTAGCCAGCCGGCAGTATCAAGTGCTTTGAGTAAAACTGGATTTAATCCGAAATCAGAGAAAGGAGTAGTAGTATTAATGGTTGCCTCTTTTGGGTGCAGTAAATGTACATAAAAATATGCTCATTCTTATCAAATTTAGTATTTTATGACCCTTGGCGCTGAGTCAAATGATGCCTGTCTAAAAACTGTCAGAAGCCTTTAAACTGGCCTTAAATTATAGTTTTTTTATGGATATTAAAAATGCATTAATTGTTGGGGCTGGTCACGGTATTGGATTAGGTCTAGTTCAAAGCCTTCTGGAGCAATTTCCAAATTCACAAATCTTTGCAACGTACAGAGATGAAAAGCGTGCTAGTGAATTATTAAAGACTTCTGCTCACTCAAAGTACATAGACCCTAGTGTCGAAGAAGACTTGCTTGAATATTTTAAGACTCTTCCTGAGCTTGATTTAGTGATTTGCACAATAGGTGCTCTGCAAAAACCGGAAAAATCTTTGAGAGATATATCCATTGAACAATTGAGCGAAGCCTTCAAAGTTAATGCGGCGATTCCTATGTTGATTTGTAAACACGCCAAGCCTCGCCTTAATAAGACTAGTGAGAATTATTTAATTTTCTTATCGGCTATGGTTGGAAGTATTGGTGATAACCAAGTTGGAGGTTGGTATGGATATCGCGCAGCAAAGTCAGCCTTAAATCAATTGATCAAAACAGCGTCTATTGAATATTCTCGTGCTGGTTATAAAACGAAATTAGGCGTTATTCACCCTGGTACCACAGAAACCGAACTATCAAAGGCATTCCTGGGCAACGTTAAACATAGAGTATGGACTCCAATTGAAAGTGCTCAAAATATTTTAAAGGTTATCGGGGATCTAAAATCCACCGGTGAGTTTAAGAATTGGGACGGAACGACAATACCTTGGTAGGATACTGACTCAAATTTAACGTTGGGTCACTCATGAGTTTAAGCTTTTCAAACGTCACAAAAATCCAAACCGGTCAGGCCTTATTTACTGGGGCGACTTTTCAAATCAATCCTGGTGAAAAAGTAGGACTTGTAGGCCCAAACGGCGCAGGCAAAACATCATTGTTTAGACTCATTACGGGCGAAGATCGCCCTGATGAAGGGCAAGTTTCAACCTCAGAAGGATTACGTATATCGTACTTCTCTCAAAATGTTGGAGAGATGGCCGGCCGATCAGCGCTCCAAGAAGTTATTGAAGGAGACGCCAAGGTTTCAGTCTTAAAAAAGAAACTCACAGAGTATGAAGATAAGTTATCAGATCCAAACTTAGACCCAGACGAAATGAATGCGATCTTAGAAAAGATGGGTGATGTTCAAACTGAATATGAAAAAATTGGTGGCTATGATTTAGATTCTAGAGCAGAAGAAGTTCTAACAGGTCTAGGTATTGCTCCAAAAGATCATCACCGCGCAGTGGAGAGTTTTTCTGGCGGTTGGAAAATGCGTATCGCCCTTGCCAAAGTTTTGGTGACAGTTCCCGATCTTATCGTCATGGACGAGCCGACGAACTACCTCGATCTAGAAACAATCCTTTGGCTTGAGAAATGGCTACAGCTCTTTAAAGGCGCTGTCTTTATGACGACCCACGATCGTGACTTCATGAATAACGTCGCTAAAAAAATTATTGAAATTGCTCATAGGAAAATTACTGTTTACTCCGGTGACTATAATTTTTATGAAAAAGAGCGTGATATTCGTCGAACTCAACTTGAAGCTGAACACTCTCGACAAAGAGACATGCTGGCAAAGGAAGAAGAGTTCATTGCTAAGTTTAAAGCTCGAGCCTCCCATGCTGCTCAAGTTCAATCTCGAGTTAAAAAACTAGAAAAAATTGATAGAGTTGAGCTTCCACCTGAAGAGCAAACCATTAGTTTTGATTTTCCAGTTCCTCCTCGTGGATCAGACGATGTCGTCGTCATGGAAAACCTCGCAAAAACCTGGAAGACTGAAGAAGGGGATTTAAAAGTTTTTGAAGGTCTAAGTGCCATGGTGGCAAGACAAGAAAAAATTGCAGTCGTTGGTGTCAACGGTGCCGGTAAGTCGACACTTCTTAAAGTGATTTGTGGTCAAACCGAGCCAACAGCAGGACAAGTTTCAATTGGTCCAAGTATCAAAGTTGGATATTTTAGTCAGTACTCATTAGAAGTCTTAGACCCTGAAGCAACAGTATCCGATGAAGTTCGCTCTCGTCTTCCTAATGTCAGTGATGGATACCTTAGAAACCTTTTAGCTGCATTCTTATTTCGTGGTGATGACGTTAAAAAGAAAGTTAGACATTTATCTGGTGGAGAGAAAAGTCGTTTAGTTTTAGCGTATCTTTTTTCTCAAGGAAATAATCTCTTAGTTCTGGATGAGCCTACCAACCATCTTGACATTATTTCACGTGGGATTTTGATGGATGCACTTAAGGCATACGAAGGAACATTATTATTTGTTAGTCACGATCGTTATTTTCTTCATGCTCTTGGAAGCAAGGTCATGGAAGTTGATAAGGGGGGAGTGACTTTGTGGCCTGGAAATTATTCTTGGTATTTAGAAAAGAAAGGTCTGGCTTAAGCGCGAGATCTTTCTTTGATAAGAGTCTGAACTTTAGTTAAAAGTTCTTTGCATTCACCTTCTTCTAAACCAAAAAGAACGTGACTTGCTTGTAAATCTTTTGGTTTTTCACCAAGGCTGAAAGAAGAAAGTCTGTTGTTAAGATTATTTCTAAGAGTGCGAAGACGTTTTGGTGACCATTCGTGAATTTTTTCTAAATCTTTTTTCATAAACCCAATTTTAAATAAAAAAAAAGCTGGCCCCTAAAGGCCAGCTCGTTTGTAACTTTTTAGATTACCAACGTGATCCGCCGCCACGATTGTTGTTCGTGCGTGGTTCCATTGGCTTAGCAACGTTAACAGTCATACGACGACCATCAACGTCTTTACCGTTAAGAGCTTCGATTGCAGCTTCAGCTTCATCAGATGATGCCATTTCTACAAATCCGAAACCTTTTGAACGGCCAGTGTCACGATCAGTGATGATCTTTGCACTTTGTACTGTTCCAAAAGCTGAGAAGTTTTCAGTAAGTGATTGTTCTGTTGCAGAAAAAACCAGATTACCAACATAAAGTTTGTTACCCATAAATCCTCCTAAAGGCGTGGGGTCGTTTGGAGGAGACGGACGATATGTCGAAAACCCAAAACAGACGTTAACAGAAACACTTAATAACACGAGGCGAAGCCCAAAGATAGACTTTGAGAAGATTTATTGTAAATGTCTTTAAAAACAGTAATTTAGAGCTAGTAACCATTACCGTTTCCGTTGCCTCTTGGACCACGGCTACCGGTATTTGGACGTTTTTTATGGTTCGTGCGCTTATGGTTAACATTTCCATAAGCTGCGTTTGTCTTTGGTCTAACTTTTTGTTTGATGATTGTATCGAGTTGATTAAGTTGCTCTTCAACTGATGGTTGAAAAAAGATTTGCGAATCTTCGTCTTCATCATAGGCAGCTGGCATTGCATTGCCATTAACTTCACCGGATTGAGTTTGTACATTCTGTTGGCGAGGTTTATGTTTTGCTTGAGGTCTAGCTTGTTTCTTTTTTGGCTTAGGTCTCTGTGGGAGTTCGCCGTTTTCTCTAGCGATAGCTTTTTGTTTTTGTATTTCGGCCACACGTTCAGCGGCAGCAACAGCAATAACTTTTTGAAGTGCTATCCATTGCTCACTTGTTTCAGGATTGACCCACGCAAGGACATCATCTTTGTTTGAAACTAGTTCAAGATACTCTCTTGGAAATTCTTGAACATCAAAATTTACTAAATGGGTGATGGACTCTAATTCAACTGAGCCAATAGCTATATCAGTAGCAACAAGAACTCTAAACTGGCCTTCACCTAAAGCTTTAATGGTATTATTTTTTTGATTTTGTGAACGATCACTATGGATACAATCAGTTGGATGGCCTGCTTTAAAAAGACGTTGAGCCAACCTTCTTGCTCTAAACTTAGTACGACAAAAAACTATTGTCGTTCCAGTATGTGCTTCAAGTCCTTTTAATAATGCATCAAAACGACCTGGTTCCTCTTTCTCTGTTGTAGCGACGACTTCTGGAATAGGTTGATTTCCAGCTTCAATCGTTTTTGCATCAATCGTTAACTTTTTTGAAATATCATTTACGTCATTTTCTAAGTTCGAAGTAAAAATCATTGTTTGTCTCTCAGTAGGTAAGGCTTGTACGATCGAATCAATTGAGTCCGATAGTCCAAGATCATAAATGCGATCAGTATCTTCCATGACTAAAAACTTAACGTTCTCAAGCTTGGCTATTCCACTATTGATATGGGCTTCTAGTCTTTTGGGTGTTGCCACAATAATACGCGGTCTTTTTCTTAAGTTAGATTCCTGTAGGCCAATATCCGCCATTTCACTATCAATGGCCAAAACAGGTTTCCATCTACCAGTCATTTTAGATGTTAGTTTCTTGATGACATTGTGAACCTGTGTTGCTGTTTCCTCACAAGGAGCAATGATAAGTCCGCTTTTATCTTTGTTTTCATTTTTATCTAAAAGAGAAATAAGCGAAAGACTATAACCAAGAGTTTTACCTGTTCCAGAACTAGCTAAGCCTATTAAGTCGCTGCCTGCTAATGAATGATCAAGTGTGAGTTGCTGAATTTGAGTTGGAGTTACAATTCCTTGTTTAGAAAGTGAATCTCTAACCGGACTTGGTATAGACCAAGTCTCAAAAGTTGTTACAGCGTCCATGGATCTCCTTGTAGCAAGATTGAGGCGGGCGCATAAATTGTTTTGGATAAGAATAAGGACACTGTCCTTTATAAGTAAGTCATTGTTAACATGCCAATCTATCTATGGGCAAGGAAGTCGTGCTTCGCAATGCAATAATTACTCTGTCAGAAGTAGTGAGAATTATAGGATAGGTAAAGTTTGAGTAAAAAAGTATCTTAAATTAAATCAATTTGGAGCTTTTATGAAGACCTTTTTAACACTTTGTCTTGTCGCCATTTCTTGTAGCCTGATGGCCGCGCCTATTCATCTTGATCTAGAATCGAGTTCATCTCTATACAGAGATCATCTTTTAAAAAATAAAAAATTTTTTAAAGAGAATAATCCATCGATTGAAAAAGCATTAATGTGGGGAAATCGATTGGCTCAGTGGCTCGAGCTTGAAAACTCTAGAAGAGCAGCTGATCGTCAGCTTCGCTTAACGTCTCAAGGAACTAGAAGAGGAATTCCGATTGATTCACCTTCTATTTATTCTGATAAAACTGTAGCTAAAGAACTTCAAAATCTAACAGAGCAATTACCTGGACCTATGATTGATGTTTTAAACGGAGAGAATTTTCCAGCTCAACTTCCTATTGGTGATGCTGACTTTGTCGTTTTCGCTCGAAAAGTTGATCGTAACTACCAAAGCGCCGCTAGATATAAATCTCTTTTGCCTTATATGAGCTATTACAAACAAGCCAAATCAAAAGATATTAGGGCTTATCACTACTTTAAAGAAAATAAATGGACGCCTGAAAAATTTAAGGAATTCGATACCTTTACTGAAGAAATTAAAACGGAGCTTAAGTTTCTTTTGACTCAATTATGTTTGAACTCAGGCGAAACACAACTTGGTTGTCAGCGCTCGGTTCAAAAAGCTGAAACTCAAAAAAAATTACCCAAGTTTTTTGAAGATTTTTTTGAGATTGGTGAACAGACTTGGAATGACTTTTTCGTTATACCCGAAGATGCTGCGAGAAAAGATATTACATGGAGAACTCCCGATAGAGCAGAGATTCCATTTAATACCCCTGAAGCAGAGCGCTTCATTCCTTATTTAAGAGATAATATTCAAGATGAGTTTAAATTTAATGATTGGAGCCTAACTCTTAGGTTTGGAACTTTTGCTAACGGACCTAGACTAAAGTTTGAAACTGGTACTGTTCCTCACGTTGATAGACTTGGTGGAAACAATATCGTTATGGATTCAAATCAATCTATTGAAGAATATGAAAGTCAGTGGGTGATAAGACATGAATTTGGTCATGTTCTAGGCCTTCCTGATTGCTACCACGAGTTCTATGATACAAATCTTAATGCTTTTGTGAATTACCAGCTTGATACAACTGATCTTATGTGTTCAAGAGCTGGCAATATGAATGAACGTATATATATTGAGCTTGAAAAGAATTACTTTAATCCTTAAATTGATCTGATATTTTTTCAATCAACAAGTCAAAGCCTGCGAGATCACAAATAATGTGGTCAGCATGCTCCATACTAGGCTGCACAAACTGATCGTGCATAGGCTTAACTTGCTTTTCAAACTGAGCCTTAACTCCTTCAGGAGTTCTGCCTCGTTCTTCTACATCTCTTTTTAGACGACGCTCAAATCTAAGCTGTTCAGTTGTGTCGACAAAAATAGAAATATCAAAATGTTTTCTGACGTGGGGCTGAGAAAGCAGAAGGATGCCATCGACTAAAATAACTTTCTGTGGTTTTTGTTTGATGGTTTTTGCTTGTCTGGTATGTGTCACAAAATCGTAAACAGGAATCTCTATAACATTGCCATTTTTAAGATTGTCGAGATGTACTGCAAGAAGGTCAAAATCAAGACTGTCTGGGTGATCAAAGTTGACTGAGCCTCCATCATGATCAAAGCGAGCTGATTGGTCGATATAGTAATTATCTTGGTAGATAATCGCACTGATTTTATCGCCAAGTTTTTGATGGAGTGCTCTAGCTAGATAAGTCTTACCTGAGCCAGAACCACCTGCTACACCAATAATTGTACAGCTCACAAGAGACTCCTATTTGGTTTGAAAGAGACGATCTCCAGCATCGCCTAGTCCTGGAATCAAATAACCTTTATCAGTTAATCCTTCTTCTTTTTGAAGAGCATAAACTTCAATATCAGGATGAAAATGGAAAAGTTTTTCAAGACCTTCAGGACTAACCAACAAAGATAGAACCTTAATTTTTCCAACTTTGTAATTCTTTAGGCGATCAATCGCAGCAATCATGGTATCGGCCGTGGCAATTAGTGGATCGCAAAGTAGAATCTCTTTACCTTCAGAATGATCAGGAAGTTTAAAGTAATATTCTACTGTGTTGCTGATGAATTTATCGCGGTAGATCCCAATATGACCTGCACTGGCAAATGGAAGCATAGAAAGAACAGCTTCAAGAACGGGATTGCCTGCTCTCATGATCGCAACGGCGATGGGAGGGTTCTTGATTCTCGTTGCCGCAGCTTTAGCGATTGGAGTTTCGATAGAGATCGTTTCAGTATCTTTCCAATCTCTCATTGCTTCATAAGCAAGGATTCTAGAAATCTCTTTAGTGATTTCTCTAAAATCATGACCAGTAGTATTTTTGTCTCTTAAGTATGAAAGCTTATGTTGAAGTAAAGGGTGATCAATTTGAATATATTTTCCGCTCATTGGTAGCTCCTAAAAAACTGTTCCGTCACTAATAATTTTAATTGGTGGTACGCCACCAGCTCTTTTCTTCGCCGCAATTTTACGACCGGCCCACCAGGTTCCACCCTCAAGCACTTTTGCTAGGGGGAAGTCTTGTGGTGTTTTTCCAAGTTCTTTTTGAATTTTTTCTGCCAGTTGATCCAACAATGTTACAGTTGATGCTCTCCATTCAATAACAAAGAGATCTTCTGCGCTCACACCACGTGTGAGATCTTTTGGGTTTACTGCTTGAAGTAGGCCCAAATCTAAAAAGAGTCCACCATTTCGGTACTCAGGTAGTCCTGTGAGTTTTTCAACGCCGATGACTTCAAAACCACATGTCTCCATGGCATCCAATATGGAGTAGGAGAGCCACTGAGAAAGTTTATGAAATGGTACAAGGGATTCAAATGTTCCCGATTCACCAAGCGCAGGGTGAGACCATGTATCACCTAGAGGAGTATTATCAAGCGTTAATCTTGAAGGCCAAATAGGACCAAGCCTTTTAAGAACTGATTTAAGAACATCAAGCGCGTCGACTCTTCCATTAAGTAAGAAGTCATCAACGAGATCACTTGGACGGCCGTTAACACCCAGAACTTTTCCAAGACCTGCTAATAAGTTAAGTCTACCATCAACTCCAAGCAGTGGATTTGATTTTGTCACTTGGAAGGCTTTTTCAAGCTGTGCTTTCGTTAATGACATTAATGCTTTGCCATCAGTTTTAAGTTCATCGTTTGAACTAAAATCTCCGGCTAGAAACATATGAAAGCTTGCGACTCCAAGTCCTTCAGATCGATTGAAAGTTTGAACCGTACGTTCTTCAAAATACTTCCAATCATCTCCAGCGCCTGCATCAAGCAAGACAGAAGGAATGATGAGGTCAACTAAAGCTTTTGCCCGTTTAGTGGCATCAGCACCTTCAAGAAATTCTTCAAGCCAATGGACTCTATCAACATTGCCGGGACGAAAATGTCCAAGACGAGAGTGAAATGGAATTTCCAGAGACGGATACTTTTCCTTAATCGTTTCAAGCGTAAAAGCTACAACTTCAGGCCATTTAGTTTCATCTACGCGAAGTAAGCCTTTACCATCGAGGTTTCTTTGATGAAGGGCTAGGCAGCGCTCTCTGATCGCTTCAGGAGTGAGTAGCCACTGAGTTCTTTCACTCATTTTTTTTCCTCATCAATTTCGCGTCCTTTAATGTTCTTAAGAGCTTCACCGGACTTAACTTCACCCTTAGTGAAGTAACCTGCTGCTTTCTTCGCTTCCATCTCAACTTGAGCATCTGGTGGAATGAGGTCATCTGGAATTGAGATACGATTAACAATTTCGATTCCACTTTTAACGATGGCATCAAACTTCATATTCGACATAGAGTGGATATTGTGGATTTTTTTAATACCAAACCACTGTAAGATATCAGGCATTAATTCTTGAAAGCGTGCATCTTCAACACCAGCAACACATTCAGTTCTGTGAAAATAAGTTGCAGCTGAGTCACCGCCGACTTGGCGTTTGCGAGCATTATAGACTAAGAACTTTGTTACTTCCCCAAGCGCTCTACCTTCTTTTCTGTAGTAGGCGATTAGACCAACCCCGCCACGTTGAGCGGTACGAGCAGCATCTTCAATTCCGTACATTAAATAGGGACGACAAGTACAAATATCAGAACCAAAAACGTCTGAGCCATTACACTCATCGTGCACACGACAAGTTAATTCAATTTCAGGCTTAGCAAGGTCCGCTGGATTTCCAAAGATATAAGCAGTTGTAGATCCAATTGGAGGTAACATGACTTTTAAATCAGGACGTGTAACGAGTTCTGGGAACATGCCACCAGTTTCACTAAAGAGAATCTTTCTAAGTTCTCCTTCGTTGATGCCAAGTCTTTTTGCGATTCCAGGTAGGTACCATACTGGTTCAAATGCAACTTTCGTGACTTTGATATCGCCTTTTTCATTAATCAGTTTTCCATCAGGCTTAAGTCGACCAGCTTTAATGGCTTCATAAATTTCTGGGAGTTGAAGTCGTGCCTGAGTTACGGCAATAGTTGGTCTAACGTCATATCCTTTTTCCATATACTCTTTGAAATGGATATTAACGTCAGCTCCCCAAGGATCGATCGATACAAATTTATCCGCATCAGTCCAAGATTCATATGGCCCGATTGTCGTTGTACTCTCTGTATTTTTTAAATCAGGAATGTGCATCTTAGGAAACTGTCCAGAAGCGATTGAAAGCGCTCTGTAAACAGTATAGCTTCCTGAGTGACTACCAATCGCATTTCTATGAAGTACATTCGAAATAGAAGCGACTACAGGTCCACGTTCTTTAGGTGATTTTGCGCCCCAATGAATTGGTAGAGCATCTTTATAAACTTCTGAGTTATGAGAAGTTAGAATGACGTGTGATGATTTTTCCATAATTATTTTCCTTAAGACATCCAGTTTTGGTCGCTTTGTGGCTCCCATTTGGTTGTAATTTTTTTTGTATTTGTCCAAAAATCAAGTGAGTGAACACCTGTAATATCACCATGTCCAAACTTAGATGCATTAATGCCACCAAAGCTAAATGGCTCTCTTGGAACGGGAACACCGACATTGATACCAACCATACCAGCTTTGGCAGATTGAATGACTCTTTCAGCATGAACTCCTGATGAAGTGAAAACTGAACAAGCATTACCGTACTCAACTTCATTCTCTATTTTCATCGCTTCACCAATGGTTTGGCAGCGAATGATCGAAACGATTGGCCCAAAGAGTTCGAAAGATGCAGCTTCACTGCCAGGCTTAACATTGTCTAGAACTGTTGGTCCCAACCAGTAGCCTTCTTCCATTCCTTTGGGAGCAGGTGTATTTCTTCCATCTAGTAAAATCTTCGCACCATTTTTTTCAGCGCGAGCGATCGCATCTTTTAAAAATGTAACTTGCTCTTTTGTAATGATGGCACCCATATCGGTTCCAAGAACTTGAGACTTTGCACGCTCAACAACTTTTTCAATATGCTTATCGACATTACCAACGGCGAGTATCACCGAAGCGGCCATACATCTTTGACCGGCACAACCAGTAAATGAGTCAGAGATACCAGCACCACAAAGATCAAGGTTGGCATCTGGTAAAAGAACGATATGATTTTTAGCACCACCAAGAGCAAGGGCTCTTTTTCCAAGTGATGTTGAACGCTCATAAACTGCTTTAGCAATTTTTGTTGAACCAACAAAGCCCACAGCTTTCACTTGTGGATGATCTATAATTGCTTCAACTGTATCTTTACCACCTTGAACCACTTGAAAAAGACCACTGGGTAAACCAGCTTCTTTTAAAGCACTCGCAAGGTATTGGGACGCCATTGGAGTTTTCTCTGAAGGTTTCCAGATATAGGCGTTACCTAAAGTGAGCGCAATTGGAATTGTCCACATAGGAACCATTACTGGAAAATTAAATGGCGTTATGTTGGCGATAACACCTAAGGCTTCACGGCGGTATTCACAATGAACACCACGAGAAACTTCCATCTTGCCACCAAGGTCCAGATTTTGAAGAGAAATAGCATATTCTAAAACTTCAACACCTTTCATGACACCAGCTCTGGCTTCAATCGGTGTCTTGCCATTTTCAGCAGCAACTATTTGAGAAAGCTTATCTAGGTCTCTTAAGAGAATATCTCTAAAGTTAAACATAACTTTTGTGCGCTCTTTTATGGGAGTTTGACCCCAAGCTATTTGAGCTGCACTTGCTGCACTGACGGCAGCGTCGACGTCGCCTTTCGTTGAAAATCTAGATTCGCCAATTTTTTTCCCACTCCAAGGAGAGTCGATAGGAAAAAGTTCACCTGCGGCAGAAACGAAGGCGTTATTAATAAAATTTAAACAATTGTGGGTCTCAGTGGGTAACTGAATTTGCATAATAAAATCCTCTTTAAACCAAGGGTAAATCTTAGTGAGTCTAGTAAGGGGCTGTTAAGCCTTGGGGCGTTAAATGTAGCAAAAACCTGATAAGGCGAGATGTGTCATTACAAATACCTAACTATTGTTACGAAATAACGAACTCGAGCTTATATGAAGCATTAGTTATAGCTCTGAATTTAGCAGAATAATTGCTAATAATTTATTACAAAATACAATAGAATAATAGCAAATGTATAATATTCAACTTGTAAACATTACGAGCTTTGCTTTTATTCCGCTAGCTCTTCACTACCTCAAGGTTGTGATTGAGGACGACTCTGATCTTTCAGATCAGTGCATGGTCAATATCTTTGAACCAGTTGACCCAGATAATATTGAGCAAATTGCAACTGATCTATTTAAGAAGAATCCTGAACTTATAGGCTTTTCTATGTATGTATGGAGCAGTCATAAAGGAATCGCTCTTGCACGTGAATTAAAACGTCTAAAGCCTGAAGTTAAAATAGTCGTCGGTGGTCCTGATGTTACTCCGGTTGCCAGAGAATTCATGTGTCAACATCAAGACTGCATAGACTTTCTTGTTTTAGGTGAAGGGGAATTCACATTTAAAGAGCTAGTGAGTGTTCTCTCAAAAGGTGATCTCAATGATCATAGACTGAGTCAAATTCTAGGATTGTGTTTTTTTAGTGTTGATGGTTTTTTTGTCGAAAATCAGAGAAGACATATTATTGAAAATCTCGATGAAATACCCTCTCCTTACCTAACAAATTCTATTGATCTTAAAAAAGAAAAGAGAACTGTTTTACTCGAAACATACAGAGGCTGTCCATTTATATGTAGCTATTGTTACTATCCAAAAGATTTTGGTAAACTCATTCACAGCTTTTCATTAGAAAGAATTGATAATGAGCTTGAAGAGATATTTAAGCACGATAATGCTTCAATTTTGTTAATGGACCCAACGTTTAATGTACCGCCAGAGCGTGCAAAAAAAATTCTACGCTTAATTGCAAAATATAATCAAAGTTCGGAAACAATTATTTATACTGAATTAAGAGTTGATTTATTAGATGAAGAGATTATTCATCTATTGAAAAAAGCTAAATTTAAACTAGTCGAAATCGGTCTTCAAAGCTCAGATAGAGATGTTCTAAAAGGTGTTGCTAGAACGCAAAATATTGAAAGAATTGTTAAAAATGCCAAAACGGTTAGAAGCTTAGGGATTAAGATTTTAACTCAGGTTATTGCTGGTCTTCCAGGCGATACTCCTGAAAAGTTTTTAAAGTCTATTGATTTTGCACTCACTGTTGATTCCTATAAAATAGATGTTTATCAATTACAGCTTTTGCCTGGAACTCCACTTCTTTCAAAAGCAAGTGAGTTAGGTTTGGTCTTTGATGATCGTCCTCCAAGACTTATTAAAGCAACACGGGAAATGACCGAGAAGGAAATTGACCGATGTATGCGACTTTCAAGTCTCATTTCATATTTTTATAATAATAAGGTTTTGCATTTTCTCTATATTGCTGCTTGCAAAAAACTAGATATTAATTTTTCTGAATTACTCGATCAGCATCTGAGCTGGATTGAAAAACATGGTTGGGAGGAATTTTTATCTATATTAAAGCAGTTAAACCTTAAAAGAGAAGGTTTTCACTTAGGCAGATTAGAAGGATGGCTCAATGATAGTCGAAAGTTCGTTTATGATTTTTTTGTTCATTTGTTCTCTGACCTTGACAATAAAGAATCAGTTATTAAAGAGCTAATTAAACTTAACTTTTATCTGTCGCTTGATTTTAGTAGTTCAATATTAAAAATGAAAAAACTCTTTCCTAATAAAGATGGTTTTCATATTAATATGGTCGTTAAAAATCAAATTGATTATGATCTAGCTTCTTTGATTGGTTTTAGTTTTGTTAAAACCGATGTAAACGAGATTATATTTTTCCCAGATTTAGAAAATAATTTTTTAACATCGTTTAATGGTTACTTTAAAAAAGTTTTAGTCTACAGCTCTGTTAAAAAAGACAGCTTTCTTTCTAATCAAAACTTTGTCGATGTAAGTCTTGTTAATACGATTAAAGAGCAGAGTCTTTTTCGAGATCATTTCATAATTGTTTAGCAGTACCTTTTGAGAAAACCACACAAAGTTATGATAAAGACTAGACTTATACTTAAAAGCGAAAGCGAGTTAGTTAACGAAATTCCTAGATCAAGCATCATGGCCAAAACAGGGGGGCCCGCGGCTGTTCCAATCACCCCAAATGACGAAAGCCAACTTCTGATTTTAGCTAAATATTTCAGGTCATAGATCTCAGCCCACAGAGCAGTTTTAATTGGAGCTCCAAGACCAATAGAAACACCTGATAATGCTAGATAACTTGGAGCTGCGAATTTGTTTTCCCAAAGTGCTAAGACAGCTATACCTGTTGCAAGAGGGATTAAATGCCATGGATATAATTTTTTTGCAGTAAGCTTATCAACAAGAGGTCCGCCAATAATTGAAAAAATAAAACGACAAACAGCAAAGGCGATAAATGATGTTGCCATCCATTCCAAACTCCAGCCACGAAGTTCAGCAATAACCGCATTGTAAAGAAATAGCGATGTTAATAAAAAAGGCGGCATCAAGGTTGCGCTTGCCCATACCCAAAATGATATACTTTTTAATCCCTGAAATTCTTTTAACTCTACATTTTTTTCAAACTGTACTTCTTGTTCAACTTCGCCAGGGGAATTGGCAAGAAAGTTGATGAAAGGAATAAACGAAGTGATAAGAATCGCGACACAAAGCCAAGTCACTTTTAGACCATAAGAGCTTAATATTAAAACGGCTAAACTAGGAAGAATGGCTTCACTGACAGGGTATCCAAGTCCAACTATACTTAAAGCTTTTCCTCTATTGGCTCCAAACTTTTTAGCAGTAATTGTATCGCTGGTATGACCAAAAAGTCCTTGGCCAAAAAATCGAAGCAAGAAAATAGCAAGACTTAAGGAATAGACGCTTTGTGAAAATGCTGTCACTACACAAGCTAGAACCAGACCAGTAAACACAACCTTAGAATATCGAGCAACACTGACATGATCTAATTGTCTTCCCGCCCAAGGAAGTGAAAAACCACTAATTAATGTTGCAAGGGCGTATAAGGTTCCAAAAGTAGTATTAGAAATATTTGAGGTCTCTAAAAATGTTGGAATAAAAAGAGAAATGAAAAAACTTTGTCCAAATCCTGATAGAAAGGTCAGTGAAAATGAAAATAGTAAGATATGACGAAAGCGCCAAAGAGGATGTTTCAGTAAAATCTCCAATCGATTTTGTCAGTGAGTATAGATTTGCCTTGATATAATGCATACCAAAAATAAAAGGCGACGGGAACACTCTAGCGTTCACTTATTCTCCCTATTATGCCTTTGCACTAGATGCATGATATGGATATATTAAATAAGAGGTTTTTATGAAATTCGTTTTACTTCTATGTATGATGAGCAGCTTTAGTGTGATGGCCAATGATTCTCTTGAAAGAGAATATATCGGTGCTACTAGTAATGGCGACATTTGTAGAATTAATATTAGAGATTCAAGAGGTAGTGCAAGTTTTCATTACCGCGAAGATGGTAAAAGTAAATCTTGCGCCTTTTCCTATGATCTTTATTCTCTTACAACTGATAGAGATGATGGCAGACTTTATTCAACCATCAGCTCAAAGTCAGGATTTAAGACGTGTAGAATGCAAGTCTATTTTGAAAATCGCGAAAAAGTCTCTCGTATTAAAATGGGTATTAAATCTATTTTTAGTGCAACTAAATATGAAGAATGCCATCTTTCTTTAGACCCTCTCTAGTATAGCCGCAATACCCATTCCACCTGCGGTACATATTGAAATTAATCCGCGCTGCTTGCCTGAAGTTTTAATCATTTGAGCTAGTGAAGCGACAATACGACCACCTGTTGCTGCAAATGGATGTCCGATCGCTAAAGAACTTCCATTAATATTCAATTTGGTTAAATCAATTTCGCCCAAAGGTGCTTGGCCTAAAAGTCTTTTGCACCATGCTTCATCATTCCAAGCTTTAAGTGTACATAAAACTTGTCCAGCAAAAGCTTCGTGAATTTCATAGAAGTCAAAGTCTTGAAGTTTTAATCCTTGTCGACTTAGTAGTTTAGCCACGGCGATCGTTGGTGCCATTAAAAGACCATCACCGCCGACGTAATCAAGTGCTGCAACTTCACAGTCGACAAACTTTGCTTGGAGATCCCAGCCGTGTTCTTTTGCGGACTGTTCACTTGCAAGTAAGACACAAGAGGCACCATCAGTTAATGGAGATGAATTACCTGCTGTTAATGTACCAACTCCAGTAAAGTCAAAAGCTGGTTTAAGTTTTGCTAGTTTTTCTAAAGTTGTATCGCCACGAACGATAGTGTCTTTGTCTAAACCATGAAAACTTGAAACCAAGTCAGAGTGAAAACCATCGGCCCAAGCTTTGGCCGCACGTTGATGACTGGCTAAGGCAAGTTCATCTTGTGATTTTCTATCAATCTTCCAGTGTTGAACCATTTTTTCAGTGTGCTGACCCATCGACATACCTGTTCTTGGTTCACTAACAGCTGGAAATGATGGAGCAAGGTCTTTAGGACGAAGTGTGGCTAAGATTTTTAATTTATCACCAATAGATCTAGCGGCATTCATATTGATAAGTGCCTTTTTAAGATTAAGTGAAACGGTAATAGGAAGGTCAGAGTTTGTATCAACTCCACCTGAAATACCCTCATTAATGTGACCAAGCGCGATTTTATTAGCAATTTGCCATGAGGTTTCTAGTCCCGTTCCACATGCTCGTTGAACGTTGTATCCAGGTGTATGAGCGTGGAGCCCAGAGCCTTGGACACATTCTCGAGTTAGGTTCCAGTCTTTTGGATTTTGCATAATCGCACCTAAGGCGACATCTCCAACTGTTTTGCCTTTAAGGTTGGTTTTATCAACTAAGGCCTTAAGCGCCGCTGTCATTAAATCTTGAGTACTAAGTCCAAGGTATTTAGTCATAGATTTAGCAAAGGGAATACGATTACCAGCAACGACATAGACAGGACGAATAGTAGACATGAGGACTCCATTGAAATTTTACTTCTTATCGGGAATTAACAAATAAATAAAAGCATTAATTCACCGATAAGCTAAAAAAATTAAGGAGATAGTAATGGATGTTAAAGCGCTCAATGCACGCTTAGAATCTGAAATGGAAAATTTATCGAGAAGCCCTAATCTTGAAAAAGTATTAGAGCCTGGCTTTGTTGATAAGAGATTATATGCCATGTATTTATGCGAAACCTATCACTACACCTTACACAATGCTAGAAATCAAGCTTTAGTTGCCACTCGTCGGGATACGACAAGTATTCAGTATATGAAATACTGCCTTAATCATGCTCTTGAAGAAGCGGGACATGAAATGATGGCCCTACATGATTTAAAGTCACTTGGTTTTGATGTTACTGTCGATACTTTACCAAAGCCTTTAGTCTCAACGGAGACCTTGATCGCTTATCTGTATCATATCTCAGAACACTTTTCTCCAGTAGCAAGACTTGGTTATAGTTATTGGGCCGAGCGAAGTTATGAATTTATTCAACCACTCCTTTCAATGTTGAGTGATGGGTTAGGTGTTCCTAAAAAAGCCATGACTTTCTTTAATGAGCATTCTGAAATCGATGCAAAACATGCTGAAGAAGTAGAAGAAGCCATTAAAAGATTCGTTAAAACGCCCGAAGATTGGGATGCCGTCACTGAAGTTATGGTCGGATCTTTAATCTTAACGACACGAATGATGGATCAAGTTTTTGATGAGTTTTGTAAGCTTAAAGAAGGCAAACCTACAAGATATCCTTTCATCAAATAAGAGAATTTAATGTCTAAGACGAAAAGCATTCCTAAAATTATAGAAAAGCTTAGTAAGTTTTATACCTTAGCGTTCATTGTCGAAATTATTCTTCTTTCGTATTATATTCATCCTCTTCTTGGTGTTGTGTTGTTGTATCTTCAACCACCAATAATTTGGAGAGTTGTTAAAGCAATATGGGGACAGCCGGAAGGAATTAGTTATCTTGGTACTAAAACTAAAGATGGCAACCCATGGTTTGTGGCATTTCACCTGCAACAACTTTTTAATTCATTTCATTTTTTTGAGCAGATCTTAATTTTATTGCCTGGTGCTTATAGTGCTTGGTTAAGACTTTGGGGTAGTGAGATTGGAAATAAAGTTAATTGGACTCCTGAGTGCCGTGTTGTCGATCGCACCCATTTGAAAATGGGAAGTCGAGTTTTAATCGGAAATCATTCATATATCGCCGCTCATGCCATTAAAAAACGAGGAGACAAATACCTTCTCTACGTTAAAGGTGTAGAAATAGGAGATGATGTCGTTTTGGCTTACAGAGTTACGATTGCTCCAGGAGCGAAGGTCAGTGCCGGAAGCTTTATCGAAGCTGGTAAGGCAGTTTATCCAAACCAAACAAGTGATAATGGCGATGAATAAAATAAAAGAGCTCTCAAAGATTTTGGATCCCAAAGAAATTCTTGAACCAAAGAGAAAAGCTAAAGGATCTTTAAGTACTCTTCTTGATAAAAGACTTGATGAATTAACCGTTTCTAAAAAAGGGATGAGTGTTCCAAAAGTTTTATGGGGAGCAGAGCGCTACGGACTGCAAAACACAAAGGCGTTCAATGCTCTTAGTGAATCTAAAAAACTGGCTTATCTAGAAAGAATGACGGAGTTAAACTTAGCACTGTCAGCTTTTATTGAAACCTCAGGCCATAATTATGGTGCTAAGATGATTCTTCTTTCTGAAACATTAGAAGAGAAATCGACTTATGCTCTTTTTGCTAGTGACGAAGCCGTTCATCTACGTGAATTTCAAAACTTTATGAATTTTGATTATAATTTACAAAGCCATTTTCATCCTATGCTAAAACCTTTGGCCGAAGTTATTCGTGATGGTTCTAAAATATCATTAGTATTTGTTATTCAAGTTCTCTTAGAGGGATTTGGAATGGGTCATTATAATGGTTTGAAAGAAACCTGCTTATTTGATCCGCTTAAAGCAACTTATGACCAAATTCTTAAAGATGAAGCTAGACATCACGGAACTGGAATCATTTTAGCAAAAGAGGAGACTCCTTCAAGAGAAGATGAAGAACAAATCTTTGAATACACGCGAGATTTTATCAATGCCATGCAATCAGCTCACTGGCTTTCACAGGTCTTTAGTGATGTGGGAGAGGAGCTATCAAAAACCGAGCAATCACAATTATGGAGTGATTTAAATTTTGAAAAGATGCTGCAGCAAAGAATTTTAAAACTAAAGGATATGCTGTCAAAGGTTGATTCTTTCAACTTGATTGATAGACTTGAAAAAAACAATGTTTTTAAAGTGCAGATCGATTAAAACTAAAAGCGTCTTGAATCATTTTTGTTAATGTTTCAAACTGTACTGTCACAAAAGCTTTAAACGTCACCAATGTAATTTCGGAAAAATCAGCCCTAATCAAATGATAGGTTTGATCTTCACGTTCTTGAATTTTAAAACTTGTTTTTGGAATTAATCCAAAACGCTTAAACATTGGAAGGCGTTGACACTTACAGATCGCAGTGAACCCTTTATATTGAGTTCTCACGATGGACCAAATCCCGGCCCTAATAAGTAGTCTTCGGCCAAGACCTTTTTGTCTTACAGAACAAACGAGTCGTGATATTTCAAGGTACTCATCTAGACCTTTTTTATGTTCATCAGAAAAGTTGAGTTTTTCCATTTCAAAGGGACGCTTGAGAAGCCTTAGGCTTCCAATTATATTTCCATCACTATCTTTGGCATAGATATGAAATGAGTTAAGATCAAAAGCTTTTTCAGAATCAAGTTCTTCTTGAGTGGAAGGTATAAGGTAAGGACTATCTTTTTCGTAGCAAGAAAGTCTATAAGCGTGAAGTGCATCAAGCTCACTTGCTGGCAATTCACTTCCAAGTTTAATTCTTTGAAAGTTCCAGCTTCTATTTGATTTAATATACTTATCAAGCAAAAAAAAGAATGGCTTAAAAATGATCTTATAAAGTTTCATTTATTCAATCTCATTTAAGATATTGTCGATAGCTTTAGGAGATAGCATTAAGACTTGATCTTCTTTTGTATCTTTGACTTTACCAATGAAGACGATCTTATTATCAAAGGCACCTGAAGCAGGGTGCTTCGCCTTTGTGATTTTTAAATCATTAAGTTTTAACTTTAATTTGTACGTTTTTGAACTTGGCTTAAGCTCTCTAACAAATAGGTCTTTCTTGTCGCCAGCTTCTTCTTCACCGTGAAAAAAGACAAAGTCAGTCCCAGCTAACATGGCCGGATGTTTTTGATAACGAAAGCCAACCTTTTCAATATCATCAAGCATAATTCTCTTTGAAGACTTAATATCACCGTTATCATTAAGCTCTAAATCAAAGTATCCAAGATAAGCTTGTTCTGGATTAGTTTCAGTTGCATCAATTTGAAAATGAAAAAGAATTTTATCGCCTTCAGGTGACCATGTCGGGTGCTTGTCATAAACAGCACTCAATTGATGAGTCTTACCAGTCGCTAAGTGATGAAGATAAACACCTTCAAGTTTTTTTCCGTGTTTGAGATAGTAAGTAAGCCATTTACCATCTGGAGAAAATCTAGGATGTTTTAAAAAAATACGATCGCTTTTCAAGTCTAAGCTTTTAGGCATAATAGCTGATAAGACTTTTTGATTTTCATTCATCGTTGTAATTGAAGAAGCGTATCCGATTGGATCAAATTCACCTTTTAAAAGTCCCATAATAATAGTTCTTGATAAGGCCAATGGACGCCAATGTAGTTTGCTTGTGACTAAGTTGTTGTCTTGATCGAATGAGCATTTTGTAAATGCGTTTAGAAAGCCATGCTTATCAAGACGATGAACTTTCTTATCTCCAAGATCGCGGTAGAAAACATCGCTTGGAATGACAATTTTTGAATCTTTTGATTTAGCGATCCAACAAATTTTTTCACCATCATCAGAGATAGCGACTGACTCAGCAGAAAATGAGGTGTTATTGAGAACTTCAATTCCATCATTAACTGATATCGATTTAAAACCTTTTGCAAAACTAGGTGCAATAGAGAGAAGGTTAAAAACCAGACCTAAAGTCATGAGCTTGTTCATAGTAATCCCGTGAAGACGTTTGCAGCATTTTAAATGATGCGAAGCGCATTTAGTAGGGGATGTGTACTTTTTACAAAACTCAGTTTTATTGATTTCAAGTGTTTAAGAAGGTCTAGTCATCTCTAGAAAGATAGAAGGTAGTGGGCAGGTGAAGTCATAACGTTGCTTATTTACAGGCCAAGTAAATCCTAATTGTGAAGCATGCAACATCAGTCTTGGTGATGATTTTGGACCTTTATAGATAGGATCCGATAAAACTGGAAATCCTAAAAAAGCTAAGTGACAACGAATCTGATGAAAACGACCAGTTTTAGGGTAAACGCGAAGAAGACTGAAGTCCGAACCAGATTGTTCAATGCTGATTCTGGTGTAAGCCTCGTTTCCTTTTTCGAAATCAACCCTTGATTTAGTCTTGATACCGTACAATGGCAGGGTGATTTCAAGCCAATCCTTACCAGAGGCTTTCATGGCCTTTAATTTTTCAAAGACTTGAGGGTCTTGCTTCCACTGCATAGGCCAATTTTCTATTTGAGCTAGGTTCGGCCAATCATTAAGAGTAACGGCTCGGTACTCTTTTTGAACTTTTCTTCTTTTGAAGAGGTCTTGAGCGACTTTTAGGGAACGGTCATCTTTAGCAAAGAGAACTAGGCCAGAGGTATCTTTATCTAGTCGGTGACAGGCAAAGAGCTTGGCCGGCATCTTACTTTGGTTTTTATTCTTTGATTGTAAGTAGTTAAGAGCACGAGCGAAAAGGGAGTCTTCACCTGTTGAGCCCATGGTGACTAGACCAGATGGCTTATTAAGTACCATAAGATAATTGTCTTCAAAAATTATCCAATTACGGTCGAAACTTAGATTTTTTTGATGTATCACCATGAAATGCATTTTTCCATACAGGACGTAAAAAAGCGAATACCAGATATTGCCTTAGAGCAATTTGAGGCTCAATTGAGTCCAGCCAGATTGCGTCTATGCTTAGAAGGCATTCGCCAAAAAAGAGTTTCTAGCTTTAGATTAAACTTATTGCAAGCAGATCGTTCTTATGTGGTTAATCAATTACGTAAAGAAGGCATTAAGTTTCGTGATGTTCCTGGAATTGAACATGCGTTCTTACTCGACTCAAGTGAAAAAGAGCTTCAAAAAACATCTCCTTATAAAGACGGGATGATTTATCTTCAAGGTCTTTCAGGAATGTTGGCGCCACTGATGTTAAATCCTAAGCCAGGTGAGCATGTTTTAGATATGGCCGCAGCGCCAGGTAGTAAAACGACAATGCTTGCTGGTCTTATGAATAATCAAGGTCATATTGATGCCATCGAACCCGATTATATTAGGCTCGAGCGATTGAAGTTTAACTGCAATATCATGGGTGTTAAAAACACTGATTTTATCCAGGGCCAGGCAGAAAAGTTTAAGAAAGAAGAATCTGAACTTTATGATGCTGTTTTAGCAGATGTCCCTTGCTCAGGTGAGGGGAGATTTAATCTTCATGATAAACCGAGTTATATTTTTTGGAAGCATAATACTGTTCCTAAATTTGCCAGGCTTCAGTACAAAATTCTAAAAGCCGCCGTTCGTTTAACAAAGCCTGGTGGAAGAATTTTGTATTCGACATGTACGATGAATGATCAAGAAAATGAGCTTGTGGTTAAACAAGTTTTGCTTGAGCATCCGGAGCTGAGTTGTACAGCGTTTGAAACACCATTACATAATATTGAAGAGTATCTACCAATTAAAAAAGATCGAATTGAAGCCTTAAGAATTACTCCATCCCCAAGGTTTGAAGGCTTTTTTCTGTGCTTGCTAAACAAACATTAGAGAGAGCTTGCCACGAGCTTTAGTCGGACTTATTGTCCCATAAATGACTGATTTAAAAATCGAAAATAAATTTGTATTCCTTCTCGCAGCTGTTCAGTTTGCTCATATTGTAGACTTTGTAGTTCTTATGCCATTAGGTCCAACTTTGATGCTGGATTTTAATATTTCACCGGCTCAATTTGGTTCCTTAGTTTCATCTTATAATTTTAGCGCGGCTATTACGGGTTTGGTTTTTAGTACTATCGCCGATCGCTTTGATCGGAAAAAACTTCTTGATTTAAGTATGCTGGGTTTTATTATTGGAACAGTACTTTGTGGCCTTGCTCCTAGTTTTTCACTTCTTCTTCTTGGTCGAATTTTGACAGGCGTATTTGGTGGCATTCTTAATATCTTAGTTTTTGCCCTTGTTACTGACCTTGTTCCTTTTGAAAGGCGTGGTAATGCCATGGGAGTTGTCATGGCTTCCTTTTCTGTTGCCAGCGTTATCGGCATTCCAATTGGCTTAGCCATTTCAGATTATATATCTTGGCATTGGACTTTTTTCTTTATTGCCTTTTTCTCTTCATTTATTGCTTTTGCAGGATGGAAGATTCTTCCAAATCGTCCCGTCGAAAAAGACTTCACTCCGGCCAAAGAAGTGGCTATTCGATTTATAACTTTACTTAAAAGAGTAGATTATTTGCGCGCCTATGGACTTATTCTAATGAGTGCCATGTCGATGTTTTTTATTATTCCTTTTTTAAGCCCATACGCTGTCCATAATATTGGAATTGAAACTGGGCAGCTAAAATATATGTATTTTGTGGCGGGTATCTGTACGATATTTACGGCCAGAGCATTTGGTAAAATGACTGATCGACATGGAAGTTTTACCATTTTTAGTTTGATCGCGATTTTATCAATACTTCCAATTTGGATTTATACTCACACAGGACCTCTAAGTTTTGGTCTTTACCTTGTATTGAGTGCTATTTTTATGTCGATGGTTTCAGGTCGAATGATTCCTGTCATGACGATGGTTTCTCAAGTTCCAGATTCAGCTGATCGTGGGACTTTTATGGGACTGCTCAATTCTTTAAGATCTTTTGGAACGGCAAGTGCAACCTTATTGGCCGGTCTTATTATTTCTGAAGATGCTGCTGGAAATATAGTTGGCTTTGAAAAAGTTGGATATATTACGATTTCGTTAACACTGCTTTCAATTTTTGTTGCAAGAGGTGTTTTTTATCGATCAAAAAATATTACGAAGATGCCAACGCTCTAGTCATTTCTTTAAAGGCTTTAATTTCATCATCGCTAGTCATCCAGCTCGTTACAAAACGGTAGATGTCATCTTGCCAATGATAAAAAAGGCAACCCTGCTTTTCTAAAACATGCTTTGTCTTTTCATTCATTTGAACAAAGAGCTGATTTGTTTTGGCTGAATTAACAATTTTAAAAGAATGATGATCTTTCAAACATTCTTTGAGTTGTGATGCTTTTTCATTGGCATGAATAGCTAAATCTAGCCAAAGATCTTTTTCTAAAAGTGCTAGGATTTGCGCAGAGATAAATCTTGTCTTAGACATCAGCTGTGCTGCTTGTTTATGAATATAAAAGAAGTCATTTTTAAAGTCTTGATTAAAAAGTATGACCATCTCTGCTTGAAGCGCTCCATTTTTAGTAAGCCCAAAACTTAGTGCATCGGGTTTTAAAATGGCGACGAATTCTTTAGCCGAGAATTGATTAGCCACAAGGCCATTGGCAAATCTAGCGCCATCGACATGCAAGAAGAGTTTATTATGATCACAAAAACTTCTTAGATCTCTAAGTTCTTGAACAGAGTACAGATCTCCCCATTCAGTAGCATAAGTGATACTGACGCAGCTTGGTTTAGCTGCATGAGGGGACATTTTTGTGGCCTTATCAACCCAGTGTTGAGCAGCAACTAAATCAAACTTTTTATCTGAGGTCGAAAAAGTTCGAAGTTTTCCTCCGGATAAAAACAATTCTGGTGCTTGGCCTTCGTCGTTGTTTAAATGAGACTCATCTGAAGTTAGAACTGTGCCATAACTTGGACAAAGTGTTCTAAGTGCAACACAATTTGCGGCCGTTCCTGTGGAGACGAGGGCATAGAGCAGATCACTACCAAAAAGATCGGATAATTTATTCTTGAGTTTTTTGCTTTCTTCATCGCTGCCATAAGATGCTGAATTTGCGGTATTAATACCAGCCATTCGACTTATGAGATTGGGATGAACAGCCGCTGTGTTATCGCTTCTAAAATCCATATGGCATTTTAGTCTTATCGCCCTAAAGGATTCAATCATTTCTTTATTTATGCCGAAAAAAGAGCATGAAAAAACTAATTATTATTGTCCTAGTTATTACTTCAGCTTGCCAACCTACAAGAAAGCCTGCGTCTGAAAGCTCAGACTTAAAGGGTTTGATTGAACAGTTTAGTCGAAGAGTTCAAACACCCTTAACAAGCGTTAAGGAATGTCTTGAAGTCGTTCCATACTATTATCAAAAACTGTTCTCACTTGATTGGGAAGAGGTCGATCTTGAAAGTTTTCATGAACGTGATCTTGAAAGGATTGTCGGATTATCTTTTGAAATTCGATTGGCCATGAAAGAGCAGGCGACGACTATCGGCCAAGCTCAAGGCGATGCTTACGAATGTTTTAAAGAGACTCGTAATGTTTATAGAGGCCTTCGATATCTTGAAGACTACTTAGTTGAACATCTTGAAGGACGCACAAATGAAAAGCTAGATAGCGCTGGTTATGTGACTTTCGAAGGTAAAGCTCCGTACTTTATTACAAACCCTAAGTTTACGTTTAGAGATTGGAAAGACCTTAAGTCAGGCGATGTCATCATTTCTAGAGGAAATGCTTACACCTCCGCGGCGATTGCTAGAATTGGTGATATTGATGCGCAGTTTAGCCACCTGACTATGGTCTATAAAGATGACCAAGGTGAACTTCATACAACTGAAGCCCATATTGAAATCGGCTCAGTCTCTAAAGAATTTCAAGCTCATCTAGATGAAAGAAATGCTAGAAGTGTTCTTCTTCGATTTAATGGTGATGAGGATTTAGCTCATAGAGCAGCTAAGCATATCTTTGAGCGAGTTAAAAATCATTCAACCAATCGCAGAAAGAATATTCAATATGATTTTGGAATGAACTATAAAGACCATGAGGATTTATTTTGTTCTGAAGTTGTTTACGAAGGTTATGAAGTCGCCAGTGGAGGAACACTCGATATCCCACTTAATAAAACGAAGTTTAATCCAGGCTTACTTAAATTTTTAGAACAAATTGGCATCGACGTGGATAAAGATAATATCGATACCTTTTTGACTTTTGGCCCAGGTGATACTGAGTTTGATCCAAATTTTGAAATTGTGGCAGAATGGAGAAATCCAGCCAAAATGACAGACACACGTCAAAAAGATGCTGTCTTGACCAAAATGATGGAATGGATGGAAAGTGATGGTTATTACTTCAAGCCAAGCTTTGGAATGAGCGCTCAAGCTATTATGGGTTTTGCAATGCGAAGAGTACCAATCTTAAGTCGTACTGTGCGTGAGAAGTTTCCTTTAAATATGAAACCTAAACAACTCAAGCTATTCGTGGTTTTAGAAGAAGTTGCTGAAGTGCTGCAGCAAGAGCTGATTGATCAAGAACTTTCTCTTGGTCGACCTATGACTTTTAAAGAGATGTTTAGAGCACTTGAAGAGTTTAAAAAGAGAGATATGGTTGTCTATGAAACAAAGAAAAAAGACGCGAAGTTTCATAGACTTTTTAGACCGATTGATTGACGTCATAGAAAAATAAGTCATGATTGTTGGGTTCACTAAAAATGGAGTCAACAATGAAATTACTATTACTTATTACTTTATTTCTTTCAGTTTCATGCGCTAGTTCATCTAAAAGCATAAATTACAAAATTGATGGCAAAGATTATCAAGGCTATCTTGCTACACCTAAAAATAGTGATGGCAAAAAGCCTGCGGTTATCGTTATCCATGAATGGTGGGGACAAAACGATTACGCCAAGATGAGAGCTGATATGCTAGCGAAAGAAGGCTATATCGCTTTTGCTCTTGATATGTACGGTGAAGGTCAAACAACAGAAAATCCAGAGAAGGCCGGCGAGCTTGCTGGTAATGTTTATGGAAATATGAAAACTGCTGAAAATCGTTTCAAAGCCGCTTTAAATTACGTGAAATCTCTTCCAAATGTTGATCAAAATAAAATTGCTGCTATCGGATACTGCTTCGGTGGAGGCTTAGTCCTTCATATGGCAAGAGCTGGTTTTGATCTTGATGGCGTGATTAGCTATCACGGAACTCTTAAGCCTTTTGGAAAAGACGTAAAAAGAGGTCAAATCAAAGGCGAGGTTCTAGCTTTTAATGGTGCAGCTGATCCAATGGTTCCAAAAGCTCAGGTCGTTGGTTTTAACAAAGAAATGAAAGCGGCTAAAGTGAAATATCAGTCAATCGATTACCCTGGTGCTCTTCATGCATTTACAAACCCTGGCGCGACTGAAGTTGGAAAGAAATGGAATCTTCCTGTTGCCTATGATGAACAAGCAGATAAAGACTCTTGGTCTAAATCATTGGCTTTCTTAAATAAAGTTCTTAAATAATTAGAAAAATTTATTTGGCGAAATATCGTCAAAAAGACTTTGAAAGACTTTCCTAATTGCATCTTGATTAGGAGAGTCTTTTTGAAAAAGATAATCTTTAGATGTTAATTGTAACTTCTTTGTGGCCTTCGTTTTTTGAACGGCGACATTTCCATCGGTTATACCAACGTTTTTCAGATTAAATGTCGCATTGATATGAATGGTTAAATCTTCATCCTCAGACATATTTAAAATTAATGTATCTAACTGCTTAAACTCCTTGGCATCAGGAGCAATAAACTTGAACTCAATACTTTTCTTGTTAAACTTCTTCTCTTTAAGTTTAAATCTAAAAAAAATATCAAGCACATCAAGAAGTGGTTTAAAGGTTAAAGAGGAATCAACGTTAAGTTGAAGATGTCCTTCTTTGGCCGCAAGATCTCCATAAACCAAGTAGTAACTTTGAGTTTTGTCAGAGATTGGACCGTTGATTGGGAGCTTAAAATTAAAATCGACTTGATCACTACTTGATAAAGAAACTGTTTCAACAATCTCAAAAGCATCACTGCTTTTAGCTTTAACTTTTTTGTTCTTTCCGATGGCAAGAGCAATTCCAAGATTTTCTGGAAATTGATCGTTAGAAGGCGCATGGTTAGTCACTCTTAAGGTTCCCTTAAGCTCTTGACCTTGAAACCACTGTTCACCAGGTACATCTAAATTGAATTCAAATGGTTTTTGAAAAAATGTACCTTTCATAGTAATTCTCGGATGAAATTTTGCTTAAATAAAAGCGTTCAAGATAGCCGTCTAAGAGTCTTTTGTCTATAATCCTCAAATGGCTAAACCTTATCTCTCTCCAGTCTATTTCAGTACTTATAAGGATTTCATTCCTGACTTTGATCAATTTATGCAAGTTCAGGCCTCACTTGCTCCAGTATTCGTGAAAAGAAACTCTCTTAAATGTAGTGAGGCAGAGTTTAATCAATTTCTTGATAGGCATCTAAAAGATGGTGCTTTTGAAAGCGTTAAAAAAGTCAATTGGGTTGAGGACTGTTTTGAGATTAATGCTCCAAGGGCAATTGTTGGTGGTCTTTGGGAACATCATATTGGTCTTTATTATATGCTTGGAGCGAGTAGCTTTATTCCGGTGAAGGCGCTTGATCCAAAACCTAATGAAGTTATTCTTGATATGTGTGCCGCCCCTGGAGGCAAAAGCTTTCTTATTGCAGAAAAAATGAATGACACCGGTGTTTTGATTGCTAACGAGCCAAGTAATGCACGAAGAAGAATTTTAAAATCATCATTAGATCGTATGGGTGTGACTAATACTCAATGTACTAACTTCTATGGCGAAAAAATTCCAGATATAGGTTTATTTGATAAGATTCTTCTTGATGGACCTTGCTCAGGTGAGGGGAGTTTAAGAGGAACCTGGTCTAGAGCATTTGATTATAATCGTAATGACGAATACAGAAATACGCTGCAGCGATCGCAACGAAAACTGCTTGATCGCAGTACTGATCTTTTAAAGCCAGGTGGTCGTTTGGTTTATTCGACATGTACGTATGATCCAGAAGAAAATGAAATGCAAGTTGATGGCTTTTTGAAAAGACATTCTTCTATGAGTTTAATCGAGATGAACATTGATGGACCTTGGGAAGATGGGATTCATCAATTTAAAGAGACGACTTTTAATCCAACAATAAAATTAACAAAGAGGATTTATCCTCATCGTTTTAATTCATGGGGGTTTTTCTTTGCGACATTTGTTAAGCAATGATGAACTAGATGGGTTAGTTCAATATATGGAAACGCGCTTTGGATTAGAACCAGCGTTTTTGCATCAGTTCTCATGGGAGAAAAGCGCTCGAGATTTTTGGATGATGCCAAAGGATCTTTTGCAGTTTAGCCCACAAGATTCATTTATTGAAAAACGAGGTCTTAGGGCCTTTAACGGCGATAAAAATCCGCCAAAACCAACAACCGTGTTTATACAACGTTTTGGTCGAATGCTTAATAAGAACGTTATTGATTTAACAACGCAGCAGTTTCAACTGATTTTAGATAAAAAACTCATCCCTAACTTGGGACGAGAACATGATAAAGGTTTTGTTATACTTAAGCGCCATGGCTTTGCTTTAGGATGCGGTTTCGTCAGAGGCGAAGATATAGAATCACAAATACCGGTTCGAATGCTTCACACAATTAGCCCAAAATTTTTATAGCCCATTTTATCAGTAGTTGAATGGCTGAAATCACGAGAATTGTTTTAAATATTAATTTAAAGATATTATCGGGAATATTCTTAAGTAGGCTCACTCCATAGTTCGTTCCAATGATACTTGCAAGCATCATCAGTCCAAGTGGAAATAACCAAGGCACATAATTAAAACCTAACCATAAAAATCCTAAAATCTTTAGAAGATGATTTAAGGTTTGCATCGAACCTTGAGTGGCTAAAATTTCTTCCTTGTTGAGATCATCTCGAACAAAGGCCATACCTAAAATAAGACCGGTAGCTCCAATAAACATTCCTAAAAATCCTATAAATAAACCAATGGCAAAAAAACCTTTTCCTTTTGGTGTGAAAGTTGGAAGTTTTGCTGGTTTAAAGACTGAATATAAAATCATAAGAGCAATGAAAATTGTTCCATGTGCTAGATCAAGCGTGTCTTTTATCAGTATGGCAGCAAAGATATTTCCAAATACCGAGGCTACTGCGAAGGGTGTAAAAAACTTCCACTTAATATGATCTCTTAGTAACCAGCAGCGAGAAAAATTTGAGATGAGCTGATTACCGGCATGCAAGGGGATAACGACAGAAGGCTGTAAAAACAAAAGCATGATGGACAATAAAACTGTTCCACCTGCCATTCCAACCGTGGCCGAAATAATAGAAGTAAAAAATGAACTGCCAACAAGTAAAACTGTGTGAAGACTATCCATTGTATTTATAATCTTGAACTTCTTTAACTGCATCCAAGTTTAAGGGACCGTAAAGGTGAGGAAAACTCATTCCATCTGCTTCTTCGTATTTTAACTCAGCTTTTAGTTTTGATTCATCGATAACAAGAAGGTACATATCTTTATTGATATAAAATCTTTGGTAGGTCCCATCGACTTGATCTTCAGTTGAAAAATGAATAAATCCCTCATTGTCTAAGCTTTCAGGACGATATTCATTTTCCACTTTCTTCCAAATATTTTTTTCGATGAGATGATAAATCATTGCACACCTTTAAGATTGAATCTCATTAATGTATCGATTGAAACAATAGCGAGAGTTTCTTCATTGGTGGCCTCTAAATCAACGTAGGGAGCGACCCCCGCCATATAAGCTTCAACCCATCTTCCTGCACATAAGCACCATTTATCGCCCGGTCTTACTCCCGGAAAATTAAACTCAGGTCTTGGTGTTGAAAGATCATTTCCTCTCGATTTTGAATATTCAAGAAATTCTTCAGTGGCTTGAACACAAACAGTATGGACCCCAGTATCTTCATGTCCTGTGTGGCAAAATCCGTCGCGATAAAAACCAGTTAAGGGATCATGACAGCAAGGTTTGATAGGTTTGCCGAAAACGTTTAATTGCTCTTCCATTAATAAAATCCTGATTCAAAATTTAATTTAATCTACCATTAGAAAAGTTTTAGCAATACGGTGCCATGCGTGAAAATTATATTTTTTTTCTTTATATAAATTCAATGCGTTATCATTGATGGTTGTGCGCCGTCCCATTCAAGTTCTTCATCCGACTTTTATAGTTTCGTGTTTGTTAATTGAGGAGTTTGTCAGATGAAGTTTTTCATTCTTATTGCCTGTTTATTTTCACTCTCTGCCTTTGGCCAAGAAATAGGTTTGGAAAGACCAGCTGGTGCCGTTGATTGTAATCAGTCAGTTAAAAGATGTACTTATATTGTTCAAAACGGAACTGCAGCGAAGTTGATTCAAAGGATTGAGCGAATTTTATTTCCTGGAACAATTCTAACTCCAAGCGAAGGTTATATTGAAGCTGAAAGCTTAAAAGAAATTGGGTTTTGGCTGGAGTCTGACGAGCTGCTTGAAAGATTTAAAGGACTCATTCCATCGTTAGATACTTTTGAAAGCTTTGATCCAACTAGCCTCGTTCAAATTTCAATTGATGTTTATGGGATGACCGAAACAGGTTTAACAAATTTAACAGCTTCACTTCAAAGTGTTGGCCCAGCAAACGATGACAGTGGGGACTTTTCTATCTCAACTGGTAATGCGGCTTTAGATTTAACTCTTAAACTTGGTACAAACCTTTTAGCATCAGCACTTGGATCTAAAAATGTTAAAAAGTATACAAAGAAGCTCACCACAGTAACTCGCTATATTCCAAATCGTGCAGAAATTAATTTTTCACATACTTCAAATATTTATATTTCTCCAACAGCTGGATCCGTGAAGGAAGAAAAAGTTGGTTTGAATATTGACGGTGAAGTTTCAATTGAGCGCATAAGAAACGATCTTATTAAAATTCAAGATTTCAGCTTTAGATATGGGGTTTTAATTCCTGGAGTTGATCCCGCAAGTAATCGCGTCAATGTACTCGAAGTGACTAATCCAGAAGTTTATCTTCTAAGCGGAATCTCAAACCTCATTGTCTCAACTACAACTGATGAAGTCACACGTACTCGCGGATGGGGCTTATTGTCTGTAGAAAGAGGTAAGGACGAGAACTTATCTAAACTTATGGTTGTTGTTAGAGCAGAGCCTTTATCATTTGAAAGTGTCATCGATCGTATGCGCGACATGAGAGTTAGAGACCTTCATGGAACCTTTACTGCTACTGATAGAACGGCGATGAACCCAACTGGTCCCGATCTTAAGCAAATCCTCGATACGGGTATTGATGCCTATGCTAGGTTTACGGCTTCAGGCGATCGTATCCTGGGCTTTAATCTTGATAAAAAAATGGCGAGCTTGGCGACAATTGATAAAAACATCGAAATTGAAATCAAAACGCGTGGAATGAAACAAAAAGCCATCCGTACAGTTGAGAATCTTATGATTAGTGGTATTCGCTTTGATGAATTGCCAAGAGCTGCCATTGATAAAGAGCTCGTTAAGTTTACTTTAAAATTTAAAACCTTTCGTGGTCCAACTCTATTAAGAAAAAACCTTTGGTATAACCCCCAAACAAATGCCTTTATTTCGGAATAATGTGAAAGCGCTAGTCTTCATTTTTACTTTCGTCATTTCGAGCATGGCTTTTGCTCAAAAGCCTAATTTCCTTGTAACTGAAAGTGCAATCATTGAGGAGTATAGAGGCGCTTTGCGCTCTAAACTGGATGAGTTATCACAAAACTATATTGCCTCAAGAACAAATCAAGCGATCATCTGGTTTTCTACTAATGACATTGAATGCAACGGAAAAAATTATCCAGCCAAAAGTCCCTTAGCAACACTCTCTTTTTCGACTGGTATCAAGTCTTATCAAGTTGAATTAAGAGGTTGTGATAAAGAGACCGTCTTAGTTGAGCAGTTTTTAACTCAAGAGCAGGTTCCATATAGTATCAGTGATTATTTAGAAGGTATGATTCCGGCCAAGTTATCTAGCTATCTTTTTAAAGATGGTCATGGCGTTAATATTTTTGAGTGGAGACAACTTGAACATATAAGTTCTTTTAAGTTCATAAACCAATCAATCCTTGATTTGTATAAAGAAGATAACCGATGGCAATATCTTGTTAAAGGTTATAACGCCCAATATTCACATGATGGTTTTAGCTTTAATGTGACAATGGGATTTCCCGACTTTAGAACGACTGTTGAGTGGGATGATACGAGCTATCGTATCTTTGATAGTGAATATCGTCGTATTGGGATTAATGCCTTTTTGACTGGATACTCTCACGCTATTCAAACATCAACTTTAAGCTTTGTTGGGAATATTTTAAAACGCTTATTAGATGAGTTACCTTCAACTGAATTTGTCTCAAGTGGAGGCCAAAACTCTAGATTCTTAGATGAGATGAGGCGTACTCTTACAAGGCTGTTGAATAATCTTGAACTTAATCTTGTCAGACAATTTGTCCAAGATGTCATCAAAGCGTTAGAAACGGGCTTACTCAAAGTGACAGATAATAGACCGGAAGATAAATGAAGAAGTTACTCTTTGCTTTATTTTTCTTATTACCTTTTCTTTCTTTTGCCAACTCTCTAGAGGAGCTCCTTCCTTCGAATCATCCTTCAAGAAAACTTACGTTGAGTTTAGTTTTTTCAAAACTACAACAATCATCACGCGATTGGATGAGAAATGGTTTTTATGAAGAAAGAGGAGAGTGTCTACATTGGTTGCATAATGAGGAGCAACTGACGACAACGTGTCTTAAAAAAAATGAACGAACGTACATTTTGTCAATGAAGAGTGATTCTCTTAAAGAAGTCTTTGAATTTGAATTTTCTAGGGACGTGTCTTTTACAATTTTCGACATCATGAGCTTTGATGCAAATCTATTTCAAAGTATCTTGGTTAAGTTTAAGGCACAAAATAAAGGCTTCTTGTATGAAGTTAATCAAGATGTTGTGCATTTTAAGACTATCTCTTTTGGTATTTATGAATTCTTTTCAGTTCTAACTCCTTGGGGCGATGGTGGAGTTAGACAAGAAGTCTTTGGTCGATGCTTAACTTGTAGTGGAAAGCATTATCGTGCCTTTATTGATTCGAGCGGAGATATTGAGTATAGGGCTTCTCATTTAGCGGGAAGGTTAATGCCAGGTTCCTGGAATGAATTTCTTGGTTTTAGTTATTTCTTTGTTCTTGAAAAAATCGCCTCAACAATAAATATCTTCAATTAATTTCATCTATTCAATAGCTTAGCCTATGAAAGAAAGTCATTATTTCTAAGCATTTATTGTTTGTCCTGCTCATCCTGCTAATATGCTTATCATGGGGAACTACACTTTAATATTTGCAACATTGTTGAGCTTATCTTTTGCATCCTTTGCTGATTCAAAATACATCAACATTGTTCATACCAATGATCTTCATTCCTATCTGACTGGCCATGCTGATGGTCGTGGTGGTTACGCTAAAGTTAAAACGATAATTGACCAACTTAAAAGCGAGGCTTTGAAACGAACTGATCTTCAAGTTGGCGGTGTTGAAAGTCTTGTTTTAGATGGTGGTGACTTTGGTGAAGGAACCTCATTTTTTCTTGTGGATGAAGGTGTAACTTCCTTTAAATCTTTAAATGAGCTAGGAATTGATGCCGCCGTTATTGGCAATCATGACCATATGCTTGGTATTGATACTCTTCAAACACAAATTAAAAAATCTCGTGAAGGCTATTCAAAACAGGCTAAAATTTTATCTGCTAATATGGTTATCTTTCGCGACACGCGCATGAAGGGTCTAGTTGATTCAACTGCTATTTTTAATATTGGTGGCGTCAGCGTCAGTGTGATTGGTCTTTCTACTCCTGAACCTCACTTTCAGTATCCAATTCTTCCAAGCTTCATACTTCCAGCAATTCCTGTTGCTAAAGAAATTTCTAAGCTTGCGAGACAAAACGGCGCCGAGCTTGTCATTGCTCTTACACATTTAGGGACTAAGACGGATGAAAAACTCGTTGATAAAACTGAGTTTATTGATGTTGTTGTTGGCGGGCATTCTCATGATCGCTATGAACAGCCTCTGATGATTAAAAACAGTGATAAAAGAGTTATTCCTGTTGTTCAAACTGGAGCTCATGGCCTAGCTGTCGGAAGTATGCTTTTAAAGGTCAACGGTCCTGGAGATGTTGAGCTTGTTGAATATAAATTAGTTGATGTGAAAAAAGAGACAAGCGAAGACTCGACGGTTGCGACATTTGTAAGTGATGCCACGGCTAAGCGTAATGAGTATTTTGATGGAAAATGGGACGAGGTTGTTGGAACAAGTGAAATTAAATTAACTGGTTATGAAAATGGTAATGCAGTTATTGAAAACTCATGTTGGGGAAAACATCAATCTCGAATGGCTAAAGAAGCGATGGAGACTGACATTGGTATCCATATGGCAAACTTTCAAGGTGTAGTTAAAGAAGCTGGGCCAGTCACTTATGGCGACTTAGTCGATAATTATCCTCATTTTAGAACTTATGGTGATCAAGGTTGGAATCTTGCCAGTTTTGAAGCTGATGGAAAGTTTATTAAAGCTTTCGTCCGCGCTCTTGTGAATTTGCCGGGACAAGTTGGTATTGATATTGATGGGATCACATGGAAAGAATTAAAACTTCCAGGCTTCATTCCTTATCTTGGTGGTCGTATTTATGCCTATGGTTTTAAAGTAAAAGGGGAAAAAGTCGAAAAAGATAAACGCTATTCATTAGCTTTTCCCTCTGAAATTGGTCACGTCTTAGAACTTCTTGTGAAAGACAAGGTTCGTTATGTTTTTCCGGAATTTAATGAAGATAAGTCAAAGCCTTATTGGTCAGTTATGGAAGAATACGTGAAAAAGAATTCACCGATTAAGTGTCTGGCTGACTAACACCAAGTTTAATTTGATCTACACGCTCCTCATCACTTGGGGAGTATGAATTAAACATACGATCCCAAAGAGAAATTCCATTGCAATAATTAGAGTTCATTTCTTCATGAGCAGTTGAGTGATGAACATAATGATAATTGGGTGTGACGATATAGCGTTTCAAAAAAATATCAAGCTTCATTGGAATTCGAAGATTAGCGTGGGTGAATAAACTCATACTACTAAGCCAAATTTCACAAAACAAAACAGTCCATGGTCCTAAGCCAAAGCAAATGATAAAGATAAGCTTAAGCCCATAGGATAAAAGAAACTCAATTGGATGAAATCTAATACCTGAACTTATATCTAGAAATTCATCCTGATGATGAAGTTTATGAAACTGCCAAAAGAAATCCATTTCATGAAAGAGTCGGTGTTGCCAATACAGAAGAAGATCAAAAAGAATAAAACCCAAGGGAAGACTTAGGGGAGCCAGTGCAAGCCAGTTGAGGAGTCCTATATGACGATCTTGGGTCAAAAAAGCGGCATGCATAAGGCTGAGAGGAGCCAAAATTCTTATGACTAATATGCCTACAATCCCAAGGCTCAAGTTAAGCCCAAGACGCTTTAGGTCCTTATTTCTTGGTCTTCTCGAAATGACGTATTCTAGGCCAATTAAAGCCAGAACACTTAAGACGAAGATGATAATTCTTGGAGTTGTTGAAAATTCCATAACTTAGTCTATCTTATTAATTTTATTAAGAAAATAAGCCCATGAAACTGTTCTTTTTTGCTCAAGTATATCCGTTGATTTTCCGAAAAGAAAAGATATGAAAGAGTTCAAGCAACAATCTAGCGAAAAAATGTATGCCTCAGGTGAAGATGCCGAAGCTAGAGGATATGAAACTCTCACTAAATTTTTAGGCAGAGGTGTTAGAGGCCTTTTTGTTTTTAAAACGAGAAAGGGCGAAATTGTTGCGGCGTCTTCAACATTCTTTACCTTGATGAGCTTTCTTCCCCTAATGCTTCTATCAATTGGAGTCTATGGATGGTTTGTAGGCGATGTTGAACTAGCTCACGGTCACGTAATGAGTCTTGTTAGAGATAACGTTCCTGGTCTAGCTCCATGGATTTTAACGTCTCTTGATAATATTGTTGTCAATCATCTGGCTCAAGCTAAAGGTGTTAGTTTTGCGAGTATTGCTGTTCTTTGCTACGCCATGATGGGTTACTCATCTTCTTTGCTGTTTGGTATGAATACACTGGCGGCGCAGCCCTCTAGAGGCGGAAAACTTTTTGAGGATATGAGAGCATTCTTTGGAGCTATTGCGATTGCTGTCTTTATGTGCGGCTTTACTCTTTTAAATACTGATCTTGGTTTTTGGTCTTCTCAAAGTGCTGGTGCATGGTGGGGAAGTACGATGATCTTTTTATTAAGATACAATATTTTGCAAACTAGTCTCGCTTTAACTTTCTTTTCATTATTCTATAAAAGCTTTATCCCAGGAAAAATTAGAAATTTTGATGCGATTTTAGGGGCAGTGAGTTTTGTCGCTTTATTTCTTTTAGGTAAATCATTTTATTGGGTCTATCTTCATCATATGAAAGCTGAGTTTTCAGCCACATTTGGAAATTTTGAAACTATCGTAATGGCAGTCACTTGGATTTATTTTATTCAATGCTCATTCTTTTTTGGGGCATCGGTTGCTTGTGCTCCAATGAGCTTAAGAACGAAGAAACAAACCGTGGAAGATATTCCGGCTCCGCCTATGGATCTTGACCAAGCATCTTAAGCTGAAGCTTAACGCATGAGTAAGAGAATAACGATCGTAAGTAATCCAATAAAATCAAAACTTAATCCATAATGAATCATCGTTTTTAATTTGATTTGCCCTGTGCCGTAAATAATTGCATTGGGTGGAGTTGATACAGGCAACATGAAGCCGCATGAAGCACCAAGGGCAACAGCAACAGCTAGGACTGTTCCAATATTAGCAGGCATGAGCTGTGTTTGCGCCAGAACAATTGGTACCAATATAGACGCTGAAGCCGTGTTTGAGCTGAATTCTGAGAGCAGTATCCCTAGTGAAACGACAATCACGAGGAGAACAAATGGCGAGTGTGCTCCACCAAAAAAGATATACTCGCTTAAAATTTTTGCTAAAGAAGAGACATCGAGAACTTTTCCAAGACAAAGTCCTCCTCCAAAAAGAAGGATCACACCCCAGTTAATATAACTAGAATCTTCCCAACTTAATATCGGATTTGAATTTTCGTCATTAAAAATGAAAAGCAGCATAGAAGCAAATAGAGCAACAACACCAATATTGAGCTTAGAAATCATTACTTTGGAATAAGAATCGAAAAAGCTAATTTTAGAAATAATATCCGGAGCAACCCAACCAATAACGGCAACTGAAAAGCAAAGCATGATCAAGAATTCACTTCGTTTGAGTCTTCCCAGTTCTTTCAGTTGAACTTTAAAGGAATTTGATACTTTCGACATATCCATATCTTTTATGGGGAGGCGATAATGCATCATTGCAAGAAGAGCTAAAAGCATCACAACTGAAATTGGAATTCCATAACTCATCCATTGGAAAAAACTAACATGGATATTGGCATTTTTAAGTAATGAGATAGCAATGAGATTAGGAGGAGATCCTACAGGAGTTGCCATCCCTCCAATTGAAGAAGCAAAGGCAGTGATAAGTAAAAGCCTTGATGATAAATGCTCAACTTCCTTACTATCTTTGAGTTGAGTTTTAAGAGTTTGTATAATCCCTAAAACCATAGGAGTCATGATGGCACAGGTCGCCGTATTCGATATCCACATACTTAATGTCCAACATATTAAGGCGATGACGAAGGACAAGTGAGCAACAGACTTAGAAGTAAACTTCTTTGATAAGAGAAAGAAGGCCATTCGTTTATCAAGACCATGCTTTTCCATCGCGCCGGCCAATAAGAAACCGCCAATAAAGAGAAAAAGTATTGGATCTCCAAATGCCGAAAATGCTAGTTTTGTGTCTAAAATTCCAGAGAAGATCGCCAAAAGAGGAACAAGTAGCGCCGATACAGCTAGCGGGATAATTTCACTAAACCATAAGATTGTAATACTAAAGAAAATTGCCATGGCACTAGGTGCGGGAAGTGAAAAGCCATGAGTAATTAGCTGCGGCAATATAAGAATTAAGGGGACTAAAAAAGTCTGAGATTTATAATTATATTTCATTTAATTATTTGATCACTTAACACAGGAAATTGAAACCGTTTTCCCCTTAAGGGCAGAACATGTTTATAATAGCTTATTGTTCAATTAGAGAGGAATTTATGCGTTTCATTTTAATCTTAGCCTTAACCTTTTCAGTAAATATTTTTGCCAAATCAATGACTGCAAAAGTCGCCTTAAACCCTATGGGTTCGTTCGAAGTTAAAACCAAAAGGATTCGTGGCAACGTTGCTAAAAAAGGCGATGCACTTCAAGCTGCAAATATTGAAATCTCCGTAAAAAGTTTTGATACAGACAATGAAACTCGAGATGAGCATTTAAAAGATAAGCTTGAAGTTAAAAAATATCCTAATATCGTTGTTGAAAAAGCGGTGGGAAAAGGTGGCAAAGGACAAGCCATTATTAAAATGAGAAATATATCAAAAAAGGTTCCGTTCTCTTATTCTGAAAAGGGAAGTGAAGTTGAGGTTAACTTTAGTATTAGTCTTAAAGACTTTGGCATCACAGGAATTAATTATATGGGTGTAGGGGTTCAAGACGAAGTTAAAATCTCAGCGAGTTTACCAGTTAAATGAAATATATCGTCGTCCTAATGTTTCTTACTGGTTGTGGTCAGAGTTTTAATTCGAACTCAGGGGATGAGGCGTATACTGCCGTGAATGGAATTGATACAAGTACTCCTGCAGGACAGCGCTTAGATGCCGCTTATACAGTTCTTAAAAGCGAATGTATGAGCTGTCACACTGGATACCATAATTCTTGGAATGCATATAAAACTGATATTGCTTGGCAAAATGCGGGTTTGATATCCGCCGGAAGTACAGCGACTTCTTCAGTCTATATGAGATTAAAAAATGTGGGTGGAGACATGCCATTGTTAAATCCGCAAATCAGCGAAACTAAAAGACAAACATTAGAGACTTGGATTACTAATCTTTAAAAATGATAAAGTAGACCGAGAGATACGAAGGAAGAAGGCATACCTAAGAGCTTTCCAATCTTAGTTTGAAATTCAACTGGATCAATTCGCCATTTCGCCGATAATAATGCCCCAAGAGTTATTTTGCTTTTTCCTTCAATTTCACTATTTGGAGGGGCTTCATAGTCGCCTGTTCTAAATGCCAACATGCCCTCAAAACCAAAGGCGATAGAATCAGAGTTAGGACGCCAATGCCAGTCAGCACTAGTCGTCAAAATACTAGTGGATACTCCACTTTGAAAATAAAGATTAGGATCATCGTTTCCGACAGTTGCGTCTGCAAGAGCATAGCCGCCTGATAAACTCCATTCATGAAAAGCATTCGCCCATCGCTTTCCACCATTAACCATGAGTCCAGAATTTGTCGTTCTAATTTGCAATTCAGTGCCTGCTGCATTCTTGAGTGTGATTTCATCGCGCCAAGTGAGATAGCCAAAGCCTATAAACCAGTTTTCTTTGACGAGATTATCTTTGTAGTCTTGCTCAATTTGAACAAGTGTAGCTAAAAGTGCATCAGCAAAATCTTCTTTATATCCAACTTCAAGCGCTACCTCGACCGCCATTCTAATCATTCGAGTAAGATTTGTTCTTTGTCTTTCTCCAAGTGATTCATAGCGAGTTTTCAAAATATCAACGTAGATAAGACCTTTTTGCAAATATAAAAGGATAAGCCCTTTAGAAACGTCTGTAAGGTTCGTTGCACTACTGTCTTTGGCATAAGTCGAAAGGGTTTTCTTGTGTTCACTTAAATATTTTTTCTTAATGAGAAAATTTAATGTTGAAAGTGCTTTTCCTGAATTACCGCTTTTGTGATAAATCGCTGCGGCCAAAAACATAATATCATTGGAAACGTCAGAGCGATTAAGATTCATATTTGTTTTTAAGATTTCAAGTGCTTTATCAAGCTGACCTGTTTCGTAATACTCAACCATTTGTTTGTAGTGAATTCTATTAATATCTGCTCTTTGCTGAGCAAAGATCGGAAAAGAAAACAATAATAGAATGAATATTTTTAAAACCACAGGTGCAACTGCCCCGTGAGATCCCATGTATCCTCAGACACTAAGCTATCACTAAAAATTCTTGTGTTATAAATATCGGCGCGAAGTTCAATTCGTGGAACAGGAAAATATTGAATACCTGGTCCAAAGCGCATGACATAACTTTGATTGTCTATATTTTGGTTAAAGTATTCGACATTCATAATGCCATAAGTTCCACGTCTAACTTGAAAATAGCCCTGAGTTAGGGTGTAGCGGCTCTTTATCTCCTGAGCTCCAGCGACCTGAGTTTTAGTGGCTTCGCCAAGCTCAATGAGAAGGGCCGAGCCTTTGCCAACACCAACTTTTGCATGAAAAGCATTAAGATAAGTTTCAAGAAAATCACTTTTTGAAGAGAGGACGGAAGCACCAACTCTAACCTTGCTGGCCACGTCATACTCAAACTTAGCACTGGCTCCAACTTGTCTTAACTGGGCATCTTGAGCAAGATTCCCCATGAAGCCGTTGATTCCAAGTTCCCACTTCTCACCACCAGTATGCACCAGAAAGCCATGACTTTGATCATTCATGGCAAGACCGTTAGTGGATCTAGAAAAGGCGATGTGATCTGGGATTCTGATACCAAAAACTTTATCCATTAGACCGACATAAACACCAAGTTTAGGAGTGAAGCGGTAACCAATATAATGTTCTCTTGTTCTGTAGCTAGGCTCGTCTTCAAGACCAGTTCGACCACGCGGCTGAGGTGCGTAACCAAAATTAAAAACTGTGACAAGTTTGTCATTTTCTAAAAACTTACCAACCAATGTAATGTTGGCATCCATATGAATAATTTCAGCCTCAGAAGTTTCACTATCAATATCGCGCTTATACCAAAGGCCGCGGTAATCGATATTTGGTCTAAACCAAGTTGACTCTGCTTTTTTGAAAAAGAATCCTGAACGCTCTCCCAATTCTTCGTCAGTAACTGAATCAGGAATAAACGCACGATCAGTCGCCATCGTAGCAGCAAGAGCACGGCCATAATCGGTTAATGGTCCGTTACCATAGGGGTTATAATGGCAGGTGAGGCATGAGGTATAGCCATGACCAATAAATTGAGGGTAAGCAAAAGCGTTTTGACTTATCCCCGAGATAAATAACAAGAAAGTAAGAATGCGTAGCATAGAGTCATTTTATCGATGGGAATAACAATATGACCAGAACTTTCTACTTTTTGAAATGTTCTTGAAGTCGTATCGCAATTTTTTCAAGCTGTTTAAAATGATCTTTATCTCTGAGCTGGAAATCGCGAATCTTGCCTTGAGTTAAATCGTCAACGAATAGTGAGAAAGCGTGAATAGGACCTGCGCTTCGATGTGACACATAGAGCCCAAAGACAAAGACAATGCCACAAAATAAAGCAACAATACTAATATACGCGATAGTAAAATTAGTTAGAATCGCAGCGTTATTAGAGACACTGGACTCAAGTAAGACAACTCTTAAAAAAGCAAAACTAAAAATCCCAACAATTCCAGAAGTGGCAAGTGTAATAGCGAGAAGCTTCATGCAAAACTGCATCTGTTCTTTGGGTAGAATCAAATATTGTCCACGTTGATTATCAGGACGCCAGATCTCTGAGCCGCGTTTCCAGATATTCCATAATATAAAGAAGGCGCCTAGCCATTGGCTAAAATCAGCAACGTTAAAAACAATACTGGTAAACGGCATGGGAATAAAGTCAATGGTGCGACCATCGATCATGCGATCGATAACATTTCCAAGAACACCACCAATCAAAAGAGAGAGCCCTATTTTTAGACTTAAAATATTTTTAGGAACAAAAAATAATAAAATAAAATAAATAGCTAATAGAAAACCACCAAAACTACATAGTGTGATAATTCTTACAGTAGAAGAAACTTCAGAATATAGTCCGAAAACAATCCCATAATTCCAATGAATGTCTTGAGGGGAAACACCATATCTCTTACTTACTTGGTCTAAAACCAGTACTAGTACCAAGCAAGTTAGAGATAGAATTACGTTTTTCACAAATTTAAGGTGTGTACTCTAGAATCTCAAAGCTAAAGGAGAACTTATCAAAGGCTTCACCTTGATCCTTGAGAATGATCATAGAAGATCCAGACAAAGAACCGTCATTTGGAGTTACATTTTTATCTACAATTGTATAAGTTGAATGTTGAGGATTGAAATTACCATTAACTAGTGGCTTAAGATTTTTAACTTTTAGCATTCCACTCGGTAACATAATTCTTGGGTTCGATAAACGATAGCTATACATATCATAAACTGAAACATCAACTTTAAACTGAGCGTTTGATCCAGCCGCTAGAGCATTCAAGTTAAATGTCATGGTTGCTTGTGGCCCACCACCAATTTGATCCGCTGTCATTTGAAGGTCATCAGTAAAAAGAAGTTTAGAAAGCTTTGTGCCATCTTCTCTTTCTCTAATTTCAATTTGGTGATTTGTTGCTGTCAGGTTATAAGTTAGACGAGCTTTACCTGCACCATTAGTCACTTCAACCCATTTATAGCCGTTAGTATTTCCGCCGACATGCCATTCCGTATAATTATTATTTCCAACTTTAATATGGAATGAATCATCGCTATCACCATAGCCACGAACGAGGCCAAAAAGTCGATATTGTGTATTGATTGGAATTTGTGCTGTTATAAACGATCGGCCAGCGATAGCATTATTGTTCGCAAGTACAGCAGCATGAGTTCCATTAGGTACCCAGATATACTCAACTCCACCTTCACTAGCTTTTACCATTGGAGCTTGAGTCATGGAAGCTTCCATATTAAGCATAATGTCGCCATTATTTGCCGTACTATTTGGATCTAAAACCATCGCAATAGTGTTGCTTTCTGTGGTGACATAATCATCTCCACCAGTGTTTGTAGTTGTGGTTGTATCTTGCATCAAGTAGATCCAATCATTAACAGAATCTAGCATTTCTTGAGCGTTCATATTACAGTCGCCCCAGCAGTTATGCCCTTCAGTAAGTTTAAGCACGAGTCTTGATTGTGCAGGATTGGCAAAGTTGACTTTAGAGGAGTTCACAATAGCGTCGTGAGCCTGTTGAGCATCGGCCACTGCATGAAGAGGCTGTTGAAAGCTTCCGTGACAATTAATACATCTTGCACGAGTAATAGCGTGTGTCGTTTGAGCAAAGGCTTGAACAGAACTAAGTCCTGCTGTTGTGGTTGTCGTTGATCCACTTCCTGAGCCAGAGCCTGATCCAGAACCTGAGTTCCCACTAGGATTTGTCGTTGAAGCGGAATCGCTATTATATTTTAATTTTGATTTATTCTTTCCCTGTGAAGGAACACATTGAGTGTAGGTTCCAAGAACTGCAGCGAGCAGAACAACTATACCTAATTTTGCTTGCCAAGGTTTCATGACCTACTCCTAACGAATCTTATTAAAAAATAAAAACTGATCTAAATTTGCGCCGAATGGATTATCTCCAACAACGTCTGCTAAGTTGCCTTCTTGACCATGGAGGGCCATATAGTTTGCAACAAAAGCTTTATTGAGATTGATCACAGAGTTTGATGTCGTAGCAGCGAAGTTATCAACCGATCCACCTGGTTTGAATCCACCAATTTGACGTTTACCAGTTCTAAGAGTGGCACGACCTGAGTTTTTATATAAAAGAGTCATGGCTGAAGATCGTTGTGAACTGTCGCCGCCCCAAATATACTTTCCACGGCCAGCAGCTGTATTATCGACAGTATCTCTAGCAGAAACACCACCATCAGTGAAAACATAAATAAGAACATCTTTTTGCTTTAACTTAGCAAGTTGAATGACTTGACCAATAAGTTCTCCGGCTTCAAAGTCTCTTGTTTCACCACGACTTCTGTCACCAGTGTGGTAGTCATATCCACCTTTTTCAATGGTTCCTGCTCCAATATGTCCATCAAGAACCATCTTTGCAATTGTAGCCGTCTTTCTTTTATCACCATTATCAAGAGCTCCAAAAGCTTGCATAACAAGTGGGTCTTGAGCCGGATCAATTTCAGCTGAAGAGTAACGTCCAATTAAGTCTTGAGTTTGAATATATCCACACTCAACAAGGGTTTTAATTTGATCTGGTAGAGTCAGATTATCAAAACGTTGAAGATGGTTTTCGCTCATTCGCTCAACTGCTTTTAATACTTTTTGTACATTAGCATCAGAGGTGACTTGTGAAAGTCTTCCAGCACTGACAAGAGCTAAGGCATCGGTAGGAGAGTTAAGGCTTACCGGCTGCTTGGCAGGATTGATTGAAGCTCTTGGAGAATCAGATCGCCCACCAGACTGAGAATTTCTTGTACCGGCCAGATGACCTAAGTCACCTGTTGCACCTGCTTTGGCCAACCAATACATTGGGTTGTGCGGATTGTTTCCGGTATCATCAGCCGAAGATGTACAAAATATACCGCCTTCAACTCTAGATCTAGCGACGTTGTCAGTTTTTGAAACAATGCCTCTTAAAAAGCCTGAGTCGCTATGAAACTTAAGTCCAAGTTGTGAGTCAATTTGATTCGGTTTATCAGGAGTCATGTCAGGAGGAAGACCCAGAGACATATAATCGCTTGGCGCTAAAAAATCCATCTGACCATTACTATTACCAACGATAACGTTTGAGCCTGCGATATTACATCCACCTGAAAGATCAAAAATAATAACTGGTATATTTGTATTTAAAGCAGGAAGACCACCGCAGGCGAGTGGAGTCTGTGCCATGGCAAGACTACTTGGAGATCTACCAAGCAAAAGATCTAACATGCTTGGCGCTAATGCCCAGGCTGTTCCGGCTATAAAACCCTTGGCAAGAAAATCGCGACGTGAAGTCGGAGCATGATTTTCAATCTTGATTGGGCCTTCTAGTTCTTCTTTAGATTTTTTCTTAATACTCATAGTCGGCCTCTTATAACATGGTGACGTGAGCGCTTGATAAAGCAGCTGTACACGCACCTTTGATAACATTTCTAGTAGTTGTAGAATTACTTGCTAAACCAATTTTTAATTCTTCAATCAACATCGATAATTCAGCTCTTTCCATATTATATTCAACGAGCTGAGCACTTTGAAGATTCCAAAACCTCATTATCATGTCATCGATGATTTTATCTTTCTTTGCACCAGCTAATGCTGTTGCCGAAGCTTCTCCAAAATTAGTTGTAGGCCAAACCATTGTTCTCATTGTTCCACTTTCAACAAGTTGATGACAGTACTCTGCTGCAAGTTTAATAATTGAGACTTGATTAACAGCTAAAAATGATTTGATATCGTTTTCACTAGGAAGCTGAACTGAAATATCTGCATAAACATTATCTACGTTTCCAGAATCAAAGGGAACACCAGTTAATGCACTCATTGTCATATAAATTTCTTCGAAATTCTTTACACCGACGTAAACCTCTTGGGCCACAATTTCTTCCTCGGGCTCAGTTGTGTCTCCTCCACCTTCAACGGCTTGATCATTATTTGGAACTCCATTTGAAGCATTAGTCATACTTAGTTTTTTATTGACTTTAACTTTAGTCAAACTATCTAGACCACAATGATTAAAGCTTACGAGGACAACGGCCAACATAAAGGTTGTAATAGATAGGGAGAGTGTTCGCTTGTTTAATTTCACGATTATTCTCCCATACAATTAACAGCCACTTTGGCTATTAGTGTTTTCATATTGTAATTATCAGTTGACATAAATTCTTGTCCAAGAGTTGTAATTAAATTTCTTTCTTCATCAGTCATTGGAGATCTTGTACAGGCCATTTCAAATGATCTTTGTGCCATACATTTACCAAAAGCTTGGGTTTGAGTTAACATTTGTCCGAAACTTTTCGCACCATTGCCTGATGTTGTTGGACCCCAACCAAGAGTACTATTTTGTCCCATAGTCCATAAGTTGACCCATGAATCATCTGTAACTTGGTGACCTTCTGGAAAATAATTGTTGGCGTTTATTTTACTTCTTACGTTTCCTGCTTGATAGACAACTCTATTTCCAGTGAAATCATAATAGGCCCAAGCTCCGCCAAGTGCGTCTTGTCCAGCGTGACAGCCAACACAAGTATTTTTATAAGTTCTTGAGTCTCCACCTGGATCGCGCTCAACATCTCTTCTGACATAAATATCAGGTACGGTAATATCGTGGAGCGCTTCAAAATCATGACATAAGAAATTAATAAATAAAAATCGTGTCATTCTTCTATTTGTTCCAGCACTAAAAAAGGCTTCACCTGAAGCTCTTGTTGTAATAACACCAGCCGTGGCAGCAATATTATTCATAGCGGATTGTGTTGTTGGAACAAGATCTGCTTTTAAATCAACTCTTAATCGCTCTAAGTCTTCGTAGTGATCATTGTTATTGTCTTCGTAGGCATCAACATTAGCGAGTCCTGCTCTACCTATATATAGAATATCTTCAGTAAGGATTTCATTAAATGGTCGATCATCTCTAATCATGCCCAGCACTGTGGCGACGTAGTCATTTAATGGAGCACGATTTGTTCTCGCTTCATTGGTCCAAGTCTTAATCCAATTCTTAGCTTTAATATTATAAAACTCTGGTCTCTCTAGGGCGACTTTTGCAGCGGCGACTTCATCTTGAGCATTGATCAAATTGATCATTTGATTCAACGTAGCCGTTGTTGGAGGAACGCCAGTAAGTCGATTGTGAAGCTTGATCGCTTGTTCTCTGGGTCCTGACCAAGCATTCATGCTCATACAAGCAAGTGAAAGAACTAATAATTTTCGCATCATAACTGCCCTCAAACTAAATAAATCTCACTGGCGTATCGGGTAGCAGAGGGATAAATTTAGTGAAACAAGTGAAATAATCTATAAATAACTGATATCACAAAGCTGAAATGATTTAGTCGGCTTAGAAACGGCAAAAAAAGACGATTATTAGTGTCGTTTAATCATAAACTTAGTCACAATATTTAAGTCTAAAGCGTAGTTATATTGATGAGGTTCTTTTGGTTGACCAAGATTTGAGTGATGAGGAATTGATGGATCTAATCAAGGCAAACCATATTGGTGCTTTTGAGGAACTCTACGATCGCTACTTTAGTAAGATCTTCAATTACTTAAAAGCCAAAAGTTCTACTGAGGTTGCTGAAGACTTAACTCAGAATTGTTTTATTAAGGTCTATGAAAAATCATCGACCTACAAAAATGATTTTCCGGTGAGTGCTTGGATCTATACGATTGCAAAAAACTTATTGATGGATGAATTTAGAAAATCGTCAACAAAAAATAAGTACTTTGAGCGTTTTAAAGAAATGTTTAGCAAAGCGGATATCATTGAAGCTAAAAATCTTTGGAATGAGCTGATGTTTGATATGCGAGATTTAGATGAAAAGAGTAGAGAAATCTTAATACTTAGATTTAATGATGGAATGGATTTTGAAGAAATTGCCCAGAGACTTAATACTAATCCTGTTAATGCGAGAAAATTAGTGAGTCGGGCTTTAAAGACTTTTAAATCTTTTTTAGAAGTAGGGGATTCCTTATGAAGGAACAGATCAATGAATATAAAAAATTTCTGGCAGATGATACTCAAGCAAGTCTGCAAACTAGACTAAGAGTTAAAAAAAATGTTTTAAAATATTTGCAACCGCCTTTAAAAAAGCTTTTACCTAAATTTTTATTTTCTTTATCTGCGGGAGGACTTACAACTTTAGCTATATGTCCTCAGTTTGGCGTTGGGCCTTTAATTCAAGGTCACGGAATTGGTCACGTTTTTATGCAGTTTGGTGAAACCGCTTGTGCTGCATTTTGTGGAGCCTTTTATATCTCAATTTCAACGATAGTGGCGCTATTGATCTTAAAGCCCCATGAAAGAATGGTTATTTTTGATTATCACTATCGTTTATTGTCGGGTTTTTCTGTGGCAACATTTTTATTATTTATGGTTTTGAATAAATCACTCGAATTACCATCGCTGTATAATTCACCATCTGCTTTTGTTGCATGGCTATTATCGGGTTTGGCAGCTTCAGCGATCATTTCAAGAGTAAGTTTAAGCCTTACCAAGTCTTAATAATAAAACGAGACATATAAACTGTAGTAGTGGCACTAGCCCCATTGCATATTCAATACCTAATAGATCACTTACATAACCAAAGCCTAGGTGCATGAACACTAGGCTTAAACTCACAATTGTAAGAACTGAAGCACTCATAAAGTCGAAACCAGTAGGAAACTTTTTAGATAACCAGTCCATGGCGACAGGATAAAAGAATGACATCGTTAGACCTAAGAGCGCTAAGAGATATGGGCTGATGACTAAGGAGCAAATGTAGATCACGATTGAGCTTACACAAGAAAATACAAGCCATCTCTGGCTTGCTCCTTTAATGGGTAGAATAGTAAATAGCAGTCGACCTAATAAAAGTAGCAAAAAGAAAAAAGATAAAGTCGTTCTTGCGGTATCTAGTGAAATGGCATGTGAAGTATTGAGATAGAGTACCAATCGCGTTGAAACAACGATCTCCGAAGCAACATAAAATCCAAACACACTTCCAAATGATAAGCGATTGATAAAGGGAGTTGGAGCAATAAGCTTAACCTTTGGCTTACTCTTATCAATAGACTCATGCTCGTACTTAGTACTAAAAATAATTGAGCTCACAAGCATGAATAAAGGTATAAAGGCGAGATACTTAAAGAAGCTTGTCCAAGAGTTTTGAGTAGCTAAAAAAATATTGAGTATGATAGGAGCTGACAACGAGCCTATGCCGTAAACCGAGTGTAGCCCCGAAAAAAACTGACGTCTAAATTCCTCTTTTGTACCTCGGGCGATGAGAATATTCATCGTTACATTCGACATTCCCATCCCAAAACCCATAAGTAGAGAAGAAAGGTCTAAAAGAAATAGTCCATTCCCTAAAGAGTATCCAAAAAGATAAGAGGAGAGACTCATGAGAAAAAGTGCAATATGGGTAGCATGAATGGCTTCAATGGCTGGGAGCCACCACTTTGCAGTTAAGTTAGCCAGTAAACCTGAAAAAGAAGCTAAAGCGAAAATCCAAGAACCACGAGCGGCATCTATATTAAAGTCAGCTAATATTTCAGGATAAATAGGACCACGAGAATTATCAAGAACAGATTGAAATAATAAAAGTGAGTAGGCAAGGATGATAAAAGCCCACTTCACTTCAATATTTATAACTTTTTTAATCAAAAAGAATTACGTCTGAAACTTGGTCTCTTACAAGATAACCAGAAATTTGAGTTATTTTTTGGCAATTTTCTTCTTGTGTTTGAATCAAAAATCCTTCTGATAAAACTTCTTCTTCATCTAAAGGGCAAATGATTGAAGGAGTAAAATGAGAAAACTCAATTACTTTTACTAAACAGCTTGTTCCATTAAATGTCGTTTCAACTTGAGGTGCTATGAACTGAGCTTCTTGTTTACAGGCAAAAGAATTGAATGATGCTAAAATGAGTACTGAAAATAATACTTTTTTCATATTGGCTCCAACGCATGAGAATCATTGCAAAGTTGGCTTTTAGTACCATAAAAACAAGATGATGGAAGGAAAAAGGGAGATAATTAAAAAAGTTAATGAAATCCTAATAATGGGACTGTAATTATTTCACAAATTTATAGATGACTTTGATCCCGTCCTTTGAAGACTCCTCTAAAATGCCTAATTTTGACCATTCTTTAAGTAGTAAGCTGGCATTTGTTTTCTTCGTTCCTAGGATGTCCTCCAGCTCTTGTCTGGTGAAGGATTTTGTATGGGCGCTCACAAAATGGTAATGACCTTGAAAGTCTAATGCCATCGGTAAAATTATTGGAAAGATATCTAATTCAAAAATATCAATTTGATGGATTTGATTATTTACAGTTAATGGAATTCCTTTTTTGCGAAGATATTGAACTAGTTTCTTGAGTCGTTCTTTGCCACTTTGCCAGTCCCAAAAGTCCTGTCGATAAATAAAGTCAATGAGTGCGAATTCATGAATGCCAATTGGGCCAGAACCAACAGCAGCAATAATCGCTCTTATTTGAATTTCTGTGAATGTTTCTCTTTCTTGACCTTTCTTTTCAACGCCAGAATACAAATCAAGGACATTGTCTAATGCATTCATATCAAGATCGGTATACGCCATTGGAATGACATCGTCTTTTGTGATGTACCAACAGTCATGACTTTCAACATACTGTGCACTTTTTTCTATTCTTGCATGGAGTGGGTAAGGTGATTTGTTAATAGGCTTACCTAAAAGATATGAAAAACTATGAATACAAGAATGGGCGCGAATGGCAATTCTTGAGGGCATCTCAATTTCAAGTTGATTTTTCTCCATCCAATACAAAACAGTGAGTTGAGATTGAGGTTGAGATAGCGGATGATGAAGAACGTCCCAAGCAATATTTAGTAATCGCTTTGATTCCTCTTTTTCTCCCATTTGGCCTTTAATCACTGCTTGCCATAAGAAAACATAGGCTTGATCTTTGTTTCTTTTTTCTGTCCCAAATATTTGTATTGCTTCTTCTATAAATTTTTGTCCATTTTCATAATCTCCGCTAATGATATGAATCCTTGCAAGATTTTGAAAATACATAGCCTTAAGAGTGTCATTTTCTGGACTTAAAAGGGCGATATTTTTATGTGCAAGTAGCTTCGCTTTTTCGATATGACCACAAGCTTCAAGACAGGCGACAAGATGCAACTCAAGATAAATCTTTGTTGCTGGCTCCTTACTATTAGCTACAATTTTTTCAAAAAGAGGAAGTGCTTCATAGTACCTGGCGCTCTCATAAAAAATGAAAGCTTTGTAGGTTTCTAGCGAGAAGTGGTAGCCTGCGAGATCGATTTTTTGATGATCTAGGTGTTCAATGGTTTTTTCTAAAAGGCGCCTGGCTACGTATGTTGCTCCTAAAAAATTGAGCATATAAATAGCTCGAATTTGGAGGCAGAATTCCTCGGGCGAAAGCAAATGAAAGTCAGCCGGTGCAGCAATCTTTCCTAAAACTTTCATGGCCTGTACAGGCATTCCTAGCCATTGAAGTTCATGAGATAGCTTTAATTTTTGTTGGATTGATAATCCTTTTTTATTAATTAAAGTCGAGACGACCTCTTGGGCCAACTTAAAGTCCCCTCGCAAGATAGCTTGCTGGGCCTGTATTAAAATATCCTGTGGGGTTTGCTCTTGAGTCGCCAGTTTTCCATCTCTTTGAAATTAAAGAATTCTTATAAATTTTCCGATACCTACTTAACGGTAGAGATGAATGATCAATAAAGCCTTGTTTATATTATTTTTTTTAATATCACCCGCTTTTGCTAGCGACGGATTAGGTATGGGTGGAGGTCCACCTGCGGATATTATTAATCCTATTTTGAGACCAGTTGTCCCAACAGATTCACTCAATATTCCTGGTATCAACAGATTGATAATTCCAAATCATGCCGTTATTTCAACTGAAGGTATCGTTTGCCATGAAAGTGAAACGCTTTACCAATCTTCAATTCAAACTAGTGAAGTCTTAAGACGTTGGCCTTTAAGTGAAGAAGCAGATTGTATGGAGCCACTTAAAGATTTTAGTCAAAAGCTATCACTTGCTAGAGCGCCATTGGCTTTGTCTTTTGCAACATTTATTGATGGATTAGAAAAACATCTTAGTGGTAATGCCTTAAGATGGAAAAATTGTGGCTCAAATTGCAGCGCTTCAGTGACTAGTAGTGCAAGCTGTAATAATCCTGAGGTTTTAATTAAGAAAACGACTAACTTAATTTCACATTCCGATTCATACGAACTTAATAAGTCATTATGGGATAAATTATCTAAAAAACAGCCAAGAGTTTGTGCGGCGACAGTTGTTGATCTTTGGCTTACTTCTCATGTCGCGGACAAATCAAAGCGCTCTGAGATTGTGAATGATTTCTTTTCGGCAAGATTCCACGCTAATAGTGAAACATCACTACGTTGTTTTGATCCTACAGCAGCTACAGTTCCATTTGATTCTTTAGATGGGCAAATTCAAAATATTTTACTTCAAATTAGATAAACAAAGGAATGACCATCATTTCTTAGGTTTGGGGAACCATGAGAAGAAGAGAGGGTTGATGGCCATTCCTCTGGGTTAACTGGTTACCCTGCCAACCTTTTTTCTTGTGTGCGATATGTACCTCTGTTGGTCTAAAAAATAGGGGAGAAATATAGGTCGACCTATTACATCTCTTTAAATTTTAATAAGTTAGATTAATTATTGATTTATTCGGTGAAAATTTTTCAATGTTTGCTCTTCAAGGAAATTCATCGAAATCCCCATCACCGAGCAAGCTTGCTGATAGACATCTTGTATATTTCTTTTTGAATCGTCTGTTTCAAAAAAGTAGTGCTTAATCCATTTAGAATGAATTGTTTGTTGCGCCTTAGAATTGTCTTTAAACAAGTTATTTCCAAAACTTAGAAAATGTCCCATGTTGATAATGAGTTCCGTTTCAATAGTATTGAAGTTCGCGTCGTGGAAGATGACTTGACCTGAGTACTGACTTTCTTTTAATAGCTTTAAGATTTCATTTAGAGATTTCACGCAATGAATAAGAATTATTTTTATTTGACTCTCTTTTGCTAGTTTAAGTTGTTGTAAAAAAATAGTTTTTTGCATCTCTAAATTTTCTTTCTTGATTAAATCGATACCAATTTCGCCAAGAGTGAAAAAATTTTTATGACTAAAAATGGAAGAGAAAAGCTCATCCAAGTTTGTATCTTGATAAAGGTGAGCATCCCAAGGATGAATACCAGCACTGAAATGGTATTGATCATTTATTAATGGTTGTCGACTATATTGAATACAAATGTGATTTGATGATGGTGAGTGAGTGTGAATATCAACGAGCATTTTTAAGAATTGTTTGTATGGCCAAAGCAGAAGCAGTAAAGGCAAAACTGCCTGTTAACCAGCTCACTGTTCCAATACCTGTGGCGCAGTTGATACCGCGATTTGTAAGGTCTGGAACATACTCAAGCTGTCCGTTTTCATTTAGATATCGTGCACGCTCAATAGAGTAAACGGCTTGAACATTCCACAGCGTTTTATTGTCTCTTGGATAATTCCATTCCATTTTGAGGGTTCTTCGTACACGTTTTAGTAATGTGTCATTTGATGAATAACTTAGATCACTTGATCGAATCAAAGTTGGATCAATTTTTCCACCTGCCCCGCCAATGGTAATAATTGGAATGCTATTACTTCGGGCCATATCAATCAGGAGGCATTTGTTATCAATCGAATCAATACAATCTATGATCATATCAAAATTTTGAAATAAAATGTCTTCTGCTGTCTCTTTTGTAAAAAAGTCTAATATCGCATTGACGTCTATTTCTGGAGCGATATCAAAGATTCGCTCCTTCATCACTTGAACTTTAGGTTTACCAATTGTTGAGTTCAATGCAAGGAGCTGTCTGTTTGTATTAGTAATACAAACATCATCAAGATCGACTAGTGTAATATGCCCTACACCAGTTCTGGCTAATGATTCCGCAACCCAAGATCCAACTCCGCCTATTCCAACAATAAGAACTCTCGACTTTGCTATAACATCGAGATTTTTTGGGGACATCAGCCTGGCTATCCCGCCAAAGCGCATATCATGAGTTTGTGGTTGAGTGTCATTGACGAATTGCATGCTCGAACTATACTTCGAACTTTTTTATGAGTAAAATCGAAGCATGAAAAATCGTTGTTCTTGGGCAAATCCAGCTAATCAAATCTATGTTGAGTACCATGATAAAGAGTGGGGGCGTCCTGTATTCGATGATTTACGACTGTTTGAAATGTTATGTCTTGAAGGAGCACAGGCAGGGCTTTCGTGGGAGACAATACTCAATAAACGTGAGCATTACCGAAAAGTCTTTGATGGGTTTGATCCTTATAAAATGGCTAAGTATAAAACCTCTAAAATTGAAAAGCTTCTTCTTGACCCAGGCATTGTTCGTAACCGACTTAAGGTAAATGCCTTTATTGAAAATGCGAAAATTTTTGTGGAAATAGACAAAGCAGGATTGTCCTTTAGTGACTACTTGTGGAGTTTTGTTGATGGAAAGCCCATTGCCAATAATTTTAAAACATCCAAGCAGCTGCCTGCCCAGACTGAGCTTTCCAATGTAATGAGTAAGACCCTTAAAAAACGGGGTTTTCGATTTGTTGGTCCAACGATTTGTTATGCTTTTATGCAAGCCGTTGGTATGGTCAATGATCATACTAAAGAATGTTACCTTTATGGAAAGAGAATTAAATGAAATATACACTTATTGGTTCAACAACCTCGCCGTACGTTCGAAGATTCAGAATATACTTAAAAACTCTTGGTTGTGATTTTCAGGGAACATCAGTATTTGATCCAAAAGATAGGGCCGTTTTAAAAGAAATTTCACCTATTTTAAAGATTCCAATTTTAAAAATTCATCATACTAACTCCACTCAATATCTCTACGAATCGAGAGTTATTTTTAATTATATTAATAAGACTCATTTTAAGCAGGAAGTTACTCTACAGGACGAGAATTTCTTGTCTGTCATTGATGGAGTTAATGATTCTTTAATAACACTCTACTTAATGAAACTTTCTCAGATGACAATTGAGGAAGACAAAAGATTCGTCATGGCCCAGCATGAGAGAGTTCAGGCTGGACTAACATTTCTTAATGAAGAAATATTAAAGAGCAATAAACCTGTTTGTGATTATATCGTTGTGTCACTTTATTGTTTAATTGATTGGATTAAGTTTAGAGAACTTGCTGATTTAAGTTCATATGGTGAGCTTGAAAAGCTTTATCAAGAACTACGTTCCCAAGAAGATTACAAGCTCACGGATCCAAGAAACTAACTAGCTTCTTGGTTAATGTGTCCACTACCTCTCTCAAGCTCGTTGATAAGTTGTGTTTCTAGCTGAGACGGCTTGTACGCCTTACCGTTTACTGGCAAAGCAATTTCAATGATACCTTCTAGAAGCTTTTCATATTGAAGCAGACCCTTTTTCGCTAAATCTAAAAGCTTAGGTGGGTTTTCTTTAATAAAGTCTTTATTGTGTAATGCTAGTCTTGTCATGAACTGTGAAAAATCCTTCATAGATCCTCCTATTTTATCCTCAATGGTTGTTATTGAATCGAACGTTCGTGCTTTTAGCTGTGTGGAGTAAATTTTAGTTAAAGTGTTCATTCATTCCTCGCTAGTGTTTTAGTGTGAAGCTCTAGAAATAAGCTGATCAAGTGTATATTGATATTTTTGTTTTGCCGTTCTGTCGCGCAAGAGGCGAGTAAAGACATGAAAAGCCATCATGTTTGCATAAAACTCATAGGCGAATTGTTCTGTATCAAGTCCCTCTTTAAATTCACCCTCTTCAATTGCAATTTTTGCAGCTTTTGAAAACGTATTCATCATCTCGCCTTGAAGAAGCTGTAGATAGTCTCTGATCTTTCCAGGACGATCATCGTATTCAACAGTTGCAGCAATGATAGGACAGCCACCAGCAAGCTTAGAACTCGCCCATTTTTGCCAATGAGTTGATAGGGCTAATATTCTTTCTTTACCCCTTGGAGCTTTTAGTGCGGGTCTTACAACAGAGCGAATAAAACTTTGAGCTGCGTACTCCAAGACTTTCATCTGTAGAGTTTCTTTTGAATTAAAGTGGCCAAATAAACCTGACTTTGACATCCCAACAAGCTTGGCCAGTTCTCCTATAGAAAGAGACTCCAATCCAAAGCGACTCGTGAAATCGAAAGCTGCTTGAATAATATTTTCTTTGGTAGTTATACCTTTACTCATAAAAGCAATAATAGCACGATCGTTCGGATTTAGTCAAGGCAGGTAAAATCGGACATCCCTTTAGCTTTTAGCGTTTCTAGAAGCTCTGTTCTTAAAGGGCATGTAAAAGACATTTGTTTACCTGTCACAGGATGATTCAGTGTTAATTTCCAAGCATGCAGGAATATTCGGTGTAGGTTATAGTCCTGGCGGTAGCGCTCATTAAGGATGCCTTTACCGTAAGCTGTATCTCCGACGAGACATTGCATACGCCTAGAAAAATGCCTTCTAATTTGATGCTTTCTACCAGTTTCAATAGAGACTTGAACCAAGGTTGTATCGTCAAAATTATAGAGGGGACGATAATTTGTTATGGCGACCTGCCTGACCTTTTTATCGTTTCCAAGTTCAAAATCAAAACAGCCAGGCTCGGTAATTTGTCCTCGTGCTAAAGCTATATATTGTTTTTGAGTGAGGGTTTTATCTCCCCAATGTTCTTTAATTTTGGAGACGACTTCACCAGAAAAACCAAAAATCACGATGCCTGAAACAGGACGGTCGATACGATGGACAGGATAGACCCACTGACCTAATCGATCGCGCATCAAGGCCATAAGATTATCCCTCTCATTGGAGGCTTCCTTAAACGGATGAACCAATAATCCACTAGGTTTATCAACAACCAAGATAAATTCGTCTTGATAAAGAATAGAAGTTTGTTCATTCCAATCGGTCATGCCTTAGTTTTCATGTATTTAGCTCATTAGTCCAGATGAAATTTTTTAAAAATAAGCTTTAGTATTGGTCTTTAACTTACCGAAAAGAGGGTATGCTTAAGCATCAATGTCTATTAGCACTAATTCTCCTTACTCTGTTTTCAGGGTGTACATCTACTCAATTTAGTCATCGCGAACCGTCTTCATTTGAAGCGGCACTTAGTTGTAAACATGTTCTGAATCAAGTTAGGCGTTTAACAAAACTCAATAACGATAAAGCGATGAACACACAGCTTCGATCTCAACTTTGGGATTGGCTGAGTGAGAATAGCTCTAAAGATTCAGTTGATCATTATATCGATCTTGTTAAGTTAAATTTTTCAAGTGAAGAAATACTAACTATTACAAAACCGTTAAGTTCTAGTGAACTGACAACTGACCGAATGAATTATCTTATTTGGGCCGGAGGTCAACTTCCTAAAAAAAGAAAAAGAGCTCTTAGTGAACTTGCCAGCTGGGATTCGCCAGAGGGAACGAAGGAGCTGAAGAAGTTCTTGAAAGCCAGAAAGAAATTTGATCAATGGGAAGAAAAGAGATTTAAAGATCTCGTTTCTGAAGCTGGTGACACTAGCGATACACAAGCCATGAGGGCACAAGCAAGAACTCAACGACAAACCTATGAAAGACTTAAATATGCTTGTTCAGCGAAAGTACCAAATAGTGATAATGCAGCAGCTGGTAAAAACTTCAGAAGATTTATTTTAACAGTTGGTCCCATGAGTGTATTGGCAGGTTATACAGTGGCGAATTGGAGTGATCTACAGTCATCTTGGGCGCAGATGCAAGAAGGAGAGGGTGCACCTCTTAAAGCTTGGTTTAAACAATTAGGTTATGATTTGTCGATTGGAATTGTTCTCAATTATACGATTGGACGAATATTTTCTGAGCCAACCGGAACATATCTTCAAAAAGTAATTAGAGGATATGGCGCGGACCTAGTCATCGGAACTGCAGATATGTTCGCCTATAATATTATTTTTCCACAAGATGATAGTGAGCTAACAAAGAGATTCGAAGATTTAAAAACGAACCCAGAATTTCAAGAAAAAATGAAATTGTTAAAGTCTCAATTAGATCATATTGGCTTTGTAGCTAAGTTTAAAAAAGTATTGATATCAAAAATGAAAGAGATCGTTCAAAGTGGTAATCCAATTGGTTTAAGTAGTATTGATTTATTGAATTTGAAACCAGAAGACTTAGATAAGCCAGAAATTCAAAAACTAGTGATGAGTGCTTTGTCGGCAGAAATGTATTTTGAAGGTCGCTATGGTGCTGAACCACCAGAATGGAGTGAAACGCTTATTCAAACAGGCGAAGGTGGAAGTGATCGTCTATTTTTCTACGCTAGTGTTGGTCCACTTTATCACACGGTAAATATCGCTATTGGCACTAGAATCTATCAAACGATTTGTATGGGTAAGGAAAATATAGGAAAGGCTTTCGCTAAAGCAGCTGTCATGCATACGATATGGGCTTTTAGTTATAATCTTTTTGAATTCCCAATGAGATCTAGGTTGATTAACCAATAAACTAGACGTATTGCTCAAATGCCGTTGGGTCAAGAATAAGCTCACCCGCTTTTTCTTTTTTTAAAATAAATTTACAAATTTCTTCTTGAGCCTTTTGAACTGCTGAGGCGGGCTTTTGCTCGTTAAGCTTATATAAAAACTCTTCTCTCATTCTATCACTTACATCTATGAGTAGATCGTAGATAAGCTCTTTTGAAGATAGTCTTAAAGCGGCCGCTAATAGGTCCTTGTTAACATCGAGAAGGAATTGTTGTTTCATACTTGTGGTTAAGTATCTTAGTCGATCAAGTTGCTCAATACTGTCTCGTATTTTATTAGAAAGAATGAAATTATCTTCTGCAATTTTTCTAAGTGCTCTTTCTTGATCTTCATAATCAAGACCATTAAAGCCTTCCACATCTAAGCCTTTTATGCGCGTTTGCTTCTTCGTCACTAATGAGATGATTGACTTATAACTTATAGACTCGAGAGGTTCTAAGAATTTTGCGCCAATCTTGATCATTCCAGAACTATTATATTCCTGGCCTTTCTTGTTAACTCTATAAGGAGAAATATACAAAATCTTAGCTAGATGTGCATTGGGTAAAATCTGGTCTGTCAGTCTTGTTATATATAAATCGGTTCCGATCGGCAAAGTACGCAGTTCTCTATCAGAAAGTACAAAACTAATCCCCTCAATAGAAATATCAATCAAGATACTCGACATTTTAATATTAGGTTGAGAGGGATCTGTTGGGTGAGGCGTATTAAAAGCTACGACTTTTGAATCTTGATATCTATAAGGGTATCTTAAAATTTTTCTTTTTTCTTTCATTCGAATTTCTAATGGAAATTTAAAAGAAATAAGTCGACCGTTCTTTTTAAAATGATCTCTTTTAAATATCGTATCATTGAATGAACTGTGAATATAAAGTGGATCCGTAGCGCTAAAAAGTGTTGATTCACCTGGTGCAAGTTCTATTGTAATTTCAGTTTTATCAACTTGGTACAAATGAGCTTTAAGTTTTTCACGATCTTTACCACCACTGCTTTGCCAAATAGTGAGTTCACCCTTTTGATCTAGAATGTCATCTAAATGAGATCGAATATAATCAATGTCAAAACAGGTCCACATTTGCATGGGAATTTCTCCAACCATAATTGTACCAGAAAATTGAATATTGAAAATAATTAGGGGGAGTGGGGCTTGCTTTTTCAGGGCACTCCTATTTATAAGAAAAAGACGAGTATTAGGAGAAATGCTTGCCCATATTAAGAGAATACAGAGTATTAGCCGCGAAAATTCGTCAAGAATACGTCGAAATGGCTCAGGTTTTTAGCGAATACCAACAAGCGACAGGGCTTCATTGTCCTAAGTCGTGCGCAAGGTGCTGTTCTAATCCAGATATTGAGGCGACGCCACTTGAGATGCTTCCAATGGTGATGGATTTATTAGATTCAAATAAGCTAACGTCAGAATTCATCGAGGCAATTGATCAATCACCTTTATGCTTTGCCTATTCAATGGATCAAAATAATCCTTTAATGGGTCAGTGTCTTCAATATAAAAATAGACCATCAATTTGTAGAATGTTTGGAGTTGCTGGCTATAAATTAAAAGATGGGAGTCCTTCAGTTTCAGTGTGTAAAACTTTAAAAGAAAATTATCCAGAAGAATATTTGAAGCTTAAAAATGAAGCTAATAATGCTCCACTAATGGTTAAGTGGAGCACGAAAATAAGAGTCTTGGATCCTGATTTGGGGTTTAAATATTATCAGATAAACCAAGCGTTTAAATTGATGGCGCAAAAAGTGATGCTCCTCAATGAATATGAACAGACTTAGTTAAAAAGCTCTGGTGCTCCTGTTTGGACATTCCATAAATTGTAATAAAGCCCCTGTGAATGAATGAGTTCTTGGTGAGTTCCCGACTCAGAGATGCTTCCATTTTCAAGCACAACAATTCGATCACAATGGATAACAGTTGAAAGTCTGTGAGCGATTATAATTGTCGTTTTATCTTTTAAAAGTGCGTCCAGGTTCTTTTGAAGCTTTGCCTCTGTCACATTATCTACAGCGGATGTTGCTTCATCTAGGATAATAACGGGAGCATTGGCAATTAATGCTCTCGCAATTGAAATCCTTTGTTTTTGCCCACCTGAAAGTTTTTGTCCTCGCTCCCCAACAATCGTGTCATATCCTTTTGGGAAAGCCGTAATAAAATCATCAACACATGACTGAACACAGGCTAAACGAATTTCTTCATCCGTTGCACTTGGGCAAGCAAAACGAATATTGTCTTTGATTGTTCCGTGGAAAAGGTACACATCTTGAGAAACCACGGCGATGGAACTTCTAAGAATAGAAAGGTTATATTCAGCAATATTTTTTCCGTCTAAAGTAATCATGCCTTGTGAAGGATCATAAAAGCGCTGAATTAACTTAATGAGAGTTGTTTTACCTGAACCTGTTCCACCAACAAGACCTAAACTTTCACCAGGTGCAATTTCTAACTGAACATTATTTAAAACTTTAGATCCATCGTTATATGAAAAATGAATGTCATCAAAATGAAGACGCCCATTAATCCTTGATATTTCCGGTTTATAAGAGCCGTCAGTAATTGTAGCTGGTGTTTCTAAAAGCTCAAATGCACGTGCTGCCGAGGCTGATGCTCTTTGATAAAGATCTAGAGTTTGACCGAGACGAGTTAAAGGCCATAGTAAACGTTGGATAAGAAATACAAGAACTGAGTAAGTACCAACTTCAATTTGTCCATCAAGCGCGAGTTTTCCACCAATAAGCATCGTCATCAAAAAGCCAATCATGACAAGCATTCTAATAAGCGGAGTAAATAGGGCACTTACCACAATGGCATTTTCATTGGCCGAAACATAGGCTTTAGAAAGAGTAGAGATCTTATCGTAGTCCTCGTTCTCTCTCGCAAAACTCTTAATCGTTGCCATACCTTGAAGATTATTACTGAGTTCTCCGCTTAAAAGACCTACTTTATCTCTAACGAAACGGTAACGAGGAGAAAGGAAGTTTTGAAACCAAACTGATCCCCAAATAATAAGTGGCATTGTTGCAAAACTTAAAACAGCTAAAAGCGGATCTTTTATAAAATAGATAGAACCAATGATAAGAACTGTTGTGATGATTTGAAGTATTTCATTAATACCACCATCAAGAAATCTTTCGAGTTGGTTAATGTCATCATTTAGAACAGAAATAAGATTTCCGCTCGATTGATCTTCAAAATACGCAATATCTAAATGTTGGACTTTACGATAGCAGTCCATACGTAAACTATGTTGAATATCTTGAGCGAGTTTTCTCCATTCAATGGAAAACATATATTCAAATAATGATTCACTCATCCAGATTGCAACAGTGGCCACAGCGACGACAATAAGTTGTTCGAACTTGTCAGTGAGATGAAAGTAATTACCAACCCACGAGTCTTCACCCTTAACAACAACATCAACAGCTAAGCCGATCAGAAGTGGTGGCGCTAAATCAAATATTTTATTTAGGACTGAATAAATTGATGCTTTATAAATTCTTAATCGATAAGAACGGGCATAAGTAAAAAGCTTAAACATCTGATTTTTATTTTTCATTCGGTAGACCTGAATTAAAAAAAGCCCGCAAACGCGGGCTTTTGGCATATGTATTTCAAAAATCTTAGTGGTGGTGTCCACCTTCTCCGTGAGCGTGGCCATGAGCAAGCTCATTAGCTTCAGCTGCTCTTACGTTTAAAATCTCAATATCAAAATTTAACGTTTGACCTGCCATTGGGTGATTTGCATCAAGAGTAACATTTTGATCATCAAGACTAATGACTCGTGCAATAAATGTTTGCTCGTCGTTTCCAACTTCAAACATCATTCCAACTTCTAAAGTGTCACCTTCTCCAAATTGAGAACGTTCTACTTTTTGAATAAGATTAGGATCCGCTTCACCGTAACCATCAACTGGAGAAATAGTGCAATTGAACTTGTCACCTTTTTCTTTGCCTTCCATTTTTGCTTCAAGGCCAGTGATGATATTACCGATACCTTGAATAAAACTTAGTGGTCCATTTTCACTTGATGAGTCAATAACAGTACCCTTGTCGTCCTTGAGAGTATAATTCATCGTTACGACAACATTTTTAGCAATCTTCATAAAAATTTCCTTTGGTCCTACAAAGTTCAGTCTTTTATAGACGAGTAAAAATGCATCATAGCAATCTGGGCAGGTGAAGACCAGAATGAATGAGTTAGAAATTTAACTTTATGTTTAATTTTTTAATAAGAATTGTGCGCCGCAAATGAGCTGTAAGAATGCGCCTCGTGATTTATAATGTCAAAAGCTAAGGAGCTAAAATGACTGAGAATAAAATTTCTAGCGAGCTGCAACATTTAGTTTATTGGGCCGTCGATATTCTAGGTAAAGCTATATTAGAAGAATATGGCAAAGATATTTATACTCAAGTTGAAACTCTTAGAAAGAAAATGAAGCTCAACAGAGGAAGAGATTCCGAATCTGTTCATCAAAGTCTAAGAAAAAGTAGCTCTCTTCTTTCAAGACTAAGTAAGAAAAAACTTTATCAAATCGCTCATAGCTACGGAGTCATGCTCGAACTTATTAATAGATGTGAATCGGCATATCGTGTCACAAGACTCGAGCAAAAAGAACAGAGCGAAATTAACTCAAGACCTCATGCCATCATCTTTGTTTTTACGGCTCATCCTACTGAAGCACGAGGAGAGGCGGCATTAGAATTATTTTTAGCAATTCAACATTGTCTTGAGATGAAAATTAAGGAAAAGAGTGATCGCTCTCTTGAAATAAACCATCTTTTGAAGCTTATATTAAAAGTACCAATGGGAAAAAATGTAAAACCCACTGTTGAAGATGAAGCAAAACATATTTTTGGTACTGTATTAAAAAAAGAAATTATTCAAGAACAAATTAATCTTAAAAAACGCGATCTTGTTGTTCATTTTAGATCTTGGGTTGGTGGGGATAAAGATGGACACCCAGGAGTTAATGAAAAAACAATGGTTCGCTCGCTTCAAATTTCAAGAAAAGCGATTTTAGATTTTATTAAAGACAAAATTAAAGTATCGAAGAAACACTTGAAACTCATTAGTGCCGAACCTACAATCTTCACAGATTTTGATCAAAAGTTAAAAAAAGTTGAAAGAATTAAAGACAAGGATGGTCTAAGAGTTGTTTCGTTGACGAAAGAAATTAAGAATCTTGCAAAAATTTATAAAAAGAAAGTAGGCGTAGATTCTCCTGAGCTTTCGGAGATATTAGATTTAGTATGGCTATATCCGGCTTTAGTACTGCCACTTGAAATACGTGAAGATAGTGAACTTGTACATGCCGCCTTGGAAAACACTCAAGCTCCAATTGCTAAGATGTTGACAACATTAAGAACCATTTCATCTGGCCATGATCCCAAATGGTATATAAGAGGCTTTGTTCTTTCGATGGTGGAAAGTTCTGAAGATTTAAGCGCTGGCTTCAAACTTTGTACAAAAATGCTTACTAAATATGCAATTCCTGTCGTACCACTTTTTGAAAATGCGAAAGCCTTAACTCAGGCTACATCGATATTAAATGAATATTTTAAAAAGCATCCTAAAGTTATTGAACACCATCAAAAAATGTGGAGTTCAAGGTTTGAAACAATGGTTGGCTATTCGGATTCTTCAAAAGAATCGGGCGTTTTTCCAAGTCGTTGGATGATTAGAAGAGCATTGGTTGCTATTGATCAAAATCTTAAAAAGCATTCTCTCGTTCCTGTCTTCTTTCATGGTTCTGGCGGTAGTGTTGAACGTGGTGGAGGATCAATCAAAGAGCAGACACAGTGGTGGCCTAAAAGTGCTGTTGATATTTTTAAGGCGACAACTCAAGGAGAAATGGTTTCAAGAAATTTCTCTAGTCCTACCATTATGCGAAGCCAAGTTGAAAAAATTGCCATGCAAGCAGCAGGCTCTACTATTAAAAATGAAACGGTTAAAGAAGTTGCGCTATTAGATAAATTTTCAAATTTAGTCGCAAAAAGATATCAGCAAACTGTTGCCTCGGACGACTTCTTTGAAGTGATTGAGAAAGCGACTCCTTATAACTATCTTAATGTTTTAAAAATTGGATCAAGACCTAGCAAAAGACAAACTGGTCAGAACAAACGAAAATTAAGAGCGATACCTTGGGTTCTTTGCTGGACACAAACTCGTGTCTTGTTTCCTACTTGGTGGGGAATTGGTCATGCCTGGAAGCGCTTAGATAAAAGTGAAAAAGCGGCGATGAGAAAACTTTATCAAAATAATGAATTACTTTCATCGTTTTGCAAGTCGCTTGGATTTACTCTGGCTAAAGTAGAGCTTGGTGTATGGCGTACTTATTTAGACTATTCAGGTCTTGATCAAAAGACAAAAAAAGCAGTCTACCTTGCTTTTGAGCATGAATATCAGGCGGCAAGAGAGTTTCTTAGAAGTCTTACGAGTGAAATGGATCTTTTATGGCATAGGCCTTGGCTTGGAGAGAGTATCTTCTTTCGCTCGGCGATGATTCATCCTCTAAACTTAATACAACTTGAAGCTCTTAGAAGACATGACGAAATGTTAGTTCGTGAAACCGTTACAGGTATTTCATGTGGAATGTTGACTACCGGTTGATAGAATTTCAGTCTGCTCAAAGAGATCACCTATTTGCTCACTCCAGTATTCATCACTGCCGAAGTGTGGAAAGGTGATCTTAAATGACGGATCATCAAATCTTTTACTAATCCATGCAGTAAAATGAATATAACGAAGTGTTCTTAAAGCTTCGATTAATTGAAGTTCATGATAAGGAAACTCTCTCATTTCCTCATATCCATCAAGCAGCCAACCTCTAATTTGCTTGGCATTTTCATCTCTACCAGGAGTTAACAGCCAGATATCCTGAACGGCCGGGCCATTGAGAAAGTCATCGAAGTCTAATAGTAAAGGTCCTTCCATTTCGCGGTATAAAATATTCCCAAAATGCAGATCGCCATGAACTCTAATATTCTTTATGCCATCAAACATAGGCGTGATGTATTGCATGGCATTTTTAGCGGCTTGATACCAAACCTCGCGGTACTTATCCGTGAGGTAAGGACTTTGTAGAATAGCATTGATATTCGAATCACCATAGGTGGCAGGATTTAGTGTTAGTCTATTTTTAGCAGGCTTTGTTTCTCCGATTAAATGCATTCTTGCAAGTAATCGACCAAGCTTTTCCCATTCTTCTTTTGGTAGATCGTATGGAGTTCGGCCAGCTCTTTTTTCAAAAACAGAAAAGAAAAGGTCATTGGTAGGGTTTGGCCAAACAGTTTGTGATTGATAGATAAGTGGAGCGATGACATTAAGATCATTATCTTTTAGTTCATGTAAAAAAGTATGCTCATCTTGTATCTGCTCTTTACTCCATCTTCCTGGACGATAAAATTTTGCTACAAGAAGCTTTGGATGGGCTGGAGAATTTTCTGGGTCAGGCCACATCGATTCTGGAAGTCCATTTTCGATTTCAATCTCATAAACTCTATTTTCCATCGAGTTTAATTGCAGCATACGTCCAGTACAGCGAACACCTAGTGTTTCAACTGCATCCATAACTTGGTCTGGATTAAGATCGATAAAAGATTTCATCGCTTGGTCACCCCAAGCATTTGTTGCATTGCTCACAAATATCTCCCTTAGATTAGGCATCTTAAACGATTTAACACAAAAAGCGTATGCTTAAGAAAGCTTGTTAGTTAGGGCATTGACGCAGTAGAATGTTTTTAGGAGTTTTTATGAAAATTGCCTTTTTAAGCTGTAATGACCTTGATGGATTTGTTGTTGATGATCATTATCTTCAAACTGCATTTGAAGCCAGAGGTGATAGTGTCGAAGTTGTTTCGTGGAATGATGATCGTCAGTGGAATCTCTATGACGTCGTTCTCATTCGTACAACTTGGGACTACAGTTCTAACTTGCATACATTTTTAGAAACACTTAAAAGAATATCTAATTCCGGTGCAAGACTTCTCAATTCGTTCGATCTCGTTGAATGGAATGCTCGAAAAAGCTATTTAAAAGAACTGCAAGAAAAAGAGATCCCTACCATTCCAACACTTTTTCATAAAGGTGTAACTAAAGGATTTTTGTCTGATGCCTTTGAGGTCTTTCAAAGTGAGACATTAGTTGTAAAACCCTTAATTGGTGCTGGAAGTGCTAGAACTTTTGTTGTGACAAAGAACTTTGAAACGAATGAACTTACAACAATACAAGATGAAATTGGTGGCGATGACGTAATGGTGCAGCCGTTTATAACTGACATTACGACACAAGGAGAAGTTTCATTACATTTCTTTAATGGTGAGCTTTCTCATACAATTCGAAAAACTCCAAAAGAAGGTGATTTTAGAGTTCAGGAAGAATTTGGTGGATTAATTGAATTGATCGAGCCTCCTGCAACGACTGTAGATCTAGCAAAAAAGACTTTAGAATGCCTAAGTGAAGTTCCACTTTACGCAAGAGTCGATTTGGTAACTTCAAATAATGAATGGATGCTTATTGAATTAGAGCTTATCGAGCCAGCATTGTATTTTAGAATGGATCAAGATTCGCCAAAGAGATTTCTAAAAGCGTTTGATCAGTACCTTAAAGCTTAATCTCATCTGAACTTAGCCACGATCTTTTGACGTCGCCTGTATCAACTTCCCAAGTTGCCCAAGCTTTTGAACTCGAACTCATTTGAAGTTCGAGATTCTTAATTAAAGTATTGATCTCTGTTAAACTCCAAAAATCACTTTTATGATCTGAATCAGTATCAATCAAATGAGTGTTTAGAGAATAAACAAGTCCACTTAAAGGCGGAATAATTAAGCCAAAAGTATTGAGGACACCTTGAAGGCGGCTCAGAACAGATTTTCCTCCTACCGAGTGCATTGTCACGATCACACTTGCAGGTTTTCCCAACCATCTTGAACTTACTTCCCAATCAGTCGTCTTTTCTAGAAAGGACTGAAGAGGAGAGCCCCAAGAATCCCAGTAAGTGCCAGTTAAAAAAATGAATCCATCGGCCCAAGAAACGAGTTCATCCCAGTCTTTTGAATTATGATTCAGATTAAGAGTTAACTCTTTGAAATCGACATTCTTAAATGACTCCAAAATTTTTTTTGAAATGGCACCTGATTGACCTAGTTCGCCGTTTACCGAACCGTTAATGATGAGTACTTTATGCTTATTCATTATTAACTCGCTTTCCGTATAACAAGACTTCTCTGTGGTGTGAGGGAAGTTGTAAATACTGAACTTTGAAACCCAGTTTTCTCATAGCTCTTTTATGGTTTTCTAATTGAGGTATAAGTTTTGGAATTGGTAGTTTTATCGTAAGGAAAATTTCCTTAAGTGATTTTGGATAAAAAGCAGCAATTCTTAGACTTTCTTTGACTGATTGAGTAGCCGATAAGTTTGTATCTACGGCTAATAAATCAATATCCTTTGGAAGTTCACTTTTAATAATATCTTGAACTGGCTTTTTGATATGTTTAAAATTAGTGTTTGCTAATAAAGTCGAAGACATTTCACCTGGATCAATACCTGTAAGTTGATAGTTTTGCCCAGTGAGAAAATACGAAGCTCCACCTGGGGAACTTCCAATTTCAATGGCATGTTTATAGTTACTTCTATCTAAGTTTAGAGCTTTAAAAGCTTGGGCAATTTTAAGCCATGCTCTTGACGGCGCTTCCTCTGGTAATTGGAGTTGAATGAGTTCAATAAGTTTTTCGAAGTGAAAGCAATCTGCTTGCCATAAATTGTCTTTCTTATCTTTGAAAATAAAGTGCGGATTCCCCGAAACTTTTAACACATCATGCTCAATCCATATCGTAGGAGCTTGATCTTGAATTCGTTTTGCATCCCTGCCCATTGCTAATGATAAAAGAGGAGGGTTTTTAAGAATATCATCGAGAACAGATTCATCACATAAACAGGTGATAAAGCCGGGTACATTAAAGCTAATTTTAATTTTATCTTTAAAACTAGCAAGCTCAGCTTTTAAAAGGTCAGTATTAGTTGGAATACAGAGAAAAAATATTGGCGTCATTATTTAACTGCATCTTGATATTTTTTATAAAGTACTCCAACTTCTTCTTTTGGAAGGGCCGGGCATAATCTATCTGATATTCCGATCATATCTTCAGCACCAAATAAGCTGTTTAAGATAGCTTCTTCTGTTGCTTCGATCGTTGCTTTGTAGATAGGGTTAAGACCTTTATCGTAAAGAACATCCATCTTATAGAGGCGTTTCTTCTCATGACGATCAAGTCTGTTTGCCGTTGAAAATGCTAAGACAATTTCACCAGAGCCGTGGGCCGCGTAACTTCCTACACGACCGATACCTAGAGCAGCTCGTTTCGCCAGTCTGTTGAGTTGATTGCCAAGCATTGGAGCATCTGTAGCTACAACCACGATGATACTACCGTAGGTATGTCTTCTCTTTTTTATATGTTCGTATTTATCAGCTAACAGTCTACCTATTGGTGTACCGTCTACTTTCAAGTCTTCAATTTCGCCAAAGTTACTCATGACTAGAACACCAACTGTGTAGCCACCATCTTCGACAGGCAATTTTCTAGAGCTTGTGCCGATCCCACCTTTGAAGTCACAACAAGTCATACCAGTTCCACCACCAACAGAGCCTTCTTCAACAGGACCTGTTTTGGCAGCATCAAGTGCTTCAAATACGTGTTCAACTTGAACGTGCTGACCGGCAATATCGTTTAACCAGGAATCATCGCACTCGCCAACGAGTGGAATGACGACATCATGGATGCGACCAATTTGTGGATGCTTTTGAGTTAAATATTGAACACATCCATCAGAGACAGTTCCCACAGAAAGTGTGTTTGTCAGAAGAATTGGAGTCTCAATCATTCCCCATTCTTGTACTTGAATCATGCCTGACATTTCTCCGGCACCATTTAAAATAAAAGAACCACCGCAGATGCGCTCGTCGTAAATATTATGGTGAAAAGGCCATATAGCAGTGACTCCAGTTCTGACTGGGCCATCGCCATTTTTGTGAACATGGCCTTCACCTTCGATTATTGTACTATGTCCAACTAAAACACCTTTAACGTCAGTGATACTATTCCAACGACCAGGTTTATATTGTCCAATGTTTATGCCGTAATCTCTGGCGCGCTTTTTTGTCTGTTTTTTTGTACTTGGCACAAAGTTCCTTAGGTGTTGAGCAGTTTTGATTTTAGTTTATAGCGTTTGATCGCAGGAGCAAGGATTCTGCCAACAAGTTGTTGATAGTTTACGCCAGCACCATTGGCGATAATACATAAATCCGACCATTCTGGAGTTAATCCTGGAAGGGGATTACATTCGATAAAGTTGACTCTGCCAAAGCTATCTAGTCTGAAGTCCATTCGCGCAACGTCTCTACAGCCCAATGCTTTAAAACATTTCTTTGCGGCAGTTTCTAGTTCACGTCTTAATTTTTCATCAACTTCCGCTGGGGCAACATAAGTGACTTCATCGTTGGTGTCTTGTTTGTGGGCGAAAGTATAAATTGGGGTAGGGTTTGATTTATCATTAAAAACAATTTCCATTGGGGGAAGCACTTCTGGCTTTGTCTCTCCCAATAAACCAATCGTAAATTCTCTACCGGTTAGAAACTCTTCAACTAGAGCACCTTGCTTGTAGCGACTTGTAATTGAAGTTACGACTTCCTTTAGCTCTTCTGCATTTTTTACCACAGAGTTTGGAAGTACTCCTTTTGAACTTCCTTCAGCAACTGGTTTAACCATCATTGGGTAAGTCATATCCGCTGGTATTTTATCTTTTGAAGAAGTGAGCGTTGCAAATTTGGGGGTTTTTACACCGGCTTCAGTCACAATTCTTTTTGCCATCGCCTTATCAAGTGTAATGGCTAAAGTTGACGGGTCACTACCTGTGTAAGGGATGTCCATTAGATCAAGTGTTGCGGGAACTTGGCTTTCTCTAAAGCGTCCTCTAACACCTTCTGAAATATTAAAGACAACATCAACTTGGGCTTCAATCAATTTTTGAGCAAAATTTGGAGTTGCTTCAAGGTCAATCACATCATGACCAAAAGAGGTTATAGCTCCACGAATAGCATTTAGTGTATCGATACCATCAAATTCAGCTTCGTTATCAGTTTCAGGATTGCTGGCATCTGGCTTGATTCTCTTTTGATTAAAAGCAAAGCCAATTCTAAGTTTAGATGAGTTTCTTTTTTTCTTGTTTCCTATTTTTAAATTGAATCGTTTCTCAGCGCTCTTAATAACAGCATCGATAACTTCAATTTCACTTTTTAAACCGCTTCGTTTGGCGGCTTCATAAAGCCCAGCACCTTGCTCAAGGGAAGGAAGTGCATTGATTTCAATAAAGTAAGGTGTACCGTCATCAGTCACTCTGAAATCTATTCTTGCGAGATCTTTAATCCCAAGCTTCTCAATGATTTTCTTACCGTAATCTTGAATTAATTTTTTTGTTGTTTCAGAAATATCAGCAGGACATTTGATATTGACTTGATCAGCCAGATCATTTTTTAGTGAATAATCATAGATTTGATATTTTCGCTTTTTTACCACGTCACCATCAAAAAGATATTCGATTGGTTCAAGAATTCCATTGTTAGATTGACCACTAATAAAAGGTACAGTGACGTCCTTGCCAATAATAAATTCTTCGACAAGCATTCCTTCCGGATATTTTTTTAATAAATCTGGAAGTCGTGTTGTAAGTTGTTTTTCATCTTCAACCACAGAGTCAACTGTAATGCCTTTTGAACTTCCCTCTGCATTTGGTTTAAGCATTAAAGGAAATTTTAATTGGTGGTTTTTAATTTCATTAATATTTTGAATGAGTATTGATTTTGGAGTTGGTACATTGACCTGAGATATTGCAAGTTTGGTCAAATTCTTATCCAATGTCATGGCACAGGTAAAAGGGTCACTCCCAGTATATGGAATTTCCAATTGTGTAAGAATAGAAGGGTAAAGTGATTCTCTAAATCTTCCTTTTTCACCTTCTGCTGTATTGAAAACTAAATCTGGTGTAAAGGCTTCCAGTGCATGAACAACTTTAGTGATGGATCCAGTGACATCAACCGGTAATACTTCATGACCAAGTTCGCGCATAAGAGTCGTTAAAAACTCAACAGTTTCAAGCGTATCAAACTCAGCATGTTCTTCTGAATCGTTCTGTTTTAAGTTGTGAATAAAGGCAATCTTCAAAGTAAACCCCAGTTAAAATGAGGTCATACAATACGCCTTTTTCTCTGTGGTCTCTACGAGATTTTGAAGAATTCGCTTATTCCTTAGGTCCGTGCCAAACAACCGAATAAAGGTCGTGGCGACGATTTTTAAGGTTTTGCACTGTTCCAGAATTTCTTGCTTCGACCAAGTTATCAAGTCTTAAGTCTGCAAACGCGACGGTTTCCACGTTTGGTGTCGTATCTGCAGCGATCCCATCTCTAGCGAATGGAAAATCGCAAGGCGTTAGAATACAAGACTGTGAATAGTGAATATCAATGTTTTGAACATTTGGAAGGTTTCCAACTGAACCAGACATGACTGCGTAAATTTGGTTTTCAATTGTTCTGGCATGTGTGCAGTAGCGAACTCTGAAATAGCCTTGACGCTCATCTGTTAAGAATGGAACAAATAAAATTTTGATGCCTTGATTGACTAAATGTCTGGTTAGCTCTGGAAATTCTGAGTCATAACAAATCAAGACGCCAATGGTGCCACAGTCGGTCTCAATCGCTGAAAGCTTATCGCCACCTTCAATATTCCACCAATACTTCTCATTAGGAGTTGGATGAATTTTAGGTTGTCCGTGTATCGAGCCATCTCTTAAAAAGACATAAGCGATATTTTGGATTTTGCCTTCACTGCGAGTTGGGTGTGAGCCAGCAATAATATTGACGTTATATTTAAGCGCCATGTCTCTGAAAAAAGTTTTTAACGGCTCGGTATATTCAGTCATTCGCTCGATGGCAATATGTGGTGGAACTGGCTCGTTATCAATTGATAACAACTGCAAAGTGAACAGCTCTGGGAACAAAACAAAGTCAGATTTATAATCGGAAACAATATCAATATAATATTCAACGATCTTTTTAAAATGATCGAAGCTATCAATCCTGCGCTGACCATACTGAACCGTTGCCACGCGAACACTTGTGACGTGACCGTCCGTACTTCTTTGTTTTTGACCTTTAACTTTGCGCCCTACAATTTCTTCTTCATTATGAAATTCAGGATTGTTCCATGTCATATGAGCTGCATAGCCCATTGAAGCTTCATCAAGAGGTAAATAATCTTTAATGAGACCTATCACTTCAAAACCGTTACGAAGTTGAAAACCAAGGACAGGATCCTTAATTTTTTTATTTTTAACTAACTCAATATAGTTTTCTGGTGTGCCAACTTCTTTAATTTTTTTCTTGAGATTAGGAAGGCGACCAGCAAAAACGATACCTCTAAGTCTTAAGTACTTGGCTAATTTTTTTCTAGCGTCATAAAAACGCTGACCAATCCTATAGCCGCTAATGTCTTTATCTACACAAACTTCATAACCGTAGAGCCAATCTCCATCGGCTTCGTGAGTTGTACCGTAGCCACCGCCCGTGATTTCTTTCCAGTTATGGGGTTTAAGAGCTTTGGCCCCAGGGACTCGAATTGCTGCACTATAACCAACGATCTTATCACCAAGCTCAGCGACAAAATGGCCTTGCGGGTAGTGGTTGATTTGTCCTCTGATCATATCTAATGGGTAGGGAGGCATGCCCGAATAAACTCTTTCTGTTAGGTCGAGGATTGCTTTAACATCTGCTGGAGTGGCATTTCTGATTTGGAGTTTTTCATTTTTCATGAAGCGATGCTAGCACACGAGATTCATGTGTGAAAATACATTTGCGCTCACGTAATGCGATGATATGATGCGCGTTATGAGTCAAAGCGAAGGTCAATTAAAAAGAGTTCTTGGTGTTAAAGATGCAGTCGTCATGGGACTTGGTTCCATTATGGGAACGGGTGCTTTCGTGTCACTTGGTATTGCCGCTGGGGTCTCTGGTCAGTATTTTTTTCTATCGCTTTTTTTAGCGGCACTGCTTGCAGGTCTTAACGGTTTATCTACTGCTCAGTTGGCATCGAAGTATCCGGTCAGTGGCGGAGCTTATGAATATGCTAGAGGTGAAGTTTCAAATTTCGTTGGCTTTTTAGCAGGATGGCTTTTTCTTGTTGCTAAATCTGCCTCAGCTTCAACAGCTGCACTAGGGGCTGTCGCCGCCATTTCTTCAATCTTCTCACTAGGTCTAGACCGATTACAAATGGGCCTTTACGCAGCGATAACCGTTATGGTTATTGGTCTGTTTGTGTGTCTAGGTTTAAAGCGATCTCAAATTGTTAATCGTCTTCTAGTTTCAATTGTTCTGTTAGCCTTGATTGTATTTGGTATTGTTTGTTTAAGCAGTACTCCTCAACCATATGTTAGTTTGTCGCCTCCTTTAGCGCCTGGCCTTAAAGAAGTCTTTTATGGTGCAGCTCTTTTATTTGTTTCGTTCACTGGCTATGGTCGAGTTGCAACTCTTGGCGAAGAGGTTATTAACCCTAAAAGAACAATTCCAATTGCTGTTGTTATGAGTTTAGTTGTTGTTTTTGGGATTTATTTTTGGATTTCAATTTGCTCAATTCATGTCGTTGGAGAGATTGGTTTTGGTGAGCTTGCCATGAAAAATTATGCTCCTTTGCAAAGTATTGCTCGCCTCTTGGGGTACGACTGGCTTCGAATCCTTCTTGTTTTTGCAGCACTTGCAGCGATGCTTGGAGTTTTATTAAATCTGATTTTGGGTCTTTCCAGAGTGGCGCTTGCCATGTCTAGACATAAAGATCTTCCTAGCATTTTTGACTTCGTCTCAAGTAAAGGTGAACCAGTAAAAGCGACGATGCTTATCACTTTTGTCATCATGGCCTTTTGTTTAACAGAAAAACTTGAAAAGTCTTGGGAATTATCGGCTTTAACAGTTCTGCTTTATTATTCTATTACCAATATTTCTGCGCTTAAATTGAAAACAAAAGAGAGATTTCTTTCAAGTCATTATTCAGCTTTAGGATTAATCGGATGCTTGTCTTTAGCCTTTTTTGTCGATAGCGATAGCTTACTAAAAGGTCTTGCCGTCATTATTATTGGTAGTGGTTACTATTATATTAGACAAAAATATTTTAAGAAAAGTTAGAAAGTTTATTCCAGGTCTGTAGCACGATTTCAGAATATTTATTTAGAGCTTCTTTCGGTTCACTCTGATTAAGATGATATGGAAGATGAATAAAAATAATCTTAGTCTGTGGGAAACGTTGCAGACTTTTAAAGTATAATGAATTACAGACGTACGTGCCTGCAGAATAAGACCATTCCCAATCACCTGTAAGGCAATTTAGATCATTAAATGGGATATTTGTTTCAAGGCAAAGTGCTGCCCCCTCGACAACTTCTTTATTGAAAGGAGTTACTCCCAGATTATCAGACTGTTTAGGGGAGTGAGCTAGATTGTGAGCATATCGTTCGATGGTTACGATATTTCTTGAGGCAGCTACACCAAGTTGAATGATAAAGTCATAGTCTTCACTAATCAATTTATCGCAATCACTAAAGCTTACTGGTAATACCTTAAACGGAAGGTTTAATTTTTCAGCGACAATTCGTGAAGTATTTTCTTTTATTGAAGAGAAATCTTCAAAGCAAGTAATTAGTCCTTTCATCTTGATCTCATCCAGCCTGTTAAACTATAGCGTTCTACAGTTGTTGTTTGAACCTCGTGGGGAAAGTCTGAAGAGATAAAACAAACAAATCTTCCCCAATGAGGGTTTAATGTTACAACATGATTTTTGTGAAGGTCTTCTACAATTAAAGCTCCGCCTTGTTTGTCTTCATAGTTCTTATTTAAATACAATGTTGTCGTAATAAGGCGGTGAGGATTATTTTTATGTCTATCAAGATGTTTTTTATAAAATGTGTTTTTAGGATAGATGGCGAAATGAGCTTCGAACTCACTGGCGGCCATGAGTAACTCTCTATTGAGAACGAGTCTAAACTCATTCATGACTTCGAGATAAATTTTTGTTGAAGGGTAGTCACCAGCTTCTGATAGCCATTTAATCCAATCGCCCCTAATTTCAGCTACCCTTTTTTGTTTGATCCCTTTGCCAACTTTTGCTGGGCGAAATAATTCATTCTCATTTAAATGAAGAAGAGTGCCTCGTAGATCTTCAAGAAGTGGATTTGGAAAAAAATCGAGAGAACTATGCCAGCCATAGTTAATTAAATCTTCAGCGACTTTAGTAAAGTCAAAGTTCAATTAAACCTCAAGCGAGATATCTTTCGCTTCAATACCAAGGTGTAAAACTCTAGTTCCAGCTTCACACACTGGATTTACATTTCGACCGATTACATAGCCTGCTTCTGGGGCAATAATTTTGTCTGTAATAGTCCCATGCATGTCGTAGACAGCTCCGATAACTTCATCTTTTTCGACATGATCAGTTAGCTGCGGATAGACTTGAATCACTCCGCCATTATAGGCGTAGACCCAATAGCTTTTCTCGCAAACTGTGACCGAATTTTTTTCGATATGAAACTTTCCCGGAAGCATTTTTAAATACTTCATCAAATTTCTAATGCCGTCATATGTTTGGTCAATAAGTTCAGGTTGAAAAGCATGGGGATTTCCAATCTCAATGGTAATACAGTGAATGCCCATACCATTGGCCCAAGCTCTTAGGGTTCCTTGCTCATCGTATTTATTGACAATAATTTGAGAGTTTTGAAGTAGGGCCATCTTTCTAGTGACATGGTTGTCCAGATCGGCTCTCACATAAAGAGAGTTAATGCGACCAAAGCTAGCAGTATGTAAGTCACAAAGATAATCAAACTTGTTAATGATTCGATTGACTAAATTATAGCAATACATTTCAGAGGCAGTTCCATACTCTTTGCCTGGAAACAATCGATTAAGATCTTTTTTGTCGGTGAACTCACGTTGCTTGGCAAGAAAGCCTGGAACGTTAACGACAGGAATGGCAACCAATGTTCCTTTAAGTTTCGTCACATCAATGGTGTTAAAGAGTTTAAAAATTGTCGGTAATCCGTTGAGCTCATTGCCGTGAAGGGCGGCGGTGATACCTAAGACAGGTCCATCTTCGACGCCTCTGGCCACAAGAACAGGGACACGCCAATTGACTCCTAAGGGACTCTTCTGGATGTCGATATTGATTCGGTGAATCTCACCTTTGCGTAAGCGCTTGATATTGAGAGATTCAAAGTCTTTTAGATGAATTTTTTGCGCCAGTTTTGTATTGTCGACCGGAATAGTCGTTTCTTTATGACGAGTCGACTTTTTAACGGTCTTTTTTTTAGTTACCTTAGTCTTAGCCATCGTCCTTACCTCGCATTATGATATTTACAATATTACCCTAGATGGAATGGTTTGAAACGTGAAAGTCGCAATTTTAACAATCCTGCCAGATACCTACTCTGTTAAAAGCCTTAGTGAAGAAGGTGCCAAGAGAGGTCATGAAATAAAAGTCATCAACTACTTAAAATGTTCGATGCAGGTCCGCGCTGACCAATCAACCCTTTCTTATGAAGGAGAGGAACTTAAAGACATCGACGCCGTTATCGCTAGAATAAGTTCTGGCTATACCTTCATTGGTTGCTCGGTCGTAAGGCAATTCGAAGCGATGGGAGTTTATTGTGTTAATGGATCTCTTGGAATCGCTCGCTCTAAAGACAAACTAAGAAGTTTGCAAATTATGGCAAGAAAAGGAATGAGAATTCCACCAACGGCTTTTTCACATTCAACTCCTGACATCAATGGATTAATTAATAGTGTTGGCGGAGCGCCAGTTATTGTGAAGCTAATCGAAGGCACACAAGGTATCGGCGTCGTCAAAGCTGATACAAAACAAGCCGCCGAATCTGTGCTTGAAGCCTTTAGAGGTCTAAATGCCAACATGATTGTCCAAGAATATATTGGCGAAAGTGAAGGCGCGGATATTAGAGCTTTTGTCGTGGGAGAAAAAGTGATCGCCTCAATGATTCGAAAGGCTGCCGAAGGTGAATTTAGGGCCAATTTACACCGGGGTGGATCTGCTGAAAAAATAAAAATTACATCTGAAGAACGAGCACTGGCGATTCAGGCAGCTAAAGAAATGAAGTTATCAGTTGCCGGAGTCGATATCATTCGCTCAAAATCAGGACCTATGATATTAGAGGTTAATTCTTCGCCAGGACTTGAGGGAATCTCAGGTTCAACCGGAGTGAATGTTGCGGGAGCAATCTTTGATTTCATCGAAAAAGATCTTGTCAAAGTCGGTAGTAAAACGGCAAAAGTGACGATCTAAACTTTAAGGAAAAAATATGGGAAACCTTTCTACATTTATGCGCGAACACTACCGTCACTTTAATGCAGCAGCGATGATGGATGCTGCCGAAGATTATAAAAAACACCTTGCTGGCGGAGGCAAGATGATGATCACTTTAGCTGGCGCCATGTCGACTGCAGAACTCGGTAGATCTTTAGCAGAAATGATTCGCCAAGGTAAAGTCGACGCCATTACTTGTACTGGTGCCAATCTTGAAGAAGATATCTTTAATTTAGTTGCTCATAATGAATATAAAAGAGTTCCTCACTGGAGAAACTTAACTCCTCAAGATGAGGCTGACCTTTTGGCGGGTGGATTCAATCGTGTGACTGACACTTGTATTCCAGAAGAACAGGCCATGAGAAAAATTGAAACGGCAATTACAAGACAGTGGCAAGCTGCTGATGAGAAGAACGAAACAATGGCTCCTTACCAGTTCTTCTGGAAACTTCTTGATGACCCTGAAATTAAAGCTTCATTTCAAATTCCAGAGAAAAATTCATGGATGATTGCAGCTAAAGAAAAAAATATTCCAATTTTCACTCCAGGTTGGGAAGATTCAACTCTTGGTAATATGTACGCTGCTGCCAATATAGAAGGACGTATCAAAAACGTCTCAACTGTTGAGCACGGTATTCAGACCATGATGAGACTTGCGAATTGGTATACAGAAGTTACTCGCTCTTCAAAAAAGAGTGTTGGCTTTTTTCAAATCGGTGGCGGTATTGCAGGGGATTTTCCTATTTGTGTCGTACCCATGATTCATCAAGACCTTCAGCGCGAAGACGTTCCTTTATGGGGTTACTTTTGCCAAATTTCAGATTCAACGACGAGTTATGGCTCATATTCAGGAGCAACACCCAGTGAAAAGATCACCTGGGGTAAACTAGGGGTTGATACACCAATGCACGTAGTAGAAAGTGATGCCACGATTGTTGCACCATTAATGTTTGGTTACATTTTAGATTGGTAAACTAATCTCGATTGATATGAACAACTTTAGGAAGAGATATTTCCACGTTGTTATTTTTAAAGGCCGTAATCATGCGGCCATAAAATTCGTTTTTGGTTTTTAAAAAGTTATCTCTGTGAATCCAAAATGAAAACTGAGCATCTAGTCTGGATTCTCTTATTCCTTGAACAATAAAAATCGGCTTAGGTTCATCTAGGCATTGTCCTGAATCTTCTGCGAGGTCCCTTAGTATTCTTTCTACTTGGACTAAGTCCGCTTCGAAAGAAAGAGGGATTTGGAGATCGGCTCTTCGAATCGGAAAGTGAGTGACGTTGGTAATCTCACTCTTCATTAAAGTTTCATTAGGTACTCGAACGAGTAGATTATCTAAAGTTCTAAGTCTGGTGGAGAAAAGATTTATCGCCATGACGACACCAGTTTTATCCCCGATGGTAATAACATCACCTTTTTTAAAAGGCTTTTCGCCTATTAAAAAAAGGCCACTGATTAAATTTGATGCTGATGTTTGCGAGGCAAAACCTATGGCGACTGTAAAGACACCGGCAGCGCCAAGAAGTAGCTTAAGTTGGACTCCAGCAAAATCTAAAACGAGTAGTAGAATAATTGTATTGAGAAGATAAGTAGAAAGCTTATTAAAAATAAAAAGTTTATTTTCATCAAGGGCTTTTGCTAAAAGAATGCAAGTTGCTCTAACCGCAATTCTAACGGCGATAAACCCGATGAGCCCTAGCATGGCCGCTTCAAGCCAAAGTTTTATATTTTCTGGGTTTAGTATTTTATACATCTCAAATTATCCAATCAGCGTATTAAAAGCTTTTAGAAAAATATTTTTTTGAATTGGCTCGCGAGGCATCGCAATCTTTATTGGTGAACCAAATTCTATTTCATTTGGAGAGTTAATTTTCATCTTCATTTCAGAAGTATCGTCTTCTTTTACAATGGTGATTGTTTCAGTCAAAAGACCTGCATCTTCCGACTTATAAAGAGAGAGGTTATTTACCGGAACTTTGATTCTTTCAAGAAATAATTGTTTTGTATGATTATTCTTCAATACAATTTTCGTAACGGCACGATACTGAATCAGTTTTAAGTCTTCAAATCGAAGTTTTGCTTTTGTTTTGGCGGCATAACAAAGTTCACCTTCTGTCGGATCTGGTCCAAACCAAGAATCAGAAAGCCTTAGTATTGGCAATGAGAGGAGTTTTCTAGATCTGGGTTCAACCGTAATATTGATCCACATTGGAGTTGAAACAAAAATGGTAACTTCTTCACCAGCAGGTAGATAAAAAGGCATCTCAGGTCTAATCACAACAGGACGATCAGCTAGCGATGGAGTAAAGCGTATGGTGGCTTCAGTTTCTTTTCCACCAAAGCGGTTAGAATTTAAATTTTCAGGCATAACTCCCAAATAGGGAGATTCAATTTCTACTTGTCGATCTTCAGGATCATGGCTTGATGTATTAGCTATACGCCATTCGTTTTTAAAACGAGTAATCCACAAATGCAAAGGGCCAATTTTCCAATGGCCCGATGCTTGAGAATCAATTTCAAATTCATTCCAAATCTTCATTTCCATACTTTATAGTATAGAACCTAAAGTGGAATATTAGTAGTCGGAACCTTCGTCATAAACAGGCATTTCTTCTTCGCCTGCAGCGTCTTCTTTAACCATTGGCGTTGCTTCAGCTGGAACAGAAGATTCTTCACTCCAACCTTCATCGCTCATATCATCTTGAGCGTGAACAAGGTTAAATTGAGTTAATAGAGAAAGGGCGAATAAAATTTTCAACAGTTTCATAATAATCTCCTAGGATTAATGAGTTGGATCGAAAATAAAATGGGATGAGTAGATAGAGATCTAGATACAAAAACAGAGAATAGTTTTTTGATGCCGGTGGTGATCATGACAACGTTAACTAGTGCTTCTGTTCCTTTGCAGTCTTGTTGATTTTCTGCCTCTTAAGAATATTCCTGTCTTAGTTTGACTGCAAGCACAATTTTAATCTTTTTTTAGGGGGCTATAAACTAAATCCAGTACTTATCCAAAGCTAACAATTTTAGTCTTTTTTTTAAGTCGATTAACAGGGATAATTCCAATGATCATTTAGCCTATAAGGACCATTCCATGAGCCGCTCAGTAAGACTTGTAAAGCCTGGTTGTTTTGAACCTGAAGAACATTTCTATCCAAAAGCGCTAAACGCTCAGATCCATCCTATGGTGGCTCACTTTTTCAACCTTGATCACGACCGAATTGTTCAACGATATGCTTATCTCAATCCTAAGGTTGATGGTAAGTCCCTAAGCCAGTTACTGAATCGCTCAACCAAGTTCTTTCATTGGGGCGGAGCCGACTTGTTTTATGTCACTACCGAACAAGGCAATCGTCAGATGGTGGTACTAGAGACAAACTCTTGTCCCTCAGGTCAAAAGTCTATGCCACCCAAGTCTGATGGTGATGAGCATAGAGGCTATAGAAGTCTGATCGAGGATAGTTTTCTAACTTTGATTAAAGGTAAGCGTTTACCAAAAGGTGTCTTGGCCGTTATTTATGATAAAAATCCAATGGAAGTTACTGGTTATGCCGCGACCTTGGCCGATCTAAGTAGGGAAGATGTTTGGTTAGTTCCCTGTTTTGATCAAGAGAAAAATCCTATTGTTTATAGAGACGGAGTTCTTCACTTAATAAATGAAGAGAATGAAGAGATCCCAATAAGGGCCTGTCTTAGATATGTGACTCAAAAACCTTGGAATAGACTACCTGTCGTAACTAAGACCTTTGTCTATAATTCAACTCTTGTTTGTTTAGCGGGGGGAAGAAATAAACTTGTCGCGAGCAAAGCCTACGATCTTTTTAATGCATCGACTAGAAAACTAGGCTTAAAAATTAATACGCCTGAAACAGTTGAAGGTGTTGGAAAACTAGAAATTCCAATGTGGGTCGATCGTTTTGGTGGATTTGCCGTTATTAAAAACCCTTATTCCAATGCAGGTCAGGGAGTTTATACTATCACTAATAGTGATGAGCTCGAAGAGTTCATGAAAGGTGAGTATGACTACGACCAATTCATCGTTCAGTCTTTAATTGGACATGCCAAGTGGAGTTCCCAAACGGAACAAGGAAAGTATTATCATATTGGAACTGTCCCTAATAAAAAGGGCGAAATCTTTGTCGCCGACCTTCGAATGATGGTCTACGCGACGCCAACAGGTTTTAGACCTGCAGCTCTCTACGCCAGAAAAAGTCGCTCTCCTCTTAAAGAAGCATTGGATCCAGGGCAATCTTCTTGGGATGTTCTTGGAACTAATCTTTCCATCAAAAAGGGAAAAGACCAGTGGGACTCTGATACTCATCGTCTCATGCTCATGGATAGAAAAGATTTTAATAATCTAGGGCTTGGGTTGGATGATTTGATCGAAGCTTATATCCAGGCGGTGCTTTCGGTTACAGCGATTGATGAAATGGCTGAAAAACTTATTTCTGCTAAGGGTGGATTTAGAATGAAGCTTTTTAAATCACTGAATCACGATCAAACATTATGTAATGAAGTTCTAACCAAGTAATTTAGCGTTGGAAAAAAAGAAAACTAGTATCATCAAAAAGCTCTTCATGACGCTTATTTGATTTTAAAGCTGTTTGTTCAAGCATGGCACTAAGTGTTTCCTCAAAATTGCCGTTTGGAAGCACAAACTCATAAGTGAAGTTTTTAGAAAACATTCCATCAGATGCAATCATAACGACATCACCCTTGGAAATTTTTAAAGATGGGCTGACTTCTACAAAATAATCATCAAGGCCAACAACGTTTGAAACGAAATGGTCTTGCTCTTTTTGCATAATCGTTTTTTCTGCAAACAGACCACTTTTAAGAGCAAAGTCTTTTGGCGAGTGAAGATTACTTTGATACAGCACTTCTCCAGTTGAAGAAAGCAAAAGTGCAGGCGAATCCCCGATTGAATAAAATCGAACTGTTTTCTCACCAACTTCGGCCACTGATAAAGTCGTACCAGCATCATCCCAGTTACGCTGAATTTTTTTATGAACGGCATCGATCGCTTCAATGATGGAGGCGATTGGTCCTACTTCTTTTGCACTTTTTAATTCATTCAATATACCTTGAATAACAGCTTTTGAGGCTTTTTCACCTTCACTATGTCCACCCATTCCATCTGCTAATAAAAGAATGGTTGTTTGATTATCCGGATCGTGAAAATAGCCAATGCTGTCTTGATTAATCTCTGCATAGGGGGTGGTGAAATAGGCAACCTTGTTTTTATCAAGTTCCAGTAGCTGTACTTCATCATGATGAGTATTGAAGAATTGATCGCTCTTAATAAGATTTGGCATTTAGAGAACTTCCAAGTGCATATGTTCAAGATAAACTCTTAAATGCCCTGCAGTTTTGAATTTCTTTCTAATCATATTCTTTTTCAGACCACAAACGATATCTTTTACTTCTTGGGGTTGTGAAGAATAGGTTTTTGCTCCACCTAAAGCATCATAGAAAATGCGAATCATATCGATAACATCATCTTGGATAGAACCTTTAGTCGCTCTTCCCCACTGAAAGACATCAATAAGCTTGACTGAAAACTCTAGACCAAATTTAGTCACAATCACGTTATCTGTATGTAAATCACCATGATATTCCTTAAGGTGGTGAATCTCTTCAACACCTTTGGCGATAGCATGTAGAAGGTGTAATCCTTGAAACGACGTTAGTTTTTTTCTTGGTCTAGAGTTTAGAAATGATGATAACGTCTTTCCATCTACAAACTCAGAGATCAGGTACGTGATCTCTTCATCTTCATGAATGATAATTTCCTGAGAAAGATATTTTATCAAGGCATGACAGCTGTGCAGTTTATGTAATTTCTTTGCATAAAAATTAACTGTCTTATTTTTTAAATTTCTTTGTGGATAAAAAAACTTAGCAGCTCTAAGAATGTCTGTGCCAGCTTCTTGAACAAGGTAGACTTCACCCTCCCAGCCGCCGCCAAGACGTGAGACAATTTCATACTTACGAGAAAGTTTCATTCCTTCAGGAAAATCGAATGCATCTATTTTTGATAAAGCCATAAGTTATTCTATGTCCAAGTCTCGGGCAATAAAAGCCAATAATACCAAATGTTTGGCTATTTATATAATCAAAATCTATATAGATTGTTAATATAAAATAATATTATTTTATACTCATTCGGACGAAGATGGATTTAGGAGGATTTTATGCAGCAATCAATAGTACTACACCCAAGTCACGAAAGAGGTCACGTTAAAATGGATTGGCTTGAGAGTCATCATAGTTTTAGCTTTGCAAGCTTCTACGACCCTAGAAAAATGGGTTTTGGTGCACTTAGAGTTATTAATGATGACATCATTGAAGCTCATCAAGGCTTTGGTACTCATCCTCATCAAGACATGGAAATTATCACTATTCCACTTCAAGGAAGCGTGCTTCACCAAGATAGTCTTGGGACAAAGGGAACTGTTAGTGTTGGTGAAGTTCAGTTAATGGCCGCAGGAACTGGAATAAGACATTCTGAACATAATCCAGAGGCGATTGATTTAAAGCTTTTTCAAATTTGGATTATGCCAAATAAAAATGGACTCAAACCTAACTACCAACAAATGAGCTATACAGTTTCAGCTGGTAAAGTCACCTGGTTAGTCTCTCCAAGCGAAACTTATCAAGGAGATAAGACTCTTGTTATTAATCAAGATGCTTATATTGGAATCGTTGAATTTGATGGATCTGAACTAGAGATTGATTCGCCAAGCGAAGATCTAGGAACGTATCTTCTTGTCGTTGATGGGCAAATTGATGTTAATGGGACAAAGCTAGATGCAAGAGATGCAATCGGGCATTGGGATAAAACGACTCGATTTAAAGGGTCGAAAGGATCAAAGGTCATCATCTTTCATGTGCCAAGATAAAATGGCGTGAAAAACCACCTAAGTTATCGATATTTATATAGACCAATTTCACAGGTATACTCAATTTAACTGAATAGCGAGGTACCTGTGGAAATCAAAACTTGGTTTAAAACTTTCTTGGTCATCTGTCTGATGGTGACAAATGTCGCCATTGAAAAGCAGTTTGAGCAAATGGATAATGGAAACGTTAAAGTGAGTTGGGATTTTTCAGTTAGTTATAACGATTCTTATGCGTTAGTCGATGCCAACGCTAATTTTTAGATAGAATATTTTGATTGTAACAACAAGGATGTTGTCGTTGAGCTATGTGAACGTCGTTATTATTTTCATGATCCTCTTTTTGAGTTCTTGTTCAAATAACACCGATAGTGTTGTTGTCGATAATTTAAAGACAAATCCTGTTGTTAACGAAAGTTTGAATTTGAGCTGTATTGGTAAAACAAAGTTCAAGCAAGTGCAACATGAAGTTCAGTACATTTTGCTTGAATCTGCAGCTCCAAAAAAAGAAGATGGTTCAGTCAATGAAAGCTTCTTGTATCAAATTGCCTACTATGGAAATATGTTTATTCCATTTAGCTTTGACTTCGTAAATGTCGCTAATCATGCAAAATTTATGTCTATGGATCCAGATTCAGTCAAAACAGAGATCATTTCACGAGAAGAGACGATATATCCCTATGATGTGAAAACTGTAAAAATTAAAGATGAAGAGCTTAAGTTTCTTTCCCCTGAACTTATGCAATATGCGATTAAGCTCAAAGCAAGTGGCGCAAAAAAAGGGGATAAAGCGATCTTAGTCAAAGTCAAAACTAACTTCAATGCATACTATTGTCTTGGTTATAATGCACCAGCATTAGATTCTGAGAATTTTAATTATTATGTACCTATGGATCCAATGACAGCATTTGAGGTCGTTCCCGAAAGTGAGTATCGACCAATTCAAAGTTCTATCACTAAGGACGTGAGTGTAAATAATCCATGCATTGACCCAATATCTATTAGAGTGACTGAAACTTATAAATCTCTACAAAATAATGAATTCTTTTATTTCTGGAATCCTGTACTTCAGGCAAATGATGCAAACGGAGTCAGTTTTAATTGTGGTAAATGGTATAAATTAAACAACTCTTATCAAAAAGTTAAACCTCGTTTTTTTGATATTCCATCAATAGAAAATAAAAGACTCCCTTTTGAAGAGATTATTAAGAAAAATAAAACGGTACACATAGGTTTGGCCATGGGCTTTACCATTAATCCACATCAAAAATTAGAAGCCGATATACTTTATAAAAAATTTGAACAAGCCTTTCAGATAAAAGACAAAGCTGGGTTTGATAAAATTCTTCCAAGTTTTAACGAAGGTTCAAATGTCGATGTTAGTGTTGATCGAATGCTTATTTTCTTATGGCGTTTAAATAAATACTTTAATGTTTCAAAAAAAGATGTATTTATTGATGAAAATAAAGTGGTGATTGATTTAAAGGGAGTTCTTAAGCAGAGTCAACTCTCTATCGACTTAAAGCTTTATCTAGGCTCTACCAAAGTAAAGACTTCCAATTTTGAAATCACAAAGAAATTTATTGGAAATGGAATGCTTGAAAGTGATATTTTTATTTACGAAGGCCATTCAAATTTCGGTGATGCAATCAATCCATCGACGTTAGATTTAGAGACTACGATCAAAGAATTCAAAGGTACTGCTCCTGAAAACCAAATCTTCGCTCTTTTTTCATGTCAGTCGTATTTTAATTACGCTCCAAGGCTTTTTAGTTCTATTCCTATTAAAGGTAAAAGGGGGTGGATTCATTCTCTTGGAAATTACAGAGAAGTGACCTCAAACGGTAGTCTTGGAGTTATCGCCTATCTTGATCATATTGCCAGCAATAAAAAACCTATTCCTTTTGAAAAATGGGCAGATATGTTTGCTAATGATAACTTTTTGATGAGAACGGTACAAGAAAAAAGTCAATAATCTTGACTTTCCCATGGCCAAAAGGCATTGCTCTTTTATGATTACACAAGAACAGATTGATACGATTACATTACAACTTGGGCGAAAGCCTGTTGGTGCTTTAGAAGTCATGGCCTTTGATCGTGATCAGCAGCCTGCCGTTTTGAAGGTTGATCCGCTTGCTGAAGGAAAGCCTTTTCCTTCAATGTACTGGTTAACAAGTCCATTAATTCATAAAGCCATTTCCAATATCGAGAGAACAGCCTGGATTAAAGACTTAGAAAATAATATTTTGCCTAACGATGAAACTTTAACGGCTAAATTAAAAGCTGATAATGAAAATTATAAAAAGCTTCGTTGGGATCTTTTTACCTCTCTTCATGACCAAAATGGTATTGATGATAGCTTTCTTAAAGTTATTAAAGATACAGGCATTGGTGGAATTCAGGACTTCACTCGTGTGAGGTGCCTGCATATGCATTATGCCTATCATATTGTTCATGGTGGATTTGTTGGAGAACTTCTAGACAAGCAGTTCCAACTCAACGAATTAGTTTATAGTGGATCTAAGGAGAAACTATGAAACGATTAGCATTATTATTTATTGTCCCTGCCATTTGTTTTGCCAATCCATTTTTTGAAAATGAAAAGTTGGATGCACCAAGAGGCAAATCGGTTGATTTTGGCAAAGGGCCAGTTCTCGTTGTTAATATTGCAACTCAATGTGGTTATACTCCTCAACTTGAAGCTTTAGAAAAATTGAATCAACAATATAAAGACAAAGGTCTCACCATTGTAGGTGTACCAAGCAACGACTTTGGAGGACAGACTCCTGAATCTGATGAGGAAGTCGCAAAATTCTGTAAACTTAATTACGGAGCGACATTTCAAATATCAAAGAAAAAGACAGTGATTGGTGGAGATAAAAATCAACTTATAGCAAAACTTATTAAAGCATCTAAAAATGAGAAAGAAATTAAGTGGAACTTTGAGAAATTTTTAATTTCAAAAGATGGAACGGTTGTGCAGCGTTTCTCGTCTAGCGTAGCTCCTGATTCCAAAGACTTTATCAATAAAATTGATGCATCTCTAAAATAATTTAGTGCATTTAACCATGACGCTTCGCCATTTAAACGCTAGTCTTTTGGCGTCTTAAATTAAACGGAGAACTCATGGAACAATCAATTCCTGAATTGATGAAACTCAACGATATTTTACCTCAGCTTCAAGAGCAAGCTATTGCCTATGCTCCTAAGATACTTCTTGCTCTAATAACTTTATTTGTAGGTCTTCGTTTCATTAAGATCTTAGATAAAGCATTTAATAAAATAATGGTTCTTAAGAACTATGACGCCTCTTTGAGATCATTTTTAATTTCACTGTTTGATTTAGTTTCAAAAGTTGCTTTAGTTATTTCTGTCGTCAGTGTGATAGGTGTTGAAACGAGCTCTTTCTTAGCCATTTTAGGCTCAGCTGGTTTAGCCGTTGGCCTTGCTCTTCAAGGATCTTTGTCAAATTTTGCTGGTGGAGTCATGTTATTAATTTTTCAACCTTTTCGTGAAGGTGATTATATTCAAGCACAAGGCTTTGAAGGCTCAGTGAAGGAATTAACAGTCTTTCATACTATCATTCATACTGTTGATAACAAGAGAGTGATTCTTCCAAATGGCGCAGTAGCAAACGGACCGATTACAAACTTTACTATTACAGGCACTAGAAGATGCGACATGATGTTTGGAATTGGTTATGGAGATGACCTTAAAAAAGCAAAAGAAATTCTTACAGGGATGATTAAGGCTGATAAGCGTGTTCTTAGTGATCCAGCTCCTCAAGTCCATGTTCATTCTCTTGGCGACAGCTCTGTTAATCTTCAAATACGAGTATGGACGACAACTGAAGACTACTGGTCCTTTTATTTTGAGACACAAGAGAATGTGAAGCTAACCTTTGATGAAAAAGGCATAAGTATTCCATTTCCTCAAAGAGATTTGCATATTAAGCAGATGCCGGTTCAAGCCTAATGGAAGGTATTTCCGAGCTCTTTGATAATTTTAATTCGAACTTTGACGGATTAGATGAAAGTCGAAGAGCTCAAGTGCTTCTTTATTCTCAAGCGATTAAACTTTCAAAGTTTAATGAGTTTAAGCTTAAAGATAAAAAAGCCTTTGATATGGTTAAAAATCTTTTTATTCTTCCAGGTAAATTTAACAAAGAACAACTAGAACTCTTTAGCGCTTCTTTTATTCAAAACACTCAATCATGCATGGCTGAACTTGAAAAAGGTGGGACAGTACCTCAAGTTCGCGATATGGAAAATAAATTATTTGCCAGTCTCTTGTGGGCCTTAACTTTTGGTAGTTGCAGTGACGGAACTCATAAAGAAGATCTCGAGCGTATCTGGAATGATCTTCTCAAGTGCCATAAGGATCTTTCGAAAGCATTTATTGATTGCACCAAAGGACTTAATTTAGATCCTGAAAAGTTGAAAATAATGGAAAAGGCTTCAAAGCAAAGTATCGATGAAATGCAACCGGTTCTTTCTTAGTCTGTATAAATAGTGCTACTAGCAAAAGCGAGTGAAACCATCTTCTCAATGAGATCATCATACTTGATGCCCTTATGCATGGCACTTTCTGCAAACTCATCATCTCTGCCAATATTGGGATTTGGATTCGCTTCGATAACATAAATGTCATTTTCAGGAGTGACTCTTAAATCAATCCTGGCATATCCAGATAAATGAAGGGCACGATAAGTTCTTTTACATATATCGATGACTTTTTTTTGTAGGGCAGGAGTCAGCTTGGCAGGGCCTGATTTGATACCTTTTCTCGCTCGATAATCAGGATTCCATTTTGCCATTCGCGTATAAATTTCTTTTGAAGGCTCATCCACTTTATCAAAGTGAACTTCCCAAACAGGCAGGGTGCTTAAGCGCTGATGGCCATAGACTCCAACATAAAGCTCGCGTCCTTCGATAAATTCTTCGGCAATCGCATGGTAACCAAGCTTTTCATGAATCCACTTAACCCGATCGATGAGCTTTTCTTTTGATCTCACAATGCTCGATCTTGCAATTCCAAGGGAGGCTTCTTCCATTTGGCATTTTACAATACATGGGTAAGGTAATTCTTTTGGAACTTTAACACCCGTCCAAACAGGAAACTCTGCAAACCTTGGCGTTTTTATTCGATGATAAGTTAAGACTTTCTTTGTCAGTGCTTTATCTCTGGCAAGAATAAGTCCTCTCGGATTTGAGCCTGTATAGGGTTGTTTTAGCAGTTCAAGATAACTAACTACATTTTGGTCGAATAAAGCTTCGCCATCAAATTCTTCAAGTAAATTAAAAGTAGCATGAGGCTTAAACTCTTCAATAGCATCACGAATCGGTTTTAAGTCGCCATAGATACCTAGTGGTAAAACTTCATGCCCGCGCTTTTTTAGAGCTGTAATGACATCTAGTTCTGTAATCCAAGGGCATTTATCAGGATCGATATCACTTCTTTTGATCCCATTTTTAGGAACCAAATCTTTGTGCATTAGCACCATCAGGCGACTTTTTTTCACATTAAAATCCCAATATTCTCATTAATGAGCATTTGCTTTGCTTGAATAAGAATATCAGGAGTTAGTTTTTTTGGGGATATTTTTTGAATTTTAACGACTTTAGTAATTGTTCTTAACTGTCGCTTTTTTGAACTTTCGATAAAATCAGCGATTGTTCCTTTAGAATCAGTTATAGGGTCAACAACAAACTTCTCGCTATTGATAGGCTTTGTGCCCGCAATTTCTTGCATGATCGAATCACAATACTCCAGCTTCGAGAGAGCCAATGTCTTTTTATATTTATTTGTCCAAGTCTTCTTTGGAGTTGAGAGCCATACGGCAAATGTCTCTGCCCAGTCTTCGTCTGGATGGGCTTGAGAATAATGGCCTTCAAGATGATGGACATAATCAGTAGATTCTAAATTGGGTTTATAAATATTAGGATAAGGAGTTGTTGAACTTCCAAACAGTTTTTGCCTTTGTCTTTTTCTACGAAGGCGCCAGGCATTCTCAATAGCATGGCCGATTTCATGACGAATCAGCATCAATGCCTGTTTCTTATTGATGCCTTCGACATTAAGGCCTGATTTTTTTAATAACTTTATAAATGTTGGATGAAATAGATAAAAAGGAATTGCTATACCGGGACATCCATCAGGACAAAACCATTCATCCGAAACCCAAGTATGAAAAAATGGTTTAATATTTTTTTCGCGCAGCTCTTCTTTTACTATATTTAAGCAATCCCAAACCCAATGTTTTTTTAAATCAAACCTAATCAGATTTAATGGCATCGCTAGCCATTGCTCTTGATTTAAATACGATAGATCAATTGGAGAGAGTTTTTTCATTATTCAGGGATATAACCCACCGCGACTTATTTGTCTTTGATTTTGTAATGATTTCTTAGATTTAGATAATATTTTTCTTAATAGCTCTTAGTGATTTCGGTAGTTTTTCGATGCATTATCTGTAAATTCGTAAAAACCTACTGGCCCTTAGGATTAACCTTTAGGAGAATAACTTATTCAATTTTTAAGGAGACATGGATGCGCCTTTTAGTCATTTTGTGCACTTTGATGCTTACTTCAAGTGCTTTTGGATCTTGGGGAGAGCCTGAAACAGATCTTTCTGGTAGCAGTGAGAAAAGAATTTTATTTAGTTCGAATTTTGTCATGCCCGATCAGGTTGAAAGTTCTGTCTCAAGAGACGGAAAAACTTCAGCATCGATGGTCTTAGTTAAAGGCGATGAAAAAATTATTTTGGCCATGCCAGACTTTAATTTAGAATCAAAATGTAAAAATGGAGAAGAAAGTTTTCGCGTTTATGCCAAAGCACAAACTTCAAGATTTTCAATTCAAGATAGAGATATTTATGAATTTGGTTTTGAAGGAAAATGTGGTCATGACCATAGACTCATTTATGATGAAAAAACTCCTGCTGGTGAATTAGCAGGTGTATGGAACACGGCTAAAACAGCTGAAGAAAAAATGACTGATGCTGGTATTATAAGCCTTTGGAAACGTAACGTTTCAATCATCTTTCCTGCCAACGGCGATTATTACAGTGGTGATAGAGTACGTGTGACTAAAGGATATCAATGGGATGTTGTAGGTCATGAGTTAGGACATGCTATATATGATCAAGCAAAAATGGGCTCATTCGGAGGAGGATCTCACCGTATTGATGAATGCTACTCCGAGGCTTTGGCCCTATCAGAAGGGTGGGCATCTTATTTTTCTGCTTGGTTGAAAATCGATCGCACTGATGCAGATGCTAAGTTCGAATATATGGTTCCAAGACGAGCACCTCTTCGAATTGAAACAATTCCGGCAGATGTTTGTCAGGGGCCAAAAAATGAGTGGAGAGTGACTGGCTTTCTTTGGGATGTCCTCGATTTGAATGATGATGATGAACAAGTTGATCAAACGTTTGCAGCAATTTGGCTAGCAACTGCAGAAAAAAGAAGTAGAAATATTAATCAAATGAAAGATTACCTAATCTCTTCAGGCATGAGTGCTGAAAAGATTAATGCCCTTTGGGAGAAGAATTTTTTCGATAGATAAAAACTATCGATACATAAATAGTTAACATTGGAGCTTATTACTGATCTACCGTAAAATAGTAATAAGTAAACTTAAGAAAGGAGATGACAGATGTCGAATAACGAAACAATTAACAAGTTAAATAATATTCTTGCTGATGCAAACGTGATGTACACGAAACTTCATAACTACCATTGGAATGTAAAAGGAATGCAGTTTTATGGTCTTCACGCTAAAACTGAAGAGTTCTATCTTGCTTTTGGTACTATTTATGATGATGTCGCTGAGAGGATTTTACAACTTGGTGGTAAGCCTTTAGTTACACTAAAGCAGATTCTTGCTTCATCGCGCATTAAAGAAGAGGAAAAAACAGACTTTAACGGCAACGATGTTGTTAAGGCTTTATTAGAAGATTTTAAGTTTTTCCATGGTGAGTTTAAATCTCTTTCTGAGACCTCAGATGCCATTACAACGGCATATGCGGACGATAAGGTTGGAATGCTTGAAAAAGAAATTTGGATGCTACGTTCTATGCTCGGTGAGTAAAAACCGACTTTAAAGAGCGGCCTTCGGGTCGCTTTTTTTTTAACCTTTTGCATGGTCGCAAATGCTCAATAAAGTGTTATTATGCTAAAGCTAAAAAGAGAACTGATAAGGAGGTTCGTCTCATGGGTGCCCATCAAACTATTGTCGCTACTACTCGTAGCCTCAACCAAGCGCAGAGCTTGAAACAAATTAGAAAAGGACTTCAAGTTCCTGGTGTTCTTTTCGCTCGTGGATTAAATCCATCGACACCAATTTTTATTCAAAGAAAAGAAGCAAACGTCATTCTCGCTACAGGCGAGCGAGTGCTAGATATGGTGATTGACGGCAAAAAAGAAATGGTTAACTTGACTGAAGTTCAAAGAGAACCATCTTCAGGTAAGCTTGTTCATATGTCATTTCACCTTCTAAAAGCTGGTGAAAAGACTCACGCTTCAATCCCTGTACATATTCTTGGAAAAGCAATCGGTGAAAAAACTGGTGGCTTAGTCCAACTTGTACTTAAAGAAATTGATATTAAGGCCCTTCCAAAAGATCTTCCAGAATTTATCGAAATTGATGTTTCAGGCTTAGATATTGGTGATCACCTTGCGATTAAAGATATTAAACTTCCAACTGGTGTAGAGCTTTATAATATGAAGCCTGAGACTAACGTCGTTGCTTGTAAGCCACCTGCAAAAGAGGAAGCGGTTTCTGAAGTTGCGGCTGATGCAAACGCAGAACCTGAAGTCATTGGTAAAGAAAAAGCTAAAGAAGAATAAGAATTTGATAGAGAAAGGGCTTCCGAGGAAGCCCTTTTTTTTAGCCTACGAGGTCGACTTCTTTTAAACCTGAAATAATTTCTAAAACTAATCCCTCCATTTTAGGCGCATCAATTTCAGCAATAGTTCCAATTTTATTTGCGATTGTTTTAACTTCGGTCTGTCCATCGAGCATATTCCAAACCATATGAGCTGTGTGACTAATTTGAAATTGATGACCTTCTGGGTTTATTAGGATGATATTTTCATTTTGAGTATTTGATTTAAGTTGGCTTCCGTGTTTTTCGAGCATGTTTCCTCCAGTATGTTTCTTATTATGGCAAAACACTGAATTTACATAAAGAATTAGATCATCATATTAGGTCATCCCTAATACATGTTTAAGGTCATTGCTGCTATGATAGTTAAAATTCGAGGTAGAAATGATAAAAACAAATGATCTGATCGTCACTGTTGGTGATGTTGTAGAGAAGATTGCTGGGGCCACCATTCAGCACGGTGAATTCAATGATCGTATTTATTTGATGAAAATGAATGATGATATCTCTGCCAAGCAAGTTATTGTTTCGATAGAAGAGCTAGCCTTAGAAAATAATTACGGAAAGATTTTCATTAAAACTCCACAATCAAGATATCTTTCATTTTTAGAAAATGGTTATGAAATCGAGGCTACAATTCCAGGATTTTATAAAGGCGTTGAGCAAGCCATTTTTATGGTTAAGTATATAGATCAAGAAAGAAGAGAACTTGAAAAACCAGCACTTGTTCAAGAAGTGATTGAGGTCTCTCAAGATAAAGATACCATTAGGGCGCAAGGTCTGCCTTCCAATTATATGATGAGAGAGCTTACTCTTGAAGATACAGAAGAAATGGCAGCCATTTATTCTGAAATTTTTCCTACATACCCATTTCCTATCCATCAATCAGAGTACCTTAAAACAGTGATGAGTGATTATGTTCGAAGCTTTGGAGTCTATGATCCTGAAGGAAAACTTGTTTCGGTTGCCGCTTGTGAAATTGATAAGAACGGATTAAATGTCGAAATGACGGATTTCGCCACTTTACCTGATTATAGAGGGCAAGGTCTTGCTCATGAAATATTATATTTTATGGAAGCACAAATGAAGCAAAATGGAATTAAAACTGCCTATACCATCGCTCGTGCGAGATCCTTTGGTATGAATATTACTTTTTCCAAAGCAGGTTATGAATTCGCTGGTATGTTAAAAAATAATACCAATATATCTGGCAGTATCCAGTCGATGAATGTTTGGTACAAGCAGTTAAACTAAAGAAAGCCCTTTAAAAAACTTTTAACGTTCGGGCCAAGATCTTTGGTGTGGTACCCACCTTCTTGTAAGATAACAGTAGGAAGATCTAATTCAAAGATTTGTCGTCCAAGCTTTTGATAGTCATCTGTTTCAAGTTCAAATTTGCCAATGGGATCTAATTTATAGGTATCAAATCCAGCTGACACAATAAGATGCTCTGGCTCAAATGCTTTTATCGTTGGGAAAACATGTTTTTTTAAAGCTTGTTCATAGGCCTTAAGTTTAGTTCCGGTAGGAAGGATAATATTATGATTAAACCCAGCTCCCGCTCCAGATCCTACCTCAGTTGAAAAACCGATGAGGTATGGGAAATAGTCCCTAGGATCACCATGGATACTAATGACTAAAACATCAGGATCTTCATAGAATATTTCTTGAGAGCCATTTCCATGGTGAAAGTCGATATCAAGAATGACAACTCTACCTTTCTTTTTCAGTTCTCTGGCAGATATAGCGGCATTATTAAAGTAACAATAACCACCATATGTATCAAAAGAGGCGTGGTGACCAGGTGGTCTTGAAAGAGCGTAGGCATATTTAGACTTACCACTGGCAACCATCTTCGTCGCCTCAAGAGCGCAGGCAGCAGACCAGCCAGCAGCAGACAGTGTTTTATTATTTAACGGTGTCCCTGAGTCAAAGCAGTAATATCCAGCATGGTTTAGATTAGCAGGGTTAGGCTCAATACCAGAACGTTGCAAGAAAACACTGGGATAGTACTCTTTATCATCTGGTAGGTGAGTTGCAGCATTATATAAAGTCCATAATTGGAAATTGTGAACATCACGAATTGCTGAAAGAGGTATTTTTTTTGGTTCAATAATTTCAAAACTTTGATCTTTTGATAAAGATTTAAATATAGACTCAGCTCTCTTCGTGCTTTCTGGATGTTTGATTTTATTACCTAAGGCCCACTCATACTTTGGAGCAAACTCAAGCTGTAATTGATTAAAAAATACGGGCATCTTATCCATAACGATCCTTAGGCTATAACTGACTTTAAAAACTCTTGAGTACGTGCATTTTTTGGTGAATCTAAAAGCTCGCAAGGTGAGCCTTCTTCTAGAATTTTTCCTTCATGTAAAAAACAAATGCGATCGGCAACAGCTCGAGCAAAACTTATTTCGTGAGTAACAATAATCATTGTCATCCCATCATTAACAAGTTGCTTCATCACATTTAGAACACTCTCAACCGTTTCAGGGTCTAGAGCACTGGTGGGTTCATCAAAAAGCATAAGCTTTGGATCCATGGCAAGCGCTCTTGCAATCGCGACTCTTTGCTTTTGGCCACCAGATAATCTTGCGGGATATTCCTTCGCTTTGTCACTTAGACCAACTTTTTCTAATAAACGGTTGGCAATTTGTATCGCTTCACTTCGTTTTATTTTTTGAACTTTGATGGGAGCTTCAATGATATTTTCAAGCACTGACATATGAGGAAAAAGATTAAAATGTTGAAAAACCATACCCATCGAAGAACGGACTTGATTGAGGTTTGTTACCTTTGGATCAATCGGCGTTCCTTGATAGTTAATAATTCCATCAGTGGGTAGTTCTAAGTAATTTAAACATCTTAAGAATGTACTTTTACCTGATCCAGAAGCACCAATAAGGCAGATGACTTCACCAGCTTGAACTTCTAGATCAATACCTTTAAGGACCTCAAGTTGACCAAAGTTTTTATGAATATTTTGAGCACTAAGAAGAGCCACTAGGTTGCTCCCGATTTTTTGAGTTTAGTTTCAACTTTACCGACAAGAAAACTTAAAATCATGACCATGAGAAGATAATAGAAAGCGACGATAACTAAGTAAGTCATTTGATCAAAGTTATTTGAACCTTGAGTTGTCGCTATATTGAAAAGTTCATCCATGGAAATAAATGCGGCAAGAGATGAATCTTTAAGGGCAATGATAAATTGATTTCCAAGTGAGGGGATGGCACGAAGAAATGCCTGAGGAAGGATAATTCTTTTGTAGGTCAAAAGATTATTCATACCAAGGCTTTTCGCAGCCTCATACTGACCATGATCAATACTTTGAATCGCTCCTCTAAAAATTTCCGAAATATAGGCACCATTATGAAAGGCTAGCGCTAATGTTGCGGCCATAAAGCTAGACATCTTAATCAGATCGGTTAAGCCAAAATAGAGCACAAAAATCTGAACAATAAGCGGAGTACCTCTTACGATAGTAATATAAAAGGTTGATATTGCTTTTAAGACAGCCGATTTTGATAATGATAAAAAAGCAAAAAATAAACCAATGACTAAACCAATAAGTAGGGAAGTCGCTGACAGCTCAAGAGTCAGTAAGGCACCTTTAAGAAAAAGAGGCATCGATTTTAAGAAGACATCAAGAAGATGTTGTATATTCGGCAAAGGTTTTAGCTCACTTTGAAATTGTATTACTAGGTTTAGAGATGTCTTTATTAAAGTATTTTATACCTAAGTCTCTCAATGTTCCATCTTCTATCATGACCTTGAGTGCCTTATTGATTTTGTCGAGTAGCTCTTTGTTTTCAAGAGAGACAGAAATACCTTGGCGACTTTCACCTAAAACTTGGTGACCATATATTTTAAGACCTCTCTTCATTGCCATAGCACCTGTGATCGCATCGGTAATGACATAGTCGTGTCGTCCATTTTGAAGTGCTTCAAGTGCCGTTATATCTGAATCATAAATGCTTAAATCTTCTGTGAAAACTTTGGCGTTTTGTACATAAGTAGAGCCTTTAGAAACGGCGATATTTTTCTTGTTAAGATCTCTTTCTAGGTTTGGTGTTTTTTCATCCCTGGAGAAAACTTGAGGGCCTGAATAATAGTAAGGAATAGTGAAAGCGACATGTTTTTTACGCTCTTCTGTTATCGTTTGACTTGCAACTCCGGCATCAAATCTTCCAGTTTTTACGCCTTCAACGATACCGGTGAATTTATACTTAACAGGTTTTGCTTCCTTGTTCATTCTCTTCGCAAGCTCTATTCCGACTTCAATATCGTAACCTTGAAGCTCACCGCTATCGTTGGTGAAACTGAACGGTCTAAACTCACCGGAAGAAGCGAAGGAGAAAGTGTTCTCATTTTTATTTTGACATGAACTAAATAGAGCAAGACTGATCAATAGAATTTTAAGCATAACGACTCCTAAAGATATAAACTCTAACACTTCAAACAACTTGAATAAACCTCAAGGCATCATATTAGGCAAAAACTAATATTAAACCCTCTTACTTATTGAAATTACGTCCACTTTTGCATCATTTGCAATAATTTGCTACAACACAAATTCGGCAAATGAATATAAGGAGATTTAAAGATGAAGAGGCTTAAAGATATCAATTGGAACCATCTTTATTGTTTTTACGAAGTCGCAAAAGCTCAATCATTAAAAAGTGCAGCCGTCGTGATTGGGGTCGCATCTTCGACTATTTCTGAGCAATTAAAAAAATTAGAGCAAAGTCTTGGTTTAAAATTGTTTATTAGAAGTTCTAAAGGTTTATTTCTAACTAAAGATGGAGAACGTCTTTTTGAACATGCCAGAGAAATGTTTGAAGCTGGAAGTAAACTGCTTGATAATGTTTCGCAAAGTGATGTTGGAGGCTATCCTGTCACTGTTGGGATTGAAGAAACTATTTCTTTTGATGTCGCTACAGAATTCGTCTCACAGTATTGGGACGTCTTTACACCTTTTGGTACTGTCAACACTTCAAGACAAATGGAGCATGACACTTTAGTTGAGAATCTCCTTAGTGGACAGCTTGATTGGGGTATTTCACTAAAAAATTCCTCAAGGAAAAATATAGAAGCTGAAAAAATCGGCTCATTCCAGTTAACTTTTTTATGTGCTAGTGAGCTGTATTCTAAATTTATAGATCCAAAAGATATCATCCGTAATATTCCATTAGCGCAAAGCTCTTGGGATACTGGTCTTAATAAAGCAATTGAGAATTATCTTAAGAAGCAAGAGATCTATCCCAAAGAAACAATAGCGAGCGATCATTTCTCTTATGTGAAAAAGCTCTGTGCAAGAGGAAGATGTATTATTTATGTTGCTGAAAATCCTCTCGACGATTACGAGGGACTTCGTAAATTCCAAGTGGCCGAACCTTTGCAGATTGAATTATTCGCTCTTTGGAAAAAGACTAATGAAAATATGCTGAGTATTAAAAAACTTAGAGAACTTATTAAGTCAAAGCTTTCTCATGTTCCAAGTCGTTATACAGATTTAGATCTTCAAATCGAAGTTTCGGAAGTTTCTGATGAATTACTTCGCTGATTTGTCCAGGTTACTAAGTTAGCAGACTCTAGTTTTTCAATCGCCGAGATTAAAACTTGTTTGATTTCGTTTTTTGATATTTGCGCATCTTTAGATAAATGGTTGGTTATAACATCAAGACTCATTTCGCCATCTAACATAAACCAAATCTTTGAAAGATCACTATTAATAGCAAATGCTTTGTCTTCTTTGTTTATTAAAACTAGATTGCCTTTCTCATCTTTAGCCATTTTTCCTTGGCGAAGAGGCATGTTTGTTTGGTTACTCATAAACCCTCCTTAAAATCATTATGCTAAATGAAACTGCTTGTATCCAGAGTAAAGGGTAGGGATTAGGTTCTTACGAATCTACTAAGGGGAAGTGAGTGATTTCTCTAAGAATTCGACTAAATCGTCTTTCTCACTAGGTGTTAAGCGAAGTCCGTTTCTCAGGAATGGCTGAATAATATTATCTTCAATATCTTCGAGTACTTGAGGGTCTTTTTCTATCTCTAACTCAACGGAATAAGCGCTTAGGCGATCTAGGGCAATCGTAAAGTTTCTTAGGTGAGGAATGACTTGGTCATAGTGTTCGACCACTTCGCGGATTGTTGAGTAAACACCATTATGCATATAGGGAGCACTCTTTGCGATGTTTCGAAGTCCTGGAGTTTTAAAGGCAAAACGATTTCTATAGCCGCGATCAACTGTAGTTCCTTTGACTTGTAATGGTGGAACTCCAACATTCATCACCATATTATTCGTTAGAAGTGGTCCATGGTGGCAAACAACGCATCGACCTTTATTCATAAATATATTGAGGCCATTTTTTTCTTTAAGGCTTAAAGCTTGATTATCCCCGGCGAGGTAACGATCAAGTGGAGTATTATTAACTTGAAATCTCCAAGCAATAAAACCTTCCATCGCTTTTGCTGCATGGCCGATATTGTGTTTTTCATTTGGAAAAACAGTATTAAACATTTCTGTATATGTTTTTCCATTTGGAGCAGTAGAGACTTTTAGTTTTTCAATGATGGCATCCCAAACTTCAATAGAGTCTTTTAGATTTGCTATTGGGTTTGAGCCTGGTTTTCCTAACATTTCCTCGTGTGAAACAAGTGGAAAGATAACTTGTGCTGCTAATGCTGATGACAAGTTCTTGGTTATCTCTGGATGGTTATCAAGCTTTGGCTCTGGTGTAATAAGTTTATTTGACGCTCTGTCGATTCGAACTCTTGCATCCCAGAACATTTCTTTTTGATCGGCGTGACCTAAATTCCATAAAGGAGGAGAGTGTCTTTTGACAACTTCGCCATTAGCTTGCGTTCTAGAACCTTGTCTAGAAAGTCCACCTTCTCCAATGGCCAAAGAGAGATTATCTCCGGTTCCAATCATTGGGTGATGACAGTCATGGCATGAAATATTGTTATTACCTGAAAGCTGTCTATCTCGAAAAAGCTCATGACCTAGAACCAATAACTCTTGATCTGGTCTTACGATTTCTGTTGGTGTTGTAATGAGGAATTGCTTGAGTTGAGCTCTTAGGTAGACGTCTAGGTCTTGTGCCTGAAGAGTCGTCGAAAGCAGAAATAGACTAAGGTAAAATTTCATGGAGATGAGTTTCGGTAAAAGTGTTTGATACGTCAAACTCTTTTAACTATCAATATCTATTACCCGTAATTTCTTAGACTTAAGGCTCAAGATATCATTCGGGATTGATGAAATAATCTCATTTTGCATTGCTTCAATAATATTCTCTTTGAGAAAACTTCTTGAATGAACCAGACTCACTTCCCGGCTTGGCGCTGGAGATTGAAAAGGCCTAAGCATGTTTTTCTTTTCACTTGGAGAAAGCGCAAGTGTGGCAAGGTGAGGAAGAAAAGTGTAACCACCTTGAGTGCGCACCATATTCTTGAGTGTTTCTAAATTTCCACTTTGAAAGCGAACATTTTTAATCACGCTTGGAGCTTTACCAGACAGTGAACAAAACTTTATGACCTGATTTCTAAAACAATGCCCTTCATCAAGAAGCCAAACGTCATTTTCACTCAAGTCTGACTCTTTAACAATTTTACGTTTTGTAATTGGCGAGTTTGTTGAAGCATAAAGATAGAATGGCTCATAAAAAAGAACACGCTCAATAATATTGTTATTCTTAAGCGGAGTAACAAGAAGACCAGCATCGATTTTATCCCTGGCCAGTAATTCAATAATCTCGTCAGTCTGATGCTCTTCGATGGTTAATTCAATCTCAGGGTACTTCTTCGCAAATTGATGAAGAAAGAGTGGGATGACATAAGGGGAGAGAGTCGGAATAACGGCTAACTTAAATTCTCCGCGAAGCCCGGCGTCTTTATTAAGAGCAATTAATGCTAATTTTTTATATTCATTAATGACAACTTTGGCTTGTTCAATAATGAGTTTGCCCTGCTCAGTGGCCATAATAGGTTTTTTAGAGCGATCAAATACTATAATACCAAGTTCTTCCTCGAGCTTTTGAAGTTGCATTGAAAGAGAAGGCTGAGTGACATTACATTCACTCGCAGCTTTACCAAAATGACGATGACGATCGACTGCGAGCATATATTCTAATTGTGTAATGGATGACATCAAAACCTCGATAGTATTATCTTATGGTTTTTTAATTATGGTTGTTTTAAATTATTATGTCAAAGTCTTAGAAAAGCTCTCTTCGTACACAGGTCTAGTTCCATGACCTTCAAAGAGAATGAAGCGATCGATATGGCTTTTAAGGGAAAACGAGCGATTAAACCAAGCATCAATTTCGCCTTGAATTGGTATATTGCCTCTGGTTCTTGCGATGGTCCAATGAGGCGTATAAGCCTTAAAGTCTAGTGGAATCCCTAAGTTCTTAAGCGTCTCTCTAATACGTGCAGCAAGCTCTAAAAGTTCTGGAGAGTGCTCAGGCTTAATCCATAAAACGCAAGGATGTTCTTTACTGTCAAAGGCATCAATTGATTTAAAGGTGAGATCAAACTTTGAGTATTCAAGCTCAGTTAAAGCTTCAACTAACTTTTCTTTTTGAGATCGTCTAACTCGGCCAATAAAACATAAAGTCAGATGGTAATTGGCATCAATAACCCAATCATACTCAGGTCTTTCATTTTGGAAGTCTTTAATAAAGCTCGGATTTAAGCCAAGCCTGATTCCGACAAAGAGTCTTGGTGTTAATGGATCTGGATTACCATTGTCGTATTTATCTACACCTCTTGCCATGGCATGGGCATGATCCATTGCTGCTAATGAGACCATTAAATCCTTTTCAATTTGCTCGCCCTCAAGATCTCCTAAAGCGCGCGCAATAGCTTCAAAAGTACAAAGTCTGCCTTGTGCAACTTGGCGTCTTAAGCGGTAGAGAGAAGGCGATGCCGCTGCTAGTTTTACGGCTTGAACATTTTGAAGAGCGGGCTCTCTTTTAGCGACTCGCTTGGCCTGTCCCCAGGAACCATCTGGTACGATCAAGTGAGCAGGTCTTCCGGCTAAATACTCAGTAAGCTCTTTAGATCCAATCGCCAGAGCATCGTCTGATGGAAATAGTACTAAAGGCACACTATCATCATTAATGATGAGCTCTTTTGAAGCAGATTGATCCTTCATCCCTCGTAAAATGATTTCACAATTCTTTAAAACTCTATTGGCAACAACAGCAGTATTACTGGTCAAAAAACGCTCACGACGATGCATGATTATACTAACTCGCGTTTTATTCTCGACATGGATGAGACGCTGACAGTAGCAAAGTTCTTTTGGAACTTGGCATTCTTCACAGCGATTAAGTCCTCTTCCTATTTTAACCATGATTAACTCGAAGCCGATTCATAACGAATACGAGCTTTCTCCCAACTAAGATGAAGTATAAAGGCAAACACAACGACTGCTACAATTAACCAAAGGATATAGTGCCACTTGCTGTGATCAAAAAGAAAGTGCATGGGAGCACTTCCAACAAGTAAAACAGGTAGCAGCGTCATTAAAACTTTCTTTGCTATGCCTCTATAAATAAGATCAGGCCATCTTGATAATGATTGCAGTTGAAGGCGAATAAAGTTGATGCCAACACCTTCTGTGGTCCAAAACATCAAAAGGGCTATCGCCATTTCTAAGATAAAGCGAAGACAGACGGACAAGAAAAGAAGAAAGGGTAGAGCTATATAATCCACATAGGTAAAATGAAGCTTGTCAGCAAAATAGAATAAAAGCGCAATATCGATAACTAAGGAGATCACGCTCGATGGTCTTAGATATCTGAAGAACATTGGCAAGAATGAATGAATTGGTTTTAAAAAAGTGAAGTCTAAATTACCAGCTTTAAGATCAGTCGAAAGCATCCAAAAGTTTGAGGACAGAACTAATCCCTGAAAGTCGTCGATGATAAGCATGAAAACGAGAAAGAATTGCAACTGATCTCTGTTCCAGTTACCAAGTGCAGGAATATGATCAAAGAGAATAAAGGTTGTACCAAGCGCGCTTAAAGTGAAGATGGCATCAACCACAAGAAGTAAAAAGAAATTAAGCCTAAAAGACAACTCTTCAGTAAGTGAGCAGCTAACAAAATTCCGATAAATATTGAAGTAGTTTAGTACTGACTTCATCACATTCCTGCGGCGGTAAAGAGTCTAAGTCCTCTTCGCCAGATATAGGTATTAATAAAAAACATGGCCACAATTGAAATTGTTATCGTTATTAAGCCTTGATGAAGCCCTTGCATTTGGCCCATAAACAAATTGATCGGTGTATAGGTTAATGATGGAAAGGGCGTATACTGCAAATAATTTTGGGCCCATGCTGGAAAGAAGCTGATGGGAATAATGGATCCTGATAGAAAATTTACTAAGAGTTGAAACATCACTCGCATCGTCCAAGTTTCTTCAAGCCAAAAAGCTAGTAGTCCGGTTGTGTACTGGACACTAAACCAAAAAATTCCAACTAGACTTGTGTAGGCAAAAGCGATCATTAAGTTTGAAAAGCTTGGCAGACTCACTAAATCGCTAAAGCAAAGTAAAGCTAGCGTAAAGATCGCTATCACGAACTGAATGGTTTGAAAGGAGATAAAGCTTGCGGTGTGAAATTCCCAAAAGTTGAAAGGGTAGATGAGGTATTTAGACATTCTGCCAAAGCGAATATCTTCGCCGAGATTAACTCCATTGGAAGACTGTGCCATAAGAACAACGATTAAGGCCCAGGCATGATAGTGAAGCATTTGTGGCAAAGAGTAGCCATTGATAAGCATGTCTTTATCTGTATAAACAGCGCTCCATAGACTGACTTTAATAAAATAGAAAACTAAGGCAGGGCCAATAATGAGCAAAAAGAAATTTAATCGGTAGGCGGTCACCATCGACCAACCAATACGAATTGTTTCTAACCATTTTTTAAAATTACTCATGATTAAGAAGTTCTGGTCTTAACATGAGCTGCTTCATGACTCGCTCAATAGGAAGTTTTTCGGTTTGAAAATCGATCACATCAAAATGCTCTAAAACATAACCGCTAAAAGCTCTAAGCTCTTGCTGAGGCAAGGCTAGTTCAACACTTAATCCATTTAAATCCCATTTTGCATTGTATTTTTCAAAGGCAGATTTATCACTAGGACTCGTTTCAAAATTAAAACTGACCACTTTGTCTGTGCCAAGGATCTTTTCGAAGTCTAAGATGTCTCCATCAAATTTCTTTTCGCCGTTCATGATGAGAACAAGGCGTGAGCAAAGGGACTGAACATCTTGCATATAATGCGAAGTTAGAATGACTGTAGGGTTGTACTTTTCATGATAACTCTTGATGAAGTTTCTGATGGCATCTTGCGCGACAAGATCGAGCCCAATAGTCGGCTCATCCAGAAAAATAACTTCAGGCTGATGTAAAAGAGAAGCCATCAGCTCAAGCTTCATTCTTTCTCCCAGAGATAATTTTCTAACATGGACGTGAAGAAGCTCTTCGACATTTAAGATCTTGGCCATCTCTGCTACCCGCTCATTAAAATCAGCGGTTGGTATTTCATAATAAGCTTTAATTAAATGCAAAGAATCCATAGCAGGAATGTCCCACCAAAGCTGGGACTTTTGCCCCATCACCAAAGCAATTTTTTTTCTAAACTCTTTTTTTCTATCGAAGGGATTAAAACCTAATACTTCTAAATCACCACTACTTGGAACAATGATACCTGTGAACATTTTCATTAAAGTTGTTTTACCGGCACCATTTGGCCCAAGCAGTCCAACGATTTCACCTTTACCAATTTCTAAATCAAAAGCATCAACTGCATTTTTTTCAATAAATGATCTATCCCATAAGGATTTGATGGCACCTTTTATTCCAGGTTGCTTCTTATAGCTGACGTACTTCTTGATGAGCTTCTTAGTTGTAATCATGGCAAGAATCTATGAGATTTATGACTCTTAGTCTAGAAGTTGACGCGACGACATATTCGACATAAAAATATTGAGCAATGAATCATAACTGTCATTATTTCAACCAATCTGAGTGCCTTTCCTGTGAAGGATTGGGTGTTGGCCTAGCTAAATGGCGAACTAAGTCCCTAGACGAGATACAAGCCTTGCTTCCATCAGCACATTGGTCAGAAGCAACGTTGTGCTCAAGTGCTTTTGGATCGAGAAATAAAGCCAAATTTGCTGTTGGTGGAACTATCCTAGAACCTAAACTTGGGCGATTTACCTCATCAGGTGAAGTCGTCGATTTGAAAGATTGCTCTCTTTATTCTCCAGCGATAAAAAATATTATTCCCTCACTTTACCAATGGATCAGCGATTATAAACTTCATCCCTATGATGTTTCTTTAAAATCAGGGGAGCTCAAAACGATTATTGTTGTTGAAGGAATTGATGACTCCTTAATGATTCGCTTTGTGGTCAGATCTAAAGAATCACTGGATCGATTACAAAAATTAGCTAAATCAATAGCGATGACTCGTCCTCAAGATGTTGTTTCGATGAATCTGCAACCACAAGCTAAGGCGATCTTAGAGGGGGATGAAGAGATTGTATTATCTGAGCTCTCGACCCTTAGACTTTCTTATAACAATATTACATTAAAGCTTCCTACTCAAAGCTTTGTGCAAACCAATCATGAAATAGCGTCAAAGCTTTATCTTAAGGCCAAGCAGTGGACTCGAGATATCTCTGGTAATATCTTGGAACTGTTTTGTGGTATTGGTGGATTTAGCTCTCATCTCATCCAAGACAATAGAAAAGTTGTAGGAATTGAATTATCAGCTTCTGCCATAGAGGCGGCTAAGTCTAGCGTTCCTGGTGCGAGCTTCATTGCCATGGACGCATGGGAATATTTAAAAACCAGTGAGGCGTTTGATCTTATTGTGGTGAATCCACCAAGGCGTGGGCTTGGTAAAGATATCTGCCAAAAGATCTTACAACTCAAACCCAAATACTTATTGTATTCAAGTTGTAATCCTCAAACTTTTGCAGCAGATTTAAATTTACTTGGATATAAAATTTCTAGAATTGAAGCTTTTGAGATGTTTCCCTTAACCAATCATTGGGAAGTGTTGGCCCTTCTTACTCTTCAGGACTAACAACTGCAGGGGCTCTACCACCACCACTTCTTCTGACTATTTCATAGCGAGTTGAACCAAGACCAGCAAAACCATTTGACGTCTCAATGGTATCAAACAACCCGTTGGTCATCGAAAGCTTATAATCAATCTTTCTATCATTCTTTTCTTTTTGTAAAACAAGTCTGAAGCTTTGATACTCATCACCTTCAAGCACACTTGCTTTTTCAAAATTGATGGGAATAGTCTTCGTACGCTTTTCAGTTTGCCAAAAAAGACAACCAAAACCAATTTGTCCTGATAGTGGATTTTGATAAGCTGTTGTTTTGGCACAAACTCTTTCACCGTACTCAATTTTTAATTTTATTTTTTTTGGTGTGTCAGCCGTTCTTTTAAGGGCAATTGTGTATTTATCTCCACCTGTATAATTCGTGGCGACTTCTAAACTTTCAGAATTTAAGAGAATTGATTTTTGTATTGTTTCTTGATCGAGTTCGCCCGCACATGTCTCACAATACTCAGTGGGAGATGATACTGATCTTTCAATCTGTTCAGTGACATCAGTCAGCTGTTCCACATTGATTTCAGTGGCTTGAATAAGAAATGGAAATAGCAGCATGATAGCGATATAGTTCATGAATTCTCATCGGATAAATCGAAGATTTTATTACTCTGACTAATTAACTCGGAAAAGAGATAAGTATGCGTAAAGTTGTGATTCACAGTGCTGGTGGTTATGAAAAACTTAAAATAGAAGAGCATCCTTCGCCGATAGCTAAGGCGGGACAGGTTAAAGTTCAAGTGAAGGCGGCAGGTATTAATTACGCCGATATCACTGTTCGTTGGGGTTTATATGAATCGGCCAAAAAATTTATTGGTTGGCCCATTACTCCTGGGTTTGAGTTTTCAGGAGTCGTACTTGAAAGTCACGATGATAAATTTAAAGTAGGCGATAAGGTTTTTGGAATTACGTTGTTTGGCGGCTATGCCTCAGAGATTGTGATACCTGCCCATCAGCTTTATCACTTGCCAGCCTCGATGAATTTTAGTCAGGCTGCAGGATTTCCTGCGGTTTTCATGACGGCGTATCACGCTTTATTTCAAAATATTGTGGTCAGACCTGAAATGACCGTTCTCATTCATTCCGCTGCCGGTGGAGTGGGAAGCTCACTAGTTCAGTTAGCAAAAGTCTTTGGCATGAAAGTCGTCGGTGTTGTAGGCAGTACTCATAAAGTTGATATCGTACGAAAGCTTGGCGCCGATGAGGTGATTGATAAATCGGGCCAGGATCTTTGGGCAAAGGCAAAAGAGATATGTCCTGCGGGCTTTGATGTTATCCTAGATGCAAACGGTGTTGAAACGCTAGGGGATAGTTATAAACATTTACGTCCAACGGGAAAGCTTATTTGCTATGGTTTTCACACGATGATGCCAAAAACTGGCGGCCGTATCAATTGGTTCAAACTAGCTCTTAATTGGCTTAAAACGCCTCGCTTTAATCCGCTTGATATGACCACCTCTAACAAATCAGTGGTGACCTTTAATTTATCTTTTCTTTTTGATCGCATGGATCTACTTGGTGAAGCCATGGATAAAATGATGCCTTGGCTTGAAGAAGGAAAAATCAAAGTGGCTAAAGTTAACGAATATAAAGTTGAAGATGTTGGCCTTGCCCATGCTGACTTGGAATCTGGAAAAACGATTGGAAAGCTTGTTTTAACATTTTAAAAAAGTTTTAACGAATCAGGAACTTTGATATCCACTCTTTTTTTAGACATCGGACAATCATAGGCCAAGCGATAAGCTTGAAGCCTTAGTCCTTCACGGTTCTTATTATTTTTTCCGTAGATTGGATCGCCAATAATAGGATGACCAAATTCATTAAAATGTATTCTTATTTGATGGCGCCTTCCTGTTGCCAGTGAAGCTTCAACACGAGTAAAGCCATCGCAGCGCTCTAAGACTTTCCAGTATGTCTTAGAGTATTTTCCATCGATATCAAGTTCGATTTGCCCCTCATCGCCTTCAATATCCCCAAGCACTTCTGCCAAGTAAACTTTTTGAACCGACTTTCCTTGCCACAGTCTTGAGAGTTTCTCGGCCGATTTATCGGTATAAGAAAAGACCATGACTCCAGATGTTTCAAAGTCGAGACGGTGAATCAAATGAACGTGAGGCTTAAGCTTTTCGATATGACGAATGATTGAGCCTTCATCTCCCCATTTTGTTCCTTGAGACAGAACTCCTGGAGGCTTATACCAAATACCAAAACTTTGTTCTTCATAAATCACATGACAACCTGAAGTATCAGCAGGAATTAAATTGGGATCGAAGTGAAACTCAACACGATCACCGGCAAATAAATCAAACTTGGCACGACGAACTCTTTTGAGTCCTTTGTAGTTCTTTCTCTTGATTTGGCAGCACCCCTGAGTGAGGGCGCGCTTTAACATGGCTTTGGACTCGCTAGTTTTAAGCGCCAAATAATCTGCCAAAAGCAAAGGTTCGCCTTTGACGACAGTGCCAATAAATTTGAGAGGTTTTTCCATGGCGAGTTTGTAACTGTGACAGGCAGCCTTGGTCAACACCCCTAAATTATGTATACAGTCTTATATGAATAAAGAACTCGTCCTTGATCAGTTAAAAGCCTGGCATCAAAAGCTGTCTCAATTTTTTGAGCAAAGTTTTGTTAAAAATCAAAGCCTTATGAAATGTGCTAGCGGATGTGATCAATGCTGTAGGGTGGAGCGCTCAGTATTTAGTGTCGAGGCCGAATTAATCAGGCGCCATATCAAACAGTATCCACTTAGTCCTAGGGCAGAGAACCCCGCTGGTATCTGTGCTTTTTTAGATAATGGTCAATGCACCATCTATGAGGTTCGCCCAAGTATCTGCAGAACTCATGGTCTAGTCATCCAGCAAGAAGATGGCATCAGTCACTGTGAACTTAACTTTGAAAAGACTCTTCCAGATAAGAGCGATTGGCTATCTGGAAAGACCAGCGATACGGTGATTTCGACGCTTCAAATCGCTTATGAAAAGCTTGGTGAAGGGCAGAGTCGAATAGAGCTTCGAAATTTATGGTGCGAATTGACGAAAGAGGCTAACTAGACATAAATTAGGCATAATATTAGAGCTGAATATGGTGAAGTTGGTGAAATTCCAACACTGTCGCGCAACGGTAAAGTCCGATCCCATCAGCTTATTTTCCCGCGAAAGGACTTATGAAAAGACTTACACTCATTCTCTTCTTTTATTCACATTATTTATCGGCCCAGACCTTTACCGTCGTTGGTGATCGAATCGAACTTCCCTACAATCGATCGACCAGCAGTAGCGTCGTTTATGAACAAGAAGATTTTAACTCTAAAACCAATCTAAGAGATGTTCTGCAAGATATTTCAGGGCTTAGTCTTGTTGAAAATGGTCCTTATGGTGGAACATCAACATACTTTCTACGAGGCTTTGGTCGTGGTCAGGTGAAAGTCTATCTAGATGGAATCGAAATCTCAGATCCAACTGATATTGATCGAGGACTGCAGCTACAACATTTCCCATTAACAGGGATTAAAAGAATTGAGGTCATTAAAGGCGCTCAAGGAGCTCTCTACGGCGCCGATGCAAGTGGGGGAGTTATCCTTCTGACGAGCGATGACTCGGCGAAATCAAAAATGCATGCTGGTATAGCCTCAAACGAAACTTGGACTGGAGGTTTTTATACTCAGGCCAAGCAAGGTGATTGGGCCATCAAAGGAAGTGGCGATCTTGTTTCTAGTGATGGTATTTCAGCTTATAACGAAAGCAGAGTTTCTGGAAAGGCCGAGAATGATTTTTATCTAAGAAGAGATTTAAATTTAGCCTTAATTAATAATAAGTATCAAACTGGTTTAAGAGTTAAAGTTGTTTCGGCCAAGCAAGATATCGATAGTAGTTTAAGCGGTGATATCGTTAACAATGATCTTTCTCGTTATGATCACAGAATTTATTCTGCCTTTAGTGAACAAAAATCTGATTCTGGTCAGTTAAAATCAAAAGTCACAGTAGCAAGATCAGAAATTAAAAGAACGGTTCAAACTAATAATTTTGAAGGTCATGTCGATCAAGTTCATCTTGAACTGACTTGGCTTGCCAGTGAATTATCAGCAACAACACTGTTTAGTGATTACTCAAAAGACTTCTCAAGTACTTCAAGCGAATTTAAAAATAAAGAACAGGAGAATATGGCACTTGGTGTATCTCACTTTCTATCTTTAGGCCGATTTTTTTCAGATCAAAGTCTAAGAATTGATAAGGCACAAGCTTACGCTACTAGATTGAGTTCTAAATTAGGTCTCGGTTTTAATCTAAATGAAAACGTTACACTCAAATCTCAGCTTGCGAGCGGGTTTAAAGCGCCAACTCTTTATCAGAGGTTCTCTAGCTTTGGTGGATCTGAAAACCTCAAGGCAACGACCACAGAGTCGGCACAACTTGGGTTGGCTTATACGAAAGAAAAAATTCAAGCCGAAATTATGAGCTTTATAAATAGGTCCGATAACCTTATTGATTATAATCAAGCCTCTTCGCAGTACTTTAATCTTGGTAAGACTAAAACTTACGGAGTTGAGCTTAGTGGTAAAATAAGCTTTGATAAAATGAAGTTTCAGTCATCAATGACATGGATGAAAGCGCGAAACGAATTAACAGGCGTCGATTTAGAGCGCAGACCTCGTTGGTTTAGTACAAATGGTTTGGGCTACTCTGTGCGAGATGATCTTGAACTTAGAGTAAGTCATCAAGCCGTTTCCAAAAGGTATGATCAAGGAAAGCTTCCTTATTTTGACACTTATAATTTGGGAGCAACCTATACAGTTCAAGAGAAATTTATCGATTTAGATATACTTAATATTTTTGATCGTGATTATGAAAACGTTAGATTCTACGGAACACTTGGGAGAAACTATAAGCTGCAGTTTAGGTGGAGCTTATGAAAGCCTACGGTCTACTCTTTTCAATAGTTCTTCATCTCATGGGAATTGTCGGTTTTGTAGTTGTGGAATCATCTACAATCTCTGCTAAAACAAGCTTAAGCTCACTTAAAGTTAATATTTTTGAAAGAAAAATTGAAACAGATACTACTGATTCTAGTACTTCGATTCAGCCAGTTAAAAAAGTTACAAAGGCTGATTCAGGAGTTGAGGAAGTAGAGGCCGCAAAGTTAATTAGTACACTTGAACCTGAATATCCCTGGATCTCACGAATTAATAAAGAAGAGGGACTGGTGAGATTAAAGGTCACCTTAGATGAAGCGGGTCTTCCATCTTTAGTCGAAGTGATTCAGAGCTCTGGTTACAAAAGACTTGATGAGTCTGCAGTCATCGCTGTTAAACAAGCTAAGTATTTAAATAAAAGTGAAAAAGAGGTTTTACTGCAACTTAACCTTAATTTTGAATTAAAGAAGAAAAATTGAAGTCGTTATTATTACTCTCACTATTAAGTTTTAATCTATATGCACAGACAGTCGTGTCGACGTCTCCTGCGTTAAGTGAAATTATATCTATTCTAGGCTTCGAAAAAAATATTATCGCTAGAACACCGTATTGTCTTGATGCTAAAAAGGCTCCAAAGGTTGGTACGGCCTTAGAGCTTGATATAGAAAAAGTTTTATCTTTAAAACCAGACCTCGTTGTTCTTCAAGAAAATACTGAATCGAAAACTTCAATCAATCTTAAAAAGTTAAACATTAAATATAAAAGTTTAAAATTAGTTAGTCTGGACGATATCTATCAAGCAACCAGTGAGCTTGCTTCTATTTTTGGTGTTGATGGGCGAGATGTTTTAAATAAATATAAAACATCAGGACAAAGTAAGTATAAAAAAGGATTGGTTATGCTTGGTGGAATTCCAGGTAAGTCTGTCATGATTGCAGGTACTGAAACGTTTTATTCTCAAATCATTGAACAACTTGGGATGAAGAATCTATCTCCTAGTAAGAACTGGCCAAATCTTCAAGCTGAAAAAATAAGATCTTTAATTGATAAAGACACTGTTATCTTAGAAGTTGTTACTAAAAAAGAAGCTTTATGGAGCCAATCGAATTGGCAATCTTTCTGTCCTAAATGTCATGTTGTTCCTCTTGTTTCCAAGCGCGCCGCTTATCCTGGTTTAAAAGTGATAGAAATCATGTCCAACGTTCTATCTAAAGGATCTGGTCATGATTAAGCTTCAAGAGATTAATGCTGGATTTGATCAAGCTTGTTTGCAGGGCATTTCCTTTGATTTAGCTCTAAATCAAATCACCATGTTGCTTGGTACAAATGGAGTTGGAAAAACCTGTTTACTGCACACAATTGCTGGGGTGTTAAAACCTTTGGCAGGCAAGTTAGAAGGAATTCATTCTCAAGTAAATTTAAGAGCAGCAGATCTTAGTTATTGCTATCAGACACCACTTCAAAAAAGTTTGATTAGAGTTGGTGATTATCTAAAACTTATTCAACCTTTAGATAAGGCAAGACTAGATTTATTATGTGATTTATTCACCCTTAATGATTTACTTGAAAAGCCAATTGCAAAACTTAGTGGTGGAGAAAAACAGAGAGTCAAATTGGTTAGTTGCCTTGCTCAAAAGGCGACTAGTATGATTTTAGATGAGCCCACGACAGCCCTTGACCCTTACTATGTCGATCAACTCATTGCAGTTTTAGATAAGTTAAAAAAAGAAGGACTATCTTTTTTAATCGCTACCCATGATCTTTCTTTTGCGATCAAAGTTGGTGATCGCTTTCTTGGTTTGAAAGAATCTAAAATACAATTTGATTCTAATCGTGATGAATTAAGAACTCATCATTATTTAAATCATCTCTTTAATAAGAAGTTTGTATGGCTAGAGAATAAGCAAGGGAGTTATGTCTTATGTTAAGACTTGTTATCCTTTGTTTAACCTTATTTATTCTCAATCTCATGTTCGGATCAACCTCGCTTTCGGTTAATGAGTTAATTCAATCTCCAGTCCTTTGGCAGCTTAGGCTTCCTACGGCACTGGTCTGTTTCTTAAGTGGAGCAGTTCTCGCTCAATCTGGTTTTGTGACGCAATCGTTATTTAAAAACTCTCTTGCGACCCCTTACACCCTTGGGATTGCTAGTTTTGCCAGCCTGGGTACGATCATTGGTATGACGCTGGGTCTTGAGTGGGGCGCAGTAAGTTTATTGTCTCTTGTTTTTTCATTAGGTTCTGTCTTTGTTTTGTTGTTAGCTTTTAGAATTTTTCGCTACGACAGTCTTAGACTTTTACTTCTTGGTGTAGCGTTAAGTCTTTTTAGTTCTAGTTTAATTTCAATCCTTCAAGTGACGACTTCAAAGATGGATCTTGCCTTGTTTTTAACTTGGGTCATGGGAAGTGTCTCGACGGTAGGCTATGATTCTGTTTTTGTTCTCCTTATTTCTTTTATTTTTTTAATGTTTGTTTCTTTTTATTATATCCGTCCTCTTCTTCTTTTAACTGTCGAAGGGGATGACAGCTATACAAGAGGTTTTGATCCGGTAAGAGTCAGAGCAATCTTTTTATTTGTTGTCAGTATTTGTGTCGGGCTCTTGGTTTCAAAGTTAGGTCCGATTGGTTTTGTTGGTCTCATTATTCCACATATGACGATGAGACTTGTTCCTTTTCGAGGTTTTTCTATAATTATGGGGAATCTATTATTAGGCGGTAGTTTTATTCTTTTAGCAGATTTATTGAATAGATCTTTTTTAAGTGAATTTGGTCTACCTGTTGGAGTCCTGATAACTGTTTTAGGAGCTCCAACTTTTGCCGTACTTTTGTGGAAAAAGTCTATTTAAAGATCTTGGCCAATGTTGTCTTTGCCTGTTCTTTCATTTCATCAGTGACATAAAACCTTACGATTGCGATGGCGGAAGCTAAGATGACGCCATCATCGACAAATCCTAAAAAGGGGATTGGGTCTGGTATGGCATCAAGTGGCAGGATAAAATAAGCAATTGATGAAGCAATGACTGCTTTAATCTTCTTTGGAGCTTTTGGGTAGGCATAGTAAAGAATAAGAGCTTGATAGGCTAATTCATTTCCTACCAGCTTCGTATTATCTTTTATTTTTCTAACGATCTGTTCAATATTCATAGGAATGCCTCTTGCCAACGCTGTCTTCGATTATACCATAGGGCTTAATGAATATTTTCTTAATTTCACCTGCTCGTCTTCTTTCAATAAGTTCTACGTCTGTTGGTTCGTTAATTTGTAGGACTTGATTGAGTTCAAACCTTCTTGGTGGATAAATGGTTTCAACAAAATTGTCTGGAGTTATGGTTAGACCTTCAATATCGGCACACCAAATCGTGTTTCCTAATAAAACATCTTTCTCTTTAATATGAATTTGTTTATAGGTTTTTTGAAAAGACCATTGTCTCAGCTTTGCTTTGAGGTCTTCTTCAGGTTTTTGCCATTGGTAGATTTTTAGTTCGCAGGCATGGCGCTTGGCGGATATTTTTAATGAATCGAGATGAACTGCAGATTCTTCAAGTCTAGAAAACAGTTCTCCGTGGGATTCAACTGCGGCAATGATAGAACCATTTTCTAATTGAGATAATACTCTTTCTAATAATGGACCTGTTGGAAGATAGAGATAGGTGATATCACACTTTGGTATTGGAGTTTCAAAGAGGTCCACACATTTAATGACTTGATCAGGACAATCAAGATGTTTAATTCTCTCTTCTACAAATTCGTATGCATAGACTTTTATTTTTGGGAATTCTTTTTGCGCAACTTGAGCACTGTAAGCATGACCTGCACCAGCATCAAATAAAGTTGTGTGGCCGTTTTTAATCATAAAATTAAAAAGCAAACGCCAGTCTTGGACTGGCGTATTAAGTGCTTCTAAACTTATATCAGAATAGGTTAGATCCATTTAGTAGTGCCAAGGAAACTTGGAGTAATCCTGATCACGTTTTTCTAAAAATGCATCACGACCTTCTTTTGCCTCTTCAGTACCATAAGCCAGTCTTGTTGCTTCACCAGCAAAAAGTTGTTGTCCAACAAGTCCATCATCACACATATTGAAACCATACTTCAGCATTCTCATCGCCGTAGGGGATTTATTATTCATGATGGCGGCCCACTCAAGTGCAACCTTTTCTAAATCCTTGTGAGCAACGACTTTATTGACCATTCCCATATCGAAGGCTTCTTGGGCAGAATAATCAAGACCTAAAAAGAAGATTTCTCTGGCTCTTTTTTGACCAATCATTTTGGCAAGATAAGCAGAACCATAACCAGAGTCAAAACTTGCAACATCTGGATCCGTTTGTTTAAAGATGGCATGCTCTTTTGAAGCAATGGTTAAGTCGCAAACCACATGAAGACTGTGGCCACCACCAACAGACCAGCCTGGAACTACGGCCATAACAACTTTTGGCATGAACCTAATGAGTCGTTGAACTTCTAAGATATGAAGACGTCCAAGTTTGGCCGGATCAAGTTGCATGGCTTGATCACCTTCATATTTATAACCGTCTTTTCCGCGAATTCGTTGATCTCCACCAGAGCAGAAGGCCCAGCCACCATCTTTGGCAGACGGCCCATTGCCAGTGATTAGAACCACGCCGACATCGCTCCATTGGCGAGCGTGCTCAAGTGCAGTGTAGAGTTCATCAACAGTCTTAGGTCTAAAGGCGTTTCGAACTTCTGGTCGATTAAATGCGATACGAACCGTGCCTTGGTTTTTGGCACGATGATAGGTGATATCGGTAAAATTAAAATTTGGAACTTCATCCCAGTCTTGGGGATTAAAGATATCAGATACTTTGTTGGTCATAAGATTCTCCCAGTGCATTTATACGATGCACTGGGGAATATTGCAATTTCTTATTGATTTCTTTTACTTAGACTAATTATTATCCCAAGTTGCTTCACCATTTTCAACTTTAAGTAGTTTTTCTTTAAGACTTCTTTGTTGCTCTTTAGTGAAGTGTTTATCAATATTTGCTTGGATATCTAGTTTATTGATAACACCGTCATTATTTAAGTCTTCTGTTATTGGCGGCATTGCTTCTTTTACAGAACTTGGACTAAAAATCCTTGTTCGCCAAACCATAGCATCTTCAGGTGAGCTAATTTTGAAATCAACAAACGGCGCATTGCTAGAGCTAACTTCATAACCATTAGTAGTTGCAGTTACGTTACTAGACTCATGACAACCAGCACAGGTTCTATCTACGACCTGCTCATCTGTTAGAACAGTGTTCTCTCCAGTATGACCAATGACTTCTATGTCTTGTATTTCACGACTTACAGTATCAGGACAAACTGCTTTTAAATCTTCTTTTGTAAGAGACATCACATCCTCTTGAGAAGCCTGTCTAGGGTCAACGTACTCTTGGAGTTCATCATAATCTTCAGTCGTTCTTTCAAGAGCTCTGTTTGATGAGCTGAATTTGGACTTTTCAGATTCCCATTTCTTTTCAACTAGCTCAAGACAGGCATCTCTGTCTAAACCCATAGGGATAAGTGTAAAGTCTGAGTTTCTTCTAAGGTCTTCTAAATTGTCACAGGTTTTAGTCCATAACCAACCTAGAGCGAGCATTGATTGATATTGTACTTCAAGTTCATTAGAACAACTTGTTTCTGCAAAAATTGTTCCCGAATTCACTTCAGGATAAAAAGGAACATAATCTAAATCCTGGGTTTGGAAAACATCAAGATAGTAATTTTGCTTTTGACCATCTTGTGTGACAGCTACAATGCTTCCATCTTTTCTAAAACGTGGATAATAACTACCAGAACCAAGTCCTTGTGTGTTTGGGGCAGAAATTTTCGCCATATCTCTAACGGCCCATTGTTCATCTTCACCAGTGCCATTTTTATCTAGATTCATGACATAGACATTTTTACTTTGTTTATCATGAACACCGTTAAAATAATGCCAATCACTTGAAGCTTCATCAACGTGAAACGTTATCTGAGGATTATTCTCATCAAAACCAAAATCAACTTTTCCTGTCGGAACTCCAATATCAACCATCATTTTACATTTACCGTCATCGCCGACTTTCCAAATTTGAGTGGTATATGTTTCGAAGTTTAAAATACTTAAGTATTTTCCGTCTTTAGAAAGCATTGGGGTATCTCTGTAGCTAGCTTCTTTCCCACACATTCTTGTAGATGGTCCAAGTTTTTTTGAGCTCGTTAGTGCACCAGAATCATCAAACTCCATTTCTACATCAAAGAATGTGGCACCTTGACCATCGTGCATGTATCGATAGGTTTTCTTTTTTTCTGTTTGACCAGGTAAAATGCCTACAGATTGATACACGCCTCTTTCTTGACCATCAAAATCAGCACTCAGACCTCGAGGACTTTCGCCTCTATCAACCTTCTCACTTATTTTTGATAGCTCATAAAATTCTCCATTAGGAAGTGTTAAAAACTTACTGTCTGGTGTGAAAACAGGATCGTATGGACCTGGAACAGTTTGATGCTTACCTGTTTCCATATTAACGAGAATATTTTTTTCTGCACCGTCGATGACACCAGTATATTTTCCCGATGGATCAGCACTAATAAAATAATTTGGAGCAGATGAAAGCTTAATTCTTTTTTTGGGTTGTGTAATATTTACTTTACACATATTACTATGCTCTTGAGCTGAAACAGCTTGATTAATTAAGAGAAATGTTAATAAGAAATTTTGTATTTTCATTTTTTCAACTCATTTTTAATGAATTCTTCGAATTGAACTTGATTTTCATAACCGTGCTTTGCCCAACGACTTAGCTTACCGTCTTTATAGGTAAAGGTGGCAGGGTAGTGAAGAGTCGCTCCTCTCATCACAAGATCAAATGAATTCATTGGTTTTAGAGTTGAAGCTGGCATGCGCGCTTGTTTTGCAACTTTTGCAGCAACTTTTACATCAGCCCTTGGATCGACATAAACATGCAATTTAGCCCCAGCTTTTTTTGCAGCTTCTTCGATATGATGAAATCCAATAGGTGATAAACTCATTTGAGGAGACCAAATGTAGATGACACCATTTTCACCCGAATCAACTATTTTTTTAAGCTCTACATCTCGCAGAGAGTCTTTCTTTGGAATTAAATCTTTAGGAACAGATTGAATTGCAATTTGAGGGATACATGATTCTTCGGAATATTTACTGCTAACACCATTACTTTCGGTAAGCTTTGAAACAGTTATACTATTTTTCTCTACTGTAACTTGTGCCCACACACCGATGCTGATAGGTGCACGATAAGAAAAACTACCAGCTTTTCCAGCAATAAAGCGAACCCATTTCGATTTAATACCCATCTCTTTAAGTTTATGTTCAACTTCTTTTTGACAGATTGGGCCATGCTCACGCCAGTCAGGCTCACCTGAATAAGCAGCGGAAATGGTTAGTAATAATATGTAGATAATAGATTGAATCCTCATCTTCCTTCCTCGCTTGATGAATCTTCATCATCATTTAAGAAGTCTGAGAAGGATTCAAGAAACCCTTGACTTCTCTGTCCATCATTTACAGTTGATTGTTGAGAATCAGGCAGAAGTTCAATACAACCCTCATCAAGCCAAGCTTTATATTGTTCAGGATAGTCATTCTTCATTGTCGATAAGTAGTTATTGTATCTTTTTAAACCTTTGAAGCAGTCTGGTTGATCTTCGCAGTTTGGATATGTTGGATGACCGTTAAGAGTAAAACGAAGAGAACGTTCTTTTTCTTTGTCAATTTTGTCATTGGCTTTCATCCAATCAATAATGGCTCCATACATAGCACCCTGATTCCATTTATAGCGAGCTGTTACTGACATTAGATTTTTTCTTTCTGTTTCAGTCAGTAATTTAGGAATATCATTCATGAAATCAAAGAAATCTTTTTCCATTGGAATCATCGATACAGGCATCGTCATGTCTTGAGTCATCTTGTGTTGAATATGACCTGAATCGGTTCTTGAATTAATCGCACCACGACTTTCTTGGTGCATACCTTGACCATTATTGTGGCATTTCACACAACCTTGGCCTTCACCCATTGGAGGTCCATACTGCTCAGGATGTAGTGCTCCTTTATAATCAACCGAACCTCTTCCAACAGTATAATTCTTCATCGCCTGTCTCATATAACCTAAGTTATCAGCCCCTTCGCTAGAATAACTACCTGGCTCAGGTGATAGCTCTCTCATTCCATTAGGGTGACAAGAGTAGCAGTTATCAAATTCACCTTGAGTTCTCATTTTTGGATTTCTGCTTTGTTTATCTCTCCAATATTGTGTGTAATAAGGTGTCGCTTTATCTCCTGGGCTGGTTGGCTTTTCCATAGCAATAAAGTCAATAAGTTGTTCTTTCTTTTCAGAACTTTCTGGTAAGGTGAATTGAATCCACTTATCCACCTTTTCACCCTCAACAAGAAATAAAACTCTTGAAAATGATCTATTTGGAGGGTTTGGAACCGTTCTTGAGCGGTACTCAAGCATTTTCCAGCCTTTATTTTTAGCAATTTCTGCATAATTATCAGGTAGGCCATCTTTGAATTCATCTGGTAGGTCTAAGTAACCTTGAGGAACCGCATTTATATAGTCTGAATCAGATACTTCCCACCCCATTGAATGATCGTTATCATCTTCTAATATTCTTAATTTTGATCGTTGAATAATTCTATCAGCACACTGATTTACACCATTGAGTTGAAAGGTTGCGGCACAGTCTTCAGCAATTTGTTTCAATTCATCATGTGTCTGACCATTGTAATATCTGCTAGGGTAATTATCTTTTATGATTGTAGCAGTTTTAGACATAAAAAACTCTGCCCACTCTTGCGGCGTTTTTTCCGGACATGAGCCAGCATTCGCTGTCGTAAGAGAAGAAAAAAGTAGAATTGAAATTAATGCTTTCAAAAGAAAGTCTCCTCGGAAAATTAATATCCAAGGACTTATCGGAATTTAATCAAAGGATTTTAGTTTTAATTTGATCCGCGAAGCAAGATATTTGTCTGAGTGGATGGGTCAAGATTTCGAAATTGATTTCTAAGCTGAGAGTTTATTGATTTAGCTTCAAAAATTTGAGCTTCTAACTTGTCTGATAAGGCTTCTTTTTCACCATCAGACATCAAGTCTAAGACTTCTTTGTGCATACTGTTTTGAATGGCCTTACTTTGTCTTTCCAGGTCTTTCGCTTTATCGAGTAATGATTCTTCAGCCTGAGCATGGCTTAGAGTTATAAGAAAAGCGAAAAGAGTATTAATGATCATTTTATTCATAAATTCTTTTCGGGCTGAAATAAAAATTACTTAAGTAAAAAGTTGATTTTTTTAGTCACCTTCAAATTCAACAAGCCAATGGGCCTTTATTCCTTGTTTTTCAAGACTGCTTGCTCCGCCAAGATCTGGAAGATTTACGATGAAGCAGGCTTCATGAATATTGGCACCACATTTAGCTATCAAGGCAGCTGCTCCAAGCGCTGTACCACCTGTTGCTAGCAAGTCATCAACCAGCAAAATGTTTAAACCCTTAGATATATCTTCAAGGTGAAGTTCGATAGTATCGGTACCGTATTCAAGTGCGTAGTCTTGTGAAATTGTTTTGCCGGGAAGCTTTCCTTTTTTACGAATTGGAATGAATCCAACTTTTAATCGATCAGCTAGGGCTGCACCAAAGATAAAACCACGGGCCTCAATTCCCGCGACTGCTTCAATTCCACTGTCTTTATATTTATTATAAAGAGCATCCATCGTGAGTTGAAAACCGTCAGCATCTCTAAGTAAACTCGTCACATCACGAAACATAATTCCGGCTTTTGGCCAATCGGGAATGGTACGTATTTTTTGTTTAATTAGTTCGAGGCTCATTTTATCTCCTAACAAGTTGAAAATACTGTAAGAAGGTTTCACTGATGTGTCTAGGACTGTAGACAATGAGGTGCATCTAAGATAGTTTTCGGCAAATTTTCTATTATTTTTTCAATGACTTACACAAGTTGGGGGTGGGAGTTGTTTTTCGAAGGTTCAGAAAAAAAAGTCGAAGTTATCGTCAAGCCTGAAATTGGTAGCCTAAGAGACTTCGGCAAAGACTTTTGGAAAGATATGGTTGCTCGTTGTAATGCAACTATTCTATCTGAAGTCTCAAATGAAAAATGTGATGCCTACCTTTTATCAGAATCTTCGTTATTTGTTTGGGATCATTCTTTTTTGATGATCACCTGTGGATCAACGATGCTTATCAATTCTGTTCAACACTTCTTAGGTCGTGTTAGACGAGACGAAATTGAGAGTATTATTTATCAACGTAAAAATGAATATGGGCCTTGGCTTCAAAAAACAAGTTTTGCTCAAGATGTAGAACGACTTCAAACAATGGTTGATGGAGTTTCAACTCGCTTTGGCTATCTTGATGAACATCATACCTATATGTTCCATCTTGATAAAGATTTTAAACCTAAGACTAACGATACAACGACAGAAGTTTTGATGTATCACATCCAAGGCAGTGCCGCCGAGACTCTTCGATGTCAAAATCAAACAATCGATAGTGTTAGAAAGTTCATGAACCTAGAGGACTTCTTTAGTGATTTTCAGGTTGATGATTTTTGCTTTGATCCTTGTGGTTATTCACTCAATGCTATTAAGGATGATAAATACGTAACGATTCACGTAACACCACAAGAGCAAAGCTCTTACGTTAGTTTTGAAACAAACGTTAATCTTCAGCAAGACTACCCAGGATTGGTTGACCGTTTGTTAGAAACATTTCAACCTTTCTCGTTCGATGTTGTGGACTTTAATACCAAAACCGAACTTGCTCCAAGCGGGAAGATGGTAAAAATTAATAATTTTCAAGACCGATTAAGCTGCGGTTACGATGTGAATTTCTCACACTTTATTGTTCCGCTTGATCGAATCGAAAAACCAACGACTATTAAAGGAAATATTTTATGAACTTAGGAAAAACAAAAGCAGCCATGTGGGTAGAAGAGCCAACAGGAGATTTTCTTAAAGTAGGCTTTAGAGCAGATAAAGTTCTCTTTTCCGGTAAAAGTGAATTTCAAAGCGTTGATGTCATAGAAACTCGCGGTCACGGTAAGATGCTTCTTAACGATGGCCTTGTCATGCTCACTGAACGTGATGAATTCATCTATCACGATATGATTACCCACGTTCCAATGTTCACCCACCCAAATCCAAAAAGCGTTCTTGTTATTGGTGGCGGTGATGGCGGCACTGCAAGAGAAGTGCTACGCCACAAAGGTGTTGAGTCTGTTGTCATGGTGGAAATTGATGGAATGGTTGTTGATGCCTGTAAGGAATTTATTCCACAAACATCTTCAGAACTCTCTAATAAAAAATTAGAGCTGATTATTGGTGATGGTGTAGAGTATGTTGCAACAACAAAGAAGAAATTTGATGTTGTGATTGTTGATTCAACCGATCCAATCGGCCCCGCAACTCCTTTATTTGGTACGGAATTCTATCAAAATATTAATAATATTCTAAACGATGATGGCATTGTTGTTTCTCAAGCAGAATCTCCATTCTATTTTGCAGACACTCAAAAATCATTACTTGGTATTATTGGAAACCTTTTCCCAATAGCTACCATTTATAACTTTAATAATATGGGTTACCCTGGCGGTTTTTGGAGCTTCACTTTTGCCTCAAAAGGACCTCATCCAACAAAGAACTTTGATGAGTCAAAAGTTAAAGCTTCAGGTCTTGAATTTGGTTATTATAACGAAAAAATTCACCACGCCGCTTTTTGTTTGCCATCTTTTCAATATCGTAAACTTGTTGAGCAAATTAAGGATTAATCGTGAAATATTGGTTAATGAAGTCTGAACCAGATGTTTTTTCAATTGATGATTTAAAGTCAAAGAAGAAAACATCTTGGGATGGAGTTAGAAATTACCAAGCTAGAAATTTCATGCGAGATGATATGAAAAAAGATCATCTCGTTCTTTATTACCATAGTAACTGTGATGTTCCAGGTGTTTATGGAATAGGAAAGGTCATTAAAGAGTCTCATCCAGATCACACCCAGTTTGATCCAAAATCAGACTACTATGATCCAAAGGCTACGAAAGAAAAACCAAGATGGTTCATGGTTGAAGTAGGGTTTGTTGAAAAATTCAAGACCCCAGTTTCGTTAGCAGAGATAAAAGAAGTCAAGGCCCTCGAAGATATGCTTATTCTTAGAAAGGGCAATCGTCTTTCAATCACACCTGTAGAAAATAAACATTTCGAAAAGGTGACGAAGCTTGGAAACTCTTAGTCCAAAGCAAAGACGTGCCCATCTTACTCAAGCGATGCATTATGATGCTGAAGTTGGATTTGATTGCCGCAGCTGTGTAGGCACTTGTTGTACCTTTACTTCAAACTCAATGCAAATTGATGAAACTCAAGCACAAGACATGAAGTCTTGGCTGATTGGGCAGAATCGATGGAATGATGAATTGATCGCTAATCTTAAAGAATGTATTGAAGAATTTCGCCTGGATAAGTCAGTTGCCTCAATTAAAATTAGAAGAACCTACACATGTCCTTTCTTTAATGGTGATAAGCTTGGTTGCACTATAGATCCAGACTTTAAGCCATATGGTTGCCTGGCTTTTAATCCGAGAGAAAGTGGTGTTAAAGCTGGTGGTAACTGTCGATCTAATTTAGATCTTTTAAAGACCAGTGAGCAATTTGTTGCAGGTGAACTTCTTCCAATTCCAATAGCTCTACTTCAATTAGATTAAATTTTCTTCAATATTAATATGAGCGTTAGGAATTCTTTTCAAAACGAGGTCTCTATAAAACTCAATTCCAACTAGCTCTTTTGCCTCGACGACTGCCTGAACAGCAACCATATGAGGACCTACTCGCCAGATATGAAGATCCGTGACTTTGCCCTTATTTGATTCTAGATCCATTTTAACGGCATCAAAGTCAATATCTTTGGCATGACCATCGAGAAGTTCCCACGCTGTATCTTTAAGAAGTTTATAAGCCCATTTTAAAATTAAGATTGATCCAACGACTCCAATCATAGGATCTAGCCAAACAAAGCCCTGATATTTACCAACAACTAAAGCAATAATAGCTGCAATAGAGGTTAGGGCATCGGCCATTACGTGAACGAGTGCACTTTGATGATTATGGTCATGACCATGTGAATGTGAGTGCGACTGATCGTGGTGATGATCATGATGGTCGTGATCGTCTTCACTATCTTTTGCCTGAAGAAGATAAACGCTAATGACATTCACGATTAAACCAACAACAGCGACAATTATAGCTTCGTTAAAGTTAATACTGACAGGGGAGAGAAAGCGGTGAATTGATTCCCACGCCATAAATAGGGCAACAACACCAAGGCCTAGCGCACTAGTATATCCGCCAAGAGGAAGAAGCTTGCCTGTACCAAAGCTCAACTGTTTTTGTAGTGACTTTGAGCGCGCTAATTTGTAAACAATAAGCGTAAGGGTTAAGGCCGCGGCATGTGAAGCCATGTGCCAACCATCAGCTAAAAGTGCCATCGAGCCTGTAAGGTATCCTGCTGCGATTTCAACAGTCATGGTCACAAAGGTTAAAATAACGACCCAGAAGGTCCTTTTTTCATTCGCCTGTAACTGTTTGGAATTAAAAGATAAATGTTCGTTCTGATTGCAATGTTCCATTGAGCTATTATGGCCTAAGACAGACATCAGCGCTACACAACTTGTCGCCATTTTTTAACAATGTAATATTAATCTAAATTATCTCACTAACCTCTAGGAGGTTATATGAAGACACTTTTTCTTATTGCTCTACTATCCATCCAGCATGCCTTTGCATGGGAGACTTCAACGATGTTTCAAAAACCTACTAAAGACGAACTCAAAAAGAAATTAACTGAGATTCAATATAAAGTGACCCAAGAGGATGGAACAGAAAAGCCATTCAATAACGAATATTGGGATAATAAAGAAGACGGTATCTATGTTGATATTGTTTCAGGTGAACCACTTTTTAGCTCACTTGATAAATATAAGTCTGGAACTGGATGGCCTAGTTTCACTAAGCCTATTAAAGATGATTTTGTAACTACCAAGTCTGATCGAAAGTTTTTTATTAAAAGAACAGAAGTAAGAAGTAAGGTTGCTGATAGCCATTTAGGTCACGTCTTTGAAGATGGTCCTGCTCCAACTGGACTTCGCTACTGTATGAACTCTGCTTCCATGAAGTTTATCCCAGTTGAAAAACTTGAGGCAGAAGGTTACGCAGAGTTCCTGCCAATTTTTAAGGATAACAAGAAATGAGTTATATTAGCCTTGGTGCCGGATGTTTTTGGGGCGTTCAAAATATTTTATCAAAAATTGATGGGGTTTCAAAAACGGAAGTTGGTTATATGGGAGGGCATATTAAAAACCCTACCTATGAGCAAATTTGCAGAGGGGATACAGGACACGCTGAGATTGTTAGAGTCGAGTATGATGCAAACAAAGTTTCTCTAGAAGTCATCTTAGATTTTTTTTGGAGACTTCATGATCCAACAACGTTAAATCGACAAGGTTTTGATGTTGGTCATCAGTACCGCTCCGTCATTTTTTATCATGAAGATGAACAAGAAGAGATAATTCGAAAATCAAAAGAAAAGTTTGATGCTTCAGGTGTTTTTAATAAAGCAGCCGTAACTGAGATTGAAAAAGCCGCTGTCTTCTACAGAGGTGAGGACTACCATCAAGATTATTACTTAAAAAAGTATCAAGGCGGACAGGGTCCTGTTTGTCATATGCTTAGAGAACGTTAAATTGCTTTTAATCTTAAACAAGTCGGTGATTGAGTAAATTTAATTTGTCGTGCACCTGTTGGGGGAAGCCAGATGAGTTGACCCCAGTGGTTTGCACTGTCAGGCCCCCAACTTTTAAGATGATTATCTCCATCAAAAATTTCAAACCAAACGACAGCAACTTGATCTGTCGAAGGTCCAATAATGCTTTCTTCAAGAGTTTGTAATGGTTTACAGTCTTTGAAGTGAATATTAAAAATATCAATACCCTTATTCCAAATTGTATCTGTTAGAACAGCAGGGATAAGTTGATCTTTACGAGCTCTTTCTAGAGCACTTAGATCAATTTGATCGTTGTTTGGAAGAGGATGAAATTGACTTGGCAAAAGCAAGCGAGAAATCATACTTACTTTGAGTATAAAACCTTCCGGAACAAATCGTGCTCTTGGCAGAAGTGATCTAGCATGAGCAAGTAGCTCACAGGCGAGCTCACCAAAAGGGTCACGGCCAAAGAGATCATGAATGACGACTTCGCATCCTTCAATCTCTTCTTGCTTTAAATCGAGTGATGATTTTTCAAGCAAAGTGACTTTTTCACTTACACCATTTCTTTGAAATGTTTGTTTGGCGATAGGAATAGCATTGGGATTGCATTCGAGAGCGATAACATGTTTAGCCCCATTTTTAATAGCGGCTACGGCCAAGGCACCGGCACCAGTACCAATTTCAAGAACTTTTTTGTTATGTACTGTTTTGGGTAATATCTCTTGATAAAATTTCGTTCGATGGTGATCCAATAACATTGCAGGAATATACTCTAGAGAGCGATCTGTAATGTTTGGTAGCGCCTTAGCAAGACTTGTTATCCATGCCTTTTCTAAAGCATCGGTCCACGTGGTATTTGAAGCTAAATAAGCGAGTTGCTCAAGTTTTATGCGTGCATCTTCCATATAGTAAGCGTGCCATTTATTGATATCTATTACTAGAATAAATTTAGCTTATTCAATAACTTCGAAAATACCAGCAAGCGGTTTGTGATCACTTCCCATGGCATCGACTACTACTTCTGCCCAATGAGTCTTTAAACCTTTAGTAAAGATATAATCAACAGGTCTGCCAAATACGTGTAAACGTTGGTCTTGTAGTTTTAGCTCAACATTCTTAAATCCTGCTCGCTTCATTGCTCTTAGAACAAAAGCTTCCTTCTTTTTTGACCAAGAATTAAAGTCACCTGCAAAAAGAACTGGACCTTCATGTCCTTTAGCTACTCGTAAAGCATCTATAACTTGCGTCGCAAGTTTTTTCCAAGAAACTGTATTAAGCGCATGGATATTAATGACCATCAACTCTTTAGTCATACCGGTTAAAGCATATTTGGTGATCAGAACCATCTTTGGTGAAAAGCCAATAATCTCTCTACCAATTGATCTCATATAATGAGTGTCTATAGGAGCAGCGGTTGATCCAGTGACGACTCCAGTCGCGTGGCCTGAGGATTTATAAGTAAAGGAAGTAGCAAAAATAAATTCATGGCGATGACTAGCGTCAAGCTCAGCTCTCATATCATTGTTAAGAATGCCTTCTTGCAAGATGACGAGATCTCTATTTTGAGTAAATCGTTGAAGATCAATCCTCCAACTTAGTAATCCGCCTTTATAGATATTCCAAACAAGCACATTGATATGTTTAGGGTTTAGAGAAGGCTTCATATGTTCTATTTTGCCAAGGGTAGTAATCGTCTCAATATCATTTGGAATATCAAACCAAAATGCTTTTGAGGAATTACTGAAGAACATGATGACGACGAGCATCACCAGCTGAAGAGATTTGGTCAAAATAAAATCCTTTTTAAATTTTCAAATCTAATTTGTTATACTTATATTCTTTCTACGAATTGATGGAAAATCAATGACTTTTGAGCTTTTCACTAAACTTTAATGGATTCCTAACGTGAATAAAACAGAGCGAGCTGAATACATTTATAAAAGATTGGAAGAGTTATTTCCTGAAACACCGATCCCACTTGATCATACGGATCCATACACTCTTCTCATTGCAGTTTTACTTTCTGCTCAATGTACCGATGTAAGGGTTAATAAAGTCACTCCATTTTTGTTTGCCAGAGCTAATACACCTGCACAAATGGTCAAGCTTTCAGTGGAAGAAATTGAATCTATTATCAAGCCTTGTGGTTTAGCACCAAGAAAAGCTAAAGCCATCTATGAACTATCTCAGATCTTATTAGATAAGTTTAACGGTGTTGTTCCAGCCGATATGGAAGAATTAGAAAAGTTTCCTGGAGTTGGACATAAAACAGCTTCGGTTGTGATGGCGCAATCTTTTGGTGTTCCTGCTTTTCCTGTGGATACCCATATCCATAGGCTTGCTCAACAATGGCAATTAACTGATGGAAAGAATGTTGTACAAACAGAAAAAGATCTTAAGAAATGTTTTCCTAAAGAACTTTGGAATAAGCTTCACTTACAAATTATTTTTTATGGCAGAGAGTATTGTCCGGCGAGAGGGTGTGATGGGCTTTCCTGTGAGCTTTGTCAGACATGTTTTCCATCTAGAAAAAAACCACGTGAGTACAAAAAGGCTTAATCATGTCTAAGTTAGGTGAATTAAATTTTGTCTTCAAAGGTTCTTCTGAAGCTAAAGATGCCTTTATTGTGCTTCATGGTTACGGCGCCGATATGCACGACCTTGCTAGCCTTGGGCAATGGTTAGCACCTAGAGTTGATGCTGCCTGGTATTTTCTTCAGGCTCCGTTAGAGGTTTCCATTGGCCCCTATATGAAAGGGCGTGCTTGGTTTCCTATTGATATGATGAAGCTTCAAATGGCAACGGCGCAAAATCAATTCAGTAAACTCTTTGAGGATCATTTACCTGAAGGAATTGATGAGTCAGCTCATAAAGTTAAAGAAGTGATCGAGCTTGTGGGGCAACGACATCAAAACGTCCATTTGGCTGGGTTTTCTCAAGGCTCAATGATGTCGGCTAAGTTAGCGCTTGAAAACCAAAACCTCATTTCTAGTTTAACGATGTTATCAGGAGTTTTGGTTTCAAAAGATATTTGGCAAAAACATATTACTGGGTCAGTTCCCTTTCCCACCTTTCAAAGTCACGGAGTCATGGATCCAGTTCTTCCGATTCAAGAAGCTAGAAAACTTAGAGATTTTTTAATTTCAATTAACGAAAAACACGAGTACCTAGAGTTTCAAGGAGGCCATGAAATTCCTCTGCCAGTCTTAGATGGATGGCTTAAATTTTTAAAGAGGGTTGTGGCATGAAAAAATCTGGTAATTTATTAAAAATGAAAACACATCTTGAAGATACAGTTCGCTATGAACTTAGACTTGGAGATGAACTGATTGAAATGAACCAATTTTTAGGAAAGGACATTCATTTTCATTTTGATGGAGTTATTAACTGCATTTCGACAGGTGAGAAAATTAAAAAGTCTTATAATCAAGGCTATTCCTATAAAGCCTTTCAAACACTTGCTGAATGTGACATTTGCATCGTTAAACCAGAGCTTTGTCATTATGCCAAAGGGACTTGTCGTGATCCCAAATGGGGAGAGTCCCATTGCTTTCAACCACATATTGTTTATTTGGCACTATCTAGTAATGTGAAAGTTGGTATCACGAGAAAATCACAAGTCCCAACAAGATGGATGGATCAAGGAGCAACTCAAGCACTGGCGATTCTTGAAGTTAAGGATAGAAAAACGGCTGGTCTTATCGAGATTGAAATTGCCAAAGAATTTTCAGATCGTACCGATTGGCGAAAAATGCTAAAGGGAGAGTTAGACGAATCTAATTTTGATCTACCTTTTCTTCGTGATCAAATTTATGAAACCTTTGGTGATATTATTGATGACTTAGATGCTAAAGATCTTGACGGCGAAATTATCGACATTAAATATCCGATCTTAGAGCATCCAAAGAAAGTAACTTCTTTAAGCTTTGATAAAAAAAGTGACATCAGTGGAAAACTATTAGGCATTAAAGGGCAGTATCTCATTCTGAGTAGCGGAGTCATTAATATGAGAAAGCATCAGGGCTATTTTGTTGAGTTTGAAGCTTAAGGATGATCAATTCCACCAGGATGAAAGGGGTGGCATTTTAAGACGCGACAAACTATTAATCTAAGAGCTTTTGGAATACTATATTTACCAAGAGCTTCTTGAGCATAGTGAGAGCAGGTCGGATAGAATCGACACTGCACGCCAAAAGCTCCGAAGACAACTGAAAAAGTCAGTTGATAAATTCTGATCAATGAAAGACAAAACCTTTTAACCATGGCAAAATTCTAGCATGAAAAATGTAATTATACTTAGTGCCACTACTAGATCAAATCTCCAGTTATCTAAAGATATCGCTTCTCATGCACCAGATGATTTAAATTGTGAAATCGTGGTGATTGAAGAAATGAATCTTCCCTTATACTGCCCACAAGTTGAGGAAAAAGGTATTCCGCCTGCTGTTACAGAGCTTGTTACTAAGATGTCTGCCGCCGGTGCTCTTATCTTAGTCGCTCCAGAGTATAATGGTTCCATTCCTCCTGTGATGAATAATCTTATCGCTTGGATCTCTAGAGCTTCAAAAGAATGGCGCCAAAGTTTTGCGGGTAAATTTGCCGCAGTTGCTACAATGAGTGGCGGTGGCGGAGCCAAGGTTCTTCAGGCCATGAGATCTCAACTTGAGCATCTTGGAACAACCGTACACTCCCATGCTCTTTTATGTACTGGCCAAAAACCTCTCAATCCTGAATCTGCTAAAAAAATCATGTCAGATTTCTCCCATTGGCTGCGTTAGATCAATCACTGATTGTCTTTTTTGATGGCTATTGCAACCTGTGTAATGGGGCAGTGAATTTTATTTTAAAAGAAGATCTCTCAAAAAAAATAAAATTTGCAGCACTTTCAGGTACAACCGCGCAAAAACTCTTGTCTACGAACGATAACTCGACGATTATTTTTTTAGTCAATGGAGTTGAACTTAAAAGATCTGCAGCAGTCTTTGCGCTGCTTGACTATCTAAGTCCCAAATGGAAATTCTTAAAAATTTTGAAGGCTTTCCCTAATGATATTCTTGATAGTCTCTATGATGTTATATCAAAAAATCGCTACAAATGGTTTGGTCAAAAAAATTATTGTCGTATGCCAACAGCTTTAGAAAAAGAACGATTTTTAGACTAAGAAAGATTTGTCTATTTGAAATAAAACCCAATTAATGTTTAAGTCATTTATACCTTTTTGGAGAACGATATGAAAATTAAAGCCGCAGTCGCATGGGGACCAAATCAACCTCTATCAATTGAAGAAGTCGATTTAGAAGGACCTAAAAAAGGCGAAGTCTTAGTTAAAATTTTAGCGACTGGCGTTTGTCATACTGATGCATACACACTTTCAGGTGCTGATCCTGAAGGACTTTTCCCTGTTATTCTTGGCCATGAGGGCGGCGGTGTTGTGACTGAAATTGGTGAAGGAGTCACTTCTTTAGCTGTTGGAGATCATGTTATTCCTTTATACACACCTGAGTGCCGTGAATGTAAATTCTGTCTCTCCGGTAAAACGAATCTTTGTCAAAAAATTAGATCAACTCAAGGACAAGGCTTGATGCCTGATGGAACGAGTCGTTTTTCAAAGGATGGAAAACAGATCTATCACTATATGGGGACATCAACGTTTGCTGAATATACTGTCGTTCCAGAAATTTCTTTAGCTAAAATTAGTAAAGATGCCCCGCTTGATAAAGTCTGCTTACTTGGTTGTGGCGTCACGACAGGTATCGGTGCTGTTTTAAATACGGCCAAGGTTGAAGAGGGTGCAACTATTGCGGTGTTTGGTTTAGGTGGTATTGGCTTGTCTGTCATTCAAGGTGCAAAAATGGCCAAGGCTTCAAAAATTATTGCCATTGATATCAATGAAGATAAATTTGAAATGGCAAAAAAATTGGGTGCAACTGATTTTGTAAATCCAAAGAAATTCGATAAACCAGTTCAAGAAGTTATTGTTGAGATGACTGACGGTGGTGTTGATTATTCATTTGAATGTGTCGGTAACGTTGAGCTTATGCGCTCAGCTCTTGAATGTGCTCATAAAGGTTGGGGAGAGTCGATCATTATTGGTGTCGCCGGTGCTGGTCAAGAAATTAAAACTCGTCCCTTTCAACTTGTGACAGGAAGAGTTTGGCGCGGCTCTGCTTTTGGTGGAGTGAAAGGAAGAACTGAGCTTCCTGGTTATGTTGATCAGTATATGTCTGGAAAAATAAATCTAGATGATATGGTGACTTTTAAAATGCCACTATCAGATATTAACAAGGCCTTCGATGTCATGCATAAGGGTGAGAGTATTAGGACCGTTATTGATTTTACAATGGAATAAAAAATGAAAATTGATCTGATCAAAGAGCATCATAGTTTTAGTGGCTTATCGAGTTTTTATAGTCATGAGTCAGCTTTGACTAAAACGAAAATGAACTTTTCTGTTCTTTTTCCAAATAAAATCAAAGAAGCTAAAAACTGCATCATCTGGTTGTCTGGTTTAACTTGTAATGAAGAAAACTTTATAACAAAAGCTGGCGCACAAGCTTATATCGATCAATCTGATACACTTATTATTTGTCCTGATACATCGCCGCGTGGATTAGACCTTAAAGATGAGCACGAGAGTTGGGACTTCGGTTCAGCGGCTAGTTTCTATATTAATGCTACAACGAACGGATATGTGGATCATTACCAAATGGAAGACTATATCGTTAATGAAATCGTTGATCTGGTTAAAGAGAATTTTAACAGTCTAGATTTTTCAATCATGGGTCACTCCATGGGTGGACATGGTGCTTTAACGTTAGGACTTAAATACCCGAAGCTTTTTAAAACAGTTTCTGCTTTTTCACCAATCGTTAATCCTATGAATTGTCCTTGGGGTCAAAAGGCATTTAGTGGATATCTGGGACAAGATCAAGCAGAGTGGGCTAAGCATGATGCGACAGAGCTTATCCGTAATGGAGCAAGACACCAGAATAAAATTTTAATTGATCAAGGAAGTAGCGATAACTTTTTAGAAAAAGAGTTACTCACTGAAAATATTGTTAAAATTGCTAAAGAGAAGAGTCAGCCATTAGAAGTGAATTACCGCGAAGGCTTTGATCATAGTTACTATTTTATAGCCTCATTTATTGAGGGGCATATAAAACTGCATCAAACGAACTTTTAGGGCTTAGTGATGTCCGTCGTCAGCGATTTCGTCATCAAAACTGCGCGTTGCAATAATTAGAGAAACTGGCAATGAAGCCCAAATGACAACAAGTACTAGAATAACAAAAACTTCAAAGCTCATAAAAACCTCACTATAAGCAAAAATAAGCCATTTTTAAGTGTTTTTCAAGCTCTCTGGTTGATGGCACTATTATGTCTATAATAACGAAAGGAATAAGCATGGAAATCACCAGTAACAACCGAGTTGTAACCGTCTGTTTGGTGATATTGACCATTATAGGCTCGACACATGCTCTCATTTACACGCAATCGGTGCTCGTGCCCTTTGTTATCTCCTTGTTTATTTATTTAGCTTTGGTTCCGGCTTTGTCCTTTTTACAAGGAAAACTGAAAGTTTCTCATAATTTAGCCGTAGGTATTATAGCTATCGGTTACCTTTTAATAAGTGCTCTTCTTGTCCTAATTTTTGTTCAGTCTTTTGAAACAGTATTGGATCAAGCAGGTCTTTACCGAGTTCGAGTTTTAGAGCTTATGTCTAAGCTTACCGAGCTCGTTCCTGGTCTTAATTCGGCCATAGATATTAATTCCATTAAAGATCAATTGGCGCAACTTCCTGTTCTTAAAATACTTAAAGGGATTACAGGTGACATCTTTGGACTCCTAGGTAATTCAACTCTGATTGTCATCTTCACTATTTTCTTACTTCTTGGCGATCCAACTAAAAATGAAAATTCTTTAGTTAAGGAATTCCAAGTTAAACTTTCTCGTTATGTCGTAGCAAAGTTATTTATCTCAGCACTAACTTCAATTGTTACTGGCATTGTTTTATTAAGTGTCGGCGCGGATTTGGCACTTTTATTTGCTCTTGTCACATTTTTATTAAACTTTATTCCCAATATTGGATCACTCATCGCAATTGCTCTTCCACTTCCAGTTCTGTTTTTACAGTTTGGCTTTACGACTCCTTTTTGGGTGGCTTTGATTATTTGCGGTGTTGCTCAGTTTGTAATTGGAAATATTCTTGAGCCCAAAATGCTAGGCGACAGTCTCGATCTTCATCCCGTTGTGGTTTTACTCTTTTTAATGTTTTGGGGTCTTGTATGGGGAGTGCCAGGGATGTTTTTGGCAGTACCAATTACATCTCTTTTGAAAATTTTATTTTCAAGAATTGAAGTTACAAAGCCAATTTCAGAACTTTTAGCGGGAAGATTTTAACTTGATTAACCCATTATGTGATGCTGAGATTGTTTGATCTTCATATGAATACGTTTTAATCGTAAGCTCTCTAAGATTACAATGCTTTAATTTATTCTTAAGTACTTGCTCGCGAGAGAAGTAAAATCTTCGAGGCTTTGGCGCTGTTAGATCATAAAGAGTAAAGGCATTTTGAAATTGTACCAAGCATGAATCATCATAATAATATTCAATAGATAAACTGAAAGTCCCTGTGCTTGATATCGTTGTTGTAAGATAGTTCCAGTCATCAAAGAAAGAAAGTCCGCTTATTCCCATACTCATTAATTCATCTTCACTAGATTTATAACTAAATTCAAATGAGTCTGATTTAAGAACACGGAACTTATATTTTTTTGTATAACTTCCAAAGGTTAACCTTGGGAAATAAAAATCAATATTCTTGATATCAAAAAAAGGTTTTGAAAAGCGAATGGTTTCATTGATTTGATTAATTAAAGTAGAGGCAGTTAAAGAAGAGTCGGGGTAATAGTGACTATCTCTTAGTGGATTGAAAAAGAAAAAATTAGTATTATTTTTTTGAGCAACATAGACAGAAGGTACATCCAAATAGATATTAACTTTACTCTTTTTGGGTGAATATATCTTGAAGAAAAAATAATTTTTGATAAGATCAAAAAACCAGTTAGATTTATATCCCATACGAACAAGGTCTTTTTTTAGATTGTAGTCAGTGACAACAGAAACGCTTGGAGCATCCTTGCTGAACGTTGCCACCTTAGAAAGAGTATCCGCTTTTGAAATATAATCAGCTTGGTCTCTTATATTCAAAATATTATAGACAATATTCTCAGTGGAAATAAAAGTTAATGTAGGATTTGAAGACTTATATAAAACAACAAGCGAAATGGTTGTTGCAAAAAGATAAGCAGAAACTGTAAAAAGAAGGAATTTTTTAATGGGCTTATTCATCGCTTAACCCAAAGTGAAGAGCCATAATTGTCATCTAATAACTCAAATCCATCTTCAATAAAGATCTCAGGTAAGCAAAAAAGATCATTACTTAAATATATCGCCGGCAAATCAATGGATCTCAGATCACATGATGAGCCGATTGGGTATAAAGCAAGCTTGCTTATATCGATTACATTTAAATAAGGTTGAAGATCTAAATGTGAGTTTAGACCAACATAAAACGAATAAGACTTTGTTGAAGGATTCTCTTTAATATAAGTATCAACCAAACTTAAATGATAAGGTGGATTTAACCATCTTGCGCTCATCGAATCGATATAATCTTGAGGGTGAGGAACATGGATAAGAAATACTAAATAATATAATAATATTATTCTTTTTGTTTTAGCCACTTCATTTAATCCAAGACAAAACAAAATAAAAAAGATTGGAAGAATTGGGAAATTGTATCGTGCCACAAATAGTGGAAATACGATGAACGATCTAATATTCGTGATGATAAAGAATAATATAAGAGATAATAGCAAGTTCATTCTTTTTTTATAAGCGGCGAAGATAATGAAAGTCGTTAAAAAGAATAAGACTAAAGAATTTCCGCTAAAAGATGTCATCATCTTTAAAAAATCATAGGTATAGTTTTGAGCAGTATGAAGCATTAAGAAAGACCCAGGAGCATCACTGGTTGAGATCTTTTTGATTGCGATTAAAAACCAAGGCATGAAAAGAATAAATCCTAAAGCATGGCTAAGAGTATAAAAATAAAATTGAGAATTGTTACGTAAAGATTTAATTATATAAACTAGACCAGTACAAAAGATGAGCATCGTTCCAAAGTAATGTATGTGACTTAAAAGAAAAATATAAATAACGAGCAGAGTAAAATCTTTTCTGTTTGTACTTTTTGAGCGCCAAACGCTTTCTAACTTAATGATATATAACGTTGAAAGTAAAAATGTTAATGAGTATGGGCCAAGATCAAACCAGTAATAGCACGTCTGAATTTGAAGTATTAATATTAAAATTAAAGGTAATAAATTTCTCGTTTTAAAACTTAACTCTTTTAAAATGAGATAAAAAGATAACGTAGTAAAGATAACGGATGTGAGTCTAAGGGACAATACACTTGGATCAGAAATTAAAGCGTAGATTTTCGAAAAAAAATAGATAAATATCAAATACAATGGAGGATGGAGTGAGTGCCTAGAATAATTAAAAATTTCTAAAAAGTGATCTTTTGGTAAATGTATAAAAGACCAACTAAAGCGATAGAATACATGTTCATCATTCCATAAATGAACTGAAGAGGACATATATAATAGACCCAAAAAGAGAATGAACAAAAAACTCAAACAATTTCTTTGTCCGGGACTTACATCCATTTATTGGGACTACCTTTTAATCATTATTTCTTTTATTAACCATATTAAACTTATTTAGAAAACACTAGTTATAACGAGTCCTTTTTTCTAAGATAGGCTGATGAAAATAATAAGTCGTATAGCTCCAACCCCTAATGGTGAAATTCACTGGGGCAATCTTATGAATTTTGTTTTGACATGGTCCTATGTAAAACAAAATGATGGCGAGCTTATACTGCGTTTTGATGATATTGATAGCGATAGATGTCTTCCTCAGTACGCTCAAAATATTAGAGATATTTTAAGCTATATAGAATTAGATTTTGATAGAGAGTTATCCCGTCAGATTCTTCGAAAAGAGGAATATTTTAATTTATTAAATAAACTTCCACATTATGTTTGTAATTGTTCAAGACAAGACATTATGAACCGAACGGGTGATCATTATTATGATGGATATTGCCGAAATAAAAAAAATATTTTTGATAAGGGAAAAAGCTCTTTTCGCTTTCTTGCTAACAAAGAAAGTTTAGATTTTGTTATCTGGAGAAAAGAAGACCTGCCTGCTTATCAATTAACATCAATTAAAGATGATCTCGATCTAGGTGTTAATATTGTAGTGAGAGGCGCGGATTTGATCGAATCTACTTTGATGCAACAACAAATGCTCAAATCACTTAATGTTGAGCCAATTCGATTTATTCATCATCGATTAATCACTAATGCTGATGGTGTTAAGTTATCTAAATCAAGAAATGATGGTGACCTTATGAGCTATATTCAAAGCAATAAACCCACTTCACAAATCTTTAAACAACTTGCCTTTCTTATGGGGCTTGATGCCGACAAATACTCATGCCTTAATGATTTTCTAAGTCTTAAGCTTGATGATTTTCTAGTATAATGTTTCGATTGTATCGAGAGCTGCAACTCCCTGATCAATCAAGCTTTGCATTGTTCTATTTCTAGAGTTTCTAAGGGGAATATCTCTTGGAGTTTCATGGGTAAGTGTGTGCCATCCATGCAGTTTAGCAAGTCTTATCCTCGCCATTCCTGGTTCACCCTCAGATAGAATAAAGTTTGCGGCCTGCCAAGGATCAAGTGTTCCTAGCTCATCAATAAATGTTTGTTGAGTTTCGTAGTAAGCCTGACCAAAAGTCGATCTGCCAACTCTGTAAATAAAGTCCTCATCAAATGAGCCATGCATATCAAGAGTAATAACTGGTTTCAATCCTTTTGAAAGGACAAGATCACTTAAATGGGTATGAATGAATTGAACTTCGTCTTTACTTTGGCGAGAGTCATTTGCCCACACGCGATTAAGATCTCTTCTGTTGTTATTATAACGAACTTGGTTTTCTGCGCCGTCTGGATTAACCATTGGGTAAAGCACAAGTTGATAATTTTTCAGAGTTTCAACGCGATTAAAGAACTCGTTTACAAATCCTTCAATGATCCAATTGGCAGTACCTTCATCTCCATGATGTCTTCCAAACATAACAATAAGTTTCTTGGTTGGATCAAGCTTTTTAGGAAATACAGCCATTAAGTCTCTACCAGATAAGCTTTTGCCAATAGTTTGAGTTTGGTAGCCATTCTTTTCAAATTGTTCACTCTTTTCATTTAAAAACTCAAGGATGCGAGCATAGTGATAGTACTTAATATAACGATCATCGTAGCCAGTGTCTTTGTCTGCATGGACATAGTTTTGAACTTGATAAAGAACTGGCATTTTTAATTCTTTATAGACTTCGTCTAAAGGAAAGAAGCGTCCATCTTGATGAAGATCGACCATTAAATTGGAATTTGATTCTCTTAGACTTAGGTCGCTCCCGCTTGTTTGGAACTCCACGACACAAGTGGCCCAGGCTGAAAGAGGAATAAAGATTAGCGACAGGAAGAGGATAGTATTTTTCATAGAAGAAATATAAACATAGCGCGCAACACCAAGACAACCCCTTGGAAAAAATGCTTCAATGTGTCTTTAACGGAGCGTTATTTGGAGCTTCTGCTTCTCTATATATTTTTGGCTGTTATCATCTCTTTTCTTTGTTCTGTCCTTGAAGCAGTCCTGCTATCAATCACGCCCAGCTTTCTAGAGTCTATAAAATCCCCACACCCTAAGCTTTATGGCCGTATTAGCTTACTTCGAAACGACTTAGAAAAATCTCTGGCTGCCATACTAAGTTTTAATACTGTTGCCCATACTATTGGTGCAGCGGGAGCGGGTGCTCAAGCGCAAAAAATATGGGGGGATGAAGTCCTCACAACATTTTCAGTTATTTTGACTTTAGCGATTCTACTTTTGAGTGAGATTATTCCTAAATCAATAGGTGCAAGATATTGGAGAGGTCTTTTAAATTTTACCTCTCGAGTTGTCCCAACAATGATTGTAATTTCATTTCCCTTAGTTAAAGTTAGCGAGCTTTTATCTAAAATTATTAAGGGCAGTGATATAGAAAAAGTTTCAAGAGCAGAGATCAGTGCTTTTGCTGAACTTGGTTCAAAAGAAGGGGTTCTCGCTCCTCAAGAAGCGAAGACGATTAAGACCATGTTAAACTTTCAATCACTTCGAGCTTTTGATGTGATGACTCCTCGAGAGAAAGTCGCAGGACATCCACATCACCGTGATGTCGTCGAAGCTTTTGCTTTGGACTCAACGATAAATCACTCGAGACTTTTGTTATTCGGTATTGATCGCGACGATATTCGTGGTTACGTCCTTAGGACCGATATCTTATCAAGTATGGCGCGCGATCAAATACACACCACAATGGATGATTTAAGACGACCTATATTAATTCTTCCTGAAAGAATTAGAGTTGGTCGATTGTTTACTAAGCTGATTGATCGATCTGAGCATATAGCAGCCTTGGTCGATGACAATGGAGCCTTTAGGGGAGTCGTCACTCTAGAAGACATTATGGAAACATTATTAGGGCTTGAAATCCTCGATGAGATCGATGTTGACGATGAGCTTCAAGAAAAAACAAAAGAACTTGTTGAGCGCGCGAAAAAACGTATTCAGTCGTAATTTCAACACTTTCGTCGCAACTAAGTTTGATGACAATTTCTGACTTAGATGGTCAAATATCCTTCACACAAAACACACCTTTAAAAAGGAGCCTGGCCTTGGAAATGATTTCCCTCGACCGAATCCAAGTTAAAAACCCTTACCTTCGCTTAGATACTGATATTGAAAAGTTGGCGCAGAGTATTAAGACCGTTGGTCTTATTCATCCGCTAGTTATCAATACTGATGATCAGCTCATTGCTGGTGGTCGTCGCTATAGCGCTTTAAAGTTTTTAGGAGTCGATGAAGTTTCAGTTCATCGTATTGATAAAGACGTTAAAGAGCAGGAATTAATTTCAATTGATGAAAACTTAGTTCGCCTCGATTTAACAAAAGTTGAAATGGAACATGCTTTAAGAAGAGCAAAAGATCTCTACGAAGAGATTAATCCAGAAGCACCTAAAGTCGATCTTGATGCTGATGATAAGCTTATCGAAAAAGAGATGGAAGCTCACACTGAAGGGCCTAAATCATTCTTGGCCATGGCCGCTGAAAAAACAGGCTTATCTCCTAAAGTCATTAAAGCTGCCATTGCAAGAGATGAACGTTCAAGTGATACAGTTAAAAAAGCCAGATCGATGGGAATCGTTTCAGCTTCTCAAGTCGGAGAAATGATTAAGCTTAACCAAGATGATCAAGAAGAACTTCTTCCTCATGTTCAAGGTAAGACTGTCAAAGAAATTAGATCGATTGTTAAAGAAGCTCGCCAAGGTGGACTCAAGCAAGCTCTTAAGACGGCAATGCAACGTCAATCAGTGCCGCGTGAAGTGAAGCTCCTTAAAGATCAGGTTAAAAAGACCAATAAGCTTTTAGCAAAAATGCTACTAGAAGAATTACTCTATGCTGGTGAAGATCAAGGAATGGTTGTCCGCTCATTGAACGAACTTAAGCATAATATCGAAGCCGTACTTTCTCATTACGAGGATGATACAAGCTATAGAAGTGATGATGAACAACCAGTCGTACAATAAAGAAGAATTACAAAAAGAAATCGATGAAAAAGTAAGAGCAAGCTTCCAGGGGGATGGTTCCTTGGAAGAGCTTGTTTGTTTTACCCTAGAGAATTTTTCTTATCGCTACCTTGAAACTAAAAATCTAAAAGATCTTAAGCCCTCTCTTATCTCAAGTCATACTTGGAGAATTGAGGGGCGAGAGTCAGATTTAGTTGAAGCCTTAAAAGCAACCAATCCACAAACCAAGAAAAAGCTTATTGATGAAGCGAAAAGCCATGCCAAAAAAGACGGTGCAACCGTAACGAGTTGGATGGAAATTCAATTAGAAGACAATAAAGTGAAGTGTCGTGCTGGAGTTGAGTGGAAGACTGATTCAAGTCAAATTATCATCAACGCTAAAGAAGCATCGATGGCTTATGATGATGTTTTAGAGCTTAGAAATAAGTTAGCTAAAATTTTAGAAGAAGTGTGTGAGGTCTTTTAAGTGACTCTAGAGCAATTGATAACATTTGAAGCAGTTGCTAAACATGGCTCTTTCAAAGCAGCCAGTGAGGCTATGCACAAGTCTCAACCATCATTATCTGTTGCTATAAAAAATTTAGAAGAAGAATTAGGCTTAAAGCTTTTTTCACGAGACGAATATCGCCCAACTCTTACAGAGCAGGGCGAGGCCATGCTAAAAAAAACCAGAAAGATTTTATCTGAATGTGAAGACTTTACTGATTTTGCCAAGGTCCTTAAAACTGGTGTTGAGCCCGTTTTAAAAATTGGACTCGATGCCATAAGTATTCATGATGATATCTTAAATGGAATTAAGACCTTTTTTGATGAACATGCTGGAACAGATGTTGAGCTTGATCAAGGCATCCTTGGTGAAATGCCCGAAAAAGTCATTTCAGGAGAATTGGACGTCGCTTTTTCTCCTATGATTGTTGAGCACAGTGATCTTGAGGTTTTTAGTGTCGTTAAAGTTAAAATGATTCCTGTCTATGCACCAAAACTTCTTTGCGAAAACAAATTAACTATTAATCAACTTAAGAAATGTAATCAAATCGTAGTGAAAGATAATAGCCAACTTTCTTCTCACTTGTCTTTCGGTGTCCTTAAAGGCGGCAAAGCCTGGCGAATTTCTAGCAATGGCCTAAAAAAGAGCTTAATACTTGCAGGCCTTGGCTGGGGCAGATTACCTGAGAATGAAATTAAACGAGAACTCGTCGAAGGTAAATTATTAGAAATAAAACTTCCTGAAATTAAAAGTTCGCAGTTTGATGTTTGCTTACAGGTTCATCGCCAACGTAAGCGCGGTCCTGTGCTTCAAGCTTTGATTAATCGATTTAGCTAGTCTTCAGGTAGCGGAATGAATTCCGTTTCATCAATGACTGTTCCAAATTTTCCATTTTTCCAATCTTTCTTAGCTTGCTCGATTTTATCTGGATTTGATGAAACTAAGTTCCACCAAATATGCCTTTTTTCGCTAAATGGTTTTCCACCAAAAAATAATAGGCGAGCATCATCTGATGCTGTAAAGCTTACTTCGCTTGCATTATCCCAAACAATCATTTCACCAGATGAATAACTTTGACCTTCAACTTGAACAACTCCAACAGCGACGTAAAGAGCTGCTTCACTTTGTTTTGGAATCGGAAGTTTAATAGGGGTATTGGCTTTAGGTAAAATATCTAAATAGAAAAGCTCAGAGTGAACAGGGACAGGTGAAGTTAAATTAAACATAGATCCAGCAATGAGAGATACTTGGTGTCCATCTAATTCGAGCTTTGGAATTTCATGATTTGGGATGTGAGTAAAACTAGGAGAAACATCTTCGAAATCTTTTGGAAGAGCAATCCAAACTTGGATTCCATGGAGAGTTATATTTGTACCCATTTCAGGGTGAGTTCGTTCACTATGGGCAATACCTCTTCCGGCCGTCATCCAATTAACTTCACCCGGTTTAATATCCTGTGTAATACCTAAAGTATCTCTGTGTCTGATGCTTCCACTAAAAAGGTAAGTGAGGGTAGATAAACCAATATGTGGATGAGCTCTAACTTGCAATTCATCGCCATTTTTTAAAAACGATGGCCCCATATGATCCCAAAAAACAAATGGACCTACAGTTTTACGTTTCGCCCAAGGAAGAACTCGCTTTACTGTAAATCCCGCACCAAGATCTTTTTCTCTAGGAGGAATAACTATTGATGGATTAGTCATGAATAACCTCAGTGGGAATTTGAACGTCTGACATTAAGATCCTATGCACTGGACATTTATTTGCGATTACTGTCATTTTTTCCTTTTGTTCGTCATTCAATGAAGGATCAAATGTAATTGTTCTTTTTATAATCGTTTGTGGGCCTTCACTTTGAACAGTTACGCAGACTGTAGTATTACCAATGGAGTAATTCTTGTGCTTGGCAACAATTTGCATCGTCATTAAAGTACATGCGCTTAAAGAAGCTTCAAGAAGGCGATGGGGAGTCATTGCTTCGTTGCTTCCACCTTCCTTGAGGCTAAGATCAGAGTGAATAATGTGTTCGCCGTCTCCCAAAGTAATTTTAAAGGGGAGGTCTAAGGTTCCTTCAATCATAAAAATCCTTATAAATAATTTTAGCTAGATTAATACAAGAATGTTCTAAACTCTATTTTTTGAAGTAAGTTGCACTGTGTTGTTAAATACAATGAATTATTGTCTTTGCGGCCATAAAAGTTAAAATAAATTACTTTAATGGAGTGCTTTAGATGCAAGTTTTAAGTGATTTAGATAATCAACAAATAGGAATCTATGATTTTCAAAATTTAGATTTGAATTCAATGTTGAAAGATCAATTCAAAGCTGAAAACCTTGGCATGATCGTCGAAAACCATTTGAACAGCTTTAATGAAAACAATGATTTTGTTGATGTTGTCTTTTCAAGTCAAACTTCTCAATTAAAGCAATTATGCCAAACAAAAGACAAGATTTCTTTTTTACAAGAAAATCAAATGCAAATTAAGTTAATTGGATTGCAAAATACAGTTCCAGAACTTAAGAGTTATTTTAATCAATACTTTAAAAAAACTATGAATCCTATCACTTGTGACCTTCATCTTTGTTATTCACAACAACCAATAGAAGAACAATTTAAAGTTGAAAGTGTTGATCAATATATATTCCAATTGATGGGTGGATCAACTTTGAGCTTACCTACGAATGAGGATGAATCTTTAAAAACAAGCATCTATGAAAATGGAATTACTGAATGGCAAGAGTTTGATAAAGTTAAAAAATTGAATATTGACCCTCAAAAATCAATAAAGGTAAGTCGAGGTATAATCTACCAACTAGGAAATAATCCTGAGAATATAAAATTAGTTTGTAAGAAACATTTCTTCAGCAATATAGACGTCTTATGTTTGTACGCTAAAAATATGATCAAGTTTGAAAAGGAATACCTAAAGAAATTAATGAACGACTCTGAAATCAATGAAGAAAAGCTAGCATTAATAAGGGATAAAATACTATTAAAAATTGAAGAGGTTGGAATGACAACTTCTATAAACGAGCTTAAAAATAAGATAACTCTTAGAAATAGTCTTTTTGCAAAAACGGGAGAACCATGTAGTGAGAAGATGAAGAAAATGTATGCCTCTATTGTTGGTATCGCTTAATGATAGAGAGCTTTAGAGATCTATTAAATGCTGGATTTGGAGTCAAAACCCTAGACATCAAAGAAATCAACGATCTTTACAATACTATATGTAACGAAGAACCTATCGAAGAGATGATTCGAAATCACTGCGCCTACTACCTTAAGAAGCCTGACTTCGTGGACATTCAAACCATTACAAAAGGTAATAGCTATCAAGTTGATAAGACTGATTTTGCCAAGCAAATACTAAAGGCAGAAAACCCCTTCGATATAATTAATCAAATGCCATGTACGCTCAAACTGGCTGGGCTTCAGGTAACATCGCCAGCGATTAAAAGTTTTTTGAGAGCTGTATATAAAAAATTTAAAATATCAATTTTTTCTAACATGTATATTTCACCTCCAGGAGATACTCAGGGTTATACTTATCACGTTGATCCTCATAAAGTTTTCATGATTCATTTAAGGGGAGTTAAAAGGTAGTTTTACCCCATCGATAGTCAAGGTGATTACCATTATTTCCCAGAAATATTTGATTCAAGTAAAAATCAATCTTTTGAAAATGTTCAAGAAGTAGACTATAAGCCTGGTGATATCAAGTACACCTCTAAAGGAATTGTTCATAAAGCGATTAATTTAGGTCAAGAGCCTGTAGTTCATTGCACATTTCCTTTGAATCAAACAGATAATTTCTATTTATTGAAAGAATATATGTCTCAAATATCTGACTTTAGTGTCACTGAATTAAATAATGTTCAGCTATGTAAAAATGAAGATGAAGTAAAAAAAATATTAAAGAAAAGGTTTGATACTTTCAAAATTAAAAAAATAGTATCGGATCATAAATTAAAAGCTGAAATGAAAAATTTATTTATACTAAAAAATGGTCGACCATATTCGCCGTCAGCTATCGTTAATTACCAAAAACTATTTTTAAAACTATGAAGAAACTTAATGTTTGTGCAGATTACTTATCTAATCCTGAGGGTCTTTTTGATTTTCAAGAAAAATACTTTGTTAAGCTTTCTAAAAAAATGAATAAACAAAAAATAAATGAAATTATTTCAAATCATCTGAAATGTTATATTGGCCCAGATAAAATTGTTTCACTTTCAACATTTAAAGATGGTCAAGGCTATAATAAGTTAGAGAATGAAACACTTCGAAGTATCGCAAACTGTAATGATCCGATTGAAGAACTAAAAAAACTCCCTTGTTCTCTAAACCTAGGTTCACTGCAATTTATCGATAATGATATTAAGGATTTTGTTGACAAAGTTTATGCCACTTATGGTCTAGCTCCAGTTGTTCATATGATGATTACTCCTGCGAATTTAACTGGGTTCGGATACCATATTGATCCTTTGAAAAGTTATATTATGCAACTTTATGGTGAAAAAGAGTGGTTGTTTCCTATCGATGAAGACGAACAATATATTTTTTATCCAGAACCTTTTAGCGCTACTAAATTTCAGTCTTTTTCCAAGCAAGAGAGCCGAATATTTAAGCCCGGTCATTGTTATGGAATTTCACGAGGCACAATTCATAAAGCTGTTAATAACTCTCAAGATCTAAACATCCACTTTGCGATGCCGACTTATCAACTAGATCAATCCTTTGCACTAAAAGCAATGTTAGAAGATACAGTTCAACTAAACTTCAATCAATTAATCAATTTGCCAAGTTGTGATGATGAATCATTGTTAATAAAAATAAAGGACGAGTTTATTGATAATGTTAAAAAAATTAATAAAAATTCTTTTCTTACCAACTTAAACGAAAAATCGTTGCTCACCATTAATGATATAAGAAAGTTTGGAAGGCCGAATAAGAGAAAACAGCTTATAAAACTAAATAGCAACAGAGGTGAGTTTTGAAAGGCTTAAATATTCATCACTACGCACCTGTTTTTATTGATCATGAGGAAATTGAACCTTGGATAGTATTTGAACAAAAAATGGATAAACTTGAAAATGCAGCTACTTTTTTAGCATCAAATACAAAGAAAATTTCGACTATAAATCCAGAAAAGTTCCTCGATATTCTTGATCTCTTTAATGATCAGGCGAGTATAAATCTTGAAAAGCCACTAGAACTAACGGATCTTTTAAATCTACTTGGAATTAAAAGTAAAGGTTTTGAAAGCAAAGCATTTATATCTCGTGATGATTATAATGATCTTTTTAAAAATAGTACGAATGTTCTTCTAACTGAAAAATTTCTGAGTTCAAGTACTGTATCAACTGGTTCTGGACGACATGCTCTTTTAGGTGATTTACAAGTTAAGGGAATTGGCCGAAATTCATTGAGTAATCAAATTGATTATTCACACTCTTGGGGAGGAATGCTTCCAATTGACTGTTTAAAGGCGATTATTTCTGATCAGATTATTTTGCAAAGATGTCATTTTCCACCAATGCAAACGATTGCGACGTTTCTTTATAAAAAGAATCCATTTAATTTTAAACAAGCCATTTCTTTTAGAGAAGCTGATACCTTTCGAGCTTGTATTTTTTGGGATGATGTCATTAACAATGAACTTAGATCAATTGGGACAAAGCACTTGGAGTCTGTGTTTGGAAATAAAAATCCTAATACTATCTTAACTGAAATATTTGAAAACTATATTCATGCATTTTCTAAGGGTGTTGTTCATCGAACCCCTACGGTAGATAACTTAACAGTTGATGGAAGATGGATTGATACTGAATCCATCGATTTTAAAGTTAAACCAGAGGAGCATTACAAATATATTAATATTTTTGTTCATGGAAAAGAGTTGCCTAGCGTTAAGAATTTACGAGAGCTGTACCAATTGAATCAAAAAATTCAGTTTATGGGGAGCTGGATTCACGATTTGAAAATTCCATGCCTAATAAGTTATAAAGTTTTTAAAAACATTTATGGCGATAAGCTTTCCATTGATTTTGATGAAGCATTTCAAAAAATTCTTCATAAACATAATCTTGGAAGTCAGGATTGGTATACTCTAATTAATAATTATAATTGTATTAAGCAAATGAATCTTTCTAATGAATCTTTTGATTCTTTACTAGAGGCCAAAGAAATAGACCTTAGTCACGCTGATGACTATTTATGTGTTGGTAACTTCTATGACCATGTTTATAAGGGAAATTTGATGCTTTTTTCTGAAAAAGAAGACAGCAGCAGAGAGTCTTTATCTTTTTTAGAGAAATGGAATCTAGTTATTAATAAAGATGAGTTGGATTTTAATAAAGCTTTTGCAAATGCTAAACGACTAGAGATTCTAACTTAGTGACTTCATGTCGATTGTATTAAAATCATAATCTTTAAATATTGATGGTGAATGAGTCGTAATAATAAGGTTCACCTTTTTTTCTTTTGCATAATTTAGAGCTTTTTGGACAAAGTCATATTGAACATTTGAAAATGTTTCATCAAAAATGATATTTGATGCACCAGAAAAAAGTGCAAGAGAAATAAAAATTCGAGCACTCATTCCTGTAGATAATCCATTTGAAATCGTATCAAGTTTCATCGATACTTCAGAAAAATTTAGAACCTCTTGTGCAAATTGTTCATCTAAAGAACGATGAAGTAATACTAAGGAGCAAAACTTCATGTTTTCAAAGATAGTTAATCTTGAATAAAAGACTATATCTCTTGATAGACAACAAAGAGTTTTTTTCGCCACAGAAATGTGTCCAGATGTTGGACTTAATATTCCAGCGACAAGTCGAATAAGAGTTGATTTTCCAGTACCATTATCTCCAATAAGCAAGTAGCTAGAGTCTGAATCGATTTCTAGATTTAAATCTTTAAATACTATCCTTTCTTTAGAATTTTTAAATAAGTTTTTAATTTTAAATCTTTTTTGATCCTTGAAAGTCATGGAAACATTTTTCATTGTGATAAGATTGCTCATAATTGTGCCACAACTTGATTTCTAAAATTGTTATTGAAACGTGATAAAACGACAGAAAGTATTAAATAGACTATTGATGTTTGTATTAAAATGAGAAGACTCGAGCCCGATCCTTCTAGGCTTTGTGTTAATCCCTTTATCGAAATGAATATAGGGTTTAGTTCAAATAGATTGATATAATCCGATGGTATTTTCTCTATTGGGTATACGATTGGAATAGACCAAAAGAGTAGTCCACAAAAACTATTCCATAGATGAAATGTATCTCTGTAAACTGCTCCTATGATAAATAGTATGGAGGATATTAAATAGGTTAGTAATGTTAGATTGATGATTGAAATCGTAAACTGTAACTTGTTAAAGCTGATGTCATTAAATGACACAAATATCATGGCCAAAAGAATGGATATAAATGCATTGAAAAGTGCTGTTAGGAATTCAATAACCATAATTTTGTTGAGATCGAAGTAATAATTTTTTATGTGATACCATTTGAATGTGACAAGATGGCTTGCACTAGAAGTCATATCTCTGAAAAAACTCCAACAAATTAATCCGATTAAAAGCTTTGAAGACATTGAAGGACTATTAAAATTCATCATTTTAGATAAAATAAAATTCAGTGTTAGAAACTGTAATAGAATGGGGATAATATGCCAGAAGTAACCAAGTACAGTACCCTCATATTTATTTTTGATGTTAAACCAGATGTGATTAATTAAGATCATGATGAAGATCCTTTATCATCTTTGCGAATTGGCTAAGTCTAAACTCGTTTGTGTGTCTTACTTGATTTTTTGCATTCATGGATATTGTTTCGAGGACATCTCTGTCTATCTGTGTAATTTCTTTAATCCTATCTACCCAATCTGATTTTTTCATATCGATAATAAATCCATTTCTCATGTGCTCAACTTGTTCATTATGACCGGATTGATTATCATGGCAGATGCAAATTTTTCCAAGCATAAGTGCCTCAGTAAGTGCTAGGCCATATGGCTCGTAAATTGAGGGGAATAAAATGAAATCAAACTGAGCAAGCTCTGAGATAAGATCATCTTGTTCATTTGACCATGGAAGAAAATGAATATTTTTCTTTAACAAATTTGTACATTTTTCTGTTTTAATAAGTTTTGCATCAAACCCTTTAATCGTTAATTTTCCCCAATTCCAGTCTTCTTTGAAAAGAAAATGTAATCCTTTTTGAGGGTGAAAGCGACCAAAGTAATAAAACTTGGGATTTATTGAATAGTCAGACGTTATAAAATTTTTCGAATTATTTTTTGCCGTAGTTGTCACTGGAATATAATCAATTCTTTTACTTTGTACTTCTTTTTTGTAGTACTTACTGAGGTCATTATTTGTAGTAATTGAATTGCTAATAATATGATCAGCTTTATTGAATGCAATAGACTCAAGCTTCATGCTCACTAAACTCATTTGTACCAATAACTTATAAAATGGATCTGGGGAAACTTCATCGATCAAAACGGCTTCAGGGTTTTTGGTTAAAGCCTGGTGTAATGGACGTTCTAAAATATGAATATCAAGTGATATCTTAGCGGGGAAATCTTTCCAATACCTATAGACAGACGATTCAAAAATTATCCGCTTAACATTGAATGGTTTTAACTTTTCAGCAATTTGACTTGATATAAACTTCATTCCTTCATCGGTTAAAAGTTCGGGATTTCCTTCCTCTAATTTTTGAAAAATAAACTTCTCTGGATCAAGTCCTTCAATCTTACTATCGGAAAAGTACATTATTTTAAATTCGATATCATTTTCAAGATAATCAAATATTTTAAACATGGATTCGGTTACACGGCGTAAACCGCCTTTGTTTATCGTCATGCTATAAATGATCATTTGATTAACCCGTTTAATTTATCATAACGATTGCAGGCATCTTCCCATTTATCGCCTTTATAATTAATTGCTAAAAAATATTTAAATATATTGTCCTCAGAAAGTGTATTTGAGGATTTTTTTATCATTTTTGTAACTAATCCTTTTTGTAGATGCGAGCGATATTCGTTAGTCTTTGCTTCATATTGAGCGAAAGGTTTTAAGTTTTTTATTTCTGTAAGTTTTGTATGTTCTTCGCCGTCAAAATTCAGTTGTCTCCAGGATTGATGATTTTTAAGTAAGTCATACCAAAAATGGTTGTCTTCACCTGAAAGATATTGATCCATCTTTTGGAAAAATATGGGTTTGAAATCCGTCTGAGATTCATGAAATATACCATTTACGACTAAAGCCATAAGTTTACTTTGATGGAATAAATTATGAATCCAACTATCAAAAAAATAGGTTTGATTTTCAATCGTTAAAGTTTCTAGATAAATATCTGATTGAGATTGCTCTTGTTTAATAATTAACGATTCCGTATCAATCCATTCCCCCGTAATTGTTAAGTTGGCGAGGCTTGGGGTCGCGTGAGTGATACCAACTGAAAATGAATGAATGATATTTTCAATAAGAATCGTGAGGATCTGATTTAAATCACTAGTTTTAAAATGTTCTGTTATAAAATTTTTTATAAATATTTTTTCTGAACCACTTAATGATGAAGGCCAAATATTTGTCAGTCTATAACTTAAGTTTCTCCTAAATAATATTGATAGCTCTTCATTTTTTATTAGCTCGTTTTGATAGTTGAAAATTGCAGCTGATGAAATTGGTTTGATCATTGACCTTTTACTTGCATATATTTCGTTAATCAGTCCATGAAGGGCATTGATCTTCTTTAAGCCTCCCCATTGATATGGGTAGTCGTAAGCTATGTTTAATGAGTTTTGGCCAATACCTTTGACGAGTAGGTCGTTAATAATGGCATGTCTTGAAGATCCTATGCTTAGGGGTCTATCTGAAAAGAATCGCTCTGTAGGTAAGATTAGGTCTGTGTTTTCTAGGCTCTTATCAAACTTATCCTTTGATAAAAATGACTCTTGGTTGATGAGATGTGATTTAATTCCTAGTTGTTTGATGACTTCATCTGTCGATAGGTTGAGGTTTGAAGAAAAATTAAATTTCCCTAAAAATTCATGGGCACGAAGGTTTTTACTTTTCCAGTTTGTTTTTTTGTATTCAAATATATTTTTTGTATAGGCAGCAGACGCAATGAGGTCATTTTCTAGTTTTCTATTTATTATCCATGGCGTAACAGCTTCATAATTGCAATAGACAGGTGAATATTTTGATTGGTTTAAACCCCAGATAAAAAATCCTTTGCTAGATGTTTGATTCTTAAACTAAATGGAATTTTTTCTTTGTAAACACCAATGATTTTATCAGGTGAAATTGGTTTGTCGAAATAGTTGTTGTTAATTCCCTTAGTCTTGATTTCAATGTTCTGATTTATCTTAATTTGTCTTATATAATGGCTTATAAGTTGATCATTTTCAGCAAAAAGAATAATTTGAAATTTTTTTAAATGTTTGACTGATATTTTTTTTACAAAATAAGTTTGTCCTTCTCTCAGCACAGGATCCATCGAATTACCTTTTATTGTTATTTCGATGAAGCCGATCTTGTCTATTTGCTGTTTTATTGTTTCTATATTCAAATTGCATCCATTGCTTGTTGGACTTGGAAGTAAATTTCCTTTGGCTCTAAACATAAAAAATTAGTAGCAGCGATAAGTCTTTTGAAATCTAATTGTTGAGAATATTTATTGAAATTTGTTAAGAGTAGTAAGATAGATTGCTTTGTTTCTTTAGAATCTATTGCTCTTCCATAAGTATTAAAAAAATAACTTTTCCACTGAAACTTGATAAATAGTGCTGACAATTGTTTGAAATGTTCATTCTCTGTATCCCAAAAGAAAGCTAGAAAAGAGTTGATATTAGTATTGTTAATCGTTTCTAAATTAAAGCTTGAGCAATTGAATGGACAAATAAAATCAGGCTTGATTTGGGGGGACGTTTGAATATTAGTATTTAGATTTTCTGCTAAGATATAGTTGTCAATTTCTTTTAGAAGTTTTGTGGAGTTAACTTTAAATTCTTCTTTGAAGTCGAATTCAAATTTTATATTCAGAATTTTGGCAATGTTGGCCAGTCTTCTTTCCTGGGACTTGGGGTGAGCGAGTTGACTCGACTTTGGAAGGCTGATGTATTTAAATATTGCAAATGAAACCTTTTCTATCTTTGATAGTTCCAACTCTTTAAAGTTGTTGAAATCTTTTCCAAAGATTATTTTCCAGCTATAAAACTTTTTATAATTATTAAAGTCGTTGTGGTTAGTTTCATGGCAAAGGTGAACTTCTATTTCACCGATGAGATCAATGTATTTAAAAATAATGTTTTGTTTAATCTTATTGACTCGATTACTTAGAGTAATAAATTCTTCGGATGTGGGATTATTTAGAATGAGACAAAGATCAATATCGCTTATTCCAGGGATATAATCGTTGCGTGCACATGAGCCCTTTAAGCAAATTGAAGAAATGATTTTTTGACGCGAAAGTATAAATACAATATATTTAATCACAGCCTTGTACAGTAGGCGGTTGAAAGTTTTAAATAAATATAATTTATTTACCATTATGACGCTGTGTTGAATTAGGTCCCTGGCTTTATAGAGTGATTGGTTCTGATTTATGGTCATAATAGCCATATTTTACGCACTTTAGGTACTTTGTGCCTATTAGAGAAAGTGAAATAATTAGATTTATTTACGGTTTATAAGTTATAATTAAGTTGTAAGAAACTGGAGGATTTATGAAAAAAGAAGCTTATGCTTTTAAGCAGCCTGAAGAAGTAGAACTATCTGAATATGTCAAAACGGTCCTTTCAGGCTTAGATGAATACTCTGATTCTGTTAGTGATAAGACGGTTCAAATTTTCTCTCATGGTATGTCCAGTTACTATATTAATACTGAGTGGGAAACCTAATAGGTTCATTCTCTTTTAGGATCTTATTTTGAAATTTATTGATGAATTTATTGTAAATAAAGTTAATGAGACTGAATCTTATGGAGTTGACCTTAGAAACTCCGATTCGGTCGTCATTAAGTTTTCTGGCGTTAGTTCTTTTTTTGCGCAAGGAATAATTTCTCAAGAGTCCGAAGATCAAATTATATCTAATGTGCTAGAAAACTATGAGATCCAAGATAAGGCAGTGGTTGCCAAGGATTTTAGCAACTTTATTTCTTATCTCAACAAACTCAATGTTCTTGCTTAGTTCCTTCGATCAATCTTATCTCTTATAAAATGAATACAAATGAAGTCCATGGGCGTTTGTCTTATCTTGATGGCGCACGAGGCTTAGCTTCTTTTTGTGTGCTTATACATCACTTTTTTATGCTGGTTTACCCAACATTTCTTTATCAAGGTTTAGATCTAAATATCCAGAGCGAATTGGTTGTTTTAATGGCGCACACACCACTGGGTATTTGGTGTGACGGAAATTTTGCTGTGACATTCTTTTTCGTTCTTTCAGGCTTTGTTCTCTTCTATAGTTATGAAGAATACAAGCTCTCGACTTTAATAACACTTATAAAGGCCTGTTTAAGGCGTTATATAAGACTCACGCTGCCAATCATTGCTGTCTGTTTTGCAACATTTGTTTTATTGAAATTGAATCTGGTTTATTCATTTCAAGCCGATTCTTTGAATAAAGAAAAGTGGATTGGAAAGTTCTTGCTCACAAATTACAGCTGGTATGATGTCATTATCCAAGCTGCTTACGAAAATTATATTAATTTCAAGAATAGTAAAACTTTTAGTCCAGTGCTTTGGACAATTGGAGTTGAACTAAAAGGAAGTTTTATTGTTTTCACTTTGATTTATTTAAAAAAATATATCAAACCAAACTGGCTTAAGATTCTCATTTTTTTAGCGCTGTCCATTTATTCAATGAACACTTATTACTTATGTATTTTCTTTGGCGTACTAATTGCGTTCATAAAAAAGAATAAAACAATTCTGTCTCATTTTAAAAAATTCCAATGGCTATACCTTTTAGGTTTTATTTATTTGGGAGGAGTAAGGGATTTAGATCATCCACTCTATGCATGGTTTAAAATGATATCAACAGATAAGTATAGTCATCTACTGACGTTTAAAATAATTGGATCTGTTTGTTTAATGTTATTGCTAATTACAAATAGTAAAATTCAATGCGTGCTCCAAAAAAATGTATTCTTATATATTGGTAAGCTTTCTTATTCTTTATACCTAACTCATTTTTTAATATTGATAACCTTGGGAAGTTATTTGCACCTCAATGCTTCAATTTTTGTAAACTTCTGCATCAGTACTGTGTTAGCGATGCTAACGGCTCATTTATTTAACTTCTTGATTGATGCGCCCAGCATTCGTATTTCCAAGGGTTTATTCAATCGGCGAGTCAACAAACTCTAACTATCTGTATTTACAGTAAATATATAGAGTATTTATTTTTAAATTCTCTTTGTGGTGTTAAGTTGCACCACCGTTTAATTGATAAATCTTACTTTTACTTACATACGCGACTTGAGCTCGGTTCTTTTGTCCATCTCCCTTGGCTGCAATTTCAAAACATGACAGATTCAGGCGGTTACTATCAAAACTTAGGACATCTACTATGAAAAGCCTTCTTGCGTTCTTAGCTATCTCTTCACTTCTTGTTGCTTGTAGTAAAAAGCCGCAAAGTATGAATAGTGGTGATACAACTTTAGCCGCTGCTTACCAATCGATTGGTGCAACTCAGGCCCAGGTCGATAAAGCACTTGTTGAGTACGAAAAACACTTAAATAAAGTCGATCATGACCATTCACAGTGCTCTCAATTATTTGTAGCTCAGACTCGTCTTGAGCAGCAGATGCAAAAAGTAAGAGCAAAACAAGAAAACAAAGGTCTGGCAGCTACGAATCAAAGAAGTATCTCGCGTGCGATGGAAGGACACACTAAGACTTATAAATTCGAAGGAAATTATAATGTCATGGTTATTCCAGTTCAGTTTTCAGATTTTAAAATGGAAGATATTTCATTTTATACACCTAATGAAAATGGAGATATTGAAGCGCAAGAATATCTTTTTGGTGATTCAAATCCAGACTCTTTAAGACAATATTATAAGCACGCATCAATGGGTAAGTTCATCCTTGATGGTGAAGTTACTCCAGTGGTGACTGTCGATAAATCACTTGCAACATACGGTGAATCTGTTCCAGGTAATACAGATCGCAACGCAAGAGGTTTGGTTGTTGATGTTCTAGAGAAATTAAAGCAAACACATACTGATCAAGCTTGGTGGGATCGCTTTGATGAATGGGATCTTTCTGACTATGATAATGACGGCAATTTTCATGAACCAGACGGATTCATTGATGCTGTGGTTTTAGTTTATGCAGGCAAATCACAAGCAAGTTGTCAGGCAGATTTTGATACAGCTGGCACACGTCCACCAAATTCAGACGTCCCTGCAGGTCCAAGATATAACGCAACTATTGAGTGCTATAACCGCATCTGGCCACATCGTTGGGGAATTTCTTTAAATCCAAATGATCCACGCTATAGTGAACAGGGTCCTGTTGTAGAAGGCCGTCAAAGACCTTCAATGAATGGTTACAAGATTCATGATGGTCTTTTTGCAACTGATTATAATATGCAATCAGAGTTTTCAGATCTTTCAACATTTATGCATGAATTTGGTCACTCACTAACTCTTCCAGATGTTTACTCTCGTGGTGCTGGTAACTCGACAGGATCATGGGAACTTATGAGTAATAATGCTCCAATGAGAGCACAAGAGTTTTCTACTTTTAGTAAGGTCTCTCTTGGATGGATTTCTCCAAAGATTATTAAGCAAGGTGAGTCGACTTCAGCTTATCTTGGTGCCTATAACTTTGTAACAAAAGATGAAAGAGAAGGATTGTCTCAAACTCCAAAAGTTTATGAGGTGATTGAAGGACAAGAATTTAAATTTGACGCTGTCTCATTAGTTCCAGGTCTTGATGAAGCTGTTTATCGCTCAGTCATCGTCTTAACTGAACCAAGCAAAGAAGAAATTAAAGTTATAGATCAATCTTCTAGAGCAGGTATAACTTCAGCTTATTCAGGTCGTTTTGATGGTGAGTCAAGAGCGATGAAGTTTGATGTCGAGGTTCCTCTTGAAGGATCAGCTCTTTTTAGCTTTGATACAATTTATCAAATTGAAACTGAAACAAACTTCTTGGCACAAGGTGAAGATCAACAAGAAATCAAAGTTACAGTGGACTATGATATTGGTGAAATTAAGGTCGCAGGCAAAACAGTCGAACAATTAAGAATAGTCTCTGGCGATAATAATTTCGACACTCTTAACGAAAATCTTGACTCTTGTAATGTTGAAGAAGTTCTTGCATTAAGAGCAAAAAACGTTAAAGGTGAGCTTTCTAAACCTGAGCAAGAAGAGTTTAAAGAAAAAGCGGCAGCATGTACTGTTGCAACTTGGGTGAAAAAGACTGTTGATCTTTCAGAATTTAGAGGTCAAAAAGTAGAAGTTCAAGTTGTCTATACGACTGATGCTGGTTACACCGAGTTTGGTATTGTTGTTGATAACGTTACAATGCCATCAGGCCAAACGATTGATTTTGAAAATGTAAGATCGGCCAATGATCTTCCAGGTTCAGAATTTCAACTTCTCGTTAATGGGAAATACGATATTTTCCATAATCAATTCTATTTAATGGAATACCGCACACCTGGAGAATTCTTCCGTCAAAATGGTGAGGAAGTTTCTTATAATAAAGACAATAATATTCAACAGGGTGAGCAAAGTTACTTTACTGCTGGTGCTGATGATCTTAGAAATCGTTTTAGATTAGTCGAGTCTAAATACCAGTCAGGACTTCTTCTTTGGTATTACAATACTAAATTTGGAAGAACTGAAAATAATCCAACGGCTCAAGAGGGTAAGGGATACTTACTGGTTGTAAATTCAAAGGTTAAAGAAGTGGCACTTCCTGGAGAATTAGGAAATGCAGACTTTTTTGATGAGGAAGGATTTTATAATACTAATTCTGAGGCTTATAAGGAATTCGTCAAAGTTCAAAATAATGACTTTGTCTGCTTTTCTCACACGGCGTTCTTTCGCTATACAGAAGGAAAAGCTCCTGAGTGTGATGATTTATCAACAATTGATGCAATGAAAGAGCTTACGTTTAACGGTCTACCTCTAATTTATAGAAGAGAAGGCTTTAACCAAGTACTTCCTCCAAGACGTATGGGCTTTCATAGTGTTGGTAACCCTATGAGAAGAGGTGCCGCTGTTAGAACTGGTTTAGCTACATTTAGACCAGCTGAGACACCTAACTATGCTCCATATAAAGTCTATAAAGAGCACTATGGTGAGATGGTTGTTGATCAACTCGTTACTTCTACTGCTCCTAAATTTGCTCCTGTTGCTAAGTTTAGTGATGAAGAAAACATCTTTCCAACACGTGAAGCTTACCGCGGTGATACAGCAGTTGTTGAAAAAGTTGGATTTAAATTTGAAGTTGTCGCACCTTCAAAAAGAGTACTTGAACGATACTCGAAAGATTCTGACGCCAATGCTAAGGATAACTTCTTTAGAAGACCAAGAGTTAAAGTTTATTTTGATTGGAATTAATAAATGAGCCCCTTTTTAAGGGGCTTTTTTTATAAAAAGTAATTCCAAAGAGGAACTGATATCAATGAGATTGGGATTGATATTCCAACCATTAAGTTCGCAAGTTCTTCATCTAGATTAAAATCACTAGCAACAACTGCAGAAGTAATCATTGTCGCCATGGCAGCCTCTAAAATTGTAACTTTTAAAATAAAATCTATCTCGCCCGTGATCGAATAATAAAAACCCAAAAGGATCGTTGGAATAAAAATAAGCTTAAAAGCTAGCCCTACGCAAAGTACTTTCCAGTACCTTCTTAATACATTCGTAGAAATTTTTAACTGAAAACCGACAGCAAATAAAGCTAGAGGGACGAGTGTTTGAGCGAGAATATTGATTGAAGAAAAGAGCATCTGTGGATATTCAATATTGAAAAGACCAATAATCGAAGAAAGGACCAAGGCCATAAATGGAGGAAATAAAACAACTTGTTTAAGAATAGAGCGATCTTTGATCGAGTTACTATGACCATATTTAGCTGCAATAGTTAAACCTAATGTAGATAAGACTAGAAATGAGCCTAATTGATCAATCAGTATTCCCCAAGAAACTGCTTCTTTTCCAACTAATGCATCTAGAAGGGGGAGTCCTACAAATGATGTATTTCCTAAGCCTGCGGTAAGAATGATGGCTCCAGTTCTAGCTTTTGACCATTTCTTATATTTACCAAGTTGCCCAAAAACAAGCCAAGATAAACCAAAGGTAATCCAGGCCATTGAAATAGGGATGATGACTTTGAAGTCAAAAACAGTAGTTTGAAAAAGTTTTGGTATATTAAGAAAGACGACGGCTGGAAAAGAGACACAAATAACAAAGGCATTTAAAACTTTGTGCGAATTACTTGGAAAGCGTGACGAAAATTTAAGACCAAACCCAAGAATGAATGAAGCAAATATTAAAAAAAAATTATCCATGAAGAATTATAACTTAAATATCTGCATTATCTTCATAATATTTAAATCATCCTTCTCACCTAAAGTATTCATCTTTAGAGCCTTTAGACGGGACATCATTTTAAAGCCCAAGTCATCTTCGACTTCAGGGTATGATGTGAATGTAGTAGGTACTCCTAGGCTTTCAAAAAAATCATCCGTTGCTTTTAAAGTTAGTTCGAAAGCAAGATCATTATCTGTTTCGTTAATACCAAAAACTCTTTGACCATATTGGAGCATTTTTTCCATTTTATTTTCTTTTCTAAGACGCATATTTTTAGACCACACTAGTGCAAGTGTTCTGGCATGATCAATACCATACATTGAAGTAAGCTGATGACCTAAGGCGTGAGTTGACCAGTCACTTTCGACGCCGACTCCAATGAGATTATTTAATGCCATTGTCGTGCACCAAAACATACTTGCTCTATGCTCTAGATTTTGAGGTTCCATATATGTTTTGGGGCCGACTTCGATTAGTGTTTTAAGAATTGATTCACTAAAACGATCTTGAAGGGGCGCTGACTGAGGAAATGTTAAGTACTGCTCTAAAACATGTACATAAGCGTCGACAACACCATTTCCGATATAATGCTTTGGTAAAGATAGGGTTAGGCAAGGATCGAGAATAGAGAACACAGGGTAGTTATTTGAGTTAAAGACGCCTACCTTATTTCCTTTATAACTCATCACAGATCCGGAGTTCATCTCACTACCTGTTGCTGGTAGAGTCGATATTACGCCGAAAGGTAGAGGTGTTACAGTCTCAGCATTGTCACCAAGAATAATATCATTCAGATCCCCATCATATTTAGCTGCAATTGCGAGAAATTTTGCACAATCTATGACTGATCCGCCTCCAACTGCTAAAATAAAATCAATATTTTTTTCTTTAATCGTTTTTGTAATCTCAACCGCGAAATCAAAGTCTGGATTGGGGGCAACTCCACCGACTTCAATAAAATCATGATTAGCAAGGTTATTAATCACTTTTTGGTAAGTCTCATTCTTTTTTATGCTGCCTGAGCCATAGAGAAAAAGGATTTTTACTCGCGGTAGATTATCCTTTAATTGATTAATGGTGTTTACGCCAAAAATGATTTTAGTCGGATTATGATAAATGAAATTTTGCAAAGTATATCCTAGTTAAATAAAGAAAATTTTAGCTGGTGAAAGACCGTTAAAACTTGTGTTCCAAGCGATAGCGTAGCCAGATAAGTTATCGAAGATGACGGTGTCACCAGCTTTAATCATAATTGAATTTTGCAATTTAAATGCAGCAACAATATCGTTCTCGTAGGCTGTTAAACCATAAAAAATAACATCATCTGATAATCGATATTCTTGATGATCACAATTGTTAGACATAACTGTAAAATGAAGAGGCCTATCCCATTTTAAGTGGCATTCATGCGACAAGTTTGTAAGTACCTCAAACTTTTCATTTTTCTTTTTAACAGAAAGAACCTTACCTACAGCAAAGCATGCATCTTCACTAAAATATCGACCAGCCTCAATATAAAAATGAAATGGAAGAGCTTCTAGATACTCCAAAAGCTCTAATATCTCATTTGGAGAAAGAGTAGAAATACCTCCTCCAATATTAATCGTTTTAACACTCTTGAGATGAGCCTCTTTTATATCAATCAGGTATTGAACAGTTTTCTTTAGGTCTTGGAGGGAAGTTTTTTCAAAACCAATATGAAAGTGGAGTGTCGTGATTCTATCTGTAATACTAGGGTCTTGTGATATCTCAATGATGTCTTTTAGTTCAAGACCAAAGCGGGATTTTTCACCTTGTTCAATGTCGCTTGAGGGTTTTACGCGAAGAGATAGGCTGTTATAATCTTTGGCAAGGGGGACTTGTTCTAAGTAACCAATATCAAAAATATAGTCAGCTGTGATATTAGGTAAGGTTTCCTTTGCTTGAAAGAAGTTTGAGAGGAAAATCGTTTGCTTATTATTTATATAATTTTCGATCAAACTAAATTCGTTAAGGTTTGATATTTCAAATCCTCCAAGGTAATTGGCAGTTTTATTGAAAAACTCTTTCATTGGAAAAGATTTTACCGGGTAAACAAGCGATACATTTTTAGGACATTGATTTAGGAAATTTTGGTATTTTGTATGAATTATTTCTGTGTCTATAAAAATGATTGGCTCATTTAGAGACAAATTGTTTTTTAGATAAATTGATTTTTTTAATTTTGTACTTATCATTTTGATATATATAGATTCCCTAGGAATAAATGTTTCATTTTTGATGATTGGAAAAAAGCATGTGCATCTTTTATTGATTCAAGAATTGGTTGTCCCATAATATTTAAACTTGTATTTAAGACCAGAGGATGACCTGATATACCTTCAATCTTCTTTATTAATTGATAATAAAGAAGATTTTGCTCTTTTGATACAGTCTGAATTCGGCAGGTATTATCCAGGTGTGTGACCTGAGTTAAAAGATGCTTTTGCTGCTCAATAACTTTAGGTGCAAATGACATATAAGGCATTTCATAGTCTTTCGGACTTTCAAAATAACGATGAGCATCTTCCTTTGTAACACTGCAACCATAAGGCCTGAAATCTTCGCGACATTTAATATATTGATTTAAATAATTCTTAAGCCCTTGCTTTGATGGTAGCCCTAGAATGCTTCTATTGCCTAATGCTCTTGGGCCGCACTCACTTCTTCCTTGAAACCAGGCTATTAGCTCTCCGTCACAGATAAGCTCGGCCGCTCGCTGTGTTGGATCCGCTTGATAACTGACTTCATAGTCATTAAAGATTTCTTTGATTTTATTATGATTCTCTAGTTCTGTTAGGATTCTCTGGCTTCCAAGAAATGGATTTTGATCTTGAATAGGGTAAGGCCGAAACTTTGTAAGCCCACCATTTAATGATTTATAGAAGGCAGCACCAAGGCTAATTCCTTCGTCATTAGGACAAGGAGGAATATAAATATTTTTAAAAATTTTATTGTTCACTAAAATAGAGTTGGTTAAACAGTTTAGTGCACACCCTCCAGTTAAGATAAGATTTTCAATTAAGGGAAAATCTGCTTTGAGTTTCTTAACAAGGCTAATCATTTTTTTTTCAAAATAATGTTGAAGTGTTTTTGCTATATCTGCACTTCGTTTAAAGTCATTTTTAGGTTGCTCATTAAAGAGTTTTTGACCTTTGTATATATTACGTTCTTTTTTAAACTCACTTTCGAGGTATTCGAATAACTTATCATCATGGCATTGGTTTTCACCAAAGGCGGATAATCCCATGACTTTTCCTGCCTCATGCCAATTGGCAAAGATATAATTGGCAGCAGCTGTATAATAGCTGCCAAGACCATGGTTAAGAAAAATATCTGGTTGTAGGTAAGGTAAGTATTCGCCCCATGTCTTTTCGATAAGCGTGAGACTTCCATTTTTTTGATGATAAATTGAAATTGATTCAAAGTTTTTTTTTGTCACTTTCTCAGGCTGTTCATCAGTGCTGTAATCGTTGAGACTCTCTTTATAAACATCACCATTAGAGCCGACACCATCTGCTACGACGATGATGGCTTCTTCATAAGGCGAAAAGTAGAGTGCCGAATAGGCGTGGCAAAGGTGATGTGATATATCTGTAATGTTATTGTTTAAGATTTTAGAGAAATTTTCTGCCCTTAAGCTTTTAAGGGCTTGAGTGTAATCTTTTTTTTGAATAAAAAGTCTTTCTTTTACAGTGGTGCCAATTTCATTGCAACATATGGCAAAGTTATGTGAGGGCGTTTTCCATACATCTTTAACTTCTGCCATGATTTGAGGAATTGCTTGTATAGGGAAGTATTCTTGATGCTTGATTTTGCTAAACCGCTCAGCTTCGTAGACAACTAGATTTCCTCTGGCATCATTCTCATAATTTAAAACGGCAATGCTGGCGTCATGTCCTACATTAACTCCGACACTTATTTTCACTCAAAAAAACCAAGCTTTTTAAACTCTTCGATTGTTTCATTAACAAAAGTGACGACTTCTTTTTCGTCTTTTTTTGTTTGCTCAGATATTGATTTTGTTATGGCATCTATTTTTTCTTCTTTGTTAATCATGTCGAAGACATGGGCAACACTTTTTTCTAATGTATATACGTTATTATCATCATCAAGTTTTAAGACTTTAATTTCGTCATCATTGATTTTATTAAAGGCAATATTAGGGCTGATTTTCACTTTATTTCCTTGGTAGATTCTTTTTTATTAAAAAATTCTTGTATTTTTTGAGGGTATGTCCCTGTTAAAAAAGTCGTTAACGTGATTCTTTTGCCCTTAGTAACCGGAGTCACTTTATGGGCGAATATAGATGGAAAGAGTACAATGTCGCCTTTGTCGAGTAATGGTACATCAAACCAAAATCCAAAAATATTTTTTATCTGTAAAATACCGCCTTCATAGTCATCACCTTTATTACTAAAATGAATGACCTGGGTCAGGAGTCGTCCGCCGAATTCATCATTTTGATATTTCTTTGGATCAGTTTGTTCAATTTCAGAAATATCAGTGTGTTCACCAATAAATCCACCTTCATTAAAACAAACAAATTCGTAATTATCTATTCTATTGAGAGGATTAAATTTCCATGTCGCATTATTATGAGTCTCAATCAATGAGGCGACCTCTTCATCTAACCACTTAAGTTCGTCTCCATAGTAGGTCACGCTATTGTTTGAATTTGAATATGGACTACCATGTTCATCCTTCACTTCTTTCATATCCGCTTTTTCTACTGCATCGCCTCTTTCGAAAAGAGGCACTGGCTTGGCGTCAATCTGAATGTTCAATTGATTAAGGCGATCAATGACATCGCTCTTTAAGGCATTTTTTATATAGATATACGGTATTTTATGAAAATGATGTTCCTTCCAAATAAACGCTACTTCATTTTCTTTATTTTCTTTTTTCATTCTTTAAAAAAACTTGAGTTAAACACTAGTAAATGTCTTTGAGTGAGCTTTATGAAAAAAAACAAAGCTCAAAGTTTTATCTTATTCTTCTTTCTCTTTTTGCAACAGCAGATAATGAAGACATCACGTCATCATCAAAATAGTCATTAAGGTCTTCTTTCTTTATTGATCCAAACGATTGAAAGTCCTTAACGGTTACTTTTTCTAAAGTAGATTTATCAGCCTTTAGCTCGTTATCTTTAGCACTATTGCTTTTTGTGCTCATAGTTATCTCAGTTTGATAGAAATAGTATAAATATTTTTAGATGTTATCATAGGACATATATTTCACTTAATAAATTCAAATTAGAATGTTAACATACTGAAATTACATGATATCCCTTAGATGTTTTAATTTATAATACTTTTATCTGGCATCTGGATGCCAATAAAGGTTGGTTTTATAAGATTTGGTGAGCCTGATGATGTTTAATTTTACGACTTACGACGACTACCTCACCTGTAGAGAGCAGCTTCTACAAAAGTTTAGCTCTTCTCAATTCGGGGAAAGCCACGGTTTGGAGACGAGTGATTTAAAGCAGTTTTATAGAGATTTGCGCAAGGCCGTGATCGATAAGGGCTATCCAGCTGTTACCAATGTTAAGAATCATGAATTCAATTATTTTGATCTTAATATTTACAGTCGTTATCAACGGCAAGGCCATAAATTTATTGGAGAAGGTAAGCATGTTTATGAAATGCTCTACGGAGCAACGAAACAAAAGCAAATGAACTTAAATGGATTCTTTACGTCAAGCTGCCAAGTTGGAAACTATACATTGCTGAATGTTTTAAAATCAGTTTTTCCCGATAGTCCATTGTATCATCCAACAGAAGTCCTTTATTTTGAATCTCTTTTTATCCTTAATCGTTTAAGAGAGTTATCAAACTTCAAAGGTAATGGGAAAAAAATATATTTTTTAGATAGTACAGGAATTCTTGACGAGAGTACTTTGTTGGAATTTGCTAATGATCCAGCCAGTATTGAGTTAATTATTTTTGATACAACTTGCTATGATCGTCAAAGCGAGTTTATTTCAAGAGTCGTTGATAGGGCCTGCGAGTTAAAACTTCCAATTGTAATGACTCGAAGTCATTTAAAATTAGACTCTTTTGGGTGGGAGTATGGCTCACTAGGATCGCTTTTGTTTATAAACTTTCCTGAAAGAACGCTTTATGAGCAATGTCATGAGTATTTATCTCAAGTCGGTGGATTTGCTTTTTTAGATCAGATTTATCCATTTTTATTTGACCAATCTCTTAAAGATTTAAATAGCTGGAGAGTTGAGCAAATTAGAAAAAATAACTTGTATATTTCAAATGAGGTAAAAAAAAATAATTCCTACCTTGATGGATGGATAACTTCCAAACATCATCAGCTATTTCATTTAGCAATTTATGATCGATCTAAAAATGAAATTTTAAAGATTGGTGAGCGCTTTGTTGCTCTATGCAAGGTTTATGATTTAGAGGCGTACTTTTGTGATAGTTTTGGATTCGACTTTTTTTCTTTAACTCATTTTGACAGTGTTGATTTTCATGGCAATGGTTGTATGCGCTTTTGTTCCCCAGTCAATAAAGATGAAGTTGAAAAATCAATTTTAATCGTCAATAAATTAATTCAATACGTGCAGAGGTAAGGGCCAGATTAACTTCAAAATTACTTTATAGGACGTTTTCGGCGAGCTGCAGCCATTATATCCACATCAAAATAATTGTTAAGATCTTCAATAAGAATTTTTCCAAAGTGCTTAAAGTCAGCATGAATTTTTTGTTCGGCTTCCTTTTTGACTTCTTTAGACGTTTTTTCTTTTGATTTGTCAGACTTCATTTTAGCTTCCTTATAGATGTCGCAATATGTTTATTAAACAATAACTTTTTATGAATTAAAAATAAATAGTAACATGGATCAAATCTTATACGTTGCAAAAAGCAATTATGGAAGTAATTTCTCGTAATATTAAGCGCTTACGATAAAAATCAGGCGCTTATCCTAGTTTAGTCGATTAAAGGACCATGCCAATATTCTAGGTTTTAACGAGGTAAACTATGATTTTGAGATGAGGAAATTATCCAGCACCATAACAGCAACTTTTGATGAATCAAAAAACAAAAAAGCATCTTCAGGAGTCTCTAGAATAGGCTGTTTATTTACATTGAGACTCGTATTTAGAAGAGCGGGAATCATTGATCGCTGATGAACTAGCGTTAAAAGATGAAAAAGCCAGTTGTTAGAATCCTTATCAACACTTTGAATACGACAGGTCTGATCAACATGGATGCAAGCCTGTATTCTATCTGATAAAGCTGATTTGGCTTTAGGAGCAAAGCTCATGAACGGTGAATAAATTGAATCTGGAAGATAAAAATAATCGCCAACGTGATCCTTAAGAATAGATAGACCATAGGGTCTAAAGTTTTCTCGAAACTTAATATTTTGATTCAAATAATCTTTAAGATCGCTTCGATTCGGCAACGCAAATAGACTTCGATGTCCAAGAGCTCGTGGGCCCGTTTCACTTTTTGATTGAAAGACAGCAACGACTTCATTATTAAGAATTTTATCTACAACAATATTAAGATCTGAAATCTCGTCAATTTTATAATTTTTAAATAGTTCTTGAATTCTCTGCGATGAAGGTTGGGCATATCTAATTCCTAAAAATGGATCGATTTGACTTATATTTTTTGAAACAAAATCAAGTTCGTTATTTTTTAAAGCTAAGGCCGTGGCTGCCCCAAGTGAGATCCCTTCATCATTGGGGTATGGAGGTATATAAATATTTTCAAAAAGATTTAGGTTCGCCAGTTTCGCATTAAAAATACAATTCAATGCGCAGCCACCGGTTATTGAAATATTTCTAATATTGGGAAAACTATCTCTAACTTTCTTAATTAGGCTAAACATATCCTCTTCAAAAAGATGCTGATAGCTTGCTGCTATATCAGCATAAGAAGAAAAGTCAGCTGCCTCTAAGGTATTAAAGTTTTCAAAATGAAAGTTTTTTTCATTGTTTCTAATTTTTTTGGCAAAGCTTGTAAAAGAATCAAGACGATTAAATTGATCTAAGACTTTACCGTAAGCAGAGAGCCCCATGACTTTTCCTGCAAACCTCTCCGATTTGAAAATTTCAATTGAGCCTGCTTCATAGAGCCCTCCGATAGAGTTTAAAAATTGAGTTTTAGCATCAGGAAAATCAAGTAGATTATGAAAGCTCTTTAAAACACATTTTAACTCTAAGCCTTTTTGGTAAAAGACTGAAATAGATTCTCTTGAATTTGCCTTTAATTGTTCATTTGCAATATTTAACTCTGGTTTTTTAAAATCTTCTTCGATGACTTCATGTTCAGAACCAGAGCCATCAATAACGAAGATAAGAGATTCATCAAAAGGGTAGTCAACTAGCAACGAATAAGCATGACAAAGATGATGACTAAAAAAGCTTATGTTAGAATTATTTAAAGAAGAAAAGTGAGATAGTCCAAGCTTGTCTAGGGCTTCTATGTAAGGTGCTTTTACTGAGATATTTTTTTCCCAAGCACGAGGATGAGCACCGTAGCTATTGATTGCAATATGATCGTCAGTGCAAATTTTAAAACTCTTATCATGCAAGAATAATTGCTTTATTGAAAAAAGAGGAAAATTGCCTTGATATCTTATTTTGGTAAAGCGCTCTTCAAGTGCGACTGTTTTACGAATGACTTTCCTATCTTTGATCTCAATAACACTGCATGAGCTGTCATGAGCACCAATATTTAATCCTACATATTGAGTTGTGTCGCCCTTATCATTTGGCATAAAGTCGTCCCATTTGCCATAACGTCTTCGCTTCAAATTCACTTACTATAACTTCTTTATTATTTGGGGAGTATACACTAAATTGCCTATCTTCCTGCTGATCTCTCTTAATAGTGAGGTTTCCCAAATAAGGATCATGAATTGAAATGATATCTGGGCGAATATGAACCCATGGGGCTAAAATCATAGACGTCTGATTGAAATCAAGCATTTGATCTTTCATTCCGTATTGATTACAGATTTCTAAAAAAATGGGATCATCAAAGCCAGTAAAGACTTTCCCATAATGAGCTCCACTATGTGGTTTAAATCGTTCGTATTGCTTATTAAGACTTTTGCTTATTTGAGTTTGTGATAATGCATTTAAACTTAAATTACCATCAAATGAAATCGAGCTTAAGATATTTTCCTTGAGGGCCTTTGCGTGATTTTGAACTTTTAAGCGTGGAAGATTGAGAATGGCTGCGATCTTTTGTGCTGCTTGAGTTGGGCAAATGAATGGTCCGTGTGTTGAGCTTTGAACAGGGATCAATTCAACTCCATCACTAAATAGAGTGTTTTGATATTGATATCCCCCCCAGTTGGAAAGGATACTAAAAGTACCCAAGCTGAGTGCATCAAATGGGGCAATTCCAAAGTTTTCATCATGGTGAAGACTAAATGAGATGAAGATTTTTTGCTTTTTAGTGTAGATCTCTTTTAGGTCATCAGGGGAAATGAAATTGTAGATAGCAATGTTTTCTGTTAAATCAAGAGACTCAATGAGTTCAAGCAAATACGCCAAGTAGGATGAACTTGTCTTTCCCATATTGGGATTTCCAAAATGATCCTCTTTCCCATAGATCTCTAATGATACATTTTCGAAGTTGAAATTCTTCTTTAAAAAGAAAATGGCAAAAATGAGAGTATGTAAATTCTTTTGTTCAGAAATTCTGCCTGCGTAAATAAAATCAGGTTTCGGCTTATAAGAAGTTTTAACTTGCTGATTTAAAACTTTATAAGGAATGATCAATGACTTCGAATTACTAAAGGTCATTTGGTGTAATGAGTTATCAGCTTGTGATGAAGTTATAAATAGATCATTTTCTTGAAAGGTTTCTTCAAGGTCTAGGTATTTATAAGGCGCTCCCAAAAGGCTTGGTATTTCATGTGTATAAACAATAAAGTTAATATCTTTTTTAAATTTTCTAATATTTCGAATTAATATGGCAATTCTAAGAGTTAACTTGGTGATGATAATGATGTCATATGATAAAAGTTCTTTAATATACTTTTTAGGATCAGTCTGTTCATGAATTGCTATTCTGTCGATGTCATATGTAGGTGCTAGTTTTTCAAACCATAAGGACTCTGCCTCGGGCAAAATATCTTGCATGCTAAACCAGTAAAAAACTTCATAGCTCGAAAGAATTAACGCTTTCTTTTGAGCTCTAATAGGCATCCAGAGGTGATAGTATTTTTTAAAAAAAGAGCGACCTTGTTGAGTATCAGAAAAAACAAGGCCTTTATCAGAACTAAGCTCTTTAAAGTCAAACTGGTAAAGCTCCTGGGGAGTTTTAATCTCTTTTGGTAGATTGCTTTTACTAAATGAAAAAGAATTGCACATTTTGGTTTCAAGTATATTCTTGATGTAGCGACTAATCTGCAAGCCGCAATCTCTTTCAAAGCGTTTTGAATAAGGGCAATTGAACCAAGAGGTCGGTTTTATATATTGAGTAGGGACAAAAATGGGCTCTGTCTCTGTGGCGTCAAGATGTCCACCGATAGGTGAGAGTATACATTTCATTCCTATTGCTTGTGCTTGGGCAACCGAGACACCAAAGTCATCCATATAATAGGCAGAAAGATTAATTAATATGTCGTGCTTAGGATCAAGATATTCTAGCCACTGTGTTGAATCTAAATGACTCATCACTTCCACTTGATTTTTATTAAATCTAAAGTTGTTAAAACCATTTAAATAGACATCATCTCTTTCATAAAGAAGAAATTGATCATCTTTGAGTTTTGTATTCGCTATTAAATCTTTGGTCCAATCTTCTGCTTGGGCGATTCCTTTTGCATTATCTGCTTGTCCTAAAATAATAAATTTACAATCTTGATAGTAGTTTTGAATAAGGTGCCAAACCGTAAGGTAGGCTAATTCAAAATTCTTTGATTGTGATAGTCGACCAGAAAAAATGATTCTTTTTGGTGATTCGTATAAGCATTCCTTTGAAGGGAAAAGCTCATACCTATTAATCACGATAATGCTTAAGCTTGAGCTATCAAAAAAATGCTCGATAACTTCTTTAACCGCATTTGATAATACATAAATATTTTTTATTATAATTTTCTTTTCAAGAAGAGCTGTTAGAGCTGAAAAGAAATCCCCCATAAGAACAATATTGTATGAATGGTTCTGTTCTAGCTTTAAGTGAAAATCATCACTTAATTTTGTAAAAAAAATAAGATTTTCGATATCTCTTTTTTTTCCCCAATGATTAATTTGTGCCTGAAGAAGGGAAGTAGAATTGTATTTCATTTCATTATTACTCATATCTTTATTTAGCTTTTAAAAAAGCTAATCCTTCAGGATGAGTCTTTGTTTTCCACATAAATGTATCAATCATAAAATGAGTATAGACGACTCCAAGCCATAATGAAGGAATGAGTCCCGCATCATAAAATTTTATTTCAGTTTCTATCTCAAGATAGCTAACGATCATTCCAAAGGTCATTAGAAAGATAAAAAGAGTCTTTAGGCTTGAAAAGTTTAGAAAAAACTTTTCTTTTCCGGTGCGACTTTCTCTATATTTAAGTCCTAAATAGATGTAGGGAATTGAATGTCCAAAAACCATTAAAAATTGGCCAAAAACTTGAAGTTTTGGCGTTTCAGCAAATCTTGCAAATAACCAAATAATTTGTGCATTTAGAAGGTGAAAGTTTTTCCCCCAAGATATCGTTTTAGTTTTTTTAAATTTAAAGACTTGAAGTCCTATGTATAAAACCAACGCAACTGACCAAACAATAGCAACAGGCCAGACAAAGACCTGAGGCATTTGAATTAGGTCTTTCGGTATTCTCCAACCACTCACTCCAATAATTGAAGATGTTGATATTAATGACGGTGCCCATATACAAGAATAGATAACAAGCTTATCGATAGTGTTTTCGTATTTTAAGTTCAAACCTGTTGGTTTTTCTTTATATTTAGAAATAAAAAACCATGCACTTTGTTGTTTCATGAAATGAAAGATAGACATATTTGATAAGACAAAATAGCAGGCATAATCGCTGACTTGAGTAAAAAGATAGTAAGAGACTCCGAAGCCTAATATAGGAAGTAGAATTAATCTAATTTTAAATTTTTTTCTAAATCGTTCAGAACCGTAGGTATAAAAAAATGTTGTAAAAACATGCGGTTGATCAAAGAAAATAAAAACCCAATAAAATGGGATAAAGGTATCTAGATATAGAGCTAGCATTAAAGAAATTAATGTAGCTCCACCAAATACAAGCATGTCTTCTTTAAAACTATAGACCCACTTAGCTTGCGTGATATCCTGAACTAAATCCACAAGTAGGGATTATTCCTTCATGATGATTTGAGATTGCATATAGTTTTGAAGGCCAACTTTAGAAATAAGTTCTTGTTGAGTTTCCAGCCAATCAATATGCCCTTCTTCACTTGCAAGAATTGATTCAAAAAGATCACGAGACACATAATCACGCTCTTCTTCGCAAACCTTAATACAATCTTTTAAAAGAGGGATCGCAATATACTCAACCTTAAGGTCGGAAGCGATGACTTCTTCGAGAGTTTGACCAATATCGAGCTTGTCCAATTTTTGAAGATTTGGAAGACCCTCTAGAAACAAGATGCGCTTGATAAGTTCATCAGCGTGTTTCATTTCATCAATTGAAGCTTTATATTCAAGAACGCCAAGCTTTTCTAAGCCCCAGTTCTGTAACATTCTTGCATGCAAAAAATACTGATTAATAGCTGTCAATTCTCTTGTGAGAACTGAATTGAGGGCATCGATAACTTTTTGTGAACCTTTCATAAAACTAACTCCAATATTATATAATGGCAGTAGTTTACACTGAAGAATGAGTCGTCACAATCAGAGTATTGTTTGATTTAGATAACGTTGGTTTTAAGACTTAGACGGAGTTGAATTATTAGTTTTAGGAGACTGATCAATTGAAGAATTTAGTCTATCAATAGCATCCATGACGCATATGCCACAACCACTTCCGACACCTAGGTGTGATAGCGCATCCTTACCAGTCAATCCTTTAGAGACGACATTCTTGACTTGATCTTCGGTAATATTGTTACAGATACAGACGTACATAAACCCTCTTGATGAATTATACATTAACTGTTCGGTTGATCAAACTTTTTCTTGAGTACACTATCAAATATTTATGGCGCAATACAAATAGTCTTAAATATCAAGGATTTGTAACGATGTGTTGTATTAATCTGAACAATTAAATGTGCCAAATTAACAATGTGTGAGTGGTTCTTAAGCTAGTCTAATCACAATGATTTAAGTAGCATGGGAGTGTTTTTTAGTCCCTTATTATGTTGCGGAGCTTCTAATGCTAGATCTTAAGTTTATTCGTGAAAATCCAGATGCTGTTAAAAAAGCAATCGTACAAAAGAAGGTAGGATTAGATCTTGATGAATTACTAGCTCAAGACCAAGTCGTTCTCAAACTCAAGCAACAGGCGCAAGAGCTGCAAGAAAAGAGAAATGCTCATTCTAAAAAAATCCCAAAAGCAACAAATGAAGAAAGACCCGCTCTCATTGAAGAGGGACGTAAAATTGGTTCAGATCTAGATGCTATGAAGCCAATGCTTAATGAGGAAGAAGAAAAATTAAAACAACTCCTCTATTTAGTACCAATGATTCCGTCTCCTGAAGCACCAATTGGTAAAGATGACTCAGAAAACGTTGAAGTTAAAAAAGCTGGAAAACTACCAGAATTTTCATATAAGCCATTAGATCACGTCGAGCTTCTTGATAAAAATAATTGGGCCGAGTTTGAAAAAGTTGCAACAGTATGTGGTTCTCGCTCGTATAGTCTGCGAAATGAAATGGTTCTACTTGAAATGGCCGTCCATCGTATGGCACTCGATATTTTACAGAAGAAAGGATTTACGCTGGCAAGTTTTCCTGCCATGGTTCGTGAACATGCGCTTTATGGTTCAGGACATTTTCCAGCTGGTCGTGACCAAGTTTATTACCTACCTGAGCAAGATCTCTACTTATCTGGAACAGCAGAAGTTCAAGCGAACTCACTTCATACCGGCGAAATGCTAGATGAAAAACAACTTCCAATTCTATACGCTGGCTATTCACCTTGCTTTAGAAGTGAGGCCGGAAGCTATGGAAAAGATGTTAGGGGGTTGATTCGCGTTCACCAGTTTATGAAAGTTGAGCAATATATTCTTTGTAAGAACGACGAAGAAGAATCAAAGAAATGGCATAAAAAACTTTTAGAAACCTCTGAAGAAATTGTAAACGCACTAGAGCTTCCATATCGTATTGTTGAAGTTTGCACTGGTGATATGGGGGCCGGTAAAGTTCGTATGTATGACGTCGAATGTTGGGTACCGTCTGAAGAGAAGTACCGTGAAACGCACTCATGTTCTTCTTTGCACGACTGGCAAGCACGTCGAAGCAACCTTCGTTACCGTAATAATGAAGGCAAAGTAGAGTACGTTCATACTTTAAATAATACAGCCGTTGCTACGCCTAGAATCTTGGTAAGTTTAATAGAGTGTCATCAAAACGAAGACGGATCTGTAACTATACCTAAAGCTCTTCAGCCTTATATGGGCGGAGTTTCAAAGATAGGCTAGGAGAGCTATTTCAAACTCTTAGGCATATGATAATTTTTACAATTCCCTTCTAGGGCTGTTTTTGGCCTGCTAAAACTCCTTATTATCTAAAAACTGGAGTTTTTATGAATCTACTAAGATCTTGTATTGCGAGTACGCTCATTTTGGTTTTGAGTACGACTAGTTATGCCGCTACGATTGAATTAACTAAATCAAAGGCAGTTGTTACTAAAGAGAATGCGACGAAAGAAGTTCTTCGTGGTTTAGATAAAGCCATTAAAAAAGAGCAAAAAAATCCAACGTCTATTGAAGAGTTGAAGATTAAAGCCGCGAAAAAAGTAACGAAAAATTTCGATAAAAGAAAAGATCTTTTAGAAGATATTTTTAAGCATGATGATCAAGACAAGCGCTTAAAAGTTTTAGATAAAAAACTTAAGAAGCTTGTTAAACTTGATCCAACGCTAGCACAAATGAATAGTGACGCTGATAAGATCGAAATGCTAATTTCACTTGAAAGAAAACTTGAAGGAATTGACAGCGAAATGAATGCTCAGATTCAAGCTGTAAATGATGAGCTTTCTCAGTTCGACTCTACTGAAGCCTATCTTGTAGATCTTAAGTCAAAAGTTCAAAATGACACTTTGGCTTCAAGCATGAACAAATCAGGTCGTCATATTGCCAATATTGATGAGTATGATGTTTATGTCGCTCTATATGTTTTAACAGCATTGCTATTTATTGGTTTAATTTATTATTTAGTTGTTTCTGCTACTGTCGCTATCTGGGCATTTTCTCCAGCACTAGCGATTATTTTCTTACTCATTATGCTTTAAAAAAAATGGGGTCCAAGCGGGCCCCTTTTTATAAGTCTCTCCAGCTTCTTTGGAGCTGACTTGTCACAACCTTATCGATGCCATCCAAATTTTCAAAATGAGGTTCAGCTAAATTAAATTCTTTAGCTTTTTCTTTGTAGTATTTTTCTCGTTTTGGATGATCAGGGTGAACGGCATGTGTGATTTGAGGAATCTCTTCTTCTTGTAATAGTTCAAAAAGGATTTCAGCTAAATCTCTTCTGTGAACGAGATTAATACTACCATTTGGATTTTTAATATTATTTTTGCCAGCGATAAATTGGATAGGATGATTTTTTTCATCATAAAGACCTGCTGCACGAACAATATGACCATTGGATTGTTTTAAAACTTCCTTTTCAGCTTCTAGTAATAAATTACTTCTAGGATCGTTCGCTAGTGGAGTTGTCTTTTCATTAACAACCCCTTCATTTTTTCCAAAGACTCCGGTCGAGCTAATTTGAATAATTGGTGTGGTTGTATATCTTGAAAAAAGTGAAGCGAGTTGAACAGGGTAGTGGTCAGTTGGTGGAAAAGCACAAATCACACGATCAGCATCGGGCAGGGCATGGGTTCCATCAGCGCTACTCCAAATAATAGGTATAACTCCAAGCTGCGTTAATTCATGATTGGCTTTACGAGTCGTTCCGGCCACTTGATGACCTGATTTGATGGCAATTTCAGCTAAATTTTGTCCAGTTCGACCTAAACCTAAGATTAATATGAACATTTTGATCTCTTTTCAAAAAATTGAATTCTGTTCTATAATAGCAAAATGCAAATCTTTAAGCTTGGCGGTAAGACCGTCGCTATTATTTTAGTTGGAAGTGCTATTGTTCTGTCAGTAGCTTTAGTTGTTTTAATGCCATTTGGTATTGCTCAACATCTTTTTAATTAAATTATCCAAGGACTCTTTCTAGTCTTTGAGCTATTTCCTTATCGGAGATAGTTTTACCCGTTAAGTAGTCATTCATAAACTCTTTATCTTCATTTGAAAGCATAGATCCCATTTGGCTAGCATCCATGATGGCTTTAAAGTTGTGTTTCTTATCTTCCCAAAACAATGTGATCAGACCATTCGTTTCATTTGATTCAGCTTGAGAGTTTTGTAAGTAGATCCTCTCTAAGCCTTTAAAGGGATTCGGTTGAATATTTTGAACGACTAAGAAAAATTGTGTTGCGATTGC